>Ga0209839_10000743_pt1 | contig 16639 bp, 14 predicted proteins | sample OrgsoiDNA2013050_FD_185800 | JGI IMG/M metagenome (GOLD analysis project Ga0209839, IMG submission 185800) | Permafrost soil microbial communities from the Arctic, to analyse light accelerated degradation of dissolved organic matter (DOM) -... | ecosystem: Environmental > Terrestrial > Soil >... | reverse complement strand
CGGCAAATCATGCGCCGCGTAGGCGTCGAGCACGGATTTGACCTGCGACTGCACGAGGTCGGTCATGTGCTCGAGGCCGCGGATCAGCTTCAGCGGGTGGAAATCGTTTTCCAGGGCCGCGACCCGCTTGCCCATGTTCTTGGCAAGATCGCCGATCCGTTCGAGATCGGTAGCGACCCGCATGGCGCCGACGATTTCGCGCAGGTCAACCGCCATCGGCTGGCGCCGCGCGATGGTCAACACCGCGCGTTCCTCGATCACGCGCTGCAAATTGTCGATTTCGACGTCGTTGGCAACGACCCGCTTGCCGAGCACGATATCGCGGCGGACCAGCGCATCGACGGAATCGACGATCATGCGCTCGGCAAGGCCGCCCATCTCCGCGACCAGCCGGGTCAATTCCTGCAGATCGCTGTCGAACGCCTTGGCGGTATGTTCAGAAGCCATGTTTCTCTCCTCAGCCGAACCGGCCGGTGATGTAGTCCTGGGTGCGTCGATCGCTCGGCGAGGTGAATATCTTGTTGGTCTCGTCGAATTCGATCAGTTCACCGAGATACATGAAGGCGGTCTTGTCGGAGACGCGCGCGGCCTGCTGCATGTTATGGGTGACGATGGCGATGGTGTAGTCCTCCGCCAGTTCCTGGATCAATTCCTCGATCTTGGCGGTCGAGATCGGATCGAGCGCCGAGCACGGCTCGTCGAACAGGATCACCTCGGGCCGCACCGCCACGGTGCGCGCGATGCAGAGCCGCTGCTGCTGGCCGCCGGACAGGCTGAGGCCCGAGGCGTTGAGCTTGTCCTTGACCTCGTTCCACAGCGCGCCGCCGCGCAGCGCCTTCTCGACGCGGCCGTCCATCTCGGATCTGGAAATCTTTTCGTAGAGCCGGATGCCGAACGCGATGTTCTCATAGATCGTCATCGGAAACGGCGTCGGCTTCTGGAACACCATGCCGACACGCGCGCGCAGCAGATTGAGATCAAGCTTGGGATCGAGAATGTTGGTCTGGTCGAGCATCAATTGACCGGTGGCGCGCTGGCCCGGATAGAGATCGTACATCCGGTTGAAAATCCGCAGCAACGTCGATTTGCCGCAGCCGGACGGCCCGATGAAGGCCGTGACTCGATGGGTGCCCAGCGTGAGGTTGATGTTCTTCAGCGCAGGGTGCTCGCCGTAATAGAAATTCAGATTGCGGGCCGTAACCTTTGCCGGCGCCTCGGCCTGGCCCGCCACTGACGGCACCGGGGCGTTTGGAACACTCACGGACACGGAAAGATCGTTCATTTTGGAGTCCTCTCGGCGCCAAGAATGCGTGCGCCAATATTCAAGGCGAGTACGGTCAAGGTGATGAGCAAGGCCCCGCTCCAGGCGAGCTGCTTCCAATAGGCGTCGGCGCTTTGCACGAAGTTGTTGATGGTGACCGGCAGGTTGGCCATCGTCTTGGTCAGATCGAGGCTGAAAAACTGATTGCTGAGCGAGGTGAACAGCAACGGCGCGGTTTCGCCGGCAACACGCGCCGTCGCCAGCAACACACCGGTGATCAGCCCCGCGCGCGCCGCGCGGTAGGCAATTCGCTTGATGACGAGCGAGCGCGGCAGGCCGAGCGCGGATGCCGCCTCGCGCAGCGGATTGGGCACCAGCAGCAGCATGTCCTCGGTGGTGCGCACCACCACGGGAATGACGATCACCGCGAGCGCCAGACCTCCGGCGTACGCCGAGAACCCGCCCAACGGCCTCACGATGGCGCCGTAGACAAACAGACCGATGATGATCGACGGTGCGCTCAGCAGGATATCGTTGATGAAGCGGATCACCGAGGTGAGCCGGTCGTTCCTGCCGTATTCGGCGAGATAGGTGCCGGCGAACAGGCCGAGCGGCGCGCCGATGCCGACGCCGATCACGGTCATGATGACCGAACCGGTGATCGCGTTCAGCAAGCCGCCTTCGTTCGATCCCGGCGGCGGCGTGTTCTGGGTAAAGACCTGCAGATTGAGGCCTGCGAGGCCGTTGTAGAACAGCGTGAACAGGATCAGCGCCAGCCAGGTCACGCCGAACAGCGCGGCTGCAAAGCAAAGCCCGCGGATGATGATGTCGACGCGGCGGCGGCGCCTGTAAATCGGGTTCATGATCTTCAGTTCCCGGCTTTCTGTTCCAGCCGCATCAGCATCAGGCGCGCCGCGGCGAGCACGAAGAAGGTCAGCACGAACAGCAGCAGGCCCAGCAGGATCAGGCCCGATTGATGCAGGCCGTCACTCTCGGGGAATTCGCTGGCGATCGCCGCCGAGATCGTGGTGCCCGGCGAAAAGATCGAGCCGGTGATGCGGAACGAATTGCCGATGATGAAGGTCACCGCCATGGTCTCGCCGAGCGCGCGGCCGAGCGCCAGCATGATGCCGCCGATGACGCCGACGCGGGTGTAGGGAATCACGACGTTGCGGACGACTTCCCAGGTGGTGCAGCCGACGCCGTAGGCTGCTTCCTTGAGCACCGGCGGCACGGTCTTGAACACGTCGACCGAGATCGCCGTGATGAACGGCAGCACCATGATCGCGAGGATCAGCGCCGCGTTGAACAGGCTGAGGTAGGACGGCGGGCCTCCGAAAATCGATCCGAGAATGGGAACGCCGCCGAACAAGCCGATCATGAACGGCTGGAACGTATAGGCCAGGAACGGCCCCAGCACGAAGAACCCCCACATGCCGTAGATGATCGAAGGAATGCCCGCGAGCAGTTCGATGGCGATCCCGATCGGACGGCGCAGCCATTGCGGACAAAGCTCGGTCAGAAAGATCGCAATACCCAGTCCGACCGGTATCGCGATCACCATCGCGATGAAGGAGGTCACCAGCGTGCCGTACATCGGACCGAGCGCCCCGAGCACCGGGGGATCGGCCGACGGCGCCCAGCGCTGCGTCCACAGGAACGCGAAGCCGTATTGCTTCATCGCCGGCCATGCGCCGACGATAAGCGAGAGAATGATGCCGCCGAGGATGAGCAGCACCGAAATGGCACAGATGCGGGTGATCCAGTAGAAGGTAACGTCGCCGAGCTTGAAAGCGTTGAGCGCCTTGGCGCGGTCGTAAGGTCCGGCGGCTTCCATTACATCGCTCTGAACGGCCATGTCTGCCACGCCAATCCCCTATACTGTTTTACTTGAGTGGTCTCGCTCCCGGACGCTGCACCGCGTCCGGGAACGAAACTTTTCGGCTCAGCTCTTGATATCAGCCGACCAGGTCTTTTCGATCAGCTTGACCACCGGCTCCGGCATCGGAATGTAGTCGAGTTCCTCGGCCATCTTGTCGCCCTTGGCGAAAGCCCATTTGAAGAACTTGACGGCCTCGGCGGACGCCGCCTTGTCCGTGGGCTCCTTGTGCATCAGGATGAAGGTCGCCGCGGTGATCGGCCACGAGGCCTCGCCGGGCTGGTCGGTCAGGATCACGTAATATCCGGGCGCCTTCGCCCAGTCGGCGTTTGACGCCGCGGCCTGGAACGCTGCGACCGTCGGCTGCACGGTCTTGCCCGCCTTGTTGATCATCGCCGCGTAGGTCAGCTTGTTCTGCTTGGCATAGGCGTACTCGACATAGCCGATCGAGTTCTTGGTCTGGCTGATGTTGCCGGCAATGCCTTCGTTACCCTTGGCGCCAACGCCCGCCGGCCATTCGACAGCGGTCCCGGAGCCAACCTTGGTCTTCCACTCCGGGTTCGACTTCGACAGGTAGTCGGTGAAATTAAAGGTGGTTCCCGAGCCGTCGGAACGGCGCACCACGGTGATGGCGTCGGTCGGCAGCTTCAGTTTCGCATTGAGCTTGGCGATCGCCGGATCATCCCACTTGGTGATTTTGCCGAGATAGATGTCACCCAGCACTTCGCCGGACAGCACCAGTTGGCCCGGCTCGATGCCTACCAGATTCACGACCGGCACGATCGCGCCCATCACCATCGGCCATTGCACCAGGCCATCCTTCTCGAGCTGCTCAGCCTTCAGCGGCGCGTCGGTGGCGCCGAATGTCACGGTCTTGGCCTGGATCTGCTTGATGCCGGCACCGGAGCCGATCGACTGGTAGTTCATGCCGTTGCCGGTTTCCTTTTTGTAGGCGTCGGCCCATTTCGAATAGATCGGGAACGGGAATGTCGCGCCCGCGCCTGTAATATCGGCGGCGAATGCCGACGTCGAAGCGGCGACAAGGCCGGCCGCGACGATAGCTTTCACGAAATTCATTGCTGGTCTCCATCGGTGAGCGAAGCGCCGGACGCGCCCGATTGCGCTCACGCCGCCCGTTTAGGTGCGGTCAATGCCGCTTTTACGAAGGTTTAATGACAGTTGGATGACACAAGCAAGCAATTGAAATTGCTTATGTTTAGACCGCTGCGGGCGATCGCAGCTGGGGAAAACAGGCGGTGAAGGTGGCGCCGTTTTTCGGCACGCTTTCGATCAAGAGCCGGCCGCGGTGCCGGTTAACGATATGTTTGACCAGCGATAGACCCAAGCCCGTGCCGCCCTGGGCGCGGCTATCGCCGACATCCACCCGATAGAACCGCTCAGTGAGCCGCGGCAGATGTTCCGGTGCGATGCCGGGGCCGAAATCCCGCACCATGACGCGAACCTCCGGCAAGCCCTCGCCCGACATCGCCGCGGTGAGCGAGACGATGATCTTGCCGCCGGATGCGCCGTATTTCAGCGCGTTCTCGATCAGATTTTCGAACAGACGCAGCAACTCCTCGCGATCGCCCGCGATCACGACAGGCCGGTCCGGCAGCTGGATATCGATCTCGACCTGACGGTCGCCCGCCAGCGGCTCCAGGCCGTCCACCACCTGCCGGATGATCGGGACGATATCCACCAGCGTATCGGGGCGGACATGGGCTGATAGTTCGACCCGCGACAGCGACAACAAATCGTCGATCAGCCGGGCCATCCGCGTCGCCTGGGTGTGCATGATGCCGAGAAAGCGTTCGCGCGCCTTGGCATCGTCCCTGGCCGGCCCCTGCAGGGTGTCGATAAAGCCCGACAGCGCGGCCAGAGGCGTGCGCAATTCATGACTGGCGTTTGCCACGAAGTCGGCGCGCATTTCCTCGACCCGGCGCATCGGCGTCTGGTCGTGGAACGTCATCAGCATGCATTTGTCGGTGCCGCCGAACAGCGTCGGCACCGGTACCGGGGTGACGATCAATTCCATCCAGCGATCGACCGGCACGTGGTCGAGATAGGTCGCGCGCCGGCTTTCCGAGGTGGCGATGGCCTCGCGCAGCGCGGTGATGATTTCGGGCGAGCGCAACGCGAACTGGGCGAGTTCGTTCTTGCGCAGCGCCGGCGCGAGCTGAGCCGCCGCCGCATTGAGGTGGATGACGCGGCCGGCGCGGTCGAGCAGCACCGCTGGATCCGGCATGCCGGCGACCACGGCGCTGACCGCGGCGGCTTCGACCGGGTTGACGCCGCGGACATCTTCACGCGAGGCGACCGCGTTGTGCAACCGCCACGGTACCAGCGCGGCCGCACCGATACAGATGAAAACCGCGGTGGCGCGCACCAGCGACAATTCGCCGAAGGCGACGAGCACGGCGAGCGCGAGACCGGCGGCGAGCAGGATAATGGCCGAATGGCGCAGCCGGTCCGGCCACGGCGAGAAGAAAGAGCCAGAAGAAGATTCGTCAATTGCCATCGGACCGGCTCTCTTCCTTCGGGTCCGTATCGTCAGGCGCCGGTGTCCCCACGCTCACGCACGTATACGGCCTCACGTTTCGGCTCGGCGTCGAGCCCCGGCGTCGCCCGGCGCAGGCGCTTCAGTCGAGCGCCCAGTATGACCTCGCGAAACGTCAGCAAGATTACAGATATGAAGAACGGCGCAAGATAATAGAGGACGCGGAAAAGAAGCATCCCCGCGAGCAGCTCTTCCCGGTCCATCTGCCACAGGCCGACCAGCATGGCGGCGTCGAACACCCCGAGCCCGCCGGGGGAGTGGCTGGCGAAGCCCAAAAGCGTCGCCGAGACAAAAATAACCGCGACCACGACAAAGCCGAGACTGGGTTCGTCCGGCACCAGCACGTACATCGCCAGCGCGCAAAAGCCGAGATCGACAATGCCGATCGCGATCTGCAGCAGCGTCAGCGGACCGCCCGGCAGCACCACCGTCCACGGCCCCCGGCCGACCTGTCTCGGCTGGGTCCAGACCCAGACCACATAGGCCACCAGCCCGACAATGATGGCGAACGCGGCGATACGGTTCAGCCAGGGCGGCAGTTGATCGATCGCGGATGCCGCTTCCGGGTGATAGGCGATACCCAGCCCCAGCACCGCGGCATTGCCGAGCCAGAATGTCAGGCCGGCCAGAAAGCAGATTTTGGCGACGTCGATCGCATTCAATCCCCACGCCGAATAGATCCGGTAGCGCACCGCGCCCCCGGTGAAGACACTGGCGCCGACATTGTGCCCGATCGAATAACTGCTGAAGGCCGCGAGCGCGTTAATGCGGTAGGGAATATCGCTGCGGCCGATCGCGCGAACCGCGAACAGGTCATAGAAAGTCAGGGTGAAGTAGCCCGCCGCCACGAACAACCCCGCCAGAAGGATCTGGCGAGGCTCGGTCTGCTTGATGGCCTCGATGACTTCGTTGGTATCGATGCCCCGCAGCATATGATAGAGCACGTAGCACGCGATCCCGATGACCGTGATGCTGACCAAAACACCTAACTTATGCAGGATTTGCTTCTGGCGCAGAAACGATATCGCCCTGCGTATTGCTTCAAGCATCTCCACCTCGAACTGCGATCCCACGACGACGGCTGCCGTGCGAGCCCTGCCGCCGCCTGCGCTACGCCTGCTCTCCGACACAATGTCGTAGCGCGTTTTGAGCGGCAGTGGAATTCGCTTGGCGTGAATAAAACGCGCTTCTTCAACATATTAGGAAGTGTTCATGACGCCGGAAGCACAGTTTTGATGCATTCCCTCCGGCAACGCAAAGTCCCTGGCCGCGACCTTGCCTGCGAAGCGGTGAAGTTTTCGTGATGTCAGGCGGCGGATTTTGCGGTCAGCCGCTGGAAAAACAAGAGATCGAGTTCCGGCGCTTCGCCTGTAAGACCGGTTAACAAAGCGTGGACATGCCCACGGTGGTGGGTCTGGTGATTGAACCAGTGCGCCAGTGCCGGCGCCAGTTGCTGTTCGAATTCTTCCGGCGACGAGACGCGGCGGTATTTGATCGTCCCCGCGATGCGGCCATCATCGAGCCCGTCGACAAATCCGACAATCCGCCGGTCCTCGGCCTCGCGCGCGGCGCGGAGGTCGTCGAAGGTCTCGAACAGGATCGCATCCAGCCGGTTCGGCGCCTCGCCCTCGCCGGTGAAGCGCTGCATCCAGATCCGGTCGGTCACCAGCAGATGATTCAGGGTGCCATGGACCGATTTGAAGAAGGCGCCGCGGTCGGCGCCGTATTGCCCGGTCGAGAGCCGCGCCACGGAATCGTAAAGCCGGCCGTTGGCCCATGCATTGTAGTGACCGAACATCCGGTAATGGGCCGAGGGAGTCATCGATGCTCAAATCTACTGTTGGCGACCGGAAGCTCTCAAGCCGCCGGCGCGTGACGCGATAGGACCCAGTCGCGCAGCCACGATCCCACCGCGCAACCGGCCAGATAGCAAGCAAACATGATGAGGCCGAGGTCGAGCCAATAGCCGGGGCGGCCGGGAATCACGCGTGCGAGCGCCGCCGCGACCAGTGCGGCCACCAACACCGCGAGCCAAAGCGACGTCCGCTTCGACACGCCTGGACCGCGGTGAACCACCGCGATCCAGCCCATCGCGAAACCCAGCAACAGCGACGCCAGCAGCCAGCCCCAATGAAATGTCACCAGATATGCCATTCGCCTACCTCACCAGAAAATCGATGCGGCGGTTTTGCGCCTTGCCTTCGTCGGTATCGTTTGACGCAACCGGCTGGGTGCTGCCGTAGCCCGTCGCGGTGAACTGGCTCGCCGGCAAGCCGGCCTTGACGAGATAATCCGCCACCGCCTGCGCGCGTTTTTCGGACAGCATCTGGTTGAAGCCGTCCTCGCCATCGGCGTCGGTATGTCCCGCAATTTCGATGCTGGCGGCCGGGCACCGCAACGAGGTTTCGACCAGGCGGTCGAGCAGCCCCAGGGAATCCGGATCGATGGTGGCGCGCCCGGACTCGAACCGGATTTTTCCCTTGGCCAGCAAATCCGAAAACAGCTGCTGGCATACCGTGGCATCCACCGGCGCGGCCTGCGGCTTGACCGAAATGTCGGCCTTGAACTGCCAGGATGGCGGAAAATCCTTGCCGAGACCGGCCCGCATCTGGACCGCCGCAGCATCGTAAAGCGCATCGCCAGAGAGCTTTACCTCCCGGTCTGACACTACCAGAGTACCTGTAGACAACCGGGACAGCGCGCCCAGCGCCGGCATCACCGCGTTGGCGAACCCGGACGGCGCGCCCACGCTGGCCTTGAGATTGTCGACCACCTTTTCGCTGAAGAATTTGCGTCCGGCGGCTGCCGCGAGCGCCGTATGGACATTGTTATCAGGCACATAGCCGGTCAGCGTCAGCGTGACCGCGACCGGATCCTTATAGGCCTGGAAGATATAGGGCGGCGCCTTGATCTCGTTGGCGGCGGCCGAAAACCCCTCCGGGAGGTTTTTCAGGGCGGCTGCGATCGCCTCCCGGCCGCCCAGTTCGCGCGCCATGCCGGAAAGGCTGACCTTGCCATCGGAAATCGTTATCTTGCCGTCCTTCAATTTCCCGATCTGATCGAGCAGCAGCAAGGCCGCATCGTCGAAGCGTGGCGGCGCCCCCCGCGACAAGTTCATCTGGTCGGCGACCTCGACGCCGCCAAGACTTGCCCGGGCCGCCTCCAGCAGCTTGACCTTGCTGGCCGGCAACGGCGCGCTGCCGCCCAATGTGACCCTGACGACGTCCCGCTCGGCCGACCAGACGAACGGCTTGGCTTCGGGAACGAGGCGGGTTTCATCGTTAACGCGCCGCACGCCGGGCACGGCTTGCACCGACGCAGCGGCCCCGCTGCGGCCGTCTTCCGAGAATGCGTCCGCCGCCAACGTAACGTCACGGCCGGCGACCGCGATCCTCGTCTTGTCGAGCACGGTATCCTTCAGCGCGGCGGTGCTGCGCGCGGCCAGATCGGATTCCACGGTTGAGGTGTTGGTCCAGGCCGCGATAGCCCAAAAGATGGCCAGTGGAATCAAGCCCGGCCACCATTTGCTGCGCCACCTGAAAAGTCCGTGCATTCGACGTCTCGCGGGTCTGGAACTCTGAGAAAACAAACCCTTGCGAGGCTGTCAAACTGGAAATAACACGAAAATAGTCCGGCGCAGGACAGCCTTTCAGACTAACTGTTTCTTCAGCGGTCTCCCGTTAGCGTCGGAATCTCGCCCAACCGGCCAGCTACGCCAGCATGAAGCAGTTTCGCAACCACGTCATCCGCGCCGGACTGGGAGCGCTTTACTTCAGCGGGGCCCATCATCTGCTGCGACCGATCTTCGCGGGCGTCGGCGCAATCTTCATGCTGCACCATGTTCGCCCGCGCCGAGACACCGAATTCCAGCCCAATCGTCATCTCGAGGTCGCGCCGGAGTTCCTGCGGGCGATGCTCGCGCACCTTCGCGCGCGTGGCGTCGACATCATCACCATGGACGAGCTCCATCAGCGGTTGATCGACGGTAATTTTTCGCGACGCTTTGCCTGCTTCACCCTCGACGATGGCTATCGCGATAACAGGGAATTTGCGCTGCCGGTAATGCGGGAATTTGACGCACCTTCCACGGTCTATGTCGCCAGCGATTTCGCGCAAGGTATTGGCCGGCTGTGGTGGATCGCGCTCGAGATGGTGATCGCCAGGGCGCCCGCGATCGACGTCGCGATCGGAGGCACCGCGACCCGCCTCGATACCGCCACGCCGGCCGACAAGCAGGCCGCGTTCGACCGGTTGCACGACTGGCTGCGCGGATTGCCGGGCGAACAGGATATCGAGCGCGAAATCGCTGCGCTGTGCGCGCGTCACGGCGTCGATGAATTGGCGATCTGTCGCGAACTGTGCATGTCGTGGGATGAGTTGAAGCCGTTTGCGGACGATCCCCTGATCACGATCGGCGCGCATTCGATCACGCATTGCAATCTCGCCAGACAACCTGAGGCGATCGCCGCCCATGAAATGGCGAGCAGCCGGGCGCGGATCGAAAGCGTGCTGCAGCGTCCGGTGGTCCATCTCGCCTACCCCTATGGCGACAGGATCGCCGCCGGCCCTCGCGAGTTCGCACTGGCGCACGCGAGCGGATACAAGACCGCGGTGACGACACGGCCGGGCATGATGTTTCCCGAAAGCGCTGGCCATCTGACCGCGCTGCCGCGGGTTTCGCTCAACGGCAACTATCAGGACACCCGCATTCTGCCGGTGCTGACCTCCGGCGCCGCCACCGCGATGTGGAACGGTTTTCGGCGCATCGACGCGGCGTGACTTCGCGCAAGCGCCCTATCCTTGACTCATTGAATCCCCGCGCTCAGAACCATCTCCAAAAGCAAGGGAGCAAAACATGTTCAAGGATCTGTTTTCACTGACAGGCCGCGTTGCGCTGGTGACCGGGGGATCGCGTGGCATAGGCAAAATGATCGCGGCAGGATTTCTCAGCCAGGGCGCGGCGAAAGTTTACATCACCGCACGCAAGGCCGGCCCCTGCGAGGCGACCGCGAAGGAACTTGCGGCCGAATATGGCGGCGAATGCATCGCGATGCCGATCGACATTTCCACCATGGCGGGCATCGACATGCTGGCGGGCGAGATCAGAAAGCGCGAGCCGAAGCTGGACATTCTGGTCAACAACGCGGGAACAGCGTGGGGTGCGGATTTCGACGAGTTTCCGGAAATCGGCTGGGACAAGGTGATGAACCTCAACCTCAAGGCGCCGTTTTTTCTGACCAAGGCGCTGGCGGCACCCTTGCGCGCCGCGGCGACCGCGGAAAAACCCGCCAAGGTCATCAACATCGCCTCCATCGACGGCATCTTCGTCAACCCGGCGGAGACCTATTCCTACGCCGCCAGCAAATCCGGCCTGATTCACCTGACCCGCCGGATGGCCGTCAAGCTGATCCGCGACCACATCGTGGTGACAGCGATCGCGCCGGGACCGTTCAAGTCCGACATGAACAAGGCCGCGCGCGACAACGCCGATGAGGTGTCAAAACGCGTGCCGTCGGGGCGTATTGGTACAGATGAGGACATGGCGGGTGCTGCGATCTATCTCGCCTCGCGCGCCGGAGACTATGTGGTCGGCGCGACCATCGCGGTGGACGGCGGGATTGTCTATGCGAACCCGGGGATCAAGGGAGACGGGTGGGATTAGTACCGAACGGGGCGTGACGGGTCGTTGTAGTCACCAGTCGTCCTACCGCACTCATTCGTCGTACCCCGCGAAAGCGGGGTATCCAGTACGCCGCGGCTTCAGTTGGTTAGCCGCGGCGCTTCTACAATTGACGTCGGTGTTTACTGGATCATCCGCTTTCGCGGATGATGACGACTTGTGATGTTGCGCCGCTTTCAACCTCGGCGACGTCATCGTCGTCACGTCTCGATCTTCACATACTCGAAATCGCCCGGCTTGTTGTCGATGCCGACCTTGGGCGGTGAAATCCACGGGGCGAATTCGCCGGCCTCGGTCACCGGCGTCATCAGCGAGGCGATGAAATCGCCGTCATCGGTGGAAGGAAGCCATTCGCGCTTTCGCTTGCTCCAGGTGGCATCGTCGATCAGCACGCCGTCCGGCGTGGCGTGGATGTCCCTGAACTCGCCGATCTGGCGATGGAACGCGACATTCGGCAGCGCCAGCTTGAAGTCGTAGCCGGCCGTTGAGATGATCTTGTTCCAGCGCAACAGGCCCTTGACGCAGTCCTGGGTGTAATCGTCGCGCAGCCGCATGTTGAGGGCGGTGAGCGCCGGCTCGTCGACGCGCTTGATCGCGCCGTTCACCAGCTTGAGCACGGGATAGGTATCGTTCTGCAGGCGGTGATCGTCCTTGATCTGGGTCTCGTGGTAGCGGCCCTTGATGCCGGCATTGAAGGCGTTCGCCGCGTTGGTGGAAACTTCCGAGCCGAACAAATCGAGCGAGAGCGAATAATGCAGGTTGAGCTTCTTCTGGAGGGTCGGAAGATCGACGACGCCGAGCCCGCGGACTTTCGCGATATCGGAGGGATCGCCGATCCCCGCGGCCCTCATCGCTTCACAGGTTCGCTGCACCACGCGGCTGATGCCGGTCTCGCCGACGAACATGTGATGCGCCTCTTCGGTCAGCATGAAGCGGCAGGTGCGCGACAATGGATCGAAGCCGGACTGCGCCAGCGAGTGCAACTGCATCTTGCCGTCGCGGTCGGTAAAATAGGTGAACATGAAGAACGACAGCCAGTCCGGCGTGGCCTCGTTGAAGGCCCCCAGCATGCGCGGCGAATCCGCATCGCCCGAGCGGCGGCGCAACAGTTCATCCGCCTCCTCGCGCCCGTCACGCCCGAAGTATTTCTGCAGCAGATAGACCATCGCCCAGAGATGGCGGCCTTCCTCGACATTGACCTGGAACAGGTTGCGCAGGTCGTAGAGCGACGGCGCGGTCTTGCCGAGGTGACGCTGCTGTTCGACCGATGCCGGTTCGGTGTCGCCCTGGATCACGATCAGCCGGCGCAGCGTGGCGCGGTGTTCGCCCGGGACTTCCTGCCATGCCGGCTTGCCAAAATTCTCGCCGAACGGGATGACGCGGTTTTCCTCCTGCGGCGCCAGCAAAATGCCCCAGCGATAATCCGGCATCTTGACATAGTCGAACTTGGCCCAGCCGCGCGGGTCGACCGAATAGGCGGTGCGCAGGTAGACCAGCGATTGCTGGAAACCTTCCGGCCCCATGTCGCTCCACCAGTCCATGTAGCCGGGATGCCAGCCTTCCAGCGCCTTGAGCACCTGCCGATCCTCGCTGAGATTCACGTTGTTGGGAATCTTGGTGCTGTAATCGACGTTCATGATGTTCATGGCGTGCTCCTTGTTCGGTCTCGTGTCCCGGACGCGGTGCAGCGCGAAGCGGTGCGCCGCAGAGCCGGGATCCATTCAGTGGCCGTCATGTGGGTCCCGGTTCTGCAGCGCGTCACAAGCGTGCCGCGCAGCGCCCGGGACACGAACTCACACTCTCGTCATATCGAACTGCGCCTTCTGACCGGTGCCGTAGCGGCGCAGCGCGCCGGTTTCGCCGACGGCGTTGGGACGCTGAAAGATCCAGTTCTGCCACGCCGTCAGGCGCGAGAAGATTTTCGATTCCATGGTCTCGGGCCCGACGAAGCGCAAATTGGCTTCCATGCCGGTCAGGCTGTCGGGCGAGAAGCTGGTGCGCTCCTCGAAAAACACCCTGATCTCGTCGTCCCAGTCGATATCGTCGACCGCGAAGGTGACGAGGCCGAGCGCTTCGGCTTGTTCCGCGTCGAGCGCCGCGCCGATGCTGTTCTGCGCGCGCAAAACATCCTCGGCATCGGCCTGAAAACGCGATTGCAGCCGCGTCAGGCCGTGGCTCATCGGATAGGGCCCGAAGTTCATCGCCGACAGTTCGATGGTCGGCGGCGCGCGGTTGTCGCCCTGCCGCGAGCCGATCAGCATGTAGGACCGGTCGGCCGCGAACACCAGTTCGGCCAGCGTGCCGACGAAGCACGAGCCCGGCTCGACCAGCGTCACCAGCGTGCGCGAGGTGACGTCGATGCGCTTCAACACCCGCTTCCAGTATTGCCTGATTTCGTTGACCAGCCAGTGCGCCTTGTTGGCTTCCAGGAATGCGTCGCAGGCCAACACGCCCGCGCGCTCGCCATGCGACTTGAACACCAGCATCGCGGTTTCGAGTTCGTTGATGCGCAAATGCAGGATCGCGTCGTCGAGTTCGCGCGCCACCTGCAGCGGCCAGAACGACGCGCCCTGCGCGATCATGCCGTCGATATCGGAGGGTGGGGCTACGTCCGGCGCATGAATCGAAATGGTCGCAATGCGCGCGGCGCGGTCGATATCGACGCTGACAAGGCCATAGCGGATGCCGTTGCCGTCGAAGCGGCGCGTCAGCGGGATCAGCGTGATGCCTTTCCCGGCGCCGTTGCGCTTCGAGACCGCCGCGAATTCCTTTGCACGTTCGGCGACTTTGGCTTCGAGCTTGCTGTTGGGCACGATCTCGTCGACCAGGCGCCACTGCAAAGCGCGTTTACCCTTGATGCCTTCCTCGATGGTGCAGAAATAATCGGCATGATCGCGGCGCACCTTACGCTTGTCGACCACCCGGGTCAGTCCGCCGGTGCCCGGCAATACCGCCAGCAGCGGCACTTCCGGCAGCGCGACCGCCGCCGAGCCATCGTCGGCGAGGATGATGTGATCGGTCGCCAGCGCCAGTTCATAGCCGCCGCCGGCGGCGGTGCCGTTGATGACGGTGACAAAACGCTGCCCGGAATTCTCCGATGAATCCTCAAGCCCGTTGCGGGTCTCGTTGGTGAATTTGCAAAAGTTGACCTTGTGGGCGTGGGTCGCCCCCGCCAGCATGCGGATGTTGGCGCCGGCGCAGAACACCCTGTTCTTGGCCGACCGCACCACGACCACCTTCACGCCGGGATGTTCGAAGCGCAGCCGCTGCACCGCGTCGGCCAGTTCGATATCGACGCCGAGGTCGTAGGAATTCAGCTTGAGCTGATAACCTTCGAACAGCCCGCCGTTCTCGTCGACGTCCATGGTCAGCGTCGCGACCTCGCCGTCGACATCCAGCTTCCAATGCCGGTAGCGCGACGGATCGGTCTGAAAATCGATGTGCTTCGCGCCGCCCGCGAGGACGCGATCTTCACCGGCCATGGGCCACCCTCGAGTTCTTATGAATAACCTTGATATGAACAATAATGCATGTTTTTGGAACGGTCTAGTCCTGAAACGCCGAAATACGGCATTTTGTTTCATGTCCGGACCGGCCGACTTCAACCGCGGTCGACGCCTTACGCAGCCTGTCCCCGCGAGCCTTGGTCCGCATCCAGGATGCGTCCCACAAAATCCGAGATCGCATCGAGCGTTGCCTCCGGCGCGTCACGATGCGGCGAATGTCCGGCGCCAGGCACGATCATCACGTCGACCGGGCAGTAGCATTCTTCCTGCGCGATCTCGATCTGGCGGATGGTCCCGTATTGGTCTTCGGCGCCCTGCAGGATCGCAACCGGCACCCGGATGTAGGCGAGATATTCCGAAATATCCCAGCCGCGAAATTTTGGATCGAGCCAGGCGTCGCTCCAGCCATAGAAGGTGTTGTCGACATCGCCGTGCCAGCGCGCCAGCTTTTCCCTGAGGCCTCCAGTCTCAAAGGCTGTCCGGGCCTCCGCGATCGACACCAGTCCCATATCTTCCACGATGAAATGCGGCGCGATCATCGCGACGCCGCGCACGCGATGATCCTGCACGCCGCCGGCATAGATCGCCGCAATCGAAGCGCCGTCGGAATGGCCAAGCAAGAGGCCGCGGCGAAAGCCGATTTGGTCGAGCAGCTTTGGCAAGGTGTCGAGCGCCTCGATATGCATGTAATCGAGCGGGCGCGGCCGTTCGACCTTCGTTGAAGCGCCATAGCCCGCGCGCGAGTAAACGAACACGCCGGCGCCGGTGGCGGCGGCAAGCCGATCCGGAAAATCTCCCCACAGCGCGGCGCACCCCAGGCCTTCGTGCAGCATGACGATGGTCGGCGCATCCGCAGGCGCCGGACCGATCATGCGGTATTCGAGGTCAGCGGCGCCGATGCGGAGAGTACCGGTGGTGGCGGGGGCGGTCATGTGGTCTGCCATCGCAACACGGCACGCCGCGCTCTCTCCCCCCTTGTGGGGGAGAGTTGGAGAGGGGGGTAACCACGGGCACTGACCTTGCGGCTTACCCCCCTCCCTAACCCTCCCCCACAAGGGGGGAGGGAACAAGAAAGCAGGCCGTACCTTGCATCGACGGTTCGAATTTCAATCGACGCGCGCATCACGACTTCGCCGCATCGCCGTCCCGCAGCTTGAACCGCTGGATTTTGCCCGTCGCGGTTTTTGGCAAGCTGTCGACGACATCGATCCAGCGCGGATATTTCCACGGGCCGATCTTCTGCTTGACGTGCTCCTTCAGCGCCTCATGCAGGCCGTCGGTGTTCGCGGCCGCGCGCAGTACCACGAATGCTTTCGGCTTCAGCAGGCCTTCCGGATCGGCTTCGGGCACCACGGCGGCTTCCAGCACCGCCGGATGGGTGATCAGCGCGCTCTCGACCTCGAACGGCGACACCCAGATGCCGGACACCTTGAACATGTCGTCCGAGCGGCCGCAGAAGGTGTAGCGGCCGTCGGCGTCACGAACATATTTGTCGCCGGTACGGGTCCAGTGGCCGGCAAAGGTCTGGCGGCTCTTGCTGCGCTGGTTCCAGTAGCCTTCGCCGGCAGAGGGCGCATCGACCAGGAGTTCGCCGACCTCGCCATCGGGCACATCGTCGCCGGCTTCGTTGACCAGCCGCACCCTGTAGCCGGGCACCGGACGGCCCGAGGAGCCGTATTTGATATCATCAGGCGCATTGGAGAGAAAAATATGCAACAGCTCAGTCGAGCCGACGCCGTCGAGAATGTCGACGCCG
>Ga0209839_10000741_pt1 | contig 16655 bp, 18 predicted proteins | sample OrgsoiDNA2013050_FD_185800 | JGI IMG/M metagenome (GOLD analysis project Ga0209839, IMG submission 185800) | Permafrost soil microbial communities from the Arctic, to analyse light accelerated degradation of dissolved organic matter (DOM) -... | ecosystem: Environmental > Terrestrial > Soil >... | reverse complement strand
CGCGGAGCTGTCCGATGGCGCTCAGCCAGTTTTCCATGTGGAAGGTCTTGGCGATTCTGCCGTCCTTGATGGTTTGAATATCGACCGCCATGATCCGAAAGCTCTTGCCGGAGTGGGGCACGCCAAACAGGTCGCCGGCAGGCGTACCGGTGACCTCGCCACGGACGATGACCCGGTCGCCCGCGACCAGCACTTCCTTGATGTCGAATTTCATGTCCGGAATGGTGTTGGCGAAGTTCGAGACCACCTTGATCGACGTCTCGCGGCCCCAGCATTCCCCCGGCAGATAGCCGGCGCACGACTCGTAGTCTTCCGTCAGGATTTGCTCCTGGATGGTTTTGACGTCGCCCCGGCTCGCGACGTTGAACAGGCCGTACCAGGGCGCGATGGCGGCGCGGGCCTGTTCTTCGGTGAGACTGCTCATGGCTTTTTCCTGATGGTTGATGCGCGTTTGGGACCTCCGCGCGCGATCCGGCGTCGGGAGGTTAGGGATCACACTGCGATTACGTCTAATATGTAGGTCACTCTACATACTATGAAGGTCGACATACTGATTTGCAACTGATATTTTCCAAACATGGCAAAAGCTACTGATTCCAAAGCGAAAACACTGACCGCCGCGGCAAAGCTGTTTCGCCAGCAGGGCTACCATGGCACGGCCCTGCAGGACATTTTGGCCGCCGGCGGCTCACCGCGCGGCTCGCTCTATTTCCATTTTCCCAAGGGCAAGGAGGAGATTGGCGGCGCCGCGCTGACACTTGCCGGCGAAGCGCTGCGCCAGGCCATCGCGAAAGCCGCCGAGGCGTCCGAGAACGCCGAAATGTTCCTGACCCGGATGGTGCGCGGCATGGCCTCTGATCTGGAAAAGTCCGATTACCGGGAGGGGTGCCCGATCGCGACCACGGCGCTTGAAACCGCGGCGCAGTCCGAAGTGCTGGGTGCAGCGACCCGCAACGCCTTCCAGAAATGGGAGCTTGAGATCAAACGCGGGCTATTCCGCTTCGGCATGCCGGCGGGCGATGCGGATCTCGCCGCGACCATGGTGCTGAGCCAGCTCGAAGGCGCGCTGTTGCTGGCGCGAACCTACCGCAGCCTCGAGCCGCTTCGTCGCGCCGAGCAGGCGGTGAAGCTTTTGGTGCGGGGGCAAAAAGCGGAGTGAAGAACCCCGGAAACGCCGCTTGAAAGCAGCCCCGGCCAATAATAGTTATTGGATACTTATCGATTTGCAGCGGTGAGAGAGATTGCCATGGCAATGAGTGCGGACCTGGGAAAGACGCTTGAAGAATTCGTGACGAAACTGGTGGCGACCGGCCGCTATCATTCCAAAAGCGAGGTGCTGCGTGAGGGCGTCCGGCTTATTCAGGAACGCGAGACCCGGCTGGCGGCTCTTGACGCCTCGATCGCGCGCGGCGTGGCCGATGCCGATGCGGGTCGAATCAAATCAACCTCCGAGGTGTTTGACCGTCTGGAATCGAAGCTCAAGGCCAAGGCAGCGCGACGGTGATCGTTGTCGTTACCGCCGAAGCCGAAGCCGATCTGGACCAGATTACAACCTACATAGCTGAGCGGAGTATCGAAATCGCACTTAATTTCGTGCAGGAGCTGCGGGAAAAATGTGAGTCCTTGGCGGATGCGCCGCGCGGTTATCCTTTGGTGCCGCGCCTCGAACATCTCGGTATCCGCAGGCACCCGTTCGGCAATTACTTGATCTTCTACCGAGTGGGCACCAACGCCATCGAAGTGGTGCATGTCCTCCACGGCGCGCGCGACTACGAGCGATTGCTGTTTCCAGAAACGTGAGCGGTGCATCGCGTTCCCGAAAAGCGCGAATTGCGATCCTCAGGCTGCGGTCTCTTTCAAGATGTAGCCGAATGCACGGACAGGGCTTGACCGCCATGCCCAGCTTGTAGGACGGGCCTGAATCGATCGCGCCCGGCATATCAGCGAAATCATGGGCTTGGGCGCAAGTGGTGCCCAGGAAAGGACTCGAACCTTCACGGCCGTTAAGCCACTGGCACCTGAAGCCAGCGCGTCTACCAATTCCGCCACCTGGGCCCGCGCCGGTTAGTACGGATCGGTCGCGCGCTTGTCAAATTGTTGAAATCCGCTGTACAGCGCCGGCCCGATGGCGTATCGCGAAACGGCTAAAACACCCTTGCTTCAATGCATTTAGACGGTTTGGGAATGCACGCCATGGCATCGAATCTGGACACGCTGGTCACGGTTTTCGGCGGATCCGGGTTCGTGGGCCGAAGCGTGGTTCGCGCGCTCTGCAAGCGCGACTACCGGATCCGGGTGGCGGTGCGGCGGCCGGAACTGGCCGGGCATCTGCAGCCGCTCGGCAAGGTCGGCCAGATCCACGCCGTGCAGGCCAATCTGCGCTACCCGGCTTCGGTCGAAGCCGCGATGCGCGATTCCCAGGTCGCCATCAATCTGGTCGGCATCCTGACCGAAGGCGGCGCGCAGACCTTCGATGCGGTGCAGGGCGCCGGCGCCGGCGCCGTGGCCAAGGCCGCGGGTGCCGTCGGGGCGCGGATGGTGCACGTCTCCGCCATCGGCGCCGACGAGAACTCGCCGTCGCGCTACGCCCGGGCCAAGGCGGCGGGCGAAAAAGCGGTGCTGTCGGCCACCCCCGCCGCCACCATCATGCGGCCCTCGGTCGTGTTTGGGCCCGAGGACCAGTTCACCAACCGTTTTGCGGCGCTGGCAAGGATGTCGCCGATGCTGCCGCTGATCGGCGGCGGTTTGACAAAACTGCAGCCGGTCTATGTCGGCGATGTCGCAACCGCGGTCGCCGACGCCGTCGACGGCAAGACCAAAGCCGGCGCGACCTACGAGCTCGGCGGCCCGGAAGTGCTGACGATGCGCGAGATCATGGAAATCATTCTGGCGACAACGGAGCGCCGGCGCATGCTGGTCTCATTGCCGTTCGGCCTGGCGACATGGCAGGCGCAGTTGCTGCAGTTCGCGCCGGGGCCGTTAAAACTGACGCCGGATCAGGTCGCGCTGCTGCGCGTCGACAATGTCGTGTCGGACACCGCGAAGGCCGCCGGGCTGACGCTGGAGGGACTGGGGATCACGGCGGATTCGCTGGAAGCCGTCGCGCCGCAATATCTCTGGCGCTTCCGCGCTGCCGGACAGTTTCAGCGCGTACTTTAGGAGCCCGTCATCCCTGCTTAACGGCTTCGCCGTTACGCAGGGCGCTTGATTTACCGCCCCATCGCCAGCGCCATGAGCCCCAGCGTGCCGACGATCACGCGCCACCAGGCAAACAGCTTGAAGCCGTGGCGGGTCACGTAACTCAAAAACGTTTTCACCACGATGATCGCGGTGACGAACGACACCACGAAACCGATTGCGATGATCCCGATATGATCCGCTGTCATGTCGGCGCGGTTCTTGTAAAGATCGTAGGCGAACGCGCCGACCATGGTCGGAATCGCGAGGAAGAACGAAAACTCCGCCGCCGCGCGCTTGTCGGCGCCGAGCAGCATCGCGGCGACGATGCTGGCGCCGGAGCGCGACACCCCGGGAATCATCGCAAGACATTGCGCAAAGCCGATCTTCAGATACATCGGCAGCGGAAATGTCGTGGCATCGTGTTCGTGCGGCTTGAGATCGAGCTGATCGACCCACAACAGAATCGCGCCGCCGACGATCAGCGCAAAGCACACCACCCACGGATTGAACAGAAATGCCTTGATGTAGCCGCCGGCGGCAGCCCCGATCACCGCCGCCGGCAAAAACGCCACCAGCACGCCGATGACGAATTGCCTGTCATCGGGCTTGGAGAACATGCCGAGCGCGATCCGCCACAATTTGGCGAAGTAGATCGCGAGAATGGCGAGAATCGCACCGAGCTGAATCAACACCGTAAAACTGTTCCAGAAACTGCCTTCGCCGAGATCGAAGAATCGTTCCGCCAGCAATAGATGGCCCGTCGAGGACACCGGCAGGAATTCGGTGACACCCTCGACGATGCCGAGAATCACCGCCCTCAATGCATCAGACATCATGACCTGTTCCGTTGTGATCAATATTGACCAAAAGCACCGGGTTCTTCTCGCTCATTCGCCCCTCTGCCGCAATCGTAAAAAATCTCAAAACACAGGTTGCCTCGTTCGCGCGCTTCGGTAGGTTGGCGCCGCTTCGGGGGTTGAGAGATTCTTAAGCCTCGCGAAATATTCAAGGCCCGCATGTTCACGTTGTTCCATCATCCGTTCTGCCCGCATTCGCGCTTCGTCCGCCTGGCGCTCGGCGAATACGGCCTCGAACTGCGGCTGGCCGAAGAGCGGACCTGGGAGCGCCGTGAGGCGTTTCTGGCGTTGAACCCTGCGGGCACCACACCGGTGTTGGTATCGGAAGGCCAGCCGGCGATCCCCGGCGCCGGAATCATCGCCGAATATCTTGATGAAACCCATGGCGCGCGGATGGATGAACGGCGGCTGCTGCCATCGGCGATGGCTGAGCGCATCGAGGTGCGCCGGTTGATGGCGTGGTTCAACGAGAAGTTTTTCGAGGAGGTCTCCAACCCTCTGGTCACCGAGCGCATCTACAAGCGTTTCATGAGCGAGGAAGACGGCGGCGGCGCGCCGGCGACCGACGTGATTCGCGCGGCCAAGGCGAATGTGCGCTATCATCTGGCCTATATCGGCTGGCTGGCGCAGACGCGGAATTTTCTGGCCGGCGACCATCTGACCTATGCGGACCTCGCCGCCGCGGCGCACCTTTCGGCGATCGATTATCTGGGCGACGTGCCATGGATCGAGGACGACGCGGCAAAGGCGTGGTACGCGCGGGTGAAATCCCGCCCGTCGTTCCGCCCGCTGCTGAGCGAATGGCTGGCGGGCGTGCCGGCGTCGCCCACCTACGTGGATCTCGACTTCTGAACCAGGCAGTCAAGCTTTCTCCCGCCGCTCTGAAACAGAAGCTCGCCCACCAAGCGCTCGCGCTCGGTTTCGATTGCGTCGGCGTTGCCGATCCGGCTGGGATTGCGGATGCCGCAAAATATTTTCGCAGCTTCCTCGAGTCCGGCGCGCATGGCGACATGGACTGGCTCGCTGCAAGTCCGGAACGCCGCACTGACCCGCGGGTGCTGTGGCCCGACGTGCGCTCGGTGATCATGCTCGGCGTCAATTACGGACCGGATGAGAATCCGCTGGCGATACTCGGGCAGCGCACGCGCGGCGCGATTTCGGTCTACGCGCAAGGCGATGATTATCACGACCTGGTCAAGAAGCGGCTGAAGACGCTGGCGCGATGGCTGGTCGGCGCTTCGGGCGCCGAGGTCAAGGTATTCGTCGACACCGCCGCGGTGATGGAAAAGCCGCTGGCGCACGCGGCGGGACTGGGCTGGCAGGGCAAGCATACCAACCTCGTGTCGCGCGAATTCGGCTCATGGCTGTTTCTCGGCGCGATCTTCACCACGTCGGACCTTCCGCGCGACGACGCCGAGGCCGACCATTGCGGCTCATGTCAGGCCTGCCTCGATATCTGTCCGACCGCGGCGTTTCCAGCACCCTACAAGCTCGACGCCAGGCGCTGCATTTCCTATCTCACCATCGAAAACAAGGGTCCGATCCCGCAGGAATTCCGCAAGGCGATCGGCAACCGCATCTATGGCTGCGACGATTGCCTCGCGGTCTGCCCGTGGAACAAGTTCGCGCAAACCGGGCGCGAAGCAAAACTCGCCGCGCGCGATGAATTGCGCGCGGCTTCGCTGACCGATCTCGTCCGGCTCGAGGATACGGCGTTTCGCGCGCTGTTCGCAAAATCACCGGTCAAGCGCATCGGCCGCGACCGGTTCATCCGCAATGTGCTGATCGCGATCGGCAACTCCAACGACAGCGCTTTGGCCGTCGAAGCCGAACACCTGCTGGATGACGCGAGCCCGCTGGTCCGGGGTGCTGCCGTATGGGCGCTGTCGCAACTGATGGGGCAGGGCGAGTTCGAGGCGCTGGCGGCGAATGCGATGAATGCCGAGGCCGATGAGAGCGTGCGCATGGAATGGCGGCATGGGCAGTAGATCACGTTAGAGTTCGTCATGCCCGGGCTCGTCCCGGGCATCCACGTCTTTTTGTAACGATGCGCGAAAGAAAACGTAGATGGCCGGGCGTAGGCGAGCGGAAGCGACGCCTTCGCACGGCTATGCCCGGCCATGACGACCCTGGTTTACCGACGTTGCGCATAACGCTCTGCGCCGTCGACCCTTGATTTAACGCCAAAAATTCCGTCATGGTCCCGCGCCATGACAAATCAGCCTTTCTTCACGACAGACCGCGACGCTTTCATTCCCACCAAGGTTGCGAACGGACCGTGGGACCCCAATTCGTTGCACGGCCGGGTCATCATCGGCCTGCTGGCCTTCGTGATCGAACAGCGCCACGGCCGCGATGACTTCGTGCCGGCGCGGCTGACGGTGGATATGTTTCGCCTGCCGAGTATGGCGCCGATCGAGGTCACGACAAAACTCATCCGCGACGGCCTGCGCATCAGGGTGGTCGAAGCCGAGTTTTTCAGCGGCGGCACCCGCATGGCGCGTGCGTCCTGCCAATTGCTGCGGAAGACGGAAAATCCCCAAGGCCAGGTCTGGTCGCCGCCAAATTGGGAGGTGCCTCTGCCCGCGGACATTGCGGCGCCGACCGATCCGCGCCTCAGCCTGAACGGCAAATGGACCACCCGCCCGATAACCGGCGCGATGGGCACGGTCGGCCCGCGGCGGCTATGGATGAGCGAAGTGCGAGACCTCGTCGAGGGCGCGCCGCTGACGCCGTTCGTGCGGGTCGCGGTGGCGGCGGATTTTGCCAGCCCCTTTGCCAATGCCGGCGAGCAGGGCCTCGGTTACATCAACAGCGATGTCACGCTTTATCTGCACCGCCTGCCGGTGAAAGAATGGATCGGCTTCGAGGTGGTGAACCACCACGCCACCGACGGCGTCGCGATCGGCGAGTGTTTTCTCTACGACCAGCAGGGCCCGATCGGAACCGCCACCGTCGCCGCCCTGGCGCAGCGCAAGCCGATGACAAAGCCGCCACCGCCGTCGTAACCGTCATTCCGGGGCGACGCCAACGGGTCCGGCCGTTGGCCGGCCCGATGACAGGCTCCGCGTCGAGCCCGGAATCTCGAGATTCCCCGATGTGCAATTGCACATCTGAGGTTCGCTCGTTTCACTCGCGCCCCGGAATGACATCGCAAAACACCTCAGCCCATCTCCGCGACCGCCGCGATGATCCGTGCGATGTCCTGCGGCCGCGACAGGCGGTGATCGCCGTCCTGGATCATGGTCAGCACCACATCGTCACTGGGCAAGCGTTGCGTCAACGCGAACGCGTGCCGCCACGGCACGTCCGGATCCTGCGCGCCCTGCAGGATGCGAACCGGGCATCCCACCTTGATGGCACTGCCGAGCAACAGATGATGGCGGCCTTCCTCGATCAGCGCGCGGGTGATCGGATAGGGATCGCCATATTGCGACGGCCGCAGCCAAACACCTTTGGTCTGGATCTCCCGCTGAATTTCAGGCGAAAAGCCGTTCCACATCAGCTGTTCGGTGAAATCCGGCGCCGGCGCGATCAACACCAGCCCGGCCAGCGACGCGCGGCTTTCCGGCCGGTTGGCGATTTCGCGGGCCAAAAGCAGCGCCATCCAGCCTCCCATCGATGAGCCGATCACGACCTGCGGCCCTGCGCAAAACTGCTCGAATACCGCGACGCTCTCTTCCAGCCAGCGCCCGATGGTACCGTCGATGAAGTCACCGCCGGATTCGCCGTGGCCGGAATAGTCGAATCGCACGCATGCGCGACGATGCTCGGCTGCCCAGGCATCCAGCGCGATGGCCTTGGTGCCCTGCATGTCCGAATGGAAACCGCCCAGCCAGAGCAGCCCGGGTGCGCCGCCGGGGCGGGCCCGCACGGCGATGCTTCGTGCGGTGCCATCGCTGCCTACCCCAAGGAAGGTCGGCTGAGGCCCGGATGCGGCGGAATTGGTCATGAGTCGTTACCCTTGTTCACCCTTGTTCGCTGCTGTTTGGGTGAGCAGGCACCATCCGTCAACGGAGGGCTGGTACCCCATTCGGAGGCCATCGCGACGCTTGCGGAACCAACCCTCGCCCTCTATGTGGGCAGGTCTGAACCAAACCTTCATGCCGGCGTTGGCCAGCGTGACTAAATTGCCTCGTATTTGACGGTTTTGAAGGGCAACGATGCGAGTTCGCTTGCCCGCTGAGCCTTATTCCTTCACACTAGAGACATCGTCCACAACCTTGGAGAGCTAACCATTCGCCGTCCCAACAGAGCCCCGCCCGCTGCCACAAAAGACGGGCCGCGCACCAACGATGAAATCCGCAATCACGAAATCCAGCTGATTGATCAGACAGGCCTGAACCACGGCAATGTCGAAACGATCGCCGCCATCAAGATGGCGATGGAAGCCGGCATGGACCTTGTCGAGATTTCCCCCAATACCAATCCTCCCGTTTGCAAGATTATGGATTACGGGAAGTTTAAATATTCGGCGCAGAAAAAGGCCGCCGAGGCCCGCAAGAAGCAGAAGGTCGTCGAGATCAAGGAGATCAAGCTCCGACCGATGATCGACGATCACGATTATGACGTGAAGATGCGTGCGATGCAGCGGTTCTTCGAGGAAGGCGACAAGGTCAAGGTCACCTTGCGCTATCGCGGCCGCGAAATGGCCCATCAGGAGATCGGCACCAAGCTTTTGGACAAGGTCAAGAGCGACGTCGCTGAAATCGCGAAGGTCGAGCAGGACGCGCGTTTCGAAGGCCGACAGGTGGTCATGGTTCTGGCCCCACGCTAGTTCGCAAAGCCGGCATCGCTTTAGTCAATTTGCGGCCCGTCAGATCATCTGGCGGGCCGTTTCTCTGCGCGGGTATATTTATAAAGGCGACAGGGCCTCCGGTATGTCCCCGTAGTATTCCGTACAAGCTTCTTAAGCTCGCATGCTTCTTTGTGGAACAAGGTTGGTCGAGCCCAGATCGTCCGTTTGCACGCCGCACCGACGACGTGGATGCGATGGCCCGTCTCCTAGAACAAGATGCACCTTGCCGCAGCGCTAATCTATTGGGTGGTCATCCTTATCTGGCTAACGGTGCTGGTAACGCTGCTAGTTTTCTACGTCCGCAATCCCCGCGTTTTCGGCACGACGCGGTTGCTGCTCGCGGTCGTGGCGATCGATACACTGCGCAATCTCGTCGAGAACGTCTATTTCGGCCTTTATTTCGGCGGCCAGTACGGACTGTTTCCCGCGACGTTCGTCACCCTGCTGGCGAATCCTTATTTGCTCATCGTTCCCAAGGCGCTCAACGTCGTCGCGGGCTGCGTCGTACTGGGTTTGCTGCTGCTGCGCTGGCTTCCATCCGCCGTCACGGAGCACGAAGTAGCGAAGCAACACGTCGACGACCTCAAAACCCTCGCTGCCATCGACGGATTAACGGGACTGTACAACCGGCGGCATTTCGAGGCGCTGTCCGTTGCTGAATGGGCCCGATTTCAGCGCTATCTTCGACCGCTGTCGATATTGATCATCGATGTCGATCACTTCAAGGCGATCAACGATCGTTTCGGTCACGACGTCGGCGATAGCGCCTTGAAAATCATTTCCAACGTCTGCAACTCTGTAAAGCGCGATTCCGACATCTCGGCCCGGATCGGCGGTGAGGAATTTGCTCTGCTGTTGCCCGAGACCAACGAAGCCGCCGCGCGCATTGTCGCCCAACGGCTATGCGATATGGTGCCGGAACATTCTCCGACCGTGCACGACGAGAAGCTCAACCTGAGCGTCAGTATCGGAATCGCGACCGCGACCCTGAGCATGTCGGGCATCGCGACCCTGATGAAACGGGGAGACGACGCGCTGTATGAATCCAAACGTGCCGGCCGAAACCGGGTATCCCTCGCATCGGAAATTGTCGGTCAGAAAAAACTGCAGGCGGTTGAATAACGCGGACTGAAAAAGTACGGCGGCGAAGATCGCCCGGCACTCGCGACGATCAGCCCCGCGTCGCCTGCCAGCGGCCGCTGCAGTTTCCGCTCGACACTCTGGCGGTCCAGCGGCCGGCGCCGGTGCTGCCGCTGAGCCTGCCGCTGCCCGACGCCACCCGGCCGCCGGCCGAAATCCTCACGACAACAACGCCACCCGGTCCGACACTTCCGGACACATTGGCTGCTCCGGCGGTCGAAATGCGGCCACCCGCGACCCGGAACGGATAGCTGTAGGCGGGATCGCAACTGCCGGCCTGCGTGATGATCAGGACGTTCCATAGTCCATCATAGCCGCCGCCAGCCCCGCCGGCCTTCCTGGCATCGGCGGCGCCGGGCGCGGCCACCACAACGAGAACGGCAGTGGCAAATATCCATAGCAAGGCGCGGGCGGGCCTGAGATCGGCAAAAAACGCCATCTGTCGGGCTGATATGCTCATTTTCTTTCCCATTTTTGGCCGCCGCCACGACGCGTGAGCCGATACGGCGAATCAAAGGGTTCCAAGGTTCATCGTTGCCAATCTGGCTTGGCTCTGCCATAAGCGCAAACTTCATCGCCCGGCTGATCAAGGGCTGCCGTGTCGATGCCCGTGCTGGTTGTTCTGTTTCAAGAATAGTCGAGCACTTTCAACGCTCTAACGAGCATTTTAGCCGCGAAAGCGCCCCTCTGGGCGCGTTTTTGTGCGGCCACAGGAGAGCCAAATGCCCAAGCTGAAGACCAAGTCAGGCGCCAAAAAGCGCTTCAAGGTGACTGCCACCGGCAAAGTGATGGCCGCTCAGCGCGGCAAGCGCCACGGCATGATCAAGCGGACCAAGAAGCAGATTCGTCAGCTTCGCGGCACCCGCGTGCTGTTCAAGACCGACGGCGACAACATCAAGAAATATTTCTTGCCGAACGCCTGATCGTTCAGACCAGGCACGCCGTCCATCACAGCCGAGCCGCGTCCGCGCGGCGATCCGTCACCGATTTTTTCACACGAAGGAGACCCGTCATGTCTCGCGTCAAACGCGGTGTGACCTCTCACGCCAAGCACAAGAAAGTCTACAAGGCCGCCAAGGGCTTCTACGGCCGCCGCAAGAACACCATCCGCACCGCCAAGGCCGCGGTCGAGAAGGCCGCGCAATACGCCTTCCGCGACCGCAAGCGCAAGAAGCGCACCTTCCGCGCACTGTGGATTCAGCGCCTCAATGCCGCCGTGCGTCCGCTCGGCATGACCTACAGCGTCTTTATCAACGGCCTTGCCAAGTCAGGCATCACGGTCGACCGCAAGGTGCTGTCGGATCTCGCCATCCACGAGCCGGCGGCGTTCCAGGCGATCGCTGAAAAGGCCAAGGCCGCGCTGGCGGCTTAGGTTCGCCCACTCGTGCTTGCGAAGTTTTTGAAGTCGTCATGGCCGGGCTTGTCCCGGCCATCCACGTCTTCCTTCTCGCGATCGCTGTAAGACGTGGATGCCCGGGACAAGCCCGGGCATGACGGGCTAGGGGCACCGGCTTAGCATCCTAGTCAAAAGGGATTGCCATGACCGACCTTGCTCAACTCGAATTCCAAATCCTTGTCGACATCGGCGCCGCGAGCGACGAAGCCGCGCTCGAAGCCGTGCGCGTCGCTGCCCTCGGCAAGAAGGGTTCGATCTCCGCGCTGCTTTCGACGCTCGGCAAGATGTCGCCGGACGAACGCAAGACGCAAGGTGCTGCGATCAATCTGGCCAAGGACAGGGTTACCCAGGCGCTGACCTCGCGCCGCGACCTGTTGAAGTCCGCAGCCCTCGACGCGCGGCTGGCCTCCGAAACGCTCGACGTCACGCTGCCGCTGCGCGAGACTCCCGCCGAGCAGGGACGAATCCATCCGCTGAGCCAGGTGATGGACGAACTCACGACGATCTTCGCCGACATGGGATTTGCAATCGCCGAAGGCCCGGACATCGAGACCGACGACTACAACTTTACAAAACTGAATTTTCCCGAAGGCCATCCGGCGCGGGAAATGCACGACACGTTCTTCTTCAATCCGAAAGAAGACCCCGGGTCGGAGCCCGGCGCAGGCGGCTCGCGCATGCTGTTGCGCACCCACACTTCGCCGGTGCAGGTGCGCACCATGCTGACCCAGAGGCCGCCGATCCGCATCGTCTGTCCGGGCCGCACCTATCGGATCGATTCCGACGCCACGCACACGCCGCAGTTTCACCAGGTCGAAGGTCTCGTCATCGACAAGGGTTCGCATCTCGGCCACCTCAAATGGATCCTGCACGAATTCTGCAAGGCGTTCTTCGAGGTCGATCACATCAACATGCGATTCCGGCCGTCGTTCTTTCCGTTCACCGAGCCGTCGCTGGAGGTCGATATCCAGTGCCGGCGCGACAAGGGCGAGATCCGTTTCGGCGAGGGCGAGGACTGGCTGGAGATTCTCGGCTGCGGCATGGTGCATCCGAATGTGCTGCGGGCCTGCGGCATCGATCCCGACGTCTATCAGGGTTTTGCCTGGGGCATGGGCATCGACCGCATCGCGATGCTGAAATACGGCATGTCCGATTTGCGGCAGCTGTTCGAGAACGACGTGCGCTGGCTCAATCATTACGGCTTCAGGCCGCTCGACGTCCCGACGCTGGCGGGAGGATTGAGCTCGTGAGTGATCCGATTATTCCCGAAGCCTATCGGACGCTGCGTTCGTTCGCGTTCGGCGACAATCCTGATCTGGCCGACGAGTTGCTTGACCTCGTTCTCAAGGGCGTCAAGACCGCCACCTGCAGCACCGAAGATGAGCCGAACACCTCGAAGCCGGGTCAGCGCTGGATCGTGCTCGACGGGCGCGGCAATCCCCGGTGCGTCATCGAGTCGACCGAAGTCACCTATCGCCGTTACGGCGACGTCGATGCCGCCTTCGCGCACGACGAGGGCGAGGGTGATCGCAGCCTCGCCTACTGGCGATCAGCGCATCGCTCGTATTTTGGACGGCTGGGAAAATTCAGCGAAGACATGATGCTGATGTGCGAACGCTTTCGCCTGGTCGAGATTTTCGAAGGCCGCACTCTTTCTGTTCCCTCCCCCCTTGTGGGGGAGGGTTAGGGAGGGGGGTAGCCACGAATGCCGCACGCAGTTGTCAGCGACCAACAACGTGGCCGAGCGAAGCAGCTTCGCCGGACTATGACGCGCGCAGAAACCCTGCTCTGGCGTTACTTGAAAGCTAATCGAATCGATGCGCTCGGCTTTCGCCGGCAGGTGCCGATCCGAAACTACATCGCCGACTTCGTTTGCTTTTCAGCCAAACTCATCATCGAACTCGATGGCGAGTCACATGACTTTGAAGAAAGACGGAAGTCTGATCAGAGTCGTGACGCCTTTTTCGAGTCCGAAGGTCTGCAGGTTCTGCGATTCACCAACGAACAGGTGTTGTCGAATCTGGAAGGCGTTGTCGAAATGATCCGGCAAACCGCGGCCTCCCGCATTTGCGGCTCACCCCCCTCCCTGACCCTCCCCCACAAGGGGGGAGGGAACAGAGAGACCGGCACGAACGACGAGCGGAAGATCCGCAAAACCCGAGGCCAGTCATGAAATTCACGCTCTCCTGGCTGAAGGACCATCTCGACACCGACGAGCCCGTTGAAAAACTCGCCGACAAGCTCACTATGATCGGGCTTGAGGTCGAGCACATCGAGGACAAGGCCAAGGCGCTCGCGCCGTTCACCATTGCGCGGGTGATTTCCGCCGAGCAGCATCCCAATGCGGACCGTCTGCGGGTCTGCATGGTCGACACCGGCGACGGCGGCGCGCCGGTGCAGGTGGTGTGCGGTGCGCCGAATGCGCGCGCCGGCCTTGTCAGCGTGTTCTCGGCTCCCGGCACCTTCATCCCCGGCAAGAACATCACGCTCGGTATCGGCACCATCCGCGGTGTCGAAAGCCGCGGCATGCTCTGTTCGGAAGCCGAACTGCAAATCTCGGAGGATCACGACGGCATCATGGAACTGCCGGCCGATGCGCCGATCGGCGCTGGCTATGTGCAATGGGCCGGGCTCGGCGATCCCATGCTTGAAATCAACCTGACGCCGAACCGCCAGGATTGCACCGGCGTACACGGCATCGCCCGCGATCTCGCCGCCGCCGACATGGGCAAGTTCAGGGACCCCGCAATCAAGCAGATCAAGGGCGAATTTCCCTGCCCGGTGAAGGTTACGATCGAGGACGCCAAGCTGTGCCCGGGATTTGCCTTGCGGCTGGTGCGCGGCGTCAAGAACGGCCCGTCGCCGGAATGGCTGCAGAAGCGGCTGACCTCAATCGGCTTGCGGCCGATCAATGCGCTGGTCGATATCACCAACTTCATGACCTATGACCGCGCCCGGCCGCTGCATGTCTTCGACGCGGCCAAGGTGAGGGGCAATCTCAGCGTGCGCCGTGCACGCGACGGCGAGACCCTGCTGGCACTCGACGGCCGCAGCTATACGCTCGACAGCAACGTCTGCGTCATTGCCGACGATCACGGCGTCGAATCGCTGGCAGGCATCATGGGCGGCGAAGCCTCCGGCTGCTCGGAAGCAACCACCGACGTGCTGATCGAGTCGGCGTTGTGGAACGAGATCAACATCGCGCAGACCGGCCGCAAGCTCGGCATCAATTCGGACGCGCGTTATCGTTTCGAGCGCGGCGTCGATCCCAACTTCATGCTGCCGGGGCTGGAGATGGCCACCCGGCTGGTCCTGGAACTGTGCGGCGGCGCGCCATCGGAAAACATCGTGGCCGGTAGCCCTTTCGGCGACGATCGCGTGATCGACTTTCCGCTGACCGAGGTCAAGCGGCTGGCCGGGATCGACGTGCCGCCGGCGGAGATGAAACGCATCCTTGGCCATCTCGGTTTCATGATGGCAGGCCCCGGCCCGGTGGTGAAGGTCGCGGTGCCCTCCTGGCGTTCCGACGTGCACGGCAAGGCCGACCTCGTCGAGGAGATCGTCCGCATGGTCGGCGTCGACAAGGTGCCGATGACGCCGTTCGACCGCGGCGACGCGCCGCGCAAGCCGATTCTCACGACCATTCAACTGCGCACCCGCCGCGCCAAGCGCGCGCTCGCCGCGCGTGGCATGGTCGAGGCGGTGACGTGGTCGTTCATTGCAAAGCCCGCAGCCGAATTGTTCGGTGGAGGTCAGCCGGAACTGGCGCTCGCCAACCCGATCGCGTCCGATCTGTCCGACATGCGGCCGAGCCTGCTGCCGGGCCTGGTCGCGGCAGCACAGGCCAACAACGATCGCGGCTTTTCGGACGTGGCGTTGTTCGAGGTCGGCCAGGTGTTCAAGGGCGACAGGCCGGAGAATCAATGGATCGCGGCAGCAGGTGTGCGCCACGGCTTTGCCTCCTCCAAGGGCCTGGGCCGGCACTGGTCGGGCTCCACGACGGCCGATGCGCTCGACGCCAAGGCCGATGCCTTCGCGGTGCTCTCGGCCGCGGGCGCGCCGATGCAGGCGCTGCAGATCGTGCCCGGCGGCGCGGCCTGGTTGCATCCCGGGCGTTCAGGCACCATCCAGATCGGCCCGCAGAACGTGCTCGGATATTTCGGCGAACTGCATCCGCGCGTGCTGGAAGCGCTCGGCGCCGACGGCCCGCTGATCGCGTTCGAGGCAATCCTGGATCGCATTCCCGACACCAAGCAGAAGCCGACCCGCGCCAAGCCGGTGCTCGAACTCTCAGCCTTCCAGCCGGTGTCGCGCGATTTTGCGTTCATCGTCGATCGCAGCGTCAAGGCCGGCGACATCGTGCGCGCCGCGCAGGGTGTCGACAGGAAGCTGATCACAGCCGTCACGGTATTCGACGTCTACGAGGGCAAGGGCATCGACGACGGCAAAAAGTCCGTTGCGATTGCCGTGACGATCCAGCCACGCGAAAAAACCCTGACCGATCAGGAGATCGACGCAGTGGCCGCGAAGATCGTGGCCGAGGTGGCGAAGAAGACCGGCGGCACGTTGCGCGGATGAGCCTGACCGGCCTGGTTCCGACCGATGTCACTGCCAACGCCGCCCTCGCGATCTCTGTGATCGCGTTCGTGTCGGGGGCGGCGCGTGGGTTTTCCGGATTCGGCTCCGCGCTGATTTTCATGCCGCTGGCCAGCAGCCTGGCGCCGCCGCCGCTGGTCGCCGCGGTGCTGCTGATCATCGATATTGTCGCGGCAGCACCGCTCATTCCCAATGCGTGGCGGCACGCGGATCGCAAGGCCGTCGCCATCATGGCGCTCGGCGCACTGGTGGGCACGCCGCTTGGCACCTACGCCCTGACGCAGCTCGATCCGCTGACGACGCGCTGGATTATCTCCGTGTTCGTGTTGGCCCTGCTGATGCTTCTGGTCTCAGGCTGGCGGTATCGCGGCAAGGACCACTTGCCGATTGCGGTGGGAATCGGCGGCCTTTCCGGATTTTGCAGCGGGCTCGCGCAGACCGGCGGACCGCCGATCGTGGCCTACTGGCTCGGCCGTCCGATTTTTCCGCTCATCGCCCGCGCCAACATCCTGTCGTTCTTCGCCGCATCGGATATTTTTTCGGCTGCGAGCTATTCGCTGGCCGGCCTCATCACGCCCGATTCGCTCAAATTCTCTCTTGTGGTCGGCCCCGCCTATGCGATCGGAGTCTTGCTCGGCGCCAGGCTGTTCGGCAAGGCGAGCGAAACCCTGTTCCGCTCGATCTGTTA
>Ga0209839_10000740_pt1 | contig 16684 bp, 14 predicted proteins | sample OrgsoiDNA2013050_FD_185800 | JGI IMG/M metagenome (GOLD analysis project Ga0209839, IMG submission 185800) | Permafrost soil microbial communities from the Arctic, to analyse light accelerated degradation of dissolved organic matter (DOM) -... | ecosystem: Environmental > Terrestrial > Soil >... | reverse complement strand
GTCAGGCGGCCGGCCTGCTGCCCGCCCCGAGCGCTGCCGGGCACTTTCGGTCGCCGCGGACGTGGAGCCGGCCCACGAGGAGTATCACGCCGCCGCGCTCGACGCGTCAATGGCGGGAACGCCGCCGGGATCACGTTAATGATTCATTGACAGATTGTTAACAGATTATTTCTGGGCCACCTTCTGGCCGGGCCGTTCGGCCAAACCTATGTTTCTCGGGAAACCATTGTCCCGCCGCTGGGGGCACGGATGGCACTCGCGACCGGCCATTCAGGTCGCTAGGCGAGAGAAGGGCACGTCATGAGAATCCAGCGGAGATCATTTCCCATGGCTGGGCCGAGCAGGATCAGCACGCAGCGGCGGTTACGCGGCACCGCGCTAGTCGCCGCGGCCGTGACCGTGGCGGCGCTGACCGCGCTCGCTCCGGCCACACCGGCGCTGGCGGCGGGTGCCGCGCCGGGCGCGCCGGGCGCGAACGCCACCTGGAACGAGTCGAACCTGCAGGGCTTCGCGACCTCGCTCGGCTCGGCGTCGAAGGTCTGGTACACCCTGGGTAACGGCGAGCTTGAGAACGTCTTCTACCCGCAGACCGACACGCCCAGCACGTTCGGCCTGCAGTACATCGTCACCGACGGCTCGACGTTCACCGACACGGAGACGGCGAACACCACTCACGCGATCTCCCTGGTTGACCCGACCGCACTGGTCTGGCAGCAGGTGAACACGGCGACCAACGGCGACTTCAAGATCACCAAGACGTATGTGGCCGACCCGTCCCGCTCGGTGGTCCTGGTCCAGACCACCTTCGCCAACCTGAGCTCCGCCCCCCTCCAGCTCTATGCCGACTACCTGCCGCAACTCAACAACGACGGCATGGGTAACACCGGCAGCACCGACGCGACGAGCGGCGATCTGGTATCCGCCAACGGCTCGGTGTCCAGCGTGCTCGCCGCCTCGACCGGCTTCACCCAGACGACGAGCGGCTACGTCGCCAGCTCCAGCGACGGCAGCACGCAGCTCACCAGCAGTCACGCGCTGACCACGACCTACTCGTCGGCGTCCACCGCGGGGCACATCGTCCAGGTCGCGCAGATCCCGGTGGCCGCCAGCGGATCGACGACCTTCACCCTGGCCCTCGGGTTCGACGCCACCCAGTCCGCCGCGATCTCCGACGCCGCCGCGTCCCTGACCGCGGGATTCTCCGCGCAGGAGACCTCCTTCGAGTCCGGCTGGCATTCCTGGGTCGGCGGCCTCAGCGCGCCGCCCGCGTCTGTGACCGGCAGCTCCGCCCTGCAGACGCAGTACTACGTGTCGCTGATGGAGGTCAAAGCCGACGAGGACAAGACCTACAGCGGCGGTTTCGTCGCCGCCCCCTCGGATCCGTGGGGCACCAGTGTGAGCGCAAACAGCGCTGGGGGCCATGGCTACCACGTGGTCTGGACGCGCGACGAGTATGAAATGGCGTCCGCGCTGCTCGCGGCCGGTGACACGGCCGACGCGAACGCCGCCCTCCAGTACATCTTCACCTATGAGGAGGAGTCGAGCGGCGCCGTCAAGCAGAACACCTTCCTCAACGGAAACGCCGTCTTCGGCTCACTCCAGATGGACGAGGTCGCCGACCCGATCATCCTGGCTTATCAGCTCGGCGCGACGAACTCGACGGACTGGGGCCACATCGAGGCACTGGCCAACTACCTCGTCGCCAACGGTCCGTACACCCCGCAGGAGCGCTGGGAGGAGGCCAGCGGCTACTCGCCGGCCACCATGGCGGCCGAGATCGCCGGCCTGGTCTGCGCGGCATCCATCGCCGAGGCCAACGGCGGCACCAGCCTGGCGGCCAGCTATCAGTCGACGGCCCTGTCCTGGGCGTCCGAGGTGGACAGCCATACCTACACCACCACGGGTTCCTACGGCAGCGGCGACTACTTCCTGCGGATCACGCCGGACGGGAGCCCCAATTCCGGCGCGTCGATCTCCATCGCCAACGGGGGCGGCAGCCACGACGACCGCACGGTGGTCGACCCCAGCTTCCTCGAACTGGTCCGGCTGGGCATCAAGTCGCCGACCGCGACCGACATCACCAGCACTCTGCCGGTGGTCGACTCTCAGCTCAAGGTGACCACCCCCGAGGGGCCGGTCTGGCACCGGTACGACTTCGACGGCTACGGCGAGACGTCCTCCGGCGCCGACTACACCGGGTCGGGCACGGCCAACCCGTGGCCGGTGTTCGCCGGCGAGCGCGGTGAGTACGACGTCGCCGACGGCAACCTGACCGGGGCGCAGTCCCTGCTGGCGACCCTGGCCGGCGCGGCCAACTCCGGCTACCAGATCCCCGAGCAGGTCTGGGGCGGGAGCACGGGCACCGGCGGGTTCACCTTCGGCCAGCCCGACAACTCCGCGACCCCGCTGATGTGGGCGATGGCGCAGTACGCGCGGCTCGCCATCGACATCTCCGCGGGCAAGGACGTGGACACGCCGACGGTGGTCACCCAGTGCATTCAGCAGGGCACCTGCCCGACGGGCGGGTCGGGGGGCGGGTCGGTGCGGGAGACGGTGAACGTGACGGTGCCGGTGAACACCGATGCCGCCGGGGGCACGGTGTACTTGGCGGGGAACCTGTCGGCGCTGGGCGAGGGCCAGTCCGACTGGGCCGCCAGCGGCATCCCGATGACCCGCGTCACCGCCACCCGGTGGACCGCGACGGTGACCGCGGCCGCCAGCGCGACCCTGTCCTACAAGTACGACCTGGGCGGCACCTGGTCCAGCGTGGAGAAGAACGCGAGCTGCGCCGACATCGGCAACCGCAGCATGAGCGTGAACGGGGGCACCGTCACCGACGCCGTCGCCAACTGGGGCGGCCCGGCGGCCTGCGGTGACTCCACCGCGGTCATCAACGTCACCGTGCCCGCCGCCACCCCGGCCGGGGCCACCGTGTACCTGTCCGGCAACTACGACGTGCTGGGCACCGGCATCCCGTCGGGCGACGACTGGATCGCCAGTGACTACCCGATGACCCAGACCGGCACCGACACCTGGACGCTGACCATCACCGGCGTCCCCGTCGCCGCGTTCCAGTACAAGCTCACCCTCGGCACCTGGGCCACCGTCGAGGAAACCAGCTCGTGCGGCTCGGTGCCCAACCGCGCCTTCGGCTTCAGCACCGCCAACGCCACCTTTACCGCCACCGACACCGTCGCCGCCTGGGCCGGCACCGCAGGCTGCTAACCCGGCCGCTAACCCGCCCCCCGACGTGCCGCCGGCCGCCTCCCCAGACAGGCGGCCGGCGGCACCACCCCCTGCCCAGCCGTCATTCCTAGGGGCGGTGGTAGATGTCGGCCCGATGGTCAATGTCAAGGACCTGCACGGTTCGGGCGCTCTCGTCGATGCGATAAACGACTCGGTAGGTTCCGCGCCGGGCGCCGTGGCAGCCCGCCAGCGGGCCGGAAAGCGGCTTGCCGACCCGGTGCGGATTAACAGCGAGCGCGGCATCGCAGAACTCCAGCACTGCCGCGGCGACCGCCTCGGGCAGCCGTTGCGAGATGGCCCGGCGCGCCGCCGGCTGGAACCGGATCTCGTATCGCTCCGCAGGTTCAGGATTCACCCGCCGGTGGCACGGCGTCTGGCCAGGTCGGCGCGAACTGTGGCCAGATCGGCGCCGGCCTCGCCACGACCGAGCGCCGCCAGGCTCTCCGATATTCGCGCGACGGAGTCGCTGTCGCCGAGGATCTCCAGGGTCATCTCCATACCCTCCAGATCGTCGACCGACAGCAGGACTGCCTCGGCCTCGCCGTTGCGCGTGAGGGTGATCCGCTCGTGCTGCTGGCGCACCCGCCTGGCCAGCTCGGACAAGCGCGCCTTCGCCTCTGACAACGGGACGGGCGTTGCTGCGATCGTCATAGTCCGAAGTATAGACCAGGTTGGTCAAATATCTGACCTACAGGACATCCAAGTCCCAAGTCCGGCCCTGACCGTCACCCGATGCCTGGCCGGGGCCGGCGGGGATCTGGTGACCAGTTCCGGATCAGCGGGGTCAGCGGGTTAGCCGGGCGCGCGCTGTCAGGCCAGTGCCGCGCGAGCGGCCAGGCACCGGCAGGCGGCGCGCCGGGCGAGGGTAAACCGGGTCAGGCTGGCCGCCGCGGCCACGGCGGCTGGCAGCAAGGCGAGCGTGCCGGGCGCGGTGAGTGCCTGGCTGGCGAGCAGGGCGACCATGACCAGGTCGGCGGCTGCGGCGCCGAAGCCGGCGGTGGCCGCGGTCGTGGCCGCCAGGCGCGGCCGGGCCGGGATCCAGCGGGTCAGCCGCCCGGTGGCGGCGACGGTGAACATCGCGGTCCACACCGTTATCACGACGGCGGCGGCGGCCAGCGGGAACGCGGCCGGGGCGGCGGCCGGCGCGCCGGCCCAGTGCCAGGGCGGGGCCAGGCGGATGCCGATGTGACTGGCCAGGGCCGCGGCTGCCCACAGCAGGCCGATCAGCGGGCCGGTCAGCACCAGGGTGAGGGCGACGCGGCGGGCCTGGCACAAAGCCAGCTCGGCGCGGAACGCGGCGGCGACCTGGCGCGGGTCACCGAACTCGCGCACGGCCGCCTCGGCGGCGCTGGCCGACGGCCCGGCCGGCGGGTGCGCGCCGGTGGCGTCGAGCAGCCCGCTGCGCAGCTCGGCCAGGATGTCGTTGCGGGCCCGCGCCGGGCCAGGCAGCGCGGCAGCGACCGCACCGAGGTAGGCATCGATCAGCTGGCCGCCGGTCACGGGGTCACCGGGCGGGGCGCGGGTTCCAGCAGGGCGGTGACGGCGGCGGAGAACTCGCGCCAGGTGCCCCGCTCGGCTTCCAGCGTGCGCCGGCCCGCCGGGGTCAGCTCGTAGACGCGGCGCCGCCGGCCGGCCGCCGCTGACCAGGTGCCAGCCACCAGGCCGGCTCGTTCCAGGCGGCGCAGCGCGGGATAGATGGTGCCGGTCGGCAGGTCGAACTGGCCGCCGCTTCCTGCCCGCAGCGCCTCCATGATCGCGTACCCGTGGCGCGGGCCTGCCTCCAGGGCGGCGAGCAGCATGCCGTCCAGGTGGCCCTTCAGCGTTTCCGCCCTCATAGGTAGCCATGCTACCCTTCCACGATAAGTAGCCACACTACATGTAGCGTGACTAGTCTCAGGCTGCGAACACATCAGAGGGAGCGGCGTCATGCTGGCCATGTCGAGGTTCGTGCTGCGCCACAAGCGGGCCGTGGTGACGTTCTGGCTGGTGATCCTGGTGGCCGGGGCGGTGGCGTCGGCCCGGCTGAGCAGCCGGCTGTCGGGCGAGTTCGCGCTGCCCGGCGCGGCGAGCTACCAGGCCGGGCAGCAGATCCTGGCCCGGTACGGAAACGGCGGCAACGGCTACCCGGAAGTCGCCGTGGTGAGGTTCCCGGCGGGCCAGGCCGCGGGCAGCCCGGCGGGCCGCGCGGCGCTGGGCCGCGCGTTCGGCGCGGTCGCCCGGATTCCCGGGCTGCGGGTCGCCGGTTATGCGAACACCGGCGACCCGGCCTTCCTGGCGGACGGCGGCCGCGTGACGTACGGCCTGGTATTCATCCCGTTCGCCGGGGAACTGGCTCCGCCCAGCCTGGGCCCGCGGATCACCGCCGCGATGGGCCCGGCTCTGCCGCCGGGCAGCACGGTGGCGGTGACCGGGATGAACGAGCTGCAAAGCGGCGGGCAGGCCAGGGCAGGGTTCGGGGTGCTGGCCGAGACGCTGCTCGCCGGGGCCGCCGCGCTCGCCGTGCTCGCCTTCGTGTTCGGCTCGGCGCTGGCCCTGGTGCCGTTGCTGATGGCCGCCGTGGCGATCCCCGCCTGCTTCCTGGCCATCTACGGTCTGACCGAGGTCACCACCGTCAGCGTCATCGTCCAGTACCTGGCCGCCCTGATCGGGCTCGGCGTGGCGATCGACTACTCGCTGCTGCTGGTCACCCGCTGGCGCGAGGAACTGGCCGCCGGCCACGGCCAGGAGGACGCGGTCAGCCGCGCGATGGCCACCGCCGGCCGCAGCGTCACCTACAGCGGGGTAACCGTCGCGATCGGCCTGCTGTCGCTGATAGTGCTGCCCGTGCCCGCGCTGCGCAGCATCGGGATCGGCGGCATGCTCGTCCCCGCCATCAGCGTGGCCGTCACCCTCACCCTGCTGCCCGTCCTGCTCGCCGTCGCGGGCCAGCGGCTGGACCGGTCCCGCCGCGACAGGGCCGCGGCCAGCCGGGCATGGAAGGCGTGGGCGCGCCTGGTGGTCCGCCGCCGGTGGCTCGCCACGCTAGCCGCCGTCGCGGTACTCGGGGCGCTCGGCGCGGCCGCATCCGGCATCAAGATCGGCGAGCCTGCCGCCAGCGCGCTGGGAAGCACCGCCCCGGCGGCGCAGACGCTGCGCGGCCTGGAACACGCCGGCGTGCCGGCCGGGGTGCTCGACCCGATCGAGATACTCCTGCCCGCCGGAACCAGCACCAGCCCCGCGCAGCTGGCGCGACGGCTGGCGGCGGTCCCCGGCGTGCGCACCGCCGTCGCCCCCGCCGGGCCAGCCTGGCGGCGCGGCGGGACCGCGCTGGTCAGCGTCCAGCCCACCACAGAACCCAGCTCGGCAGCAGGCCAGGCCACCATCGCCCGGGTCCGCGACGCCGTGGCCCGGGTACCCGGCGCGCTCACGGGCGGCCCCGGCGTGCTGCTGCTGGATGAGAACCACGCCTTCTACGGCCGGTTCCCGCTGCTGCTCGCGGTACTCGCCGCCATCACCATCATCCTGCTCGCCCGCGCGTTCCGGTCCCTGCTGCTGCCGCTGAAGGCCGTCGTGCTCAACCTTGCCTCGGTCGGCGCCACCTACGGCGTGATCGTGCTGGTCTGGCAGCACGGCTACGGCTCGCACGCGATCTGGGGCGTGCCCGCCACCGGCGCGATCACCAACTGGGTGCCGCTGATCGCGTTCGCGTTCCTCTACGGCCTGTCCATGGACTACGAGGTGTTCATCCTCACCCGGGTCCGCGAGGAACGCGACCGCACCGGCTCCACCGAGACAGGAATCATCGAGGGAATCGGCCGCACCGGGCGGCTGGTCACCGGCGCCGCCCTCATCCTCTTCTTCGCCTTCGCCGCCCTGTCCACCGGACCGGAAACCGACCTCAAGGTGATGGCCACCGCCCTCGGCGCCGGGATCCTGCTGGACGCCACCGTGGTCCGCGGCCTGCTCGTCCCCGCCCTGATCGCCGTGCTCGGCCGCTGGAACTGGTGGCTGCCCGCCTGGGCCGCACGCCTGCTCCGGGTACCAGCCCCGCCCATGGGTGGCTGAGCAGGCGCTGGTATTCCAGGGGATCCACGAGGACCACGGCGTCCATGAACCCGGCTAACGTCTCCTGGATCGTTGACAGTGCCGCCGGACGGCAGTTAGTGCCCAACCACGTTATTGGGTCCGGGGCCGGCGCCTCTCTGCGGCCGACTGGCGGTGGTCGCGGACGTCGTGGTTGGGCATCTGCTGTCGCTGGAACGACAGCAGAGGCCCAACCATGCCGTTGGCTCCGGCCCGGCGGGGCGCCGGGCCGGGGCCCCAGTGGCTGCTGGAACCCAGGTGAAAACTGGGGTCGAGGCCGCGCGGACGCTCGACTTCAGCCAGCCGGTCGCCGTTCTCCTGGTCGGCGTCCTGCACCTGATCAGCAACGACGAGGATCCGTACGCCATCGTCGGCCGCCTGATGGAAGCCACCCCGCCCGGCAGCTACCTCGTGGTGACGCACCCGGCCAGCGACATCGACGCGGGCGCCGCCGCGGAGGGAGCGCGCCGCTACAACTCGTCGGTCGCCACCGCGCAGACCCGGCGCGCCTTCGCCGAGGTCGCCCGGCTGCTGGACGGCCTGGAACTCGTCGAGCCCGGCGTGGTGCAGAACCACCGCTGGCGCCCAGCCCGGGGCGCGGACGTCAGTTCCTACGAAGTCGCCGCCTGGTCCGCCGTCGGCCGCAAGCCCTAGCTCTGGCCCTCGCATGAGGACGTTTCCTACGATGTAGGCATGCGGCGGGACTGAGGAGTCAGTCTGCTCATCGCCATTATCATCTGGCTGAGCTGGCGGCGTTGCTGGCGGCCGCGGCCTGGGACAGGCGGGGCAGCGTCGCAGGGTCCTCGCCGCTCCCGTGCAGACAGCCGCCCAGCTTCGCCACCAGCGCGAGGCCCCCGACCTCGTCGCCATCAACGACGCCGGCGACGGGCCCGCCACGATCCTGCTCACGAGGCGGCTCCTGGGCACCGCGCTCATCGGCTGCGGCGAGCGCACCACTACGCCTCGCGGCAAACCCGGTGGTCGTCCTGGTTGCGCCGGGTGCTCATCGCCGGGGGAATCGCCGCCGTGCTGGGCGTCACCGCGTTCGCCGTTACCTGGTGACCTGATGGCCGCGAAACCCGGTCCGCAGCGCCCGCGCGACGTGTAACAGCCAGGTAACACGCCGGGATTAGCGTTCAGGCATGAGGCTCACCGAACGCGAACAGGAGCTGCTGCTGATCACGCTGGCTGCGGACGTCGCGGAGCGGCGGCGGGCGCGCGGGCTGAAGCTGAACTACCCGGAGGCGGTCGCGATCCTGACCTCGTTCGTCCTGGAGGGCGCCCGCGACGGCAGGACGGTCGCGGACCTCATGGCGAGCGGCCGGCACGTGCTGACCCGCGACGACGTGGCCACGGGGGTGCCGGAGATGCTGAACCCGGTGCAGGTGGAGGCCACGTTCCCGGACGGCACGAAGCTGGTCACGGTGCACGGGCCGATCCCGTGATGGCGGGCGCGCCGACGCCGACGCCCGCACCTGTCCCCGGCGAGGTGCTGGCGGCCGAGGGCATGATCGTGCTCAATCCCGGCCGGGACCGGATCGAGCTGCTGGTCGAGAACGGGGGGGACCGGCCGGTCCAGGTGGGCTCGCACTACCACTTCGCGGCGGCCAACCCGGCGCTCGCGTTCGACCGGGACGCGGCCTGGGGGCGGCGCCTCGACATCCCGGCTGGCACTTCGGTGCGCTTCGAGCCGGGGCTGTCGAAGCTGGTCGGCCTGGTGCCGATCGGCGGCCGCCGGGTGGTGCCCGGGCTGCGCCCGGAGTGGGCCGGCCCGCTGGATACCACGGGGCCGGATACCACGGGGCCGGATACCACGGGCCGAGGAGGCGAGCCGCGTGGCTGAGCTGTCCCGCGCCCGGTACGCCGCGCTGTACGGGCCGACGGTCGGCGACCGCGTGCGGCTGGCCGACACCAGCCTGCTCATCGAGGTCACCGAGGACCGGTGCGGCGGACCCGGCCCGCTGGCCGGGGAGGAGGCGGTCTTCGGCGGCGGCAAGGTCATCCGCGAGTCCATGGGGCAGGGCACGGCCACCCGGGCCGATAACGCGCCCGACCTGATCATCACGGGCGCCGTCGTGCTGGACCACTGGGGCGTGATCAAGGCCGACATCGGGGTGCGGGACGGCCGGATCGTCGCGCTCGGGAAGGCCGGGAACCCCGACACGATGGACGGGGTGACGCCGTCGCTGGTGATCGGGCCGTCAACGGAGGTGATCGCCGGCAACGGGCTGATCCTGACCGCCGGCGGGATCGACGCTCACGTGCACCTGATCGCGCCGCAGCAGATCCCCGTCGCGATCGCCGCCGGGATGACGACGCTGATCGGCGGCGGCACCGGGCCGGCCGAGGGGACGAAGGCCACGACGGTGACGCCGGGCGCGTTCTGGCTGCGCGCGATGCTAGACGCGCTGAGCGCGTGGCCGGTGAACATCGCGCTGCTCGGCAAGGGCAACACGGTGTCGGCCGAGGCGCTGGCGGAGCAGTTGCGCGGCGGCGCCGCCGGCTTCAAGCTGCACGAGGACTGGGGCACGACGCCCGCGGCCATCGACGCGTGCCTGACGGTCGCCCAGGCGGCCGGCGTGCAGGTGGCGATCCACACCGACACCCTTAACGAGGCCGGCTACCTGGAATCCACGCTCGCCGCGATCCGCGGCCGGCCGATCCACACCTACCACACCGAAGGTGCGGGCGGCGGGCACGCGCCGGACATCATCAAGGTGGCCGCGCACGCGAACGTGCTGCCGTCGTCCACGAACCCGACCCGCCCCTACACGGTCAACACGCTCGACGAGCATCTGGACATGCTCATGGTCTGCCACCATCTCAATCCGACGATCCCCGAGGACCTGGCCTTCGCCGAGTCGCGGATCCGGCCGACGACGATGGCCGCCGAGGACGTGCTGCACGACCTGGGCGCGATCTCGATGATCGGCTCGGACTCCCAGGCCATGGGCCGGATCGGCGAGACGATCATCCGGACCTGGCAGACGGCGCACGTGAACAAGCAGCGCCGCGGCCCGCTGCCGGGCGACGGCCCGGCGGATAACCTGCGCGCCCGCCGTTATGTCGCCAAGTACACGATCGGGCCGGCGGTCACCCACGGGCTGGACGCCGAGATCGGGTCCGTCCAGCCGGGCAAGCTCGCCGACCTGGTGCTCTGGGAGCCGGCGTTCTTCGGGGTGCGGCCGCACCTGGTGCTCAAGTCGGGCGTCATCGCCTGGGCGAACATGGGCGACGCCAATGCCTCGATCCCGACGCCGCAGGTGCAGCTGCCGCGGCCGATGTTCGGCGCGTTCGGGGCGCTGCCGGCGCGGCTGGGGGTGCACTTCGTGTCGCCCGCGGCGCTGGGCGGCGGCAGGCCGGGCGGCGGCAGGCCGGGCGGCGGCAGGCCGGGCGGCGGCAGGCCGGGCGGCCCGTGCCTCGGCGACGAGTGGGACAGCGACCGACGGCTCGTCGCGACGCGGGACGTGTCCGGCTTGTCGAAGGCGGACCTGCCGGAGAACGGGGCGCTGCCGCGGATCGACGTCGACAGCGAGAGCTTCGCGGTCCGGGTGGACGGCGAGCTGGTCGAGCCGGAACCGGTGGCGGAGCTGCCGATGGCCCAGCGTTACTTCCTGTTCTAGGGGCGGCGGATGACTTCAGCGGGGCAGTCTTCGGCGCTCTTGCTGCTCCTGCTGGACTCCCGGTCGCCCGCAGGCGCGCACGGGCACTCCGGGGGGATGGAGGCGGCGGTGACGGCCGGCTTCGTGACCGGGGTGGCGGACGTGGAGCGGTTCTGCCGGTTCCGGCTGCGGACCTCGGGCCAGGTGGCCGCGGCGTTCGCGGCGGTGGCCTGCCAGCTGTGGCTGGCCGGCTCCCGGCCAGACCGCAGCGGCGGCGCGGCGCCCGCAGACCCCGCGCCGGGCGGCGACGCCGCGCGGTGGGCCGAGCTGGATGCGGAGTTCAGCGCGCGGGCCCCGTCGGCCGCGGCGCGCACGGCGTCCCGGCAGCTCGGCAGTGGCCTGCGGCGCCTGGTCCGCGCCATGGTGCCCGGGGCGGACCTGGCGCTGCCCTGGCAGCGGATCCAGTGGCCGGCCCCGCACCACCCGCTGGTCCTGGGCGCGGCGGTGGCCATCGCGGGCGGCGACGCGCGGCTGGCCGGGCTCGCGGCCGCGCTCGGGACGTGCACCGTCCCGGCCAGCGCGGCGGTCCGGCTACTGGGCCTGGACCCGTACGCGGTGCAGGCGGTGCTGGCGGGCCTGTCCGCCGAGATCGACGCGACCGGCGTGGCGGGCGCCCGGTTCGCGCCCGCAGACGGGGAGATTCCCGTGTTCGGGGAGTTGCCCGCGCTCGCCGGGCCAGCCCTCGAACTGCTCGCCGATGTCCACGCCCGCGCGGAGGTGCGTCTATTTGCGTCTTGACGAAGACAGCCACGCCCATCACGACGACCATGCCCACCACGACCATGCCCACCACGACTCAGCCGGGGAGCCGCGCGGCGGGCCGGCCAGCCGGGTGCCGCGGATCGGGATTGGCGGACCGGTCGGCAGCGGGAAGACGGCGCTGGTCGCCGCGCTGTGCCGGGCGCTGAGCCACGAGCTCGTGATCGGGGTCGTGACGAACGACATCTACACCACCGAGGACGCCGACTTCCTGCGCCGGGCGGGCGTGCTGCCCGACGAGCGGATCCGCGCGGTGCAGACCGGCGCGTGCCCGCACACCGCGATCCGGGACGACATCAGCGCGAACCTGGACGCGGTCGAGCAGCTGGAGGCGGACTGCCCAGAGCTGGACCTCGTCCTGGTCGAGAGCGGCGGCGACAACCTGACCGCGACGTTCTCGTACGGTCTGATCCACCGCCAGATCTTCGTGATCGACGTGGCCGGCGGCGACAAGGTCCCGCGCAAGGGCGGTCCCGGGGTCACCCGGTCGGACCTGCTGGTCGTCAACAAGACCGACCTCGCGCCGCTGGTCGGCGCCGACCTGGCGGTGATGGACCGGGATGCGGCGGCGGTCCGACACGGGCGCCCGGTGCTGTTCACCTCGCTGGCCGGTGCTGGCGGCGCGGCGCCGGTAGCGGCCTGGGTCCGGGAGGTCGTTGCGGAGCTGGCCGGGGCCCGGGCCAGCGGATGATCGCCCGGAGTGTGGCCGTCGCCGCGGCCGGTGGCAGGCTGGCGAAGCTGGCCTGCCAGCCGCCACTGACGCTGCGCCAGGTCGCATCCGTGCACCGAGGGGTCTGCGCGCTGTGTCTCGTCGGCACGGCCGCCGGCCCGCTGGCCGGCGACGACCTCACCCTGCGGCTGGAGGTGCTCGCGGGCGCCCGCGCGACCCTCCAGGCGACCGGGGCGGCGATCGCTCAGGGCCGGCCCGGCGGCGCGGCTGCCTCGCTGCGCATCCAGGCGACGCTGGCCGCGGACTCCTCGCTAAACGCCGACCCCGGGCCCTTGATAGTTCGCGCCGGCGGCAGCATCGGTGCCCGCGTCGAGATCGACCTCGGCCCGGACGCGCAAGTGGACTGGCACGAGCTCATCGTCCTGGACACCGGCCGCGCAGAAGCGGGCATCACCCGCGCCGCCGAAAGCACAGCCGCGGGTCCGGGCGCCCGCCCGGCGAACGCCAGCCCGGCCGCGACGCTGCGCTGGGACGTGACCCGCGAGGGCGCTCCGCTGCTGCGCCAGCTGATCGACCTCACCGACCCGGAATGGATCCGCTGGCCCGGCATGCTCGCCGGCCGGCGGGTGCTCGCATCCGCGCTGCTGGCCGGCCCGGCGATCCGCGGGCGCACCATCGTGGCGGCCCCGACGGCCGTAGCCCAGCAGCTAGCCGACGACGCGGTCCTGGTCACCGTGCTCGCCAACGACGCCGCGACCGCGCGGCGCACGGCAGCCGACCTCTGCGCCCAGCTCCGCGACGGCTGCCCCTGACGCCCACCTAATTCCTGATCGCAGGCGCCAGGGACGTCGTGGTTGGGCACCTACTGCCATCCCAGTGACAGTAGATGCCCAACCATGACGTGACGCGGGCGCGGCGCGGGCGCGGCGCGGAACCCAGCAGCATCAGGAGTGCGGAACCACAACATTGGTAATGCTGGGGCGCGGTCTCCGCGCCGCGATCAGCGTCATCATGGCGGCCAAGCGCCCTGGCTGGCCGCGGCCTACCACCAGGCGATCCCGGCGTCCGGCGCGTCGTCGGCGAGCACCGTTCCTTCGATGAGTCCGTAGGGCCGGTCGGCGGCGTAGTACACCTCGTTGGCATTGGCCAGCCCGAACGGGGCGAGGTCGACGAGGAAATGGTGCCTGTTCGGCAGCGCGAGCCGCACCTCGCAGATATCGGGCACGGTCGTCACGATGTCGCTGCCGATCGCGTAGAGGGCCTGCTGCAGCGAGTAGCTATAGGTCTGGGCGAACGCGGCCAGCAGCGCGGCCTTGGCCGCCTCGAACACCGCGGCCCAGTCGGCGTCGGCGGCCCGCAGCCGCCACCGGGCGCTGACGGTGGTGGCCAGCATGCGGTCCTTGGCGTCGGGCAGCGTCGTGTACTCATCGCGCGGGAAGCCGGAGAACTCCGAGCCCGTGGTGTTGAGGACGATCAGGTCCTCGATGCCCCCGATGACGCTGCGCCCGAGCTCGCTGTCCTCGGTCACCACGACGGTCCGGGTGTACTGGCCGGCGCGCGCGAAGGAGTGGCCGGTGCCCGAGATCGGCGTCCACGGATACTCCTCGATCGCGATCCGCGCCCGCGAGATGGCGCTCTGGGTGTCCACGAAGTGCCGGGCGAGTTCCAGGCCGAACGCCTCCGGCTCGATGCCGCCGAGTTTCTTGGCGAACGCGTAGACGGTGTTCTTCTGCGTGTCGGTCGCCAGGACGCTGGAGTTGTCGCCGGTGAGGTGCGTCGCGGCGAGATCCCCCGACAGGCTGGTGGAGACGTTCCAGTCCCGGATCGCGTCTTTCCCGCCCGGCGCTGCCGCGCGGGTCACCTGCACCACGCGTACTTCGGCCTTGCCATAACGATTAGCACCGAGCTGGACCATGAGCCCGCTCACTTTCTGATGTCGGGTCCTCAAACTAATGTGACGGCGATGTGTTACCTGAAAATATCGGCGAGTTACCTTTCCCTATCGGCCTCCTTATTCAGCTCGCCGAATACCCGGTCCCGGGTCAGCGGCAGCTCCGTCAGCCGGTGGCCGGTGGCGTCCCGGACGGCGTTGGCGAGCGCGGGGGCGACCGGGTTGAACGGCGCCTCGCTCATCGGCTTGGCGCCGAGCGGCCCGAGCGGGTCCGCCGACCGGGCGAACAGGACCTCGGTGCGCGGGACGTCCCCGAACTGAGGCAGATGGTAACCGCGGAAGGTCCGGGTGGCGACCCGCCCGGCGCGGTCGACGTCGACGTGCTCGTAGAGGGCCGCGCCGAGCGCCTGGGCGACCCCGCCCTCGACCTGGCCGCGGCACTGCCGCGGGTTCATCACGACGCCGGCGTCGGCGGCGTGCACGCTCTGCAGGATGGCGATCTCGCCGGTCGCCGGCCGCACCGCTACGCGGAAGCCCTGCACGTTGAAGGACACCGAGCGGGGCGTGCCGTCGCTGGTGGCCTCGGCCGCCAGCAGGGTCTGCTCGCCCCGTGCCTGGACGCCCCGTGCCTGCTCGCCCCGCGCCTGTTCGCCCCGCGCCTGCTCGGCCCGCGCCTGCTCGGCCCGCGCCCGGGCGGCGATCAGGCCGGCCAGCGCCCGGGCCGCGCGCAGGGTGGCCAGCCCCGCCACCACCGTCCCGGTCGAGCCGTACGCGCCGGTGTCATGGGTCACCAGGTCGGTGTCGGACTGCCGGAGCTCGATCTGAGTCACGCTGGCCCCCAGGGCCTGCGCGGCCAGCTGGCGGTGCACGGTGGAGGTGCCGTTGCCGAACTCCGTCGTTCCGACCGCAAGGGTGTATCCCCCGCCGGGGCGCTGCGCGATCCGGGCCTGCGCGTGGTGGCCGCCGGGCGGCACGCTGTCCAGCATGGTCACCGCGATCCCGGTGCCGGTGAGCCAGCCCGGACCGGGCGGGGCCGACTCGCCCCGGCCGCTGGCCAGCGCGGCCTGGACCAGGTCCAGGCACTGATCCAGCCCGTAGCTGGCGATCTGCACATCGTCGGGCGCACCGCCGACCGAGATCAGCGCATCGCCGGGCCGGATCACATTACGACGCCGGAACTCGGCGGGGTCAATCGCCAGCTCGCGGGCCAGCTCGTCGAGCGCGGACTCCACCGCGAAGCACGCCTGGGACAGGCCGTAGCCGCGGAAGGCGCCGGCCGGCACGGTGTGGGTGTAGACCGACCAGCCGTCGATCTTCTTGTTCGGGCAGCGGTACAGGCTCACCGCCTCGCCGCAGCTGTGGAAGAGCACCCCGCCGGCGTGATTGCCGTAGGCGCCGGTGTTGGCCACCGTCCGGATCGCCAGCGCGGTGAGCGTGCCGTCCGCCGTGGCTCCGGCCTGCACGGCGATCCGCATCGGGTGCCGGGTCGTCGCGCCGGTGAACTGCTCCTCGCGGCTGAATTCCAGCTGCACCGGCCGCCGCAGTCGCAGCACGGCCAGGGCGACGACGTCCTCGGTCAGCATTTCCTGCTTGCCGCCGAACCCGCCGCCCACCCGCGCGGCCAGCACCCGCACGCGCTCGGCGGGCAGGCCGAACAGCCGGCAGATGGCGTCCCTGGTCAGGAAGGGCGTCTGGGTGCTGGTCCGCAGCACCAGCCGGTCGTGCTCCAGCCAGCCCAGCGTGGCGTGCGTCTCCAGGTGCGCGTGCTGGACCCGCTGGACGGCGAAGCTCTGGCTGACGACCGCGGCCGCGCGGGCCAGGCCGGCGTCGACGTCCCCGACGCCGCCGTGGACCTCCGCCGCGATGTTGCGCCGGGCGTCGGCGATCCCGTCGGAAGCGGCCTTGTCGCCGTGCACGAGCGGAGCGCCGGGCGCCATCGCCTGCTCGGGCTCCAGCACCGCGGGCCGTACGTGGTACTCGATGACCAGCAGGCCGGCCGCCTCCTGCGCCGCGGCGAGCGTGTCCGCCGCCACCGCCGCCACGCGCTGCCCGGCGAAGCGGACCACCCGGTCGAACAGCACGGTGTCGAGGGGGTCGTCGGTGATCTTCTCGTGCCGCGCGGTGGAGTAACGGACGCCGGGGGCGTCGAGGTAGCTGAAGATCGCCAGCACGCCCGGCACGGCGAGCGCGGCGGCGGTGTCGATCGAGGCGATGTAGGCGTGCGGGTGCGGCGAGCGGACCAGCGTCAGGTGCGCCAGGCCGGGAACGGCCAGGTCCAGGGTGAAGGGTTCGCGGCCGGTGACCACGCGCTCCCCGGCGGGCGCGGGCAGGCTCGCCCCGACCGGGCCCGCGTCGGTCACCCCGCCCACCCCGGCCCCCTCGTCCGGGCCCGCG
>Ga0209839_10000739_pt1 | contig 16686 bp, 15 predicted proteins | sample OrgsoiDNA2013050_FD_185800 | JGI IMG/M metagenome (GOLD analysis project Ga0209839, IMG submission 185800) | Permafrost soil microbial communities from the Arctic, to analyse light accelerated degradation of dissolved organic matter (DOM) -... | ecosystem: Environmental > Terrestrial > Soil >... | reverse complement strand
GAAACCTATCGACCTATGAGAAATTGACAGGTCTTTGCCAAGGGTCTGTCGCGCTTCTATTTGTGCAGGCACCAGCGGACCTAGCCTACGATATGTATCGCGCCCGTGAAGCTCAAGGCACACTCACGTTTAGCTATCGGGATTTTCTAAAAATATATGACGCACCGGTCGAGGCCGAGATTTCAAGCTTGGGGAGGCGTGCGAGCGCCGTCATCTACAATTCGTTCGGGCTTGAATCTTTCCGGCGAACATTAGATCTCGTTGTTGAGACGCTTGCCGTCGCAGCTTAGTAAGCCGGAAAAAGCTTTGCGTCGTTTAACATGCGATATTCGAGGAATTTCGTTAGCGCTCGCATCGATTGAGAAATTTTAAGTTTCGTCAACAATCCCGATCTATCGGCTCTCACAATTTCGGCGTACGTCTTTCCATTTGCGCCATCCGGGCAAAACACCGTGTCCCAATAGAAAGCACGATCACCTCGCGGCACAGAGCAAAGAACGCCGGTTGTCTCGCCGACGAATGTTTCGACATTCATGCCGTCGCAATACCCAACAACCGCGCGAGCAATCGCTTTGGTGCTAAGAGATACACAGCAGCCGACAAACTTTTCGGCGTCCAACGAGTCCCACATAGGCTGTGTTAAACCGCCCGGGAAGGATTTGTCTTCGTACCCTCCGAGTATAAGCCCGGCATGTTCGACTATGCACGGCACCTGGACCTGGCGATATGCGGATGCGATCTTAGCTTTGACCATTGATTCGAGATCGCACAATAGGGGTTCTGACGTGGGAGCTTGCCGAAACTCCAATTCGAAAAGTTCTCCAAGTTTCTTCCCCGGTTTGGATGGTAATTCCAGATGCTGTTTTGCAAGCTGCCATTCCTCTTTTTTAAAATCGCTCCATGAGCAGTACACAATTTTTATCGGCTTCATGTCACGATCTCATTTGATTTATCAAGTTAGCAATTTCGCGGGGTCTATCATTTGATCCGACGGAGATCACTTCGATATTCCGCTGTTGAAAAAGTCGTCGCTCACAATCCGAAGGGTCGGTCAAGACGATATACGCTCGTTTTCCGGTGAACGAGTCAGGCAAATTTTCAAACAGACGATTTATCAAGTGAAAGATGTAGTTTACATTTGGGTCGCCAAAACTGTAGCCGATGAAAAGTGCGGCGCGACCTAAAATGTCGCCGCGCAATTTAAAATCCATTGCGTTCTCAAGTCTCATTCGATCCATGTATTGAGATTCAGTGACTACCATTTCCTTAGGACTATTGAAGTCGCCGTGAAATTTCACAACCTCGACATCTGAGCGGTTGTGAGCAATGCTTCGTTCCGCCGTTATCGCTTGGCTGGGGCGACCATACTTCCTCAGAGCCCGCTCCAAAAAATCGTCATAGTTAGTCGTGTAGTAGATGCTGCATCGGTCGAGTGCGACTAGCTCGGATTGGATAGGTGAATTCACAATATCGTCGTCGGTAGCCATAGCAAATTGATGCGAAAGCCAGTTTGTCAAAGGAGCTAAGTCTCCAACCTTTATTTTGAAATATTCTAATATTTGAAGGTCGCTTCCGCGCAACCGCAATAGGCGAGGGTCATTACTGCCCAGAATCTTAATTGCTTGATCGACCATCTCTCGCCAAGAGGGACCGCGTGCTTTCCCGCCGGACCACGAGACCGACATAGATACGCCCGCCCCGATGAAAGGAACCACACGCCGTTCATGATAGAGTCTGCGAAGTTCTTCAGGACAACCCATTTGTGACTCTTGCGATCAGGCGAGTGATGCTGTGAAAATGCGGAATGCCGTTATGCGGATGCGTCTCGTTAAGAATGGAATTGCTTTCTGAAACGATACTGTGTCTCTTATATTGGTCACAGTAGAAAGCGTGTGAGACAAGCGTCGGCTTAAAGTTTGGATGGGCGGAAAGATCGTGCGGACCATCATTGAAGGCGACGACAATATGGGTGCCATTGACGACGGTTCTTCCCAACGCGAGCGCAATAATGTTGGAAATGCTTTGCGAGTCGGTGAGGCAATGCAGCAATCCATACATCACAATTAGGTCGTAGGGTGCGCAAATTCTAAGGTGTTCTTCTGCCTCTGCTACGCTCCACGTTATCTTTGATTGGTGGAAAGAACGTTTCCCGTTGGCGATAGCGAGTGGGGAGCAATCTACGGCATCAACTGAAGCGCCTGCCTCAGCAAGGGCGTTAGCATTTTTGCCCTCGCCACAGCCAATGTCTAACGCGCGAAGACCCGCAAGAGAGCCACCGGATATGAATCTGTTTACAAGGGACCCCGGTGAGCGCCCCCAGAAGCAGCCGCACGCTGCATAACCGTCATCATATCCCCCGGTCTTTTGCATTTTTTCGCCAGTTTGGAGCGTTCCCAATAGGATGCTCGCGTCACTCGGGGCAACCTAGGGTTAGAGCCTGCCAGATCACGAGAGATTCTCATAGTCCTTCGCTGGTGCTTCGTTGCTTTAGTGGACTCGCCTCGGCAAACGTTTGTATGATGGGCCGTCCTACGTTGCCCCGTAAGCGCGACGTGAAGCAAACCGGCACGACGGGTCACGGGCATAATCCCTTCAAGGCGCATCGCGCCGGACCCGTGCCCATGACTCCAGATGCAACGCATCGCAGCGCGCCCGGCGCTTTTACCGGCGGCGCAATCATCGGCGCGCTCGGCGGCTTGATTGGCCTTGACGGCGCGGAATAAGTGAACCACGAAGCCCGGCCATCGCGCCGGTCTTTTTGCTGTATAGTCCCTGCACCATGAGCCAAGCTAATAGGGACTCAAAATGAGAGGTCCGCGTAGCGGTCCGCCGCCGCCCGATGCGTCTTGGAACTTCGATCTTCCAGAGAAGCTAAAGCTCGGCATCGCCGACGCGGTCGTCACCTTTGCGCGCATGGAAACAACGCTACTAGAAATTGTTTGGATTCTCGAAGAATCGACGCTCGAAGAAAAGCGCGAATTGACAATGGACGTTGTCAGCAAAAACTTCGATAAGCTAAAGCGCGTGGTGACTCGCTTGCCGGGCGCAGAAACGAATCGCATTTGGCCCGCACTCAAAAACCTTGCCAAAGATCGCAACTTGATCGTTCACGACTTTTGGGCTGTTGACGACGCGCACGATGACCGCCCCGTCGTATTGTCGCACCATTTCTTAGAAAGCGAAGACTACGTCACGGGTGAATATTTCGACTATCGCAGGTTCGAATTCTTCCAAAAACGCGCTGACCATCTCCTGAATATGTTTCGGCAATTCCGCGTCATGCTTGACGGCCTGACGCGCGAACAACGAATCGCAGCGAAGTTGATCTTGCCGAAGGAAGAACGCAAGCCGCGCAAACGCCAAGCTGTTGTATGATCCATCAAGATTGAAAATCAAAATGAGCATTGCTTGGGCCGGGGCTTTTTTCGCATCTGGATTCTGCTGTCCGTCGCATGGATCATCGCCGCGATCTGGTATCAGACTCATCCCCCAATTCGGAGCGGGCCGCCAGCGTTCGACGAAACGCTTCCATCCATTCCTCAAAATTGTTCCGGGCGTGAAAATGGAAGCGCTTGATGACTGTCAAGTCGCCGCAAAGCAAGACCCGCGAGTCGATCTTCAGAATTGCGTCGTATATTTCCGGGAGGAAATGACCCAAACTAGATGGCGCTATGCCAAATCGACCGCATGGGTATTGCTTCCGCCGTTCGTCATGCTGTTACTTGGCGGGGCAATCGGTTGGGTTCTGTGAGGATTCCGTCCAACGGGTCACTAATCGTCCATGGTATTCGGAATTTTGATCTAGCGCCCATAGCGCGCCCCGTTGCGGCGAATGTACTGTTCGCCGCGCGCAAGTTCGAATCAGCACCGCGTTACCCTCGCTTGTACCAAACCCTTATTAGTCCAGACCTCGCGGCTGTTCGACAGACGGGGTTCGCGCCGCGCCCCATTCGCGCATTTCCAGCGGGCCGATGGCCAGGTTCGACAACGCCTTCAGAACAAGCCATCGTCATCGATGTCGTACAGCAGTGCCTTCCAGCATCTCGCTTTTGCAATTCGACGAAAATATAGGGGAAACCGCTCGTTACCCACGTGGATTGTGCTTGCCGCGCGATTCAACGCGTGGTGCGCTTCCTCGCATCGCGCCCCCGGAAGTGGTGGCTGGCAACCGATGACGGGAAAAACGAGCTGTGCCTGAAAGGCTGTCGCTTCGCACAAAATGTTCCACTCGTGTGAGTCGGACCATATAGATAATCTAACATGCCGCGTGAAACGGAAATCAAGACGATGGGGATCATGACTGACGACAACAGACGCTTTGTTGAGGACTACGCCAACCCTCATTCCTGGCTGCTGATGGCGGACAACCTGCATGAGCAGGCGACGGCGCTTTACAAGGGTCGGCGTGGCTCCGGCATCATGACGAAGACAAACGCCCACAACTTCATCCTTCAACAGACCATGGGCGTGGATAAGTCGGTCTTTCTGTTGGGCGGGTTCGCCCTCGAAAATGCGATCAAGGCTTTCCTTGTGTACGAGAACCCGAACTGGATCTCAGGCGGCCACCTCTACAAGAGCCTGAAGTCGCACAAGCTGACGGCACTGCAAAAGCTGTCGAAGGAAATACCGCACCCCAAAGCGCACACTCATGTGCTGGAGGAGTTCGAGTCTGGACTGGACTCGTGGTTTCGATACCCGTGCGCGCTGACGATCCAAGCGACGATTGATGAGAGGCATCTCTACCAAGACCTATGGCAGGGGTACGAGAAGGCGATGAGCTCATACGGCAAGAAGCTCGGCACTCTACTGGATAAAGGATGGCACGGGCCACACAAGTTCTACGGCCGCTGGACGCTTCAAGGTGAGTTTCTCGGATACAAGCGGCCGTTCTTAAAAACGAGCCGCACTGTCGAGCGCGTAACGAAGACAGCGATGCACGAAGACAGCGATGCACAAAGGTAGGTTGGACGCCAACTCCTAGAAAGGAACGTCGTCGTCTATTTCCTGCCACGCCTTCTTCGGCGGCTCGATCTGGCGCTTCGGGGACTCAATTTTTCTGCGCGGGGGCTCCAGTTTATCCGCCGCCTCGGCGCCTAAGATCGTAGGCTGTGCACGCCCGACCTGTAATCAGCACCATCATTCGCAGAGAAAGCCACTGGCAAAGTCGCCTTCTGAGAAACGACCGACAATGAACGTGGAAACCGCGAGGAATTCGCTCTCCCAGCGGCCAACCCCCGCAACTACGGTCGCTAACCGGCGGAAGTGACGGCACAATTGAGTCTTAGATATTTTCTACTGTAATATCAGAGACTTACTGGCGGAGCAAAAGGGATTCGAACTGCCGGTACGATTCACCTCTTCTGAATCGACCGCGTCCGAGATGACTTTTGCCTCCCCTCCTATTGAAAGCCGCCGTCGCGGGCACCAGCAGAATCGTGGCGAAGCCGCAGACGATTTCGGGCAGGTCCGCGGACGATTATGCGACGCAACTCGCCTGCTTAACCGGGATTTCGCTGAGCAAAAACCGTTTGAAAAACCGTTTTAATTACGTCTTCTCAAACGGTGATTTTTTGTAAGTGCTTGATTTTGATGGCGCGCCCGAAGAGATTCGAACTCCTGACCCCTAGATTCGTAGTCTAGTGCTCTATCCAGCTGAGCTACGGGCGCGTTTTTCGCTGGCCTTCGAGGGGCGCCAAGGCCCGCCGATGCCGCATGCATTCGACAAACATGTGAGAGGTCGCGAAAGCGCGCCATAGCTACCGGCTCCGGCCGGGCTTGGCAAGGTCCGAGAAACCAGTATCGGGCGGTCGATTTACGGCAGAAAGAACCCAAATGCTTCTGCGGGCTGATCGCCGGCAGTGATTTTCCATCGTCATTCCGGGGCACGCGCCAGCGCGAACCCGGAATCTCGCGCAATTACCTCTGGATTCCGGGCTCATCGCCGAGCCTGTCATCGGGCGGCGCTTCGCGCCGACCCGTTGGCGATGCCCCGGAATGACGAAAGCAGGAGGCGCGCGGTGTCTTACGCCAGCGCCCGCTCGCTGCGCACGCTCAATAATTCCACCGGCCGGTCCGGAATGGCGATCCGGAAGGTCGCGCCGATGGTTCCTTCCACCAGGTGGATGTCGCCGTCATGGGCGCGGACCAGTTCGGCGGCGATCGCAAGGCCGAGCCCGCTGCCGCCGGGCCTGCCTGAGGTCTGGAACGCCTCGAACAGATGGTCGCGGGCCTTGGCCGGCACGCCGGGGCCGGTGTCGGAAACCTCGATGATGGCGACCGAGCCTTCGCGGCGGCCGGTGATTCGGATCTGCTGGATGGCGGCGTCGCTCCTCGGGCGGTTTTCAAGCGCCTGCGCCGCATTGCGCACCAGGTTGAGCAGCACGCGAAACAGTTGATCGGGGTCGGCGTCGATGGCGAGCCCGCGCTCGACCGCGGAGATCCAGACGATCGACGCATCCGAGGCCAGCCCTGCGGATTCGCGGACCTCGACGACCACGGGCTCGATCAGGATCATCCGGCGATCGGGGGCGGCCTCCTGCGCGCGGCCATAGGACAGCGTCGACTGGCAGAACGCGATGGCGCGCTCCAGCGAGCGCATCAGTTTCGGCGCAAAGCGCTGCACCCTGGGATCCGGCACGCTGGCGAGCTGGTCCGACAGCAGTTGCGAGGACGCCAGCAGGTTGCGCAAATCGTGGTTGATCTTCGACACCGCAAGGCCAAGGGCCGCGAGCCGGCTCTTCTGATGCAGCATCGACACCAGGTCGCGCTGCATATCGGACAATTCGCGCTCGGCGACGCCGATCTCGTCGCCGCGCTGACTGGGCACGATGATCCGCGCCGAACTCTCCGGATTCTCGTGAAAGCCGACAAGATTGGCGGTCAGCCGCCGCATCGGCCGCACGAACAGGTAATGCAGGGCGAAATAGACCAGCCCCGCGGTCAGCGTCGCGAGCCCCAGCGAGACCAGGAGCAGGTTGCTGGAAAACCGGTACATCGCCTGACGCAGCGGCAGTTCGTCGATCACGACTTCGATGAACTGCCCGCCGCCGGGCGTCGGGCCGATCACGCGGATCGCCTGGTTGCCGGTTTCAAGCATGGTCTCGAACGAATCGACGATCGCGGACCACGCGGTCAGGGACCGCATGTCGATATCGTGATCGATCGCCGGCGGCAAACCGGCGCTGGCCAGCAGCCGGCGTTGCTGCCCCATCTTGATGGCAACCGCGCGCGCGCCAATGGAGGTCAGGATTTGCCGGGCCAGCGAATCCGGAACCATGCCGGAGGGCGCGGCATCCAGCACCAGTGCCGCGGTGTTCGCCGCCGCCAGCCGGTCGTTCAGCCGGTTCATCCGGAAATTCGCAATCGCGGGCACATAGATCAGGAATCCGACGATCATGACCAGCGGAATGGTGAGCAGCAACAGCTTGCCGGACAGGCCAAGCCGGCGCGGCGGCAGCGGCCGCGGCGATCCGGTTATCAGCTGGTCGGTCAATGACACGATATATGCCTTCATGCGTTCGTAATCTTGCGGTTCAGGATGCGATTTGCCCCGGAACCGGTCAAATTACGGATCGCTAATGTCCGCTGTTCTCGACCTAATGCGCAGGCCGGCGTGCCGCCATGCTTGCCCTGAAAAACACCACGAACGCTGACATATTCGCACGAATTGCGCGGTTTCGAAGAAATTCGGATGTGGCCTAGTGTCCCGGCTCCGATCTTCGGCATCGTGAAGCGCTGCCGTCGCGAGGTTACGGATGTGAAAGGACACCGGAAACCGGTGATTCCAGCTGGTTTTGGTTCGAAAACTCTCGCCAGGGCCGCGCGTCGGATCTGAAGAGAACTTCCGAACGATCCCGCCGGCGGCCAGATTGACGAAAACAGGTCGCTCCCGTATAAGCCCGCCAACTGTCCGCGATGACCCGGTCCGACCGGGGCGGCTCATTTGGGCTGCGAAATGGCCCGCTTTGGGCCGGCCGACATCACCGGACTCATCACATTAATCAGGCAAATTGCCCGGTCAGCGGAGAACGACCCGTGAAGCGGACTTATCAACCCAGCAAACTGGTGCGCAAGCGCCGTCACGGCTTCCGCGCCCGTCTCGCGACCGCCGGCGGCCGCAAGGTCCTCGCCGCGCGCCGCGCCCGTGGCCGCAAGCGTTTGAGCGCCTGAACCGGGCTTCCCGGAGATTCCACGATGGATCGGCTGAGGCAGCGGGCGGACTTCCTCGCCGTTGCCGACGGCGTGCGGACCAATAGTGCGGCGTTCGTGCTGCAAAGCCGCCGCCGCGACGATGACGGCCCGATCCGGGTGGGCTTTACCGTCACCAAAAAGAACGGCACCGCCACCGAGCGCAATCGCATCCGGCGCAGGCTTCGCGAACTGGTGAAGCGGCTGGACGTCATATCAATGCGACCGCACAGTGATTATGTGCTAGTCGGCCGTCGGGCCGCCCTGAACCGTGATTTTGCGACCATGCTCGACGATCTCCGCTCGGCGCTCGATCGCCTCGACCGGCAGCCCAAAAGACCGCGCGAAGAAGCCTCGTGACGAGACCGTCTAAAGCGTTTTCGAGCGAAGTGGACACGGTTCGCGTAAAGAAAACCGTCAAGACGTAAAGACTCTAGCGCTAGCCGCAAACCGAACTGAATGACGAGACCTTGAACGATGACCGATAATCGCAACACCATCCTCGCCGTCATTCTGTCCGGCCTTGTGCTGATCGCCTGGCAGTATTTCTACAACATGCCGCAGATGGAAAAGCAGCGCGCCGCGCAGCAGGCGCAAAGCGAATTGGTGAAGCCCACCCCGCAGGCCGGCAGCACGGCCACCCCCACGGCTGCCCCGCAGACCGGTGCGGCGCCCTCGCCGAACGCGCCCGCGCCTGGTCAAGCCGCCGCAGCGGCGCCGGTCGTCGGCCGCGATTCCGCCATTGCCTCGGCGCCACGAATCAGGATCGACACCCCGCGCGTCAGCGGCACCATTTCGCTGAAAGGCGCGCGCATCGACGATCTGTCGCTGGTGCAGTTCCGCGATACCGTCGACCCGCTTTCGCCCGCGATCGTGCTGTTTTCGCCCTCGGGCACGGCCAACCCCTATTATGCCGAATTCGGCTGGGTGCCCGCCAGCGGTTCGACCGTGAAGCTTCCCGACCAGAACACGCTGTGGCAGCAGGAAGGCTCGAACAGCCTCTCGCCGAACCTCCCGGTGAACCTGAAATACGACAATGGCGACGGCCTCACCTTCCACCGCACCATTGCGATCGACGATCGCTATCTCTTCACCATCAGGGATGAAGTCACCAACGTCGGCAATGCACCGGTCACGCTCTATCCGTTCGCGCTGATTTCGCGGCACAACACCCCGCAGGTGGCCGGCTACTACATCCTGCACGAAGGCATGGTCGGTTATCTCGGCGATCAGGGCCTGCAGGAATATGGCTACAAGAAAATCGACGATGCCAAGACGGTCAGCTTCAAGGTCACCAATGGCTGGCTCGGCATCACCGATAAATACTGGGCGGCGGCGCTGCTGCCGGACACCAACGCGCAGCTGCAGGCGCGCTTCTCGTCCAATCTCGTCGGCACCGTGCGAACCTATCAGACCGATTACCTGCAGGATCCGCAGACCATCGCGATCGGCGGCACCGGCAGCGCCAATGCGCGGCTGTTCGCCGGCGCCAAGGAAGCCAGCGTGGTCGGCATCAATTTTCCGATCGGGGGGCTCGGCGGCTACAACAAGCAGCTCGACCTCAATCACTTCGATCTTCTGATCGACTGGGGCTGGTTCTATTTCATCACCAAGCCGATGTTCCTGGCGCTCGACTTCTTCTATCACCTGGTCGGCAATTTCGGCATCTCGATCCTGCTGGTGACGGTGCTGGTGAAGCTTTTGTTCTTCCCGCTCGCCAACAAGTCCTATGCGTCGATGGCCAAGATGAAATCGGTGCAGCCGCAACTGGCCGCGCTGAAGGAACGCTATCCCGACGACAAGGTGAAACAGCAGCAGGAGATGATGGAAATCTACAAGAAGGAGAAGATCAACCCGATCGCCGGTTGTCTTCCCGTCGCCTTGCAGATTCCGGTGTTCTTCTCGCTCTACAAGGTGCTGTTCGTCACCATCGAAATGCGGCACGCGCCGTTCTTCGGCTGGGTCAAGGATCTGTCGGCGCCCGATCCGACCAACCTGTTCAACCTGTTCGGCCTGCTGCACTTCGATCCGACCACCCTGCCGCTGTTCGGACACTACCTCGCGCTCGGCGTCTGGCCGATCATCATGGGCATCACGATGTGGTTCCAGATGAAGCTCAATCCGACGCCGCCGGACCCGACCCAGAAGATGATCTTCGACTGGATGCCGCTGATCTTCACCTTCATGCTGGCGGGCTTCCCCGCCGGTCTCGTGATCTACTGGGCCTGGAACAACACCCTGTCGGTGCTGCAACAGAGCTTCATCATGCGCCGCAATGGCGTGAAGGTTGAATTGTTCGACAATCTCAGGGCGACGTTTGCCTCGAAGAAGGCCGAGTCGAAGACCTGACGGGCACGCTTGCTGCCTGGTGCAGGACACAAGAACCCCAACTCGTCATGCGCGGCCTTGTGCCGGGCATCCACGTCTTTGCGACGTTAGCGAGAAGGAAAGACGTGGATGGCCGGCATCGCAGACAAGTTACGCAGTCTGCGCAACGCAGACATGCTATGCCCGGCCATGACGGGGAACGGAAAGCCTTCGTATGACCGCGGATACCGATGCTGACCTGATCGAACGGGGTCGCAAGTTGTTCGCCGGCGACTGGCAGTTCTTCTGGGCCTCGCCCTCGATCGAAACGCTGCCGCCGATGGCCGGCATGGAGGTCGCGTTCGCCGGCCGGTCCAATGTCGGCAAATCGAGCCTGATCAACGCGCTGACCGGGCGCAACGCGCTGGCGCGCACCTCCCACACCCCGGGCCGCACCCAGGAATTGATCTTCTTCGAAGGCCCCGACAATGCCGGCTTCCGGCTGGTCGATATGCCCGGCTACGGCTACGCCTCCGCGCCGAAAGCCAAGGTCGCGTCATGGACCGCGCTGATCCACAAATTCCTGCAGGGCCGCAGCAGTCTGGCGCGGGTCTATGTGCTGATCGACGCCCGGCATGGTTTCAAGGAGGTCGATCTCGACGTCCTGAAGACGCTCGACAAATCGGCCGTCAGCTATCAGGTGGTCCTCACCAAGGCCGATCAGGTGAAGCCGGCCGAACTCGAGCAGCGCGCCGCCGAGGTCCAGGCAGCGCTTGCCAGGCATCCTGCCGCCTTCCCGGAGCTTCTGGTGACCTCGTCGCGCACCGGCGCCGGAATGCCGGAATTGCGCGCCGCCATGGTGCGCCTGCTCGGCGAGCGCAGCCGATGACGCCATCCCGCCTGTTCCGCATTCTGATCATCCTGGCCGGAATCATGGGCGCCGACGGCGTCGTCCTGGCGGCCGCCTCCGCGCATCAGGCCGATGCCTCGCGGCTGGCCTCGGCCTCATCGATGCTGCTGTTTCACAGCTCAGCCGTGCTCGCCGCGGTGGCGCTGGCCGAGCGCGGCGTCATCCATGTCCGGACAGGCATCGCCGCCGCATTCGGCTTTGTCATCGCGGCGGCCCTGTTCGCCGGCGATCTGACGCTGCGGCAATATGCCGGCCACAGCCTGTTTCCGATGGCAGCACCAACCGGCGGCACCCTCCTGATCGTCAGTTGGCTGGTGCTCGCGCTTGCCGCGGCATGGCCGCGGCGGGGTTGAGGCGGCAGAAAATCGTGTCCCGGACGCGGTGCAGCGCTCTCGCGCTGCTCCGCAGAGCCGGGACCCAAAAGCAACACATGGTGGGCCCCGGATCAGCAGCGCACCACGCCGCAAGACCATAGCGCGTCGAAGACGCGCGTAAACGCGCTGATGGCGCGTCGAAGACGCGCGTGAACGCGCTTATGGCGCTGCGCAGCATCCGGGGAACGCCCTGTACCTATGGGGAGCAGCAAAGAAAGGCGGGCGGCACTTTGCGCCGTGGCCGCCAATCGGATAGAACCCGCCCCACCCCGCTGACCAACGAGACCCGCTTCATGACCGACGCGCCCCATATCAGTCCGCTCGATCAGGCCCGCATCCTGTCCGAGGCGCTGCCGCACATGCAGCAATATGACGAGGAAACCATCGTCATCAAATATGGCGGCCATGCGATGGGCGCCGAAGACCTCGCCAAGGCGTTCGCGCGCGACATCGTTCTGTTGGAGCAGACCGCCATCAATCCGGTGGTGGTGCATGGCGGCGGACCGCAGATCGCGCAGATGCTGCAGCGGCTCGGGATCAAATCGGAATTCGCCGCCGGCCTGCGCATCACCGATGCCGCGACCATCGAGATCGTCGAGATGGTGCTGGCGGGTTCGATCAACAAGGCGCTGGTCGGCTACATCAACGAGGCCGGCGGCAAGGCGGTCGGGCTGTGCGGCAAGGACGGCAACATGGTCACGGCGTCGAAGGTGACGCGCACCATGGTGGATCCGGATTCGAACATCGAAAAGGTGGTCGATCTCGGTTTCGTCGGCGAGCCGGAAAAGGTCGACCTGACGCTGCTGAACCAGCTGATCGGCCACGATTTGATCCCGGTGCTGGCGCCCCTGGCGACCTCGAAGACGGGGCAGACTTTCAACGTCAACGCCGACACCTTTGCCGGCGCGGTCGCCGGCGCGCTGAAGGCCAAGCGGTTGCTGCTGCTAACCGACGTTCCCGGCGTGCTCGACAAGTCGAAGAAGCTGATTCAGGAATTGTCGGTAAAGGACGCCCGCAAGCTGATCGCCGACGGCACGATTTCCGGCGGCATGATCCCCAAGGTCGAAACCTGCATCTACGCGCTCGAGCAGGGCGTTGAGGGCGTCGTCATCATCGATGGCAAGACCCAGCACGCGGTGTTGCTCGAATTGTTCACCAACCAAGGCACCGGCACGCTGATCCACAAGTGACCCGCGCGATTTCCCCCGTCCCCAGGTTGACGCGCCGCTTCAGCGCAGCGATGCGGCGATACGGGGTGCGCTCGGTCTTCGCGCTACCCGCCGCGGCGATCTCGTTTCTGGTCTCCTCGGCGCCGGCCTACGCGGACCTGAAACTCTGCAATCGCATGAGCTATGTGGTCGAGGCCGCGATCGGCATCGACGACAAGTCCGCCACCGCCACGCGTGGCTGGTTTCGCATCGATCCGGCGGCGTGCCGCGTCGTCGCGCAGGGCACGCTGACCGCCGACCGCATCCTGCTGACCGCCCGCGCGCTCGGCGTCTACGGCTCGTCGCCGATCCCGCAGAGCGGCGGGGATACGCTTTGCGTCGCGCCGGACAATTTCGTGATCGCCGCCGCGCGTCAGTGCCGCAGCGGGCAAAGCCCGGCGCCATTCACCCAGATCAGCCCGACGCGGGCCGACGACGGCAATATGGTGGCCTACCTTGCCGAGGACAGCGAATATGATGACGAGCAGGCAAGGCTCGCCGGGATTCAGCGGCTGCTGGTGATCGCAGGTTATGATGCCGCGCCGATCGATGGCGTCGATGGTCCGAAGACCCAGGCCGCATTGGCGGCGTTCCTGAAAAGCCGCGGGCTGTCAGCCGATATCGTGCAGGCGCCGAATTTCTTCACGATGATGATCGACGCGGTGCAGTCGCCCTCGTCCGCCGGGCTGACCTGGTGCAACGACACGCCGCACAAGATCATGGCCGCGGTTGCCACCGACGACGGCAAGACCGTGATCAGCCGCGGCTGGTATGGCATCGAGCCCGGCAAATGCCTGCATCCCGATGTCACCGGCGCACCTAAGCAGATTTTCTCTTTCGCCGAGGCGGTGGACAGCGAGAACCGCGCCCTCAAGTTCAAGGACAAGCCATTGAACTGGGGCGGCACCACCCAGCTTTGCACGCGCGAAAGCAAGTTCGAGATCAACGAGCAGGGCGAGTGCGGCACCCGGGGCCTCGCCGTGACCGGCTTTGCCGCCGTCGACATGTCGAGCGGCGGCAAGACTTTGCGTTTCGCACTGCCGTGATGATGTACGCCGCGGTTGGCGGGGACGACGGATTGAGATGACGATGATGAAAAACGCCTCCCGCGCCTTCACCCACATCGACACCTGGGTGTTCGATCTCGACAACACGCTGTATCCGCACCACGTCAATCTGTGGCAGCAGGTCGATGTGCGGATCGGCGAGTTCGTCAGCGCCTGGCTCAAGATATCCGCGGCGGAAGCGCGCCGGGTCCAGAAGGACTACTACCGCCGCTATGGCACCACCATGCGCGGCATGATGACCGAGCACGGCGTGCACGCCGACGACTATCTCGCTTATGTGCACCAGATCGATCATTCGCCGCTGCAGCCGAACCCGGCGATGGGCCTGGCGATCGCAAAACTGCCCGGACGCAAGCTGATCCTGACCAACGGCTCGACCGACCATGCCGACAAGGTTTTGGCGCGGCTCGGCATCGGCGCCCACTTCGAGGCGGTGTTCGATATCATCGCCGCCGAGCTTGAACCGAAGCCTGCGCCGCAGACCTATGAGAAATTCCTCAGGCTTCATGGGGTCAACGCCCGAACGTCAGCGATGTTCGAGGATCTGGCGCGCAACCTCGTGGTGCCGCATCAACTCGGCATGACCACGGTGCTGGTGGTGCCCGACGGCACCCGGGAAGTCGTGCGCGAGGACTGGGAACTGGAAGGCCGCGACGCCGCTTATGTCGATCATGTCACGGATGATTTGACGGGGTTTTTGGAGGGGGTGGCGAGGGATTAGGGCACGCCGGCGTCACCCCTCCAGCTGTCATGCCCCGCGAAAGCGGGGCATCCAGTACAACTCCGAAATAATACACTGACACCGCGGAATACTGGATCATCCGCTTTCGCGGATGATGACGCCGCAATTGGATCAACTGTCCCACCCCACCTTGACTCCGCGTGCTCAAATCCCGACAAAAGCTTCCCAAATCGCGGCCGTTTATTCCGCCTCGCCCCAAGGAAAACTTCGATGTCTCTCGCTTCCCTTGAATCCACCGTCAACACCGCGTTCGATGCCCGCGACGGTATCTCCACCGCGACCAAGGGCGAAGTCCGGGACGCCGTGGATCATGCGCTCGAATTGCTCGACAAGGGCGAGGCGCGCGTCGCCGAGCGCGAGGCCAACGGCAAGTGGAAGGTCAACCAGTGGCTGAAGAAGGCGGTGCTGCTGTCGTTTCGCCTCAACGACATGAGCGCGATTTCCGGCGGACCTGGCCAGGCCTCGTGGTGGGACAAGGTGCCGTCGAAATTCGAGGGCTGGGGCGAGAACCGGTTTCGTGACGCCGGCTTTCGCGCCGTGCCGGGCGCCATCGTCCGCCGCTCGGCTTTCATCGCCAAAAACGTCGTGCTGATGCCCTCCTTCGTCAACCTCGGCGCCTATGTCGATGAGAGCACCATGATCGATACCTGGTCCACGGTCGGTTCCTGCGCGCAGATCGGCAAGCGCGTGCATATTTCCGGCGGCGTCGGCATCGGCGGCGTGCTGGAGCCGCTGCAGGCCGAGCCCGTCATCGTCGAGGACGATTGCTTCATCGGCGCCCGTTCGGAGGTCGCCGAAGGCGTGATCGTGCGCAAGGGCGCGGTGCTGGCGATGGGCGTGTTTCTCGGCGCCTCGACCAAGATCATCGATCGCGACACCGGCGAAACGTTTGTGGGCGAGGTCCCGGAATATGCGGTCGTAGTGCCCGGCAATTTGCCGGCGCGTCCCTTGAAGAACGGCCAGCCCGGTCCGTCCACCGCCTGCGCCGTGATCGTCAAGCGGGTCGATGAGCGCACCCGCGCCAAGACCAGCATTAACGAATTGCTACGGGACTAGAATCTATTTGTTTGGGCATGATTGATCCGAAAACCGGTACCCGCTTTTCGGGATCATGCCCTGAATCGAACCGAAATCGACGTCGCACGACCAATACTCCGGGACCGCCGGCCATTTCCGGCCGTCCGGAGGCTGCGATGAACTACAAATGGTTTCTGTTCAGTTAACGGCCGCATCAACTGCGCCAATACTGGCTCGCGGCGTTGATCATCCTCTGCTGGATGAATTTTGTGCTGATGGTGCTGGCCGCCGTGGCTCCCATCTTCGGCATTGGCGGCCCGCTTGCCATCAACGTCATCGGCATTTCCGCGTCAATCCAGCTCGGCGGCGACCCCGCATCCAAGGCTTCGCTATTTCCGCAAATCGTTACAATTCCGATGACCTTTGTCTTCGGGTGGTCCTACGCGGCCGCCTCGATCAAGCGGCTTCACGATCGCAACAAGAGCGGCTGGTGGATCGTTCCCTTCATCGTTGCTACCGGTCTCTCCGGTCAATTTGGAGATCGGCTTGGCGGTTCCTACGCGGCAGTGGTCATTGGGCTTGCCGTGTTCATCGCTTTCATGTGGGGGGTTGTCGAGATGTGCTGCCTGACAGGGACGCGCGGGCCCAACCGGTTTGGGCCCGACCCGCTGGCCCCTCGCGATACGGGGCCGCGCTGGGACCAGCAGAGCGAGCTGGAATTTGAGCCGCACCGCGCCGGCCCATCGGCAGGCGAATAACCGAAAACGCACCCGCAGGCGCCGGTCAATCGCAGCCCCCATGCAGCCCCGAATTGGGAGCAGTTGAGGGAGCTGGAATTGGTTCGGCGCGGTGCGGGCCCATCGCCGGGCGAACA
>Ga0209839_10000738_pt1 | contig 16692 bp, 13 predicted proteins | sample OrgsoiDNA2013050_FD_185800 | JGI IMG/M metagenome (GOLD analysis project Ga0209839, IMG submission 185800) | Permafrost soil microbial communities from the Arctic, to analyse light accelerated degradation of dissolved organic matter (DOM) -... | ecosystem: Environmental > Terrestrial > Soil >... | reverse complement strand
AAGGCCAACCTGGGATTCGCTCTGGCTTTTTTCGGCCTCGAGGAATGGGCGCTGGAGATCGCGCAACAGTCGTATTACCCCTATTCCGCGGCGAGTCATTTGTTCCTCGCCGACCGCTACCAGGGCGACTACAACAAGAACTCCGAGCTGTTCCAGGGATTCCTGACCGACCCGATCGCGTTCGGAGGCAGCAACCGGTTCTCCACGCTCGTGCCGGCCGCGGGCAACTACGCGACCCTGGGCAGCACGTACTCGCGAAGCACCGCGGAACGCTTGTGGAACCCGTACCTGCGCTTGAATGGGACCGTCGACGGGTTCACCCGCGGCGCGTACTTTGTCGACGTGGAGAACGGCGCCGGTACCACCCGGACCAGCGACCTCGATCCCGACGGCAGGCCGATCTCGATCAAGGGTGACGAGCGCATCCAGCTATACGCGGTCGGCCTCGGGAACCTTATCACCGAGCAACTGGGTGTTTTCGGCTACACCACCAAGATTCGTGACACGGTGCTTCTGCGCAACCTGACCGGCACGGAAGGCGACCTCAGCAAGGATCGCACCGACGTCGGATCGAGCTTCCGCTTTTCACCGACGTCGATGACGTGGTTCAAATTCGGGCGCACCAACGAGCGTCGCAGCTTCGAGCGCTATTTCGTTCCCAACGCGGATGCGACCGCCGCCAACGGCGCATCGTCGAGCTTCAGCGCGCGGCCGGAGGAGTACCAGTTGCGGCACACGGTAGACCTGACACCGACCGATCATCTGTCGTTCGGTGCGGAGACTGCCCGAGACGTCAGGACGAGCGAATTCTTCCAGGGCAGCGTGTTCCAAAGCCCGTCCGGCGATCTCAGCATCGGTTTTCTCGACGACCGCAGCGTGAAACTGCGGTCCCGGCAGAGCTACGTCTCCTACACCAAGGACATCTCGCCGGCACTCTCAGTGCAGGGCGACTTGTTCTGGCAGGAATTCAGGCAGAACATCGACGACTTCGCGGTGGCGCTGATCATTTCCGGCGACACCACCACACCTATTACCGCGCGAACGCTCGCGAGCGCCAACGATGTCCGATGGAATCCGCGCGTCGGCGTCGTGTTCAAGCCGGGAAGGCTGGTTGTCCGCGCAGCCTGGCAGGAATGGATACAGCCTGCCTCCGTCAGCACGCTGGCTCCCGTCGCGACGGCCGGCATCGAGCTCGATGATCGCCTCGTCTCTTCCGGAGGCTCCGCGAAGCGCGGCGTAGTGAAGGTGCATTTCGAGCCCGACGACCTGACGACGCTAAGCGGAATCGTCGACTATGAGAAGGTGCGAAACCTCGGCGAGTCCGGGTTCCGCATTCCCACGCCGCAAATCGAGTTCGTCAACCTGCTGCGCAACGCGCAGACGCTGAACGTGACGTCGCTCGATATCGCCGAGGGCACGATCGATTTCGACGCGGGGCGCACGACATCCGCGGGCATCACGGTCAATCGGATCCTGAGCCCGACGCTGTCCGTTGCCGCCAAGTACGTTTACGCGTCGAACGAGGCCGATATCTACTTCAAGGACAACGCCGGCAACCTCCAGGTGGCGAAGGGAATCGCCAAGATCCCCTTCGTTCCGCGCAATTTCTTCTCTACGGGCGTGACTTGGGTGACTCCGCAGCATGTCTACCTCAGCGCGCAGGCCATCTACCGCTCCCGGCGCTTCATCGACCGCGACAACACGGAGGCCTCCGCGCTGCGCGCGGATTGGAACGCCCAGATCGCCGCGTTCTGGGAAACGCCCGACAAACGCTGGATTTTCGGTGCCGGGGCGCTCAACCTCGGCAGCAAGGGCGCTCCGGAACAGTACGTCGTCGATGTTCGCCTCCGTTTCTAGCCGTCTGCTGCAATCGAGCGGTCGCCGGCGCCTCATCGAGGCGGTCATCGCAGTCCTCGCGCTGGTCGCGCTCTGGCTGCTGAGCTTCACACCGCAATGGCGGCAACTGGAGTTCAAGACCTTCGATGCCTATACCGTGCTCGCGGCCCGCGGTCCGGGTGAGACGCCGCTGGTCATTGTCGCGATCGACGAGCCCACGTTTCGCGAGCTGCGGCTTCAATGGCCGTTCCCGCGGCGCACGCATGCCGGCCTGATCGATCGCCTGGCAGGCGACGGAGCGCGCGTCATCGCGTTCGACCTGCTTTTTGCCGAGCCGACCGACTCCGCAGACGACGCGCGAATGGCGGACGCGATCCGGAACGCCCGCAACGTCGTCCTGGCCAGCACGCGCGAAAAGTCACAGACATCGGTCAGCCGCGAATGGACGCTCGTCGAGCCGATTCCACAGCTGCTTGCGGCCGGCGCGAGCACGGGCGAAGTCGGCATCGATCCGGACGCCGATTTCGTCGTGCGCATGATGCCGTCGTTCGCCGACAGCTTCGGCCGCGAGATCGCGCGTCTCGCGCGAGGCAGCGACTTCGTACCCGCGCCTGTCCCGGGGCAGGCGCTCATCCGCTACGAAGGTCCACACGGAACCTTTCCGACGGTTCACTACTACCAGGCGCTATTGCCCGGAATGCTTCCCGCCGGGTTTTTCAAGGACAAGATCGCGCTCATCGGACTCGACGTACACGCGTCACCCGAGCTCACGCGCAAGCAGGCCGACCTGTACAACTCGCCATTTCTCGACGCCGAAGGCGGTGTGATGCCCGGGGTCGAGATTCACGCGAACATCATTTCGAACCTGCTGCAGGGCCGAGCAGTAGTCCCTGCGTCGCAGACGCTCAATACGGCGGTCGCGGTCATGCTCGTCCTCGGCGTAGGCCTGGTCGGGCTCCGGCGCAGTCCTGCGGTCACGGTAGCGACGCTGATGGTCGCCGGCGCTGCCTTGCTTGTTCTCAGCTATGTGCTTTTCGCGTACCAGGATTTCTGGCTTTCGCCCCTGCTTCCCATCGTGGCCGCGGCGCTTCTGTTCATCCTGCAGACCGCCGTCGGATTCCTCACCGAGCGCCGGCGCGCGCAGGAGACCAAGCGCGCCTTCGCTCAATACGTGCCGGCGGAGGTCGTCAACCGTCTGATCGAGCAACCGGAATTGCTCGAGTTGGGCGGCGAGGAGCGCGAGCTCACCTTGCTGTTCGCCGATCTGGCGAACTTCACGACCATGTCGGAAAAGCTCGCGCCACGCGCAGTCGTCGCAGTCCTGGGCAAGTACTTCGATTCCATGAGCACGGTGATCTACCGTCACGGCGGGACGGTCGACAAGTACATCGGCGACGGCATCATGGCTTTTTGGGGCGCGCCCTTGCCCGACGAGCGGCACGCCGAGCACGCGCTGAACGCGGCAGTCGACATGCAGCGACGATTCGCCAAGCTGGCGCGCCGCCTCGGGAGGAAGGGAGGACCGGTCATGTCGATGCGGATCGGGATCCATACGGGCAACGTGATCGTGGGCAATGTCGGCTCGCGCGCGCGGTTTGCCTACACGGCGATCGGTGATGCCGTGAACCTCGCGTCCCGGCTCGAAGGCGCCAACAAGGCTTACGGCACGTCGATTCTGTTGAGCGAGGCGACAGTGCGGCACCTCGAGGGCCGGGTCCCGCTCAGGCCGGTCGACTCGGTCATGGTCAAGGGGCGCACCGACGCGGTCGCGATCTTTACGCCGTGCGCGGACGCCGCGCTCGCCGACTTGTCGCGCGCAGCGCTCGACGCCTTCAATCGGAATGCCCTGGACCGGAGCCTCTCGCTCTGGCGCGAATTGCTGGCCGCGTATCCTGCCGACGGCATCGCAGCGGCGTTCGTGAATCGCATCGAAGCGTCGCAAGGTGCTTCCGCCGGTCAGCGGCTCGATGCGGCGAAAGCAGCCATCGACCTGGAACCAGGGTAGCAGCGGGTGAGCGAGGACCTAAGCGCCCACCAGGAGCAATGGGTCATGATTGCGTCGCTGCTTCCGGGCCCCTTGCCGGTTGTCCTCTACGGCATGCTGGTCGCGATCTTCGCCGGAATGGTGCGGGGCTTCGGGGGCTTCGGCCTGTCAGCATTCCTCGTTGCCGGCATGTCGCTCTGGCTTTCGCCGCAGAGCATCGTTCCGGCGGCGATGATGCTGGAGATCCTGGCCAGCGCATCCCTGCTGCGTTCGGTGTGGCCGCATGTCTCGTGGCATTGGATCCTGCCATTGATTGCCGGCTACGCGGTTTCGGTGCCACTCGGCGTGTGGTGCCTGTCGGTCCTGCCGGAACAGCCGCTGCGGCTGGCGGTATCGACGCTCATTCTCGTCATGGCGCTGACGCTGCTCTCGGGTTTTCGTCCGCGCTGGGGCGACGGCATCGGCGTCCGACTCGGAACCGGGCTCGTCGCGGGATTCATGTCCGGACTATCGTCGGTCGGAGGCATGGTCGCTGCGACGATGCTGTTCACGACGTCGCTGCCGGCAGCCCGGCTGCGGGCGACGCTGGTCGCGCTGTTTTTCATGAGTTCATCGTATGGATTGATCTGGGCGGGACAGCGCGGGCTCGTCCACCGTGGCACGCTGCTCTGGGCGGCCTGGCTGGTGGTCCCCATGCTGATCGGCATCGCAATCGGACGCCACGGATTCGCTCGCGCCAGCGAATCGCAGTTTCGCCGCGTTGTGCTGGGAGTGCTCGCGGCGGTTGCCGCGATGGGTGTGCTGCGGGCGCTTTGGGTGGGCTTCGCGTGACACTCTGTGCTGCGCGCGAGGCGCACGACGGCGGTTGCAATGCGATTCGGCAGATGCGTTTGCGCCTGCAAGGGCTCGCGCTAGTCGATGGCCGCGCGTGGCGATCCTTTATACTGCCGGCACCCCTCAACCACTCTTCGCGATCCGCTGGCCACGGCAGGATGCGCCCATGACCCGCACGATCGCGTTCGACAAGCGTTCACGGCAGCAAACGCACTTCACGACGTGCTACATGTGCGCGTGCCGCTGCGGCATCAAGGTCACCATCGAGAGCAACAAGGTCCGCTTCATCCAGGGCAACCTGAACCACCCGGTGAACAAGGGCGTGCTGTGCGCCAAGGGCTCCGCCGGGATCATGAAGCAGTATTCCGCCGCCAAGCTCAAGAAGCCGCTGATGCGCAGGCCCGGAAGCGAGCGTGGCGCGGCCGATTTCGTCGAGATCGAATGGGACGATGCGCTGGACATCGTTGCCGCAAGGCTGGCGAAGATTCGCTCGACCAATCCGACCCAGCTCGCGTTCTTCACCGGGCGCGACCAGATGCAGGCGCTGTCGGGACTGTGGGCGCAGCAGTTCGGCACGCCCAACTGGGCGGCGCACGGCGGGTTCTGCTCGGTGAACATGGCCGTGGCCGGTCTCTACACCATCGGCTATTCGTTCTGGGAGTTCGGCGCGCCGGACTGGGACCACGCCAAATACTTCCTGCTCTGGGGTGTCGCCGAAGACCATTCGTCGAATCCGATCAAGATCGGCCTCGAGAAGCTGAAACGTCGTGGCGCCAAGTTCGTGTCGATCAATCCGGTGCGCACCGGATATTCTGCGATCGCCGACGAATGGCTGCCGATTCGCCCGGGGACCGACGGCTTGCTCGCGCTCGCCATCGTGCACGTATTGCTCAAGCGCGGCCTGATCGACTGGGAATTCCTGATTCGTTACACCAACGCGCCGTGGCTGGTCGTGCAGACGCCGGGCATCGCCGGCGACGGGCTGTTCGCGCGCGATGGGCAGGATAATCCGCTGGTCTGGGACCAGCAGGCGCAGAAGGTAGTCAACGGATTGCAGCCGGAGATCGCGCCGGCGCTGTTCGCGACGGTCAGGCTCGATGACGGCCGGTTCGCCAGGAGCGTTTTTGCGCTCGCCACCGAGCGCTATCTCGACGATCGATATTCGCCCGAGCACGTTGCCGCGGAATGCGGCGTCGCGGCGGAAACCATCACCCGCATCGCGCACGAAATGGCGCACGTCGCGTTCAACCAGGCGGTCGAGCTGCCGATTCGCTGGACCGACATGCATGGGCGGACACACGACAAGGTCGTCGGCCGGCCGGTGGCGATGTACGCCATGCGCGGCATTTCCGCGCACTCCAACGGCTTTCACACCTGCCGCGCACTGCACCTGATCCAGATGCTGCTCGGCGCGCTCGACGGGCCGGGCAACTTCCGCGCGCGCGCGCCGTATCCGCGCCGCATCCCCATGCGCTCGCTGCCCGAAAACGATCCGGCGGTCATTTTCGCGCCCGACACGCCGCTGAAGCGCATGCCCAACGGCAATCCGACGCGGCCGGAAGACCTGGTGATCGACAAGAACGGCAAGCCTATGCGCATCGACAAGGCGTATTCGTGGGAGGCGCCGCTGTCGCCGCACGGCCTGATGCACATGGTCATCACCAACGCGGCGAACGGCGATCCGTACCCGATCGACACCTTGCTGCTGTTCATGGCCAACATGGCGTGGAACTCGACCATGAATACCGCAGAAGTGCGAGAGATGCTGGTGCGCAAGGACGAGCACGGCGAATACGCGATTCCATTCCTGGTGGTGGTCGACGCGTTTCATTCCGAGACGGTCAACTTCGCCGATCTCGTCCTGCCTGACACGACGTATCTCGAGCGCTACGACGCGATCTCGCTCCTCGACCGTCCCATTTCCGAGCCGGATGCGGCGGGCGATGCGATCCGCCATCCGGTGCTCGAGCTCGACCGCGACGTGCGGCCGTGGCAGGACGTGCTCGTCGAGCTCGCGTCGCGGCTCAAGTTTCCCGCGTTCACCGCGGCAGACGGCTCGCCCAAATTCAGCGACTACAAGGACTTCATCGTCAACTACGAGAAATTCCCCGGCATCGGGTTTCTCGCTGGCTGGCGCGGCGTCGACGGCAAATCTTCCTTGCGCGGCGCGCCGAATCCGAAGCAATGGGAAAAGTACATCGAGAACCAGTCGTTCTTTTCCTATCGATGGCCGGATAACATGCGCTACTACAAGTTCGCCAACAAGGACTACCTCGAGTTCGCGGAAAAGAATGCGCTGTTCGGCACGCCGCCGGCGGCGGTGATCATGCAGATGTATTCGGAGCCGCTGCAGAAATTCCGCCTCGCCGGGCAGGGGCTCTACGACGGACCGCAGCCGTCGTCGGCGACCGACCGCGAACGTCTCGCCAAATATTTCGATCCGCTGCCGTTCTGGTACGAGCCGCTGGAAAGCGCGCGCATCTCGCGCACGGAATTTCCGTTGCACGCGATCACCCAGCGTCCGATGATGATGTACCACTCGTGGGACTCGCAGAATGCGTGGCTGCGGCAGATCATCTCCGAGAATTTCCTCTACATGAACCGCGGCACTGCCGCGCGGCTCGGACTCGCCGATTTCGACTGGGTTTGGGTCGAGTCGCACCATGGCCGCCTTCGCTGCCAGCTCAAGACCATGGAAGGCTGCGAGGCGAATACCGTCTGGACCTGGAACGCCGTCGGCAGACAGGCCGGAACCGCGGGGCTGAACAACGACGCGTCGGAAGCGACTGCGGGTTTTCTGCTCAACCATCTGATTTCGGAATTGCTGCCGCACAGTCGCGGCGAGGATCGCCGGCTCACCAACTCCGATCCGGTCACCGGTCAGGCAGCGTGGTTCGACCTGCGCGTGAAGGTCTCCAAGTGCGCCCCTGGCGAGACCGGCATCTGGCCCAGATTTGCGGCCGCGGAGCGGCTGCCCGGCGACGATGGCCGCCGGCCTGCCACGTGGCGTTATCACACCGTGCCCGCATCATGAGACTCGGCCTCGTCATCGACCTCGATACTTGCGTGGGCTGCCACGCCTGCGCGACCGCGTGCAAGGAATGGAACGCGTCGTCGCCGGTCGGAGGTCCGCTGTCGGACTACGAGCCCTTTGGGCCCAAGCCCTCCGGCGTCTGGTTCAATCGCGTGCGGCATTACGAAGTCGGCGAATATCCTGAGAACAAGACCATCAATTTTCCGATGTCGTGCATGCACTGCGTCGACGCCGACTGCGTCACCGTCTGCCCGACCGGCGCATCGTACAAGCGCGACGACGGCATCGTGCTCGTCGATCAGGACAAATGCATGGGTTGCAACCTTTGCGCATGGGCGTGTCCCTATGGCGCGCGCGAGCTCGACGCCGCGACCGGCACGATGAAAAAGTGCACGCTTTGCGTCGACCGCATCAACGACGAGCTGTTGCCGCCCGAGGAGCGCCAGCCGGCGTGCGTCCTCGCCTGTCCGACGCATGCGCGGTTCTTCGGCGACTTCGACGATCCCGAATCGGAGGTGTCGCGCCTGACGGCCGAGCGCGGCGGCTTCGGCTTGTTGCCCGAGCTCGCCTACGCACCGGTCAATCAGTACCTGCCGCCGCGGGAGCTGAAAGCCGTGATCGGACCCGACGAGGTCAAAGCGCTTCTCGAACGCGGCCTTGCGAGCCTGGCGAGCCCGCTGATCCGCCGTTGAGCGTGTCCGGCGCGACACCGACATGAAGCCATCGCTCAGCATTATTTTCTTTACCGTCAGCTCGGGCGCCGGGCTGGGCTTGCTGGCGCTGCTTGCGCTCGCCGATTTGTTCGATCACGCCTTGCCGTCGGCCGCGCTGCTGCAGGGCATCGCCCTGGCGCTGGTACTGGTCCTCGCGGGCCTCGCCTCCTCGGTGCTGCACCTCGCCAAGCCCGCCAATGCCTGGCGCGCCTTTGCGCGATTTCGCAGCTCGTGGCTGTCGCGCGAGGCGGTGTTCTCGGCGTGCCTGGTGCCACTGGCGCTCGCCTATGGCGCGCTGGCGTGGACGGATGAGGCCGGTCCCGTGTCGATCGTCGCCGCGCTGTGCGCCATGGTCCTTTCCTGGGCGGTTCTCTTTTCGACGGCGATGATCTACGCAAGCTTGAAGCCGATCCGGCAGTGGTACGGATGGTGGACGCCGATCAATTACCTGCTGCTCGGCCATTGGTCGGGCGCGGTGATGCTGCTTGGATTGGCGCGCGTCCATGCGACGCACGAGCGGTCTTTCGGCTGGCTCGCGGGCGCGCTCGGCGTTGCGGCGCTGATCGCGAAAATCGGGCATAGTCGTGCGATCGTAGCGGGCGCGCCGGACGCGCTGACGCTCGAGCGCGCGATCGGCGTCAACGAAGGCGTGCGGCCGCCCGGCATGACGGTGGCGCGCGCGCGGCTGTTCGATGTCGGACACTCGCACGGCACGTTTCTCACCGACGAGTTCGGGTTCATATTGGCCCGGCGCCATGCGCTTGCGCTGCGCATCGCCGCGCTGACCGCCGGCTTTGTCGTTCCGGAGGCGTGGATCGTCTCCGGCGCCGCGGGCGCACCGTTGGCGTGGCTTGCGGGCATTGCTTGCGTGGGCGGCCTCCTTGCCGAGCGATGGCTTTTCTTCGCCGAAGCGCAGCATACGGTGCGGCTCTATCATGGAGCGCCGCGGACTTAGGGAAGCACCATCCAAATGCGATACGCTGCCGTACCCAGAATCGTCATTCCCGCTCATTTTGGTCACTGCGCGGGAATCCATTGGTTTCTGACGGTCGCAAAATGGATCCCCGCTCAGTGACCAAAATGAGCGGGGATGACGAATATTTCACCAACGCTGGCACCGGATCGGTGTCTATCGCCAACTCGATCAGTCAATGGAATCTAGCCTCCAAGTAGACGTCTGGCGCGGCGGCGCGCAGGGAGCGTATCGCCGCTATCAGGTTCCGCGCCAGGATGCGCAGACGGTGCTCGACGTCGTCACCTGGATCCAGCGCCGGCTCGATCCCACGCTGGCCTACCGCTTCGCGTGCCGGGTCGGCATGTGCGGATCGTGCGCGATGACCGTCAACGGCCGCGCACGCTGGAGCTGTCGCACGCACGTCGCCAAGGTCGCGCAGGACAATAAGCTCACGATCGCGCCGCTCGCCAAGCTGCCGATCGTGCGTGACCTCGTCACCGACATGCGCGAATTCTTCGACAAATGGGCGCGGGCCAAAGGCCAATTCTCGCCGACGGCGACGCGACACGACGATTTCGCGCGAATCGCCCCCGCGTCGGCCGCGCGCAAAGAGATTGACGCGGCGATCGAATGCATCGGCTGCGGAATCTGCTATGCATCGTGCGATGTCGTGGCGTGGAATCCCGCCTATCTCGGCCCGGCCGCGCTCAATCGGGCGTGGACGCTGGTCAACGACAGCCGCGACGGCGATCGTGCCGCGCGGCTCGCCGCGGTCGCCGGCGATGCCGGCTGCCACGCGTGTCACACCCAGTCGACGTGCACCGAACGCTGTCCCAAGCTTCTGTCGCCCACGGCGTCGATTGCCGGCCTCAAGCGCGCCACCGCGCGCGCCGTGCTCAAGGGCGACTTGTGAGCGCGCGCTCGGAAACGATGCTGTGGATCGCTCAGCGCGCGACTGCCGCATTGCTTGCGCTGTGCGTTGCGGTGCATCTTGCCACCATGATCGTGGCGGTGAGGGGCGGCCTGACTGCCGCCGAGATACTTGGACGCACGCGCGGGAGCGTCGGCTGGGCGGCGTTTTACGGATTGTTCGTGCTCGCGGTGGCGGTTCACGCGCCGATCGGGTTGCGCACGGTGGCCGGCGAGTGGCTGCAATGGCGCGGGAGAGGCGCCGATGCATGTTGTGCGATCATCGGCGTGCTGCTGCTGGCGCTGGGATGGCGCGCGGTCGCCGCGGTGACGGTATGAGCCCAACGACCTGGCGCGGCCGCGATCATCCGGCGTATTGGGCGTCGATCGTGCATCGCGTCAGCGGCATTCTGCTTGCGCTCTTTCTGCCGCTGCATTTCCTGGCGCTGGGGACCGCGCTTTCGGGCGCCGCGTCGCTGGACGGATTCCTGGCCTGGACCGATCGTCCCTGGGTCAAGGCGTCGGAGATCGCGCTGGTGGCGCTGCTGGCGGCGCACCTGACCGGGGGCTTGAGGCTGCTCATGATCGAGTTTGTCGGCTGGCGGCGCGAGTCGCAAAGCATGTTGCTCGCCGTGGCGGGCGGCGCCGCGGCGTGTTGTGCGCTGGCATTCGCGCTGAACTTGTTCTGACCGATCCTAGAAACGGAACCGCAATGCGCATCGACGCGAAAACGATCGAAGACGTCGCCAAGGAGCTCTACATCCGGGCGCTGAAGATACTGCCCCCCGACGTCAAGCGCGGCTTCGACAGGCTCGCGGCGAGCGAGACGTCCTCGACCGGGCAAAACGTCCTGGGAACGATGATCAAGAACATCACGGTCGCGGAGGCGACCGACAACCTGCTTTGCCAGGATACCGGCATTCCGATCTACAACGTGACCGTCGGCCGCGGCGTGCAGTTCGGCGACGGCGACGGCACCGCGCTCAAGGCCGCGATACGCTTGGGTTGCGAGCGCGCGACGCGCGAGCATCCGCTGCGCTCGTCGATCGTGCATCCGCTGACGCGCAAGAACGAGCACACCTCGTGCGGCATCGGCGTTCCGGTGATTCATATCGACCACGCCGACACGGCCGAGGGCGTCAAGGTGGAGATGATTCCCAAAGGGAGCGGGTCCGAGAATAATTCCTGGCTCAAGATGGCGCTTCCCGCGGACGGCGTGGATGCGATCAAGACGTTTGTCGTCGATTGCGTGCTCGACGCCGGCGGCAAGACGTGTCCGCCGACAATCATCGGCGTCGGCATCGGCGGCACCGCGGACCTGTGCGTCCATCTGGCCAAGATCGCGGCCACGCGTGCGCTCGGAACCGAATGCGCGGACGCCGACGGCGCCAGGCTCGAGAGCGAGCTTTCCGAAGCGGTGAACATGCTCGGTGTCGGACCTCAGGGCCTCGGCGGCGATTCGACGGCCTTCGCGGTCCACGTCGAGCTCGCGGCGACGCACATCACCATGAATCCGGTCGCGGTCAACATGCAGTGTCATTCGGCGCGCCGGGCCAGCGCGACCATCACCGACGCGGGCGTGACGTACGGATTCTAGCCGGCGCGCGAGCATTCGGAATCCCACCGGCACAACGAAGCAACGAGTCGACGATGCACCATGACCTGACGACACCGATCACCGAGTCGCAAGTGCGCGCATTGCGCATCGACGATACGGTCACGCTGCAGAAGACGCTCTACGGCATCCGCGACGCGACGCAGATCGCGATGTTCGACCGCGGAAGGACAACCCGGTTCGATCTCGCCGGGCACGCGGTCATCCACACCGCGCCCAATGTGAAGAAGGTCGCGCCGTCGGCCCAGGATCCAACGGGCTACGCCCCGGTCTGCATTGGCACCACGACCTCGGCGCGCATGGAGCGCTTCACGCGTCCGCTGATGCAGGACTACGGCGTGCGGCTGATCATCGGCAAGGGCGGCATGGGCGCCGCGTCGCTCGCCGCGTTCGGCGCGCTCGGAGGAGCGTATCTGGCCATCATCGGCGGCACCGCGGCGCTGGAGACGACGTGGATCGAGGCGATCGAGGACGTCGATCTCGACGATCTGAATCCGGAGAGCCTCTGGCGCTTTCGCATTCGCGATTTCGGACCGTTGCGCGTCGCCATGGACAGCCATCGGGGAAGCTTGTACGACGCGGTCGACGTCAAGGCGCGCGACAAGCGCGCGGCAGTGCTCGCGACGCTGGGCGTGAAATCCCGCTGAAGCGGCGGAACCCGCATGCGTCGTCTTCGCACCGATATTCTCATCCTGGGCTCGGGCGGCGCCGGCTTGTTTGCCGCGTTGCACGCACAGGCGGCGAATCCGTCGCTGTCGGTCACCATCGCCGTCAAGGGATTGCTCGGCAAATGCGGCTGCACGCGCATGGTCCAGGGAGGCTACAACGTCGCGCTCGCGGAGGGCGACTCGGTCGAGCGCCACTTCATGGACACGATCGAGGGCGGCAAGTGGCTCCCGGACCAGGACCTCGCCTGGACGCTGGTCACCGGCGCGATCGAGCGCATCCATGAGCTCGAGAACGAGATCGGCTGCTTTTTCGATCGCAATCCCGACGGCACGATCCATCAGAAGGCGTTCGCCGGACAGACCTTCGATCGCACCGTGCACAAGGGCGACCTGACCGGCATCGAGATCATCAATCGCCTCGCCGAGCAGGTGTGGGCGCACGGCATCGCGCGGCTGGAAGAGCACCGGGCGCTGGAATTCATCCTGACCGCCGACCGCAGCGCGGTCGCGGGTGTGCTGCTGGTCGATATGCGCGACGGAGAATACGTTCTGGTGGAGGCGCAGGCCGTTCTGCTCGCGACCGGCGGCGGGCCGACCATGTACCGCTTCCACACGCCTTCCGGCGACAAGACCTGCGACGGGATGGCGATGGCCCTGTCCGCGGGGCTTCCGCTGCGCGACATGGAGATGGTTCAGTTTCATCCCACCGGGCTTCTTGCCGGCGCGCACACCCGAATGACCGGGACCGTCCTCGAAGAGGGCCTGCGCGGCGCCGGCGGTTATCTGCTCGGCGCCGACGGCGAGCGCTTCATGCACAACTACGACCCACGCGGCGAGCGCGCGACGCGCGACATCGTCTCGCGCGCCATCTACGCCGAGATGCGCGCCGGCCGCACCACGCCCAACGGCGGAGTCTGGCTGTCGATGGGCCACATCGGTCCCGACAATGTGCGCCGGCAATTCAAGGGCATGGTCGAGCGCTGCGCCGATTGCGGCTTCGATCTCGCCGGCGGCCGCGTCGAAGTCGTGCCGACCGCGCATTACATGATGGGCGGCGTCGAGTTCGCCGCCGACTGCACGACCGCGCTGAATGGCCTGTTCGTCGCCGGCGAGGATTCCGGCGGCGTGCACGGCGCCAACCGGCTCGGCGGCAACGGGGTGGCGAATTCGACCGTCTTCGGCGGCATCGCCGGCGACGCGATGGCGGCGTGGGTGGCGCGCGAGGGCGCGTTCCGCGATGCCGGCCCGCGCGAGGTCGAGGCGGCGATCGAGCGCGCCGAGCGGCCATTTCACTCGGGAGTGGAAAGCGATCTCGAAGCGATCCGGGAAAGGCTGCACACGACCATGTGGGACGACGCGGGCATCGTGCGCGATGCGGCGAGCCTCGCGCGCGCCAAGGCCGCGCTTGATGTGCTTGCGCAGGAGCTTCGCGGCTTCGCGCTGCCCAGCGCGGCGCGCGATCGCGCATTCAACATGACCTGGCACGATTGGCTGAATCTGACCAGTCTCGTTGCGGTCAGTCGGGCGATCGTTCGCGCTGCAGTCGCCCGCGAGAACTCGCGCGGGGCGCATTTCAGGGCCGACTTTCCCGAGCCGGGCGAGCTTTCCGCATCGACTTTCATCCGCGTGAGACAAGAGGCCGGAAGCCTTGGCGTCGAGGCGGTGCCGGTACGCTTCACCCGCGTCCAGCCCGGAACGTCGCTGCTCCCGATCTGAGCGATCGCTTCGACCGCGTTCGAGCGTTCGCTCCATCCGCCTGTCACGGCATTGTCACAGTGGCCCGCGACAATGGCGGCTGCCCAAACACGACAGGATCGGCAATGAACATCAAGCGGTACATGAGAGCTTTTTTGGGGGCGGCAGTCGTCGCCTTCGGCCTCGAAGCACAAGCCATCGACATTACCGGCGCCGGGGCGACGTTTCCCTATCCGATTTACGCCAAGTGGGCCGACGCCTATAAGCAGAAGACCGGCATCGGTCTCAACTACCAGTCGATCGGCTCGGGCGGCGGCATCGCCCAGATCAAGGCCAAGACGGTGGATTTCGGCGCCTCGGACATGCCGCTCAAGCCTGAAGACTTGCAGGCGGCAGGATTGATGCAGTTCCCGGCGATCATCGGCGGCGTCGTTCCCGTGGTCAATATCGAAGGCATCGCTCCGGGCCAGCTCAAGTTCACCGGCGCGGTCCTGGGCGATATCTACCTCGGCAAGATCAAGAGCTGGAACGACAAGGCCATCGTCGATCTGAATCCCGGCGCCAAGCTCGCCGCCGATCCGATCACGGTCGTGCGCCGCTCGGACGGATCGGGCACGACCTTCATCTGGACCGATTATCTTTCCAAGGCGAACCCGGAGTGGAAGGAGAAAGTCGGCTCCAGCACGGCGGTCGCGTGGCCGGAAGGCGTGGGCGGCAAGGGCAACGAGGGCGTCGCCGCCTACGTGCAGCGGATCAAGGGCTCGATCGGCTACGTCGAGTACGCGTATGCCAAGAAGAACAAGATGAGCTACGCGTCGGTGAAGAACAAGGAAGGCCTGTTCGTCCAGCCCGACGATGAGACTTTCCAGGCTGCGGCGTCGTACGCCGACTGGAAGAATGCGCCGGGCTTCTATCAGATCCTGACCGATCAGCCTGGCAAGACGAGCTGGCCGATCACCGGCGCGAGCTTCATCCTGATGCAACAGAAGCAGGACAAGCCGCAGACAGCCACCGAAGTGCTCAAGTTCTTCGACTGGGCACTGAAGAACGGGCAGAAGATGGCGGCCGAGCTCGACTACGTACCGCTTCCCGATAGCCTGACCAAGGTGATCGCGGACGCGTGGCGCGCGCAACTGAAGGACGGATCGGGCAAGGCCGTCTGGAACTAGCGGTCAGCGGGCCTGGCACCTCGCAACGCGCGCGCGGACGCACGGGCAGCGCGAATTCTTGCCGGCCGCGAACCCGCGGCCGGTTCATTTTGAGTCGAGGGCAGTATCATGACGGCCACTTCCGCTTCGATGGCAATGCCCGGGCCGATGGAACTACGCGCCGAACCGCGCGGACAGCGCGAGCCGAATCCTCCCGCTCAGCGGCACGCTGCCGCGCCGTGGCAGGATTGGCTGTTCGAACGCATCACCATGCTGTTCGCCGTTCTGGTGCTGGCGATGCTGCTCGGCATCATCGGCGCGCTGAGCTACGCCGCGCTGCCGGCGCTGCAGAAATTCGGATTCAGCTTCTTTTTCACCAATGTCTGGGACCCGGTGAAAAGCCAGTTCGGGGCGCTGGCGCCAATTTACGGAACGCTGGTGACATCGGCGATCGCGCTGTTGATCGGCGTCCCGGTAAGCTTCGGCATCGCGCTGTTTCTCACCGAGATGTGTCCGCCTATGCTCAAGCGTCCGCTGGGCACGGCGGTCGAGCTGCTGGCGGCGATCCCGTCGATCATCTACGGCATGTGGGGCCTGTTCGTATTCGCGCCTATTTTCGGCGATTACGTGCAGCCGCTGCTGCAAAAAATCTTTGGCGACCTATGGATATTGGGCCCGTTGTTCAAAGGCGCGCCCAACGGCATCGGCATGCTGTCGGCGGGCGTGATCCTCTCGGTGATGGTGATTCCGTTTATTTCCTCGGTGATGCGCGACGTGTTCGAGATCGTGCCGCCGGTGTTGAAGGAGTCCGCGTACGGCATCGGCTGCACCACCTGGGAAGTGGTGCGCAATGTCGTGCTTCCGTACACCAAGGTGGGCGTGATCGGAGGCATCATGCTGGGCCTGGGCCGCGCGCTAGGCGAGACCATGGCGGTGACCTTCATCATCGGCAATGCCTACCGCATCAGCAGCTCGCTGTACGAGCCCGGCAACTCCATCGCCTCGGCGCTGGCGAACGAGTTCAACGAGGCGGCCGACCCGATCCATCGCGCGTCGCTGATCACGCTCGGATTGGTCTTGTTCGTGCTGACGCTGATCGTCCTTTCGCTGTCGCGCTTGCTCATCGCGCAACTGGCGAAGGGCGAGGGAAGGGCGACATGAGCAGCATGAGCAAGCCAAGCGCCGAGCCCGCAATGACCGCGCGCTACCGCAAGCGCCTGTTCGTCAACCGCTTCAACCTCGCCATGTCGCTCGGCACCATGGCCTTCGGCATGGCGTTCCTGCTGTGGATCCTGACGGTG
>Ga0209839_10000737_pt1 | contig 16725 bp, 13 predicted proteins | sample OrgsoiDNA2013050_FD_185800 | JGI IMG/M metagenome (GOLD analysis project Ga0209839, IMG submission 185800) | Permafrost soil microbial communities from the Arctic, to analyse light accelerated degradation of dissolved organic matter (DOM) -... | ecosystem: Environmental > Terrestrial > Soil >... | reverse complement strand
GGGCCGCCAGGTTCACGACCTGGCCCGTGCCGCCGTCCGCCAGGCTGGCCGGCGTGCCGCCCGGGCCCGCGGCGGCAGCGCCCGCGCTCGCGGCAGCAGGCCCGGTTGCCAGGAGCGCGAGGGGCGCTCCGGCCGGGACCGGCGCTCCGCCCGGGCCACCTGCCTGTCCCGCGGCGGCGGCCAGGCGCATGGGTCCGCCGCCCGGCCCGGTACCCGGGCCTGCGCTCGCAGTCACCTGCTGCCCGTCCGCCGCCTGGCCGCCGGGCGCGCCGGCGCTACCGGCCAGCACCGGCGGCTGGCCGGGCGGCGGCGTTGCCGTGGCGCCCTGGCCGGTACCGGGGTTGACCTGGGTCTGCTGGCGCGGCGGCAGGCCAGGGCCGATGACCGGCACCACCGCCGCGGACGTGGCGGCGAGCTGGCCAGTCAGCTTGCCCAGCGCGAACCGGGCCTGCGGGTCCAGGCCGGCGAAGCCGGGCGACTCCCCGGTCAGCAGGCCCGTCCACAGGCTCTTGGCCTGCTGCTCCACCGCGGGCCAGGCATCCGGCGAGGTCAGGTCGCCGAAGGGGGTATTTTGCGGGTCGGGGATGGTAGAGGCGCCGTTGCCGTCCTGCGTGGCGACGCTCTCCAGTACCTGCACCACGGCCCCGAGCGGAGAGTGCGCGGGCACCTGCGTCCAGGCCAGGTAGGCGGACATCAGGTCGGCCAGGAACTGCGTGGCCGCGTCCCCGGCCGTGCCGATGCTGGTGCCATAGGGCACGGGGCTGACTATCTGCTCGTGCATGGCGGACAGCGATGCCCGCAGGTCGCCGAGCAGTTCGGTGACCACGGTGGCCAGGTCGCCCTGGAACTCCGCGGCCGGTCCCGAGGCGGCCTGGGAGTGCAGGGCGCCGAACTGGTCGGCCGTCGCCGCCAGCCAGTTCGTCACGCTGGTCACCGCCACGCTGGCGGACTGGAAGGTGGGCGGGGAAAGCGGCAGCCCGGTGTAGTCCTGCGCGGGCACGCCGGCGAGTGCCCGGGCGGGCGCGGTGAGGAAGGTGTCCCAGGCACCCCCCGCCGTGTACAGGCCAGGGCTGAGGTAGACGTGGATCGAGCTGGCCCCGGTGCGGTCCTTGCCGGTGTCCCAGCCGGCTGTCCAGATCAGGTGCGAGCCCGCGTCGCCCTGCTCGTTTTGCTGGGTCATCAGCCAGGGCTGACCGGTGACCTCGCCGCGGTCAGGGGCGCCGATGCCCAGCACGGTGGCCAGCATGATCTCCCACGGCCACCCGGAGTAGTCTGCGTCCCCGGCGGCGCCCTCCGGCGCGGCAGTGCCCGTTCCGGACACGGTCACGTCCGTGCTCGTCACCAGCTGGTCGGTCTGCCCGTAGCGGTTCACTGCTCGTCTCCTCGTTGTCGCCGCGTGATCGGCCGCCGGCGGTGCCGGTTACCGGCCCCTGGCGCGGGACGGGGACCGCCGCGACTCGGTCTCTGGCTCGGCGTACTCCTCGTACGCGTCCAGCTCGTCCTCGTCGTCGGCGAAGTCGCGGCCGAGCACTTGCGGGGTGACCTCCGGATCCGTGCCCCAGATGTCCTCGTCCTCGGCCAGCCAGGTCGTCCGCTCGCGTTCCTGCGGCTGACCCTGGCCACCGTTCGCGCCCATGCCGCCGCCGCCGGCCATCGGAGGGAAGAACGGCACCCCGCCGGCGCCGCCGCCGGCCGCCGTCTGCGGGGAGGCGAGCTGGCCCGGCGCCGCCGCGGCCGCGCCGCCTGACAGCCCGGCCGGCCCGTTCACGGCGCCCGCTCCGGCTACGCCCGCACCGTTCACGCCGGCCGCTCCGGAGGCACCCGCGCCTCCGGGGATGTGGACGGCGCCGCCCGGGCCGGACGCGCCGCCCAGGCCAGCCGGCAGGGAGGACGGGCCGCCCACGCTGGAAACCAGGCCCTTGCCGTTGCCCAGCAGCGATGTCAGGTGGCCCAGGCCGGCGGCGGGCGAACCGCCGATCCGGCCCATCTCGGCGGGGATCCCGGCCGCAGTCTGCGCCTGGTGCAGGGCGGTGCCGGTCTTGCGGGTATCGGCCAGGGCGCTGGCCAGCTCGTTGTGCAGCGGGCCGGTCCGGGGCGCCTGGGCCAGGGCGTGCTGTAGGTCCGTCTGCGCCACCTTGTTGTCCTTCAGCGCGTTGGTCAGCGCCTCGCCCACCGGGGTCTTCCCGGCCACCGCGCCCTGCAGCGCGTTCTGCTGCCGGCCGTTGGCGGCCAGCGCGTTTTCCAGTCCGTTGTGCAGCGAGCCGCTGCTCGGCGCCAGGCTCAGCGCCTTCTGCATCTGCTTCTTCCCGGCCTGGCTGTCTCCCAGGGCGGTCTGCAGTGCGCTGGCCGCGGCCGGGGTGGTGCCCAGGGCAGCGGCTAGGGTGTTCGGGTTGCCGCCCAGCGCATTGGACAGCGCTGGCGGGTTCGCCAGCGCGGTAACCGGGGTGTTGAGGCCAGCACCAGCACCCGCACCAGGACCCCCCAGATTGAAAGCGGGGGTGTTGAGCCCCGCACCAGCACCAAGACCAGCCCCAGGGTTCGCCAGCGCGCTAACCGGAGTGCCCAGCCCCGCACCAGCACCAGCACCAGCCCCAGGACCCCCCAGATTGAAAGCCGGGGTGTTGAGCCCCGCACCAGCACCAAGACCAGCCCCAGGGTTCGCCAGCGCGGCAACCGGAGTGCCCAGCCCCGCACCAGCACCAGCACCAGCCCCAGGACCCCCCAGATTGAAAGCCGGGGTGTTCGGCCCCGCCCCGGTGCCCCCCGGCAGATTGGTCAGGGGGTCGCCGCCGGGGGCGTTCAGGTTACCGCCAAGGGCGTTCGGCGAGTCCGCCGGCGTGATCGGCGTCATCCCCGGCGGCTGCAGCGGCTGGGTTATGGCGGCGGCGTTCATGAGCGCGGTCGCCAGACCCGTGAGCAGCGGCCGGGCGACCTCGTCCAGGCTGGCATTGACCGCCTGGTTCCACAGGTTCTTGGCCGCGGCCTCCACCTGGAGCCAGCCGTCGTCGGTGAGCAGGTTCCCGAAGGTCTGGTTCTGCTCCACGTTGACGACGCTGTAGTTGCCGCCGCCGTTGTTAGTCACGATGCCGCCATCGAGGAGCGCCTGGAAGATCGCCCCCAGGGGGGACCAGTCGAGCCGCTGGTTCATCCAGCCGACCAGGGCGTTCCACAGGCCGACCACGAAGTTGGCTGCGGACGAGCCCGAATTGCCGATCATGTCGGCGTAGCTCGACGACTGCACGGGCACCATCTGCCCGTAGATGGACGTCGCGCTTGTCGCGAGATCGCCCGTAAGCTGATTGAACGCCTGCCCGGCGGCGCCCTGGAATAGCGAGCCGCCCTCGCTGTCGAGACCCTGGTCCACGACGAAGACGCCCACTGCATGGGCGTAGAGGCTCTGGACCCCCTGCACCGCCGCGGCGGCGGAGGCAAAGTCCCTGGGGTCGAGAACACCGGGAAAGTACGTGCTGCCGCTGAGCGCGGCGGCGAGCTGATTGGACGGCGTGTTGTAGAACGCGTCCCACGGGCCGCCGGAATCCTGGAGAGCCGGATTCAGGTAAACCAGGAAATCCTTTTTGCCGCCGCCCACAATACCCCCGCCCCAGGCCGCGCCGAAGATCTTGAACAGCGAGTGGTCGCCGTCCATGTTCGAGTCGGAAAGCGTCCACCGCAGGTCGGTGACCTGGTTGCGGCTGGGCAGGGTCAACCCGAGCACCCCGTTGAGTATCTGCTCCCAGCTCCAGTTGGTGTAGTCGTCGGTCGAGGCGACGTTGAGCGCCGTGGAGGTGGGCGGGGAGTTGTTGTACCCGTGAGTCGGCGTCTTGCTCGGCTCGTTCTTGGTGCCGACATTGGGCGGAGCGGACGAACCGTTCCAGCCGTTGATGTCGTTGTTGTAGTTGGTGCCGGGTCCTCCGATGCCGAAGGGGTCTTTATTGTCGAGTGCCATGATCCCCTGCCTAGCGCGGGTACGGTCCAGGTGGCGCGAGCCGATCTAGCTGGCCGTGCTCTTGGGTGGCGTGGCCGGCGGCGTGGCCGGCGGCGTGGTCGGGGTCGGGGTCGAGGACGAGCTGACCGGCGTGTTGAGGTCGCTAATGGTCTTCGCGAAGTCGGAGGCCACCTGGCTGGCGGACTCGTCGTTCAGGCTCTCGGTGGCGCTGAAGGAGTTCACCGTGGTGGTGATCTCCGAGATCATGTCCGTCAGCACCTTCTTCAGCCAGATGAGCTGGTCATTGACCGAGCCGCCCATGCTCTTCAGCGCCTGGTTGAACGCCGCGCCGGCGGCGAAGGGGCTGGCGCCGGCGGCGACCTGAAGCGCGGAGTTCACGGGCTCGATGAAGGTCGTGGTAGTGGCCGTGACCCCCTTCGTGCCGAGGCCGCTGAGCTGCTGGTTGACCTGGTCAAGCAGCTCCTGCAGGTTTGACTTGAGCCCGTTCAGGTAACCCGCGTTGATCTGAGTTACGGGGCTGGTTGCTGGCATCGTCTCCTCCGTGGCTAGGTAGTGGTGGCTAGGTAGTGCTGGCAGTGGCAGCCGGCTGGCTGCCACTGCCAGCGGTCAGGCGATCGCGGTCAGGGTCAGTGGATCCCGGACCACTGGCCGGCGATCCTGTTGTCGGTGGTGCTGTAGTTGTTGCTCATGTTGTCGAGCGTCTGGCTGTACTTCGGGAGCATGGCCTGCATCTGGGCCATGTCGTTGTTCCACCTGTTCTGGACGGTGGTGTACTCGTCGTCGGACGCTCCCGACCAGGTCGCCCGCAGCGGGGTGATCGCGTCCTGGAGGTTGCTGAGCACCCCCTGGATGGCGTTGTCCGCCTGGGACAGGTCGTCGACGACGTTGCTGGTCGCGCTGTAGTTGACGAAGATGGAGCTACCGTCTGCCATTGCTTTTCCTTTCTCGCGGAGCAGGGCCGGGCGGGGGGCCCGGGCGCGTACCGATGGTCTAGCCGGGCCCGAAGCTCCCGGCCGACGGCATCGCCGCCGCCATCTCCTCTGCCTGCTGGTTCCCGGCCTGAAGCTGCTGGGCGGTGGCCCCGAGCTGCTCGGCCATCCAGTTGAGGGTGTTGACGATATCGCCGGCGCTCTGGCACCACTCCGAGACCACGCCGCCGAACTTCGCGCCGGCGGTGGTGATCATGGCGGTGGTGGTGAGCTGGTTTCCGGACTCGAGGACGTTCGAGACGATCGAGCGGATCTGGCTGACCGCGTTCTCGAACTCGCCCTGGGCCTTGAGGGTCACGTTGATCTCGTTCGCCGTGACCGGACCTGAGGCTGGCATATTCCTTCCCTTCTGGGAGTTTGCTGACGTGATTGAGCAGGACCGTCGGTCATCGGTTTCCGGTAACTGCTCACCTCCTCAGCGCCGGCAGGTCGAGCGCCGGCCCGGTCGGCAGCAGCCCGAGCAGGGCCGCAGGCAGTGGGTCCGCCCGGCCCGCGCGGTAGCCGAGCGCGGTGGCCTCGGTGGCCGGCAGGGGGTATTTCACGCCCGTGTCGGTCACCAGGAACAGGGAGTTGCCGCCCGAGCCCGGCGCGATCTCCGGCCGGACCAGCGCGCCGTCGTCGGGTGCCACGCTGATCAGCGACGCGCCCTCAGGGCTCGCGGTCACGCCCGGGGTGCCGACGGCGGGCGGCTGGCCGGCCGGCGGTACGGCGAAGACCAGGCGGGGGGCCGTGCCGCCGGACGCGCTGTACTCCGCGCAGGGGACCGCGCCGGCGCCGGGAAGGTAGTCACGGGGCGGGGCGGACGGCACGGCCACCTTGTCGCCCAGGCTGGACGGCACGACCGGGGCGTTCGCGATGGCCGCGGGGCTCACGGTGACCGGCGCCACCGTGCCGCCCGGATAGGCCGCGCTCTCGCCGCGGTCGGTGAGCAGCACGGCCGCCTGGGTCGCCGTGATCAGGCTCACCCCGTCCGGCCCGACCACGTACAGCTCGCTCGGGCTGCCCACGTTACGCACCACCAGGACCTGCCCGACGCGGGTGTGCAGCCCGCCGAGCACCGGGCCGGGCTGGCCTGCGCCCGGCACGCTGAGCGGCCCGAGGTCAGGCCCGGCCGGGACCGCGTTCAGCCAGGGCGGGGCGACCTTGACCACCGGCGCGTCGTTAAAGCCGAGGGCGGCCACGATCGACGCCGCGTCCAGCCGCAGGCGCGTGCCGCGCCACAGCAGGTACTCCGCATTTGGCGTAGCCACCAGGACAGCGTCATCGGCCGGCGGCTCGCTGAGTTGCGGCGGCGGTCCGATGCTGAGCGAGACGAGCGGAGCGCCAGGGCCGGACTGCGAGCAGGCCAGCCAGGCGCCGGCGTTGAGCGAGCTCGCCGCGGGCAGCTGGTCGGGCGCGCCGAGGATGCCCAGCGGCTGGCCCTGCGGGATGCCGTTCAGCGCGGACGAGGACACCGAGGTCATGGTCGCGTCGCCACCCGTCAGCATCAGGGCGGACGAATAGTTCAGGACAGGATGCAGCTCACTGCCCGCGTAGATGAACCGGGTGCCGGTCTCCTTGACCAGCAGCAGCTCGCCCGCGGTGAGTGCCGACGCCTTGCTTCCGGGCGAGATCAGGCCCCAGACCATGAAGGCGGCCACGATCAGCGCGCCCACGAGCAGGCCGCCGAACGACCCCAGGCCGGTGCGGCGCAGCGGGCTCTCCGGCGCGTCGGGCTCGGCGTGCACCAGCGCCGAGGTCAGCCGGCCAACCATGTAGGCGTGGGCCTGTACCTGGTCACGACGCGACCTCATCCGCGCACCGTCCTAGCGAACTGGTAGAAGTTAACCAGCCACAGCACCGCAGGGATGAGGGCAGCGGCGGTCAGCGTGTGCAGGAGATCGCCGATACGGCCCCAGTGCGGTAGCAGCCGGTGCTCTGGCAGCGAGCGCTCCAGGGCGAAGAACAAAACGGCGGCCGTCGCGGCCAGCCCGACCACGACCGGCCACGCTCTGGCGTCAGCCCGCAGGCCGATCACCGCGACCAGGGTCGCGGCGCCAAGGATGGCCGGGGCTGTCACGGCCATCCGGTGCCGGGCCGCGACCAGCGCACGGGAGTGCAGCAGCAGGAGCACGACGGCGTCGAGCTCGACTACGTGCGCGGGCAGTCCCGCATCCAGGCTGAGGATGACCAGGCCGGCCGCGACGACCACGGCCAGGCCGGCGTACAGCGCCGCCATGTACCTGTCGGCCAGCCGGGTCTGGTCGAGGACGAGCTGGCCAGGTACCGGATCAAGGTCGGCTTGCAGCTCGCCAGGATTGCCTGGCGTCGGGTCCAGCCGCATCTTCGCCAGCCGGAACGCCAGCATGGGCACCCAGCCGCCCAGCGGCATCGTGATCGCGAGCACGATGCCGGCCGCCTGCGCGGCATCGAGCCGGGCGAAGGTCGCCAGCGCCCCGCCCAGCGCGACCAGCACAGCGGCCAGGGTCGAGCCCAGCAGGGCCGGGTGCCTGCCCCCGCGCAGCATGCTGACCGCGACGCAGGCACCCGCCATCGCGGCCCCGCCGGCCAGCACCGCCGGGCGCAGCGAGGCCTCGCTGACCGGGACGTGGTCACCGCCGCCCGCGCGAACCAGCGTGAACTGTGCTGCTGCGAGGCCCGCGTAGCAGATCGCGCCACCGCCGAGCACGCCGGCGGCCAGCCTGTCGCCCAGGCCCCGCGACGCCGCCGCGGTCAGCCCGAGCAAGACGATCGTCAGGGCTCCGGCCGCCAGGTCGGCGAGCGGGCTGAGATGACCGGCCAGCACCGCCAGGCCAGCGGCCAGGGGCACCGCGATCAGCCCGGTGAGCAGGCGGCGCGTCATCTCCGGGCGCCAGCGGTCAGGCCGGCCGGAGATGCCGGTGGCGACGCCGTCGATGAGGTCGTCGAAGTCCATCGGCGGGAGCTGGTCAGCCCGCGGCCGCAGGTGCACCACGTCTCCGTCACGCAGCCCCAGGGCAGAGACGCTCAGCTCCTCGCGCAGCGGCGGGTCGCCCAGCCGCTGGAGCACCCACCCGCCATGTTCCAGGCCCGCGTCGGCCAGCCGGTCGCCGAGATGGCTGACCAGGGCGGGCAGCAGGTCGATCAGCGGCACGTGCACGGGCACCGCCAGCTCGACGGTGCGGCCAGGGCCGCACACCGTGAGACGGCACAGATCGTCGATCATTGCGGGCTGGCGCTCCGGCTGGGCCTCGGCCTGGCCGGTCGCGACGGCCTGTGCGGCCACCGCCTGGCTGCCTTCAGCCAGCGCCGCACTCCCGGCGGCTGGCCCGCCGTCCCCGTTGAGGGCTGGCTCGGGCGTGTTCTCACTCATGTCACTCATACGGCTGGACGCGCAGTCTGGCTTCAGCGCCGCCCGGCTTCAGCGCCACAAGGCGTCAGATCGCCCGGCTTAGGCCGCACTGCCGTGGCGTGATCTGACGCGACGGCTAGCGCTCGCGCGTAATGGTGGCATCGGGGCCGCACCGCGCGGCCAGCGCGCGCAGCCCGCAGCATGCCCGCCGGCGCTCTTAGCGCACCGCCAGTACAGAGGAGAACCCAGCATGGCGACCATCGTGTTCCGGCGCCCGGCCAGACGGCAGCCGCCGGAGATGCCCAGCGGGGAGCTGACGCTCCAGGAGCCGCCGGTCATGCCCGAGGAGCCCACCGGCAACCTGGGCCTGCTGCTCACGTTCCTGCCCATGGCGCTCGGGTCGAGCGTGATGATCCTGCTGTTCACCGGCCCCGGCCACAGCGGCCCCACGACCTACCTGGCCGGCGGGCTGATGGTGGTCACGACGATGTCGATGATGGTCGGCCAGATGGGCCGGACCACCAGCACGCGCAAGCGCCGCACCAAGGGCGAGCGGCGCGACTACCTGCGGTACCTGACCCAGACCCGCAGGAAGGTCAGGCAGCAGGCGGCCCAGCAGCGCTCGGCGCTGGCCTGGCTCCATCCCGACCCGCGCTCGCTGTGGTCGCTGGCCATGAGCTTGCGGCTGTGGGAGCGGCGCCCGGCGCACCGCGACTTCGCGGAGGTCAGGATCGGCACCGGTCCGCAGCTGTTCGCGGTCAAGATCAACCCGCTGCAGACCAAGCCGGTGGAGGACCTGGAGCCGCTGTGCGCCCGGGCGCTGCGCCGGTTCATCAGCGCTCACGCCACCCTGGCCGACCAGCCAGTGGCGATCTTCCTGCGCGGCTTCGCCCAGATCACCCTGCGCGGCGACGAGGATGCGGCGCGGGCCGCGGCGCGGGCGCTGGTGGCCCAGCTGTTCATCTTCCACTCGCCCGACGACGTCCGCATCGCGGTGTGCTGCTCGGCGGCCCGCGCCGCGGACTGGGAGTGGGTGAAGTGGCTGCCGCACGCCCAGCACACCGCGCAGGCCGACGCAGCCGGCCCGGTCCGGACGCTGCGGCCGGCCCTGGATGAGGTGACCGACCTGCTCGGGCCGGCGTTCGCCGACCGGCCCAGGCACGAGCCGGGCGCGGCGCCCAGCCGCGACGAGCCGTACGTGGTCGTCATCCTGGACGGCGGGCAGGCCGACGAGCAGGCCCGTTTCGCCGGCTCCGGCTACCGCAACGCGGTGCTGATCGACGTGGGCGGCGGCATACCGTGGCGGCACTCCAAGCGGGTCCTCCGCCTGGACGTCACGCCGGCCAAGCTGGAGATGGTCCAGGGCAGCCGCTCGGGCCAGGAGATCCGCACCGTGCTGGGCCGCGGCGACGAGCTGAGCGCCGAGCACGCGCGGGCCTGCGCGCGGATCGTCTCGCCGTTCCGGCTCGGCGCCACCCAGGAGATCTCCGAGCCGCTGGCCACCGACTTCGACGTGGCCAAGCTGCTGGGCATCCACGATGTCACCGGCTTCGACCCGCGCCCGCTGTGGGCCACCAGGCCCGCGGCCGACCGGCTGTGCGTGCCCATCGGCATTGACGAGGACGGGAACACCGTCGAGCTGGACATCAAGGAGTCGGCGCTCGGCGGCAACGGCCCGCACGGGGTCCTCATCGGCGCGACCGGTTCTGGCAAGAGCGAGCTGCTGCGGACTCTGGTCCTGTCGATGGCGATCACGCACTCGTCCGAGACGCTCAACTTCGTCCTGGTCGACTTCAAGGGCGGCGCCACCTTCATCGGCCTCGACCAGCTCCCGCATACCTCGGCCCTGATCACCAACCTGGCCGACGAGGTGCGGCTGGTGGCCCGGATGCAGGAGGCCCTGCAAGGTGAGCTGGTCCGCCGCCAGGAGCTGCTGCGCCGGGCCGGCAACTTCAGCTCGGCACTGGACTACGAGAAGGCCAGGGCCCAGGGCGCCCCGCTGGACCCGCTGCCCACCCTGTTCGTGATCGTCGACGAGTTCAGCGAGCTGCTCAGCGCGCACCGGGAGTTCATCGACCTGTTCGTGATGATCGGCCGGCTGGGCCGCTCCCTCGGGGTACACCTGCTGCTGGCCTCGCAGCGCCTGGACGACGGCCGCATCCACGCGCTGGAGTCCCACCTGTCCTACCGGATCGGGCTGCGCACGTTCTCGTCCATGGAGTCCCGCGCCGTCATCGGCGTACCCGACGCCTACGAGCTGCCCCCCCGGCCCGGCTCCGGCTACCTGCGCACCGATGTCACCACGCTGACTAGGTTCAAGGCCGCTTACGTGTCAGGTCCGCATCGCTCGGGCGCTACCCAGACCCAGCGCATCGAGGCCGTCCGCAAGCTGGTGATGCCCTACGAGGCCGGGTATCTGGCACCGCGCTCGCCCGAGCCGTCCGAGGCTCCGCCCGCCGACGAGCCCGCGGCCGTCGCGGCGAGCCCGGATCCCGGCGGCGAGCAGGCGTCAGCCAGGTCGCTGATGGAGATCATGATCGAGCGGATCGCGGACAAGGGTCCGGCCGCGCACCAGGTCTGGCTTCCCCCGCTGGAGGCGTCGCCCGCGCTGGACGAGATCATGCCCGCCCTGGAGCCGCTCCCCGGCGTGGGCCTGGCTCCGGTGGACTGGGGCGGGCGCGGCGGCCTGATCGTCCCGCTCGGCGTGATCGACCGGCCGTTCGAGCAGCTCCGCGACCTGCTGATGATCGACCTGGCGGGTGTCGGCGGCCATGTGGGCATCATCGGCCGCGCGCAGGGCGGCAAGTCCACCCTGCTGCGCACGCTGATCTCCAGCATCGCTCTTACCCACACCCCCGCGCAGGCCCACTTCTACGCCCTGGACCTGGGCGGCGGCACCCTGTCCTCGCTGACCGGGCTGCCGCACGTCGGCGATGTCGCCAACCGGATCGAGACCGACCTGGTCAGCCGGATGATCGCGGAGATCATCTCGCTGGTAACCGAGCGCGAGCGCCAGTTCGGCGAGCACGGGATCGCCAACATGGCCGCCTACCGCCAGCTCCGGGCAGCCGGGAAGTTCAGCGACGACGTCCACGGTGACGTGTTCCTCATCATCGACGGATGGGCGACCTTCAAGACCGAGTTCGAGGCCCTGGACGCGCAGCTCCGGCAGGTCCTGCCGCGGATGCTCAACTACGGCGTGCACCTGATCGTCACCGCCAGCCGGTGGATAGACGTGCACAGCGCGGTGCGCGACCAGCTCGGCACCAAGCTGGAGCTGCGGCTGGGCGACCCGCTCGACTCGGTCATCGATATCCGCGCCGCCAAGAACGTACCCGAGATGCCCGGCCGCGGCCTCACCACCGGCAAGCACCAGTTCCTCGCGGCGCTGCCGCGCATTGACGGCAGCAGCGACATGGACGACCTGGAAGCCGGCGTGACCGCGATGGCGAGCGCGGTCCGCGAGCACTGGGACGGGCCGACTGCGCCGCCGGTGCGGATGCTCCCCGACCGTCTGCCGGTCGGGGAGCTGCCTGCGCCCGAGGGAACCATGCGGGTGCCCCTCGGCTGGAGCGAGGCCGGCCTGGCGCCGGTATGGCATGACTTCTCCAGCACCCCGCACCTGACCGTGCTCGGCGACACCGAGAGCGGCAAGACCAACCTGATGCGCCTGGTCGCGCGCGCGGTGATCCGCTGCTACAGCCCGGACCAGGCGAAGGTGGTCCTGGTCGACCTGCGCCGCGAGCTGTACGACGCGGTGCCGCCCGAGTACCGGCTCGGCTATGCGGTCTCCGGGGCGGTGGCCAGCCAGATCGTCACCGACATGGCGGCCACGCTGCGCGAGCGGATGCCCGGACAGGACATCACGCCCGAGCAGCTTCGCCGACGCGACTGGTGGACCGGCCCCGAGCTGTTCCTGATCATCGACGACTACGACCTGGTGGCGTCCTCGGCCAGCAGCCCGTTCCAGCCGCTGATCGAGTTCCTGCCGCAGGCGTCCGACATCGGGCTGCACGTCATCGTAGCCAGGGGCGCGGCCGGCTCGGCGCGGATATCGATGGACGCAATGCTGCGCCGCATGTGGGAGTCGAACACGCCGGATGTGGCGCTGTCGTGCCCGCCGCAGGAGGGGGTGCTGCTCGGCAACGTCCGGCCACGGGTGTTCCCGCCCGGCCGGGCCATGCTGCTCACCCGCCGCCAGTACCAGATCCTGCAGACCGCCTTCGTGGGGCACGGCGACTCCGGTGACGACTGAGCCGGAGCCCGCGGAGACGGCGAGTGAGGCATCGCGTGGTTACCACAGGAATGGCACCGGACGCAAGCTTCTGTCGAAATCTCACTGAGGCGGAGTCAACTTCTCACTGATTTCTCACTGCGGCCAGGGAGCCAATGTCACTGAGTTGGCCGATGCCGGCTCATACCCGCAGGCAGGACCATAAGAGGGAGCCAATGCAAGGGCCGACACCAGGCTCTCAAGGAGTGAGAATGAACGCCACCAGGAATGCCCAGACCATCGCATCCGTGTCCACTCTGGCCCTTGTCCGGGCGCCGGAGCAGGCCGCTCCAGCCGCCTCCCGCGCCGCGGTCGCGGCTCCCGTGGCCGACGAAGAGTCGATCCGGGCGATATGGCGCGAGCACGGGACCGCGCTGACGCGGTTCGCGCTCAAGCTCACCCTCGGCGACCGGCCGCGGGCCGAGGACATCGTGCAGGAAACGATGGTGCGGGCCTGGCGCCACCCCGAGGTGGCGGGCAGCGACGCGAAGGCCATCCGGCCGTGGTTGTTCACCGTCACCCGCCATGTCGCCATCGACATGTGGCGGGCCCGCTCGCGCTGCGAGGAGGTCATGGACGACCAGCCGGCTGACCGGCCCGACCCGGCCGAGCCGATCGAGCAGGCCATGACCGCGCTGGATATCCGCGCGGCACTGGCGCAGCTCAGCGTCGAGCACCGTCAGGTCATCGTCGGGATGTACTACCAGGGCCAGTCGGTGAACGAGCTCGCGGAACGGCTGGGCATCCCGGAGGGGACGGTCAAGTCGCGGGCCTACTACGGGCTGCGCCATCTCAAGCGGGTGCTGTCAGCCACCTCCGCCGAGGATCACGGCGGCGCCCAGACGGCCGCAGCCCCGCTCCGGGCCGAGCGCCCGCTGCTCTGCCGGGCGTCCGCCTGACGCGCTCACCTTGCGCTCACCTTGCGCTGGCCGAGGGCCGGAGCGGGGTCGCCGAGGTCGGCGCGGATGCTGCGGGCCGAGGGCCGCTACATCGTCTTCGGCGCCACTGACAAGCCGCAAAGCTTCGACCACTGCCTGGTGCTGGCCAAGGGGCTGCAGGTCCAGGCCGCACCGCGCACGTGATGCGGGTGGCCGCCGAGCTGATATCGAGCGGGCTGCTCGACGTCAGCAGGCTCATCACCGGCGAAATCGGGTTCTCCGACGAGAGCGCGGTGCTCCGCGTCTTCACTCACTACGGCCAGGACGGGTCGCTGCGGACGTCGATCAGATTCGGCGGGGCAGGTTCCGGGCTGGCCGAGCTGGCCCGCCGGAGCACGACGCCGCACTCGCTATCTGATCAGCGAACTGGGGTGCGCCGGGGCTGGCGGCGGTGGGCCAGCGAGCGCGGCCTGCCGGAGCGGGCGGTGCTGGAGGCCCGCCCTGACCGCTGGCGAGGCATTCCTCCGGCTGAATCGGCCTCAGCCGGCCTTCGCGCCGGTAGTCCCGCCGATCGATGCGCTTCTCATCGGCTGAGGCAGCAGATAGCGAGACCGGCTACATACGCCGGATCGAAGCGGCCACCGGGCTGCGGCGCGAGCGGTTCCTCAGCGAGTTCACTACCCCCGTCACCGCCGAGGACGTAGCCCAGGCACCGCGGGCGGACTGTCTTGACGCATGTGAGTGCCAGACCCAAGACAGCTAAGCGTCACGTACATCACGTACACTAGGAGCATGAGCGAGAACGCGATGCCGCTGCCGTATGAGGTTCAGGAGATGACCACGACCGAGGCTCGGAGGCACCTGCCTGAATTGGTGAATATGGCCGCTTACGGCCATGTCACCACGGTACTGACCCGAGACGGCCGCCGACTCGCCCGCATCATCCCCGAGGAAGACGCCTGGGTCTACAGCCCGCCATGGCAGGAGAAGCTCCAGGAGGCCGAGTCGGATCTGGCCGCCGGGCGGGTCCGGCAGTTCGGCAGTTATTCGGAGTTCCTGGACCATCTGGACGCCATCGACGGTGAGGCTGGTGGGTGAAATACCAGACCACGGCTGGGTTCGACCTCGCACTGGCCAAACTCCCCCGCGAACACCGCCGACTTTTCACTGACGCCGTCCGAGCCCATCTCATCCCCGCGCTGGCAGCCGGAGCGCATCGCGGTGAGGCACCCTGGCCCAGGCGCCTGCGGGTTCACAAGATCGGCGAGGTCTACTCACTGACCTGGAGCTTCAGCGGCCCGGACGGGATGGCGCTGTTCACCATTGGCCCCGAGACCGATGGCGAACCAGTCCTATCCTGGCTCGCAATCGGTTACCACGACATCTACCAGTAGGCCGCCTAAGGGAGAGTCCGCTCGCGCCCGGAGCCGGGCCCGACAGCACCTCCAGTGCCGCCACCGACTGACCCTGGCCGAAGCCACCGCGCTCGCCGCCCTCCAGCTCACCGGCCCCTCGACGGACCTGGGCGCCTGCGCCCAGGTCGGATCGGCAGTCTCGATCACTATCGGACGGCGGCCTGTGAACCCCTGCCCGTGAGACCGGAGCGCGCTGGGCATGCCCTCTGCTTCAGCAAAGCCTCCCGGCCTCTAGGGCTGCCAGTTGCCGATCTGCTCGACGTAGGCCTGGCCGACGACCAGATGTCCCCGATAGCTACCCGCGACAGCGCTGGCACCCTCGAAGATGCCGCCGGCATCCAGGATCTCCTGCTGCTGCGGGTAAGCACGGACGATCAGGCTGGCATTGAGGCTGGGGATGTGCACCTGCCACTGAGTGCCGAAGCGCTGTCCAGTGTTGGGACTTGTCCAGAAGTCCGAGGTTCCGGGGGCCAGCGGGTCCACGGCTACGACTTGCTCGGTTCCGTCCGGGTGCAGCACAGTGGCGAACGAGTTCTCGGTGCCGCTGGTGAAACTATCGAACAGGTCGACGCGGTCGCCATCGGACAGCTGAAACGACATCCAGGTGTATTTCTGCAAGGTGCTCCAGTCCCAGCTGCCCCACTGGTGGTCGACCCACGACTGGCCCGTGACGGGGTAGCTCTGGCCGTTCTCGACGAGAGTGCCGGTGGTGGCCGCGCTAGGCAGTGAGTAGTAGTAACTGGAGCCGCCAAGGTAGGGCATCAGGCCGGTCCCGTAGTTGTACAGGACAGGGCCCAGGGCATCCAGGGTGACGTCGATCGTGCCAGCGGGCATCGTGGCGTGCAGGTGCATCGCGTTCATCGGGCCGGACAAGGAGGCTGTCGGCTCGCTCTCATCCAGCGTGGTAGTGGAGAAGCTGGTCTGACTGGGGTCATAGAAGGAAGTGTGGGTGTAGTACTGGCCGGTGGTCTGGTCGGTGATCGCGATCTCGGTCTCAGGCGGCGTGGGGGAGCCGCCGAGGGCATTGGTCTGCGCGATCAGCTGGACCTCGTAGCCGAAGAGGTGGCCATGCGACTGCAGGTGACCGACCACATACCACCACTCGTTCGCGGCGCCGGCGTGCGCGGCCTGGTCTGCGGGCAGGTGCACTAAGACGGAGGCAGGAGCGGAGGCGGAACCCGCCGAGCCGGTGCCTGCCTGCGCCATAGCGGGAACAGCGAGCAGGGCAGTGCCTGCCGCCAGGGCCGCCGCGCCGATAGTCGCCCTGATCGGTGTCGTTCGTCTCTTACCCATGATTGCCGTCCTTTTCCGCGTAGGGAGCGCCGCCTCTTCCATTGCTACGTCCGGCAGTCCGGGTCTCTTCAATTCGGCCGGCGCGGATCTGACCTGTGGCTCTACCCGAGCGGGTACGCAATACCCCGGCACACGGCTACCCGCCGCTGTCGCTAGGCGACGGGCCGGTACTGCGCGCCGCCGCCGGCTCGGTCCTCTACCAGACCCTGATCGCGCTGCTCCGCAGCGCTTCTCACCGGCGGACTGCTCCTGCGGCTACGCGACGCATGAGCGGGTTTTCATCACCCGGGCACCATTCGCGAGCGCTCGCGCCTAGGACCCTAGCTGGTCGAAGATAGCGCGGAGGATCGCAGAGTCGAGCGGATCACGCCCGGCGAGCAGGCTGGTGTCGGCCTGGCCGGCGGCGATGCGCCTGAGGGTGTCGACCAGCCCGGTCCGGCGGGTGGTTCGGGCGAATCGCGTCAAGTGGTCGGCGCAGCTCACGGTGTGCCGCGACACGCGGTCCTTGATCCGTGACTGACCGGCGAAGAGTGTCCAGGATCGGCGTGTCTACACACGTCCGAACCCTGGAGCTCGTCGTGATCGCCGACCTGGACACTCTTCTGACCGCACTCTACGTGG
>Ga0209839_10000735_pt1 | contig 16739 bp, 18 predicted proteins | sample OrgsoiDNA2013050_FD_185800 | JGI IMG/M metagenome (GOLD analysis project Ga0209839, IMG submission 185800) | Permafrost soil microbial communities from the Arctic, to analyse light accelerated degradation of dissolved organic matter (DOM) -... | ecosystem: Environmental > Terrestrial > Soil >... | reverse complement strand
GGGCTGCGCGGGAAACGGCGCAGATCCCACGAGCGCTACGACAGATCGCGCCTAACCCGCGAGGGAGGGTCCCATGTTTCCTTGTTTTCCTTATTTTCCTTACCGCCTGTTCCGCAACATCCTGCTCCTTATCGCGTCGATCGCCCTGCCCTGCGCCGTCTGGGCCGACGAGACCTGCAACTCCCCGTACACCGCGAAGCTGATCAAGGGGCAGGAAGACTACGTCTACGTCTGGACCCTGGGCGTCGAGGGGCTCGGCGACGGCTCCGACAAGCTGGTGACCGTGCTCCGGAGCGAGAACGAGCCTCGCAAGCGCTACGCGAGCGTCATGGCTTTCGCTACAGCCGGTGGCCCTGAAAGGCCGGCGGATTATTTCGGCTTGCGCGCCATTTTCGCCGGCGGCCGGAAGCCGATCACGAAATCGCGCGCGATATCGCCGGGGTGAACGACGTAGAGCGGACCCCACGATGGGTTCGCATCGTGCATCTGCTTCAGCACGCCGATCATCCGTTCGAAGATCTTTGGAATCGGCGCGGCCTTTTCGAGCGCCGCCATCACCGCCGCCGAAACGACATGCGCGGCATAGGTTCCACCCGCATACGTCGCCGGCAGCGTGGCGGTCGTCGACAGCGACGGCATCAGCTTCGCGACCAGCAGCTCGTCGACATCGCGCCAGTTCTGAATCTCGGAAAAGGCGTGGCCGTCGAGCGAATCGAGCTTCGCCGCGGCGATCGTCTGCGCCACCACCCTGGCGGATTTCTTCGCCTGGACTGCGGTCAGCTTGTCTCCCGCAAGCACGATCTTGCCGGCGTCCTTGTCCGTTTCCTTGACGATCGCATCGGCCCACATGCCGGCGCTGGAAAACAGCAGCAGCCGCACCACTTCGGCGGCCAGGTAGCCGCGGACAACATCAGCCGGGTGCGGATCGTCGGCAGGACCGTCGCTCGACAATTTCGGGCCGTAGCCCAGCGCGGCGTCGATGCCGCGAAAATAGGCGATCACGCCGATCGCGGCTGCCGGGCCCAGGTTGAGCACGCCGAGAACGTCGGACGCGGTTTCGTCCATGCGCTGCGACCAGTAATCGGCGATGCGGATGCCGAGCTTGGCTTTCATCAGCGCCACCTGCGTGCGGTCGGTCAATTCCTTGAGCAAGCCCTCGTCGGCATGCAGAATGTCGTGTCCGCCGCATTCGTGTCCCAGCGCAGCCCAGGCGCAGAGCCCGTGCCGCGCGTTCGCCGGCGGCAGGTTCACGACCCCGACGTGGAGGCCGAAGCTCGAGGTCGCGTCGACCGGCCAGGTGTACGGACCGGAATCGGGGTTGCCCCATTTCACCAGCGGAGCGATGACTTCGTAATCGGGCGTCTTGACGCCGCGGCGATCTTCGGCGGAAAGAAAGCCGTCGTAGAGGTCGCTGATCACTTCCTGAAATGCATCGAGCGGCGTCGCCTGGTAGCCCTCGCTGTTCTGCAGGATCGCCTGCGCGATGTCGATCATCAGCCCGCCGGTGCTCTCGCGGTTGGGATCGGTGTGCAGGACCTGCGCGAACTTGGCTGCGCCGAGATCCTTCAACGCGGAAAGGAACGGCTCGGCGGCCGCCGCGCGATAGAGCGGCGGGAGCTTCGTTCGGGCGACTTCCAGCGCCGCGATCAGCTCGGCGTAGTGGATCGGCTCCGGCGGTCCCTTGTCGCCATCGAGCCAGGCAAGACGCGCTTCCTCGACGCAAGCGGCCATCTGCGACAGATTGATCTTGAACATTCAGCGCTCCCTCGCACCGCCATGGGTGCTCCGTTCGAAGCATACGATTCGCGCTTCCCTGCCGCAATGCGCGCGGCCGGCGACCGTTCCGGCGCCGCTATTCGCCCATCTGCATCAGCATGCCGTGACGCCGCGCGTAACCGATTGCCAGCAGATACAGATTGACGCCGGCGAACATGTACAGCATGTTGATCGCCAGCGCACTCCAGAAAAGCTCGGGGCGAAAGCGGTGCTCGAGCAACACCGCGCGCATGCCTTCGAAGACGTAGCTGGTCGGCACCGCATGCGCGATCGTCTGCAGCCACCCCGGCAGCACGGCGATCGGATAGTAGACACCGGATACGGGCGCCAGCAGAAAGATCGCCGCCCACGCGAGCTCCTCCGCGCCCAGACCCCAGCGCAGCACCATGCCCGATACCGCGAGGCCGATCGCCCAGCCGCAGATGATGAGGTTCACAAAAAACGCGATCAGCGGAAAGCCGAGCGAGAATATGGAAAAATTGAACAGCAGCCAGGCGAAGACGCACGCGGCGCCGACGCCGATCAAGGTGCGGATGATGCTCATCACCAGCTGGCCGACGATCATTTCCCAGGGGCGCAGCGGGCTGACGAAGAGATTGCCGAGATTGCGCGAGTACATCTCCTCGAAGAACGTCAGCGAGACGCCGAGCTGGCCGCGGAAGAGGATGTCCCAGAGCAGCACCGCGCCGATGAAAAGCCCCGGCGCGTCGGCCAGAAAATTGCTCGTCGGGCGCAGATAAACGGTGACAAAGGCCCACATGATCATGGTAACGGTCGGGTAGTACGCCATCGACACCATGCGCGGCCACGACTTGAGCAGCAGGTACGCATGACGCTCGATCAGCGCTCGGATGCGATTGGCCGAGGCCGCAACCGCTGCGCCGGCAACGAGCGCGTTCATGAAACGATTCCCTCGCCGTGGCCCTCGGCGGCGGCGCCGTGATCAGGGTTCACCCGCTCGCGCGCGATGTCGAGGAACACATCGTCCATGTTCTCGCGGCCGTAGCGCGCAAGCAGCGATTGCGGAGATCCCTGATCGACGACCAGCCCGGCGCGCAGCATGATCACCTCGTTGCACATGCGCTCGACCTCGCCCATGTTGTGCGTCGCCAGCAGCATCGTGCAGCCGGAGCGCTTCTGGTATTGCTCGAGAAAGGTTCGCATCCTGTCGCCCACGTCCGGGTCGAGCGATGCCGTCGGCTCGTCGAGGAGCAGCACTTCCGGACGATTGAGCAAGGCCTTGGCGAGGCTGACCCGCGTTCGCTGGCCCGCGGAAAGATCGCCGTACGGTCGCGTGAGCAGGTCTGAAAGATCGAGCTCCGCGGCGAGCTCGTTCACGCGCGCTTGCGGCGGAGTTACCCCGTAAAGGCGCGCATAGACGCGAAGGTTTTCCGCGACGGTAAGGCGTTTGGGCAGGTCGACGTAGGGCGAGGTAAAATTGATCCTCGGCAGCACGCGGTACGGGGTGCGCAGCATGTTCTCGCCGAGAATACGGACCGAGCCCGCGGTCGGCGTGAGGACGCCGAGCAGCATCGAAAGCGTGGTCGTCTTGCCGGCACCGTTACCTCCGAGCAATGCCGTGGTCGTGCCGCGATGGACGTCGAAGCTGATGCCGCGCACCGCGTTGACGTGCTTGAAAGCTTTGCGCAGATCGCGGACCTCGATGACGGCGGAAGAATGGGCGGGGAACGATGACATGCTGGTTGGCGCTTCGCGGAATTCGATGAGTGCCGGAAGCGCCCGCCGATTGTAGTGCAGTTTCGTCGATGCGCGGAGCGGCCGGTCCGCAAGTTCGATCAGGGAGGGCGCAATGTTCAGGGTTTATGGAATGTCGGCGTCGGGCAACTGCCACAAGGTGCGCATGGTACTCGAGGCATTGAAGCTTCCCTACCAATGGACCGAAATCGACCCCGGGCGCGGCCAGACCCGCACGGCGGACTTCCTGGCGATGAATCCCAACGGCAAGGTGCCGGTGCTGGAGATCTCGCCCGGCGCTTTCATGCCCGAATCGAATGCCATAATTTGCTATCTTGCCGACGACACGCCGCTGCTGCCGCGCGACCGGCTGGAACATGCTCGGGTGCTGCAATGGCTTTTTTTCGAGCAATACAGCCACGAACCGTACATCGCGGTCGCGCGCTATCTGCGCCGGTTTCACCCGGATCCCGCATCGCAGCGCGCGTTGGCGGACAGCAAGGCAGAAGGCGGATATCGCGCGCTGGGGGTGATGGAGGACCGTCTCGCCCACGCTGAATTCTTTGCCGCGGATCGCTATACCGTCGCCGACATCGCGCTCTATGGCTATACCCATGTCGCCGCGGAAGGCGGCTTCGATCTCGCCCGTTTCCCGGCGGTCAGGGCATGGCTGACACGGGTCGAAGCCCAGCCCGGCTACGTGCGCATGCCCACCTGAACGTCGCATGGCCGCCCACGTGCGCGGCGGCGCGCGTTCAGCATTGCACGGTTTGCCGGCAGTACTGCGTCATTTCGCGCACCACCGTCGTGGCGCCCACCGAGGCATGCGCGCGGCCCTGTCCGTATTCCATCGCCAGCTTGAAATCGTATTTGTTGAAGAAGGCATCGAATTGCTCCGCGCCCACGGTGCCCATTGCGGCGAGCTCGTCCCGCTCGGCGTCGTATTGGAGAAGGATCGCCGCGAGCGGTTGTGGCGCGGGGCCGCTCAATACGCGCGCACCCGCGGAGGGATCGTAAACGCTGTGGTCGGCGCAGCAATGAATCACGTTGCCGTCCGAAGTCGGCGAGCGTTCGGACTGGAAACGGATGAAGCTCACTTCGCGCGTCGGATAGACGAGCTTGTGAGCGCAGATCGCCGAATAGGCGACGATTGAATGCTGGCGGCCGACGCCGCCGCTCCAGCTGTAGGGGGCGCCGTCGGCGCGCTGCAACTTGTCGGCGCCGGCCAGCGGCCGGCCGAGATTGAGCAGGAAGCACGGCGTTCCCGCGAACGGATACTGGAACACATAGTTGGTCTTGGCTGCCAATCCGGCAACCTTGATCGGGTCGCCGAAGGGATCGACCAGACGCGAGCGCGAATACAGCTTCGGCGTCGCGGAAGTCCACTGGCCGTCGGCGGCGCCAACACCGGTCGCACCGGCGATGGCCGCGCATGCGCTCAGGAACTGTCTGCGCTGCATCCTCGATCCCGAATGGCGAAAGCGCGGCCTACGCCGCCCCGAGCCCGCGCAGATGCGCGATCGTGCTTCGTCCCAGTGCCGGCAGCGCGTAGCCACCCTCGAGCGAGGAAACGATGCGCCCTTGCGCGTGACGCGCCGCCACGGCGACGATTTCCGAGGTCACCCAGGCAAAATCCGCATCGGAGAGTTCGAGATTGGCCAGAGGATCTTCGCGATGCGCATCGAAGCCGGCCGAGACGAACAGGATTTCGGGCCGATGCGCTTCGAGCGCCGGCAGGCAACGATCGGTGAAAGCGGCGCGGAAGGCGGCGCTGCCGCTGCCCGGCGACAAGGGCACATTGTGCATGTTTGCACCGAGCGGCTCGACGCCCGAATACGGATAAAGGGGATACTGAAACGTGCCGACCATGATGACGTCGGCGTTGCCCGCGAAAATGTCCTCGGTACCGTTGCCGTGATGAACGTCGAAGTCGATCACCGCCGCGCGCTTCAGGCCGTGGCTACTGATCGCATGCGCGACGCCGACGGCGATATTGTTGAACAGGCAGAATCCCATCGCCCGCTCGCGCGTCGCGTGATGACCCGGCGGCCGAACCGCGCAGAACGCGGCGGTGGATTCGCCGCGCATGACCAGGTCGGTGCCGAGCACCACCGCACCGGCCGCGTGGCGCGCGGCTTCGAGCGAATCGGGATTGAGCGCGGTGTCGGGATCGAGATAGTGGATGCCCGACTGCGGGCTCGCCGCCTCGACCTCGTCGATGTAGCGGGCAGCGTGAACGCGCTCGAGCTGTTCCCTCGTCGCGGCGGGCGCGTCGTAATGCGCGACCAGCCCGTCGAGCCCGGCGCTGATCAGGTGGTCGTGAATGGCGTCCAGACGCTGCGGGCACTCCGGGTGGTACGGTCCCATATCGTGCAGGTGGCACGTGGGATGTGTGATGTACGCGATGGACACGGTGATCGTTTGAGTTACGGCGAGTGGCAACCGGGCCCGAATCGAGCGTTACTATGTTCAATCGGGGACAGAGCAAGTGTATCCCGCCAGCCATAATGGTGACTAGGAGGCCAAGCGCAGCTATAGTGGCATCCTTCTTGCTGCATTCACGGCCATGACCGTTCGCCCCGCCGAGACCCTTTCAATACCGCTGACCGACCGCCTGGCGACCGTCCTGGCCGAGCTCGGCCGCATCGTGGTCGGAAAGGCGACTCCGCTCAGGCTCGCGCTTGCCTGCATGCTGGCACGCGGCCATCTGCTGATCGAGGACATTCCGGGCGTCGGCAAGTCGACGCTGGCGCAGGCGCTTGCCGGCACGCTGGGGCTGCACTATGCGCGCGTCCAATTCACCAGCGATCTTCTGCCGGCAGACGTGCTTGGCGTTTCGATCTTCGACCCGGACACGCACGAGTTCCGGTTTCACTCGGGGCCCATTTTTCATTCGATCGTGCTGGCCGACGAAATCAACCGCGCGCCGCCGAAGACGCAGAGCGCGCTGCTGGAAGCGATGGAGGAACGTCAGGTTTCCATCGATGGCGTGACGCGGCCGCTGCCGGAGCCCTTTTTTGTCATCGCGACCCAGAATCCGACCGAGCAGATCGGCGCGTATCCGCTGCCCGAATCGCAGCTCGATCGGTTCCTGATGTCGATCGAGCTCGGATATCCGGATGCCGCGGCGGAGCGCGAGTTGCTGATTTCGGGCGACCGCCGCGCGCGGATTCTGGACCTCGAGCCGTCCGCCGATGCGGCGACGTTCATGGCCTGGCAGCGCGAAGCGGCGGCGGTGCACGTCGCCCCTGCGCTCCTCGACTACATTCAGGCCTTGCTGGCCGCATCGCGCATGTCCAACACCGCTTCGGGCGGCGTGCCGGCGCCCGGAGCGCATCGCGGATTGTCGCCGCGCGCGGGACTGTTGCTGGTGGCCGCCGCGCGCGCCTGGGCGCTGCTCGATGGCCGGCCGATGGTGCTGCCTGAAGATGTGCAGGCGGTATTCCCGTCCGTCGCCGGCCACCGACTGGCCGGCAGCACGCGCGCCGGCGGACCGCAGGCGCAGGCGTTGCTGCGCGCCGTCGCGCTGCCCTGAAACCCTGATCGACGTCTGACCCAAGCCGGAGAATGCGTTGACCACGCTTGCAAGCGCGGGGTTGCGGACGCAGGCGAAGTCGTGGAAAGCGCGCGTACGCCAGCGCGTCTGGCGCCTGGCGCCTGGCGACCTGGAGCGGGTCGTCCTTCGCCACAGCCGCATCTATATCCTACCCACGCCGCGCGGCATCGCGTTGATCGCCACGCTGGTGATCATGCTGCTGACGGCCATGAACTACGCGCTGTCGCTCGGTTACGCGCTGACGTTTCTGGCCGGCGGGCTGGTCGCGGCTGCGTTGCTGGCGACGTTTCGCAACCTCGCCGGGCTTGCCGTGTCGCCGCTCGGCGCCGGCGAAGCTTTTGCCGGCGGCGTTCTGGAATTCACGCTTTCTCTTGCCAGCGGCGCGCGCCAGCGTATCGGCATTACGGTCGCAGGACGGCAGGGATTGCCCGGCAGCGTCGATCTTCCGCCGGGCGCGACCCGGCCGGTCGCCCTTTCCATTCCGGCGCCGAAGCGCGGCCGCCTCGGACTTGGCCGAGTCAGCGTATCGTCCGATTTCCCGCTCGGGATATGGCGTGCCTGGGCCTACGTTCATTTTCCCTTGACGGGAACCGTTTTCCCCGCGCCGGAAACCGGCGCGCCGCCCTTGCCTCCCGGCCGCCATGGATCCTTCGTCGGCCGCTCGTCGCGGCTGGCTGACACCGAGCTTGCCGGTCTTCGCGAATACGAGCGCGGTGACGCGCTGAATCGCATCGCGTGGAAAGCCGTGGCGCGAGGCGCGGGCTGGTATTCCAAGCAGTTCGAAGGCACCGGCGGCGGCGGAACGCTGGAGTTGCACTGGTCCGAAATGCCGGCAGGCCTGGATAGCGAAACGCGGCTGTCCAGGATTTCCGCCTGGATCCTGGCGGCGGAGCGCGCCGCGCGTCCGTTTTCACTGCACATTCCGGGAACCCTGTTGCCGACGGCCCAGGGCGCCTCACATCGGCGCGCGGCGCTGACCGCGCTGGCGCTGTTTCCATCGGACAGTGATCGATGACCGCGAAGAAGGCATCGCTCCCGCTCATCCAGGCCCAGGTCTATTGGCTCGGCGCATTGCTGGTATCGGCGCAATGGCCGCTATGGGGCCACATCCTGACCTGGAACGCGGTCGCCGGCGCCGCGCTGGTCGTGGCACGTGTCGCGCTGCCGCCGAAATGGCGCGCGTTGACGCGGCACCGGCGCTGGCTGCTGCCGCTGCTGGCCATCGCCGGAGCGCTGGCGATCCGCTCCGACCTCGGCTATTTTCTCGCGCGCGACCCCTGCGTCGAATTTCTTTACCTGCTCGTCGGCATCAAGTTCATCGAGGCGCGCGATACGCGTGACGGCACGCTGCTGATCTGCCTCGCGCTCTTCCTCTCGCTGACGCAATTTTTCTATCTGCAGACGATCGCCTCCGCGCTGTCCATGGTGCCCGTCCTGCTGGCACTCGGCGGAACGCTGGCCGCGCTGAGAGGTGCCGCGGCCGCTTTCGACTGGCGCGGTCAGATCCGCGCAACGACGCGCCTGATCGTGCAAGGTATTCCGCTGGCGCTGTTGGTGTTCGTCCTCTTTCCGCGCCTCGCCGGACCGCTCTGGGGCACGCCGACCGAAGCCGGCGGGCGCTCCGGATTGTCCGACAGCATGCGCCCGGGCTCGATCAGCGAATTGTCGCTTTCCGACGCCGTCGCCTTTCGCGTCGACTTCAATGGCCCGCCGCCGCCTCCGGCGGACCGCTATTGGCGCGGCCCGGTGCTGTCGCGCTTCGACGGCGCCGAATGGCGCGCGATGTACCGGTTCGTCCCGGGCAAGTTCGTGCCGCGGCAACCCCGCGCGATCGAGTACACGGTGACGCTCGAGCCTCACGGCAAAAACTGGCTCTTCGCGCTCGAGTACCCGTCGGCGCTGCCACGCTCGCCAAGCAACGATCCGTTGGCGCAGGCCGGAAGCGACATCGCCTACCTGACTTACGATCAGCAACTCGTTGCCAAGTCTCCCGTCTCGCAGGCAATCCGCTACACCCAGCGCTCGTCGCTGCGCGACTCGTATCCCGCCACCGATGAATACAAGCGCGAGGCGCTGCAACTGCCACATAACAATCCGCGCACGCTCGCCTTCGCCAAGGAAATGCGCGAGCATTTCGATTCCGATCGCGCCTACGTCAACGCCGTGCTCGCGTGGTTTCACAAGGAGCCTTTCGTCTACACGCTGGCGCCGCCGCTGCTCGACCGCGATCCGGTCGACGGATTTCTTTTCGACACCCGCCGTGGATTTTGCGAGCACTATGCCGGCGCGTTCACCGTGCTTCTTCGCGCCGCGGGAATTCCCGCCCGCGTAGTCACCGGGTATCAGGGCGGAGAAATGAATCCCGACGGTGACTATATGATCGTGCGCCAGTCCGACGCGCATGCATGGACCGAGGCGATGCTCGACGGCCAGTGGCAGCGATTCGATCCCACCGCCGCAGTCGCGCCCTCGCGCATCGAGCGCGGCCTCGGCGCGGCAATGTCGGCGGGCGAGCCGGTGCCCTATTTCGCCCGGCTGGAAATGACCTGGATCAAGTCCCTTCGCCTGCAATGGGACGCCGTCAACTACCAATGGCAGCGTGGCGTCGTCGGATTCAACCTCGAGCGCCAGCGCGATCTGTTGCGCGACTTCGGATTGGAGGACGTGCGCCCGTGGCAGATGGTGGCGGCGGTTGCCGGCGTCGTCTTTCTCTGGGGCGCTCTCCTGCTCGGCGCGGCGCGGCTGCGCCGGTCGCGCGTCGATGCCGAAGTCGCCCTGTGGAATGCGCTGTGCCGCAGGCTGGGCCGCGCCGGGCTCACCCGCGCTCCGGAAGAAGGACCTATCGCTTACACGCGTCGTGCCGGCGAACGCTGGCCGCAATGGTCCGGCGTGCTCGCGCGCATCGGCCAACGCTATGCGCAACTCCACTACGGTCCGCCGGATCCGGGACGAGAGCAAGTCCTCGAGCACATGCGAACCGATGTCCTAGCGCTCCCGGGACCGCGAGACCTGAACGAAGGCGCAGGCCCGGCGAGCGTCGCTCCCAGGCAGCCCGAAACAGTCGAGTAAGCTCTGCGCCTGGATTCCGCGCTATAACAGCGCGTCGCGCGACAAGCCCCGTCGCCGCAGCCGTGCGCGCAATTTGTCCAGCGCTTCCGATTGAATCTGGCGCACGCGTTCGCGCGTGACGCCAAGCTCGCGCGAGAGCTTTTCCAGCGTCGCCACGTCCCTGCCATTGAGACCGTAGCGGCGCTCGATGACAGATCGCTGGCGGTCTGAAAGCTCGTCGAGCCATTGCCGAACCCAGCCCTCGATCTCCGAGTTGTGCAGGATGAGCTCCGGGCTCGGTGCGTCCTCGTCGGCGAGCTGATCGCCGAGCGAGCCTCCCGCTTCCGAATCGAAGGGCGCGTCCAGCGACGCGATGTGCTCGTTGTAGCTCAGCACCTTGCGCACCTGCTCGACCGGCTTGTCGAGCAGGTGCGCAACATCGTCGACGGTCGGCTCGCGCCCTTCGCCCAGAACGCCATGCGTTTCAAGATGGCGCAGCGCACGCAGCACGATGTTGAGCTCCTTGACCACGTGCGCGGGCAGCCGGATCGTGCGCGATTGATTCATGATCGCGCGCTCGATCGACTGCCTGATCCACCATGTAGCATAGGTCGTGAAACGAAATCCGCGCTCGGGATCGAATTTTTCCAGCGCGTGGATCAGCCCGAGGTTGCCTTCCTCGATCAGGTCGGCAAGCGTCAGCCCGCGATTGAGGTAATGCTTGGCGATGCTGACGACGAGCCGCAGGTTGTGCTCGATCATTTTCTGCCGCGCATCGAAATCGCCATCGCGGTTCGCTCGCGCGTATTCGAGCTCCTGCGCGGGCGTGAGCAGCGGGCTCTGCCCGATTTCGTTCAGGTAGATCTGGGTGATGTCGTTGAGGAAGTCGGCGCCGACGCCGGTTTCCGGCACGTCGAGCGGCAGCTCCCGCGTCCGCGTGTCCGGCTCGGTCGCGGGCGCAAGACGCTCGTCATTGGTCGTCGACTGAGCCCTCATGCAAAACCGGGGTTCGTCGTTGCCCGCCGGCTCATGCGGGTGGCAGGAATTTCGCGGGATCGATGGGCTTGCCGAGGCGGCGAATTTCGAAATGAAGCTTGACCTGGTCGGCGTCGGTGTCGCCCATCTCGCCGATCTTCTGTCCCTTGCTGACCTGCTGCCCTTCCTTGACCATGATCTCGCGGTTGTGCGCGTACGCGGAAAGGTAGGTGTTGTTGTGTTTTATGATGACCATCTTGCCGTAGCCGCGCAGTCCCGCGCCGGCGTAGACGACGCGGCCTGCGGCGCTGGCGAGCACCGGTTGACCGGCCTTGCCGCCGATGTCGATGCCCTTGAGATTCGCGCTCTCCGAGAATCCCGCGATGACCTTGCCCGACGTCGGCCACGCCCAGTCGACCTTGGCGTCGTCGATCTCGGGCACCCGCGCCGATTCGGTCCGCGGGGGCGACGGTGTTGCGGTCGCGACAGTGGGGGATGCCGCTGCAGCGGCGGGAGGTGTCGCGGTGCCCGCGGCGGGAGCAGCCGCGGGTGTCGGTCCGGGCGCGGCAGCCCGCGTCGGTGCCGGCGACGCGCCAGCGGGTGAGGAGCCCGATCCCAACTGCGCCAGCGCCTGTTCCGAGTACGGCAACTTCATCGCCCGCGGCTCGCTCTTGAGCGTTGGCGTGTTGCCGTGTCCGGGCGCGGTCATCAGCGCGCGCGTGTCGTTGGTCGGCGCAATGGACGGCGTGCTGACCAAGGGCGCGGTGACGACACCGCCGGCGCCGGCGCCGGGACCTGCTTGTCCGGGAAGAGAGAGCGCCAGCACCTGACCGACGCGAATCACATTCGGATTTTCGATGTTGTTCCACGCCGCAAGCTCGCGGTAGTCGACACCGTGATCGAGCGCAATCTGCGCCAGCGTCTCGCCGCGCTTGACGGTGTAGAGCTGCGGCGGCGGCGGTTCCGGAGCGCGTGCCGGAACGGGCGGCGGCGGCGGGGGCACATAGACCGAAGGCGCTCGTTCATCGACGGGAGCTGGCGGCCGTGTCATGCATCCGGCGACCGCCAGCGCTGCGGCGAGGGCGAAGAGCAGAGCGCGGGCGGACGGCGTCATTTGGGAAACATCATGCAAGTCCAGGAAGCAGCGGGACGAATCTTACCGCGTCGTAGGATTGTTCGTGGGTGCCGTCAGGCGACTTGTCGATCACCGTCAGTCGCTGCACGCCGCGCATGTCCTCGTCGCGGCTGGCCAGCGGCAGTACCATTCGACCGCCGACTCGCAGATGTCGCAACAGCGCCGCGGGCACTTTCGTCGCCGCCGCGGTGACGATGATCCCGTCGACTTCGAGATCCTCGCCGAGATCGTTCGATCCATCGCCGTGCTTGATGCGAACGTTTTCGACCTTGAGCGTGCGCAGGTTGCGCCGCGCCTTCGCGACCAGCGCCGCAATGCGCTCGACCGTATAGACCTCGCTCGCGACGTGCGCCAGCACCGCGGTCTGGTAGCCGCAGCCGGTGCCGATTTCGAGCACTCGCGGCAAGTCGCGTCCCGCGCGCAGCAGCTCGGTCATGCGCGCGACCACATAGGGCTGCGAAATGGTCTGGCCGGAGCCGATGGGTAGCGGACTGTCTTCATAGGCGCGTATCGCCAGCGCCTCCTCGACGAAAATGTGCCGCGGCACCGCTTCCATCGCCGAGATGACCACCTCGTCACGAATGCCCTGTTCGCGCAGGCGCTCGACCATGCGCGCGCGGGTCCGCGCCGAAGTCATGCCGATGCCGGCGAATTTTTCGACGCCGGCGGTCACGCGTTCGCGTCCGTCTTCACTCGGTCCGAGAGCCAGGCGGCGATACGCGGCATGTCGCCGTGGTTGGTCAGGTCGATCTGCAACGGCGTCACCGAAACATATCCGCGCTCGAGCGCGTCGAAATCGGTACCCTCGCCGGCGTCGGCGGCGGCACCCGCGGCACCGACCCAGTAGACCGTCTCGCCGCGTGGCGTCTCGGTCTTGACCACTGGCTCCGCCTTATGCCGTTTGCCCAGCCGCGTCACGCGCTCGCCCTTGAGCTGATCGTAGGCCACGTCGGGCACATTGACATTGAGCAGCCACGGACCCGACGGCTGCCGGCGATGCCGGTGCAGCATCTCGACGATGACCCGGGCCGCGGTATCGAAATGCTTGCCGGCCTTGTTCGACAACGACACCGCGATCGACGGAAGTCCCAGCAGGTAGCCTTCCATCGCCGCGGCAACGGTGCCGGAGTAGATCGTGTCGTCGCCCATGTTCGCGCCGTGGTTGATTCCGGAAATTACCATGTCCGGCAGATCGGCGAGAAAGCCGGTGACCGCGAGATGGACGCAGTCGGTCGGCGTTCCGTTGACGAAGTAAAAGCCGTTGGGAGCGCGCCGAACGGTCAGCGGACGGTCCAGCGTCAACGAGTTCGAGGCACCGCTGCGGTCGCGCTCGGGCGCGACGACAGTGATCTCGGCATGGGGAGCGAGACCGGCCGCGAGGCGCTCCAGTCCCGGCGAGAAATAGCCGTCGTCATTGCTCAGAAGGATGCGCATCGCTTGGAGTTGGCTGTCCCGGGCGACGAACAGAAATTCGTCGCACGAGAGCCATTATAAACGCCGGCGCGCGGGCAGGCGGTTCAGACGTGCCGAATCGCGCCCGATGGTGGGTCGAGCGTGACTCTCCTGGCTTCGCGGCAGACGCCGCGGGTCACTCGATCATTTTCCGCGCCAGGGTTTGCGCGGCCACGATTCAGGGTTGCTGTCCGCCCGCCATCATTGCCTTCATGCGCTTGTCCATTTCATCGGCCGACACGTCCTCGGTGTGCGTGGCGATCGTCCAGATGTGCCCGGACGGATCGGTGAGCGTGCCGCTGCGGTCGCCGTAGAACTGGTCCTTGGGGGGTGCTTGACCGTGGCACCGGCGATTGCCTTGCCGAACCGAGCGTCGACATCGGGAACGTAGAACATCAGCGTGATCGGCGTTCCTCCCACCGTCAGTGGCGACTTGTGGCCCATCTCGGGCGATTCGTCCGCGAGCATCACCATGCCCTCGCCGATCTTGATCTCGGCGTGGCCGATCCTGCCGCCCGGTGCGGGAAGGCGCAGCACTTCGGTCGCGCCGAATGCCTTCTTGTAAAAATCGAGCATGCGCGCCGCATCGCGCACGATGAGATAGGGCGTAACGCCCGCGTAGCTGGCGGGAATAGCCTGGACCATGGAATTGCTCCATCCAGAATGGAAAGAAGACGCAGCCTGGAACCATGCACTGCGCGACCGAGGGCGCGCGCCGGACTTCAGCGCGCCGATGAAGCCGAATTTCGCTTTCGCGTTGCGCGCAGCGACAGTGCGCGCTTCCGTTCTGCGGTGTACGCCCACCACGGCTTCGCCGGACCGCCTTCGACAAAACGCACCGCGGCGATGAAGGTATCGAGCAGGCACGGGTCGTGCCGAGCGCCGGTCAGTCGATTGAGCCGTTCGTAGAGCGCGTACGGGTCCTTGTTCTTGAGCTGCGCGGGGGCGCGGATCCCCAGCTCGCGCAAATCCGCGGCGATGGATTTTCCGACATTCGGAAGATCCTCGAGCACAACGATTTTCGAGCGGTCGGTGCGGCGCATCCTGGTCATCCCTTTCAGCTAGCTCTGGTCGCCTTCGATTACCACCTGTCGTTGTTGCGGACCAGGCCGACGACGATCCCTTCGATCGCGAACGCGGTCGTGCCGGGATCGACCACGATCGGAGCGAACCTGGCGTTCTCGGCCACCAGCACGATTTCGCGTCCGCGGCGCTTGAAGCGCTTGACGGTCACCTCGTCGTCAAGCCTTGCCACGACAATCTGACCCGAATGCGCATCGTTGGTCTTGTGCACCGCAAGCAGATCGCCGTCGAGAATGCCGGCGTCGTGCATGCTCGCGCCGCGCACGCGCAGCAGGTAATCCGCCCGCGGCGCGAAGAGCCCCGGATCGACGCGGAAGTGCGCTTCGACATGCTCCGCCGCGAGTATCGGGCTGCCTGCCGCGACCCGTCCGATGAGAGGCAGCGTGCCCTGGACCGGCTCGCCGGGAATATCCGTGAGCCTCAGTCCGCGCGAGGCGCCGGGGATCAGCTCGACGGCGCCCTTTTTCGCCAGCGCCCGCAAATGATCTTCGGCCGAGCTGGGGGTCGAGAAGCCGAGGCCGGTGGCGATTTCGGCCCGCGTCGGCGGCATGCCGCGAGCCTCGATGAAGCCCCGAATCCAATCGAGTATTTGCCGCTGGCGCGGCGTAAGGCGGCCCGGCGGCGCATGGGCATCCTCCATCGGGTGCTTGAAAAAAGCGCCTCGTTTGGGAAATGCGTGCCGTGGTCGAGCTTGCATCCGGATACCCATCAAATATACGGTATCAGCAGTATAGCCCGCGCGCGGCGAGTGTCAAGCGGCTGCGGGCACTCGCACAAGAGTCACGCCTCGACCAGCCGCCTCGCCGGGAGGCCGCGGGCGCGCGGCGTTTTGAATTCCTGCGGCAACGACATATAGTGGCCCGTCTGGTCGTCGATTACCTCGACGCTCCCGACTCTCGCCGCCGGCCGGCCGAAGCGTGCGGCGTTAACTCATTGCTCGCCGTTCTAGGGAAGGGGACTGTCAATGAATCTCAATACTGTCGCCGTGACGCTGTTCGCGATCGCACTCATGCTCGCGTCGTCGGTTGGAGTCGCGCAGACGCCGACGCCGAGCGCCGCTGCCGGCACCGTGGAAGCCGCGCCGGCCGACGCGCCGAAAAAGCCGCTGACGCGCAAGGAAGCGCGCGCGATCCAGGAAAAAGCGGACGCGCGTCTGTGCCTCGAATTTCCGACGCAATTGATGATCGTGAAGTGCGCGGACAAGTACCGGCTCAACAAGCGCGAAACTTGATTGGCGGCAACGGTTGCAGGAGCGCTCACCGCACCGCATCGTGGCGAATCACCCGCTGTTGCGCAGTCCCGCGGCGAGCCCGTTGATCGTCAGATGGATTCCGCGCTTGGTGCGCTCGTCGGTTTGGCCTGATCGATAGCGGCGCAGCAATTCGACCTGCAGGTGATTGAGCGGGTCGAGATAGGGAAAGCGGTCGCGAATGCTGCGCGCAAGCGTCGGGTTGTCGTACAGCAGCGTCTCCTCCCCGGTGATCGCCTGCACCAGCTCGATGGTCCGTCGATGCTCGGCGGCGATCCTCGAGAAAACCTTGTCCCTGGTCGCGCCGTCCGGAACGAGATCCGCGTAGCGGGACGCGATGGCGAGATCGGTCTTGGCCAGCACCATGGCCATGTTCGAGATGACGCTCTTGAAGAACGGCCAGCGCGCGACCATCTCGGAGAGCAGTGACATTCCATCGCGATGGCTCGCCAGCCATACGTCGACGGCGCTGCCGAATCCGTACCAGCCCGGCAGCATCAGCCGGCACTGTCCCCAGCTGAAGACCCACGGAATGGCGCGCAGGTCCTCGATCCTCGACGACGCCGTGCGCGACGCCGGACGGCTGCCGATGTTGAGCTCGGCGATCTCGGCGATCGGCGTCGCGGCGCGAAAGTAGGCGATAAATTCCGGCGTGTCGTAGACGAGCTCGCGGTACGCGGTGAGCGCGTTCGCGGCGAGCTCGGTCATCGCGGCGTAGTACTCCGGCGCGCGGTCGCCGATCTGCTCGCTGTCCAGAAGGCTCGCTTCCA
>Ga0209839_10000734_pt1 | contig 16743 bp, 18 predicted proteins | sample OrgsoiDNA2013050_FD_185800 | JGI IMG/M metagenome (GOLD analysis project Ga0209839, IMG submission 185800) | Permafrost soil microbial communities from the Arctic, to analyse light accelerated degradation of dissolved organic matter (DOM) -... | ecosystem: Environmental > Terrestrial > Soil >... | reverse complement strand
GCGGTCGTACTGGTCGTGCACCGAGGCAGCGTCGGGCTGGTCGTAGACCGAGCGCAGCAGCGTCTTGACCCACGGCTAGGACGAGTATCACCGGGCCGCGTAAATGAGTCACCGAAACCCGCAGGTCAGGCCATGTCGTGACATTTTGAAGCGGTACAGGATGCTGTAGATCGTGCCGCTCTACCAAGCTCACCGCATCCAAGCTGACAACGGGCAAACGTGCCGTCAGATGATCTTGCTCCGCATCCGCCATATCCAACCTGATTGCCCCGTTCGAGCAACCACGCTTGATCGTCTTGGCTGCTCGGTCATTGGTAGATGTCATGGTAACCAATGGCCAGCCAGGTCAGGAGCGGTTCGCCATCGGTGTCTGGGCCGATGGTGAACAGGGCCCGTCCATCGGGGCCGGCGAAGCTCCAGGTCAATGAGTAGGTCTCACCGATCTTGTGAACGCGCAGGCGCTTGGGCCAGGGTGCCTCGCCGCGGTGCGCTCCGGCTGCCAGCGCGGGAATGAGGTGACCGCGGACGGTATCAACGAACAGTCGGCGGTGTTCGCGGGGGAGTTTGGCCAGTGCGAGATCGAATCCCGCCGTGGTCTGGTATTTCACCCACCGGCCTCATCGTCGATGGCTTCCAGGTGTCCCAGGAACTCTTCATCGCTGCCGAATCTCCGGACCCGCCCGGCGGCCAGATCCGCTTCGGCCTCCTGGAGGCTTTCTTGCCAGGCCGGGCTGTAGACCCATGCGTCTTCCTCGGGAACGATACGGGCGAGCCGACGGCCGTCCCGGGTCAGCACTGTGGTGACATGACCGTATGCGGCCATGTTAACGAGATCCGGCAGGTGCTTTCGGGCTTCGGTCGTGGTCATCTCCTGAACCTCGTACGGCAGCGGCATCGCGTTCTCGCTCATGCTCCTAGTGTACGTCACGTACGTAGCGATTTCAGGTCTCGGGCCTGGGGATTCTGGCGCCTGTGAGGTTCCAAAACGGGGCACAATTGGCTGACCTGCACTCCGGCTGTGATCACCGACCTGGCGACGGCGACCACCATCTTCACTGCGCGCTCGCGCAGTTCCTCGGGGTACTTCCGCTGTGCTGGCATGGCTCTGCATCCTCCCAGGGATCAGAGCCTCCAAGATCACCGGGGCGGTCCAGTAACAGTATCCGTGCGTGCGGTGCGAACCGCACGGGCGTTTTGCCGGGTTTCCCGGCGTGACCGGCTGGCCTGCCGTATCCGAATGCGGCTCAGGTACCAGCGGCTCCGCCGCCCCGGGTCAGTCGCCGAGAAAGCGCCCGGCGAACCGGGCCAGCCGCGACTGACGGCCGGTCCTCGCCTCCTGCTGGTCGGCCCGGCTCATGACGCGCAGCCCGGCATTCATCCCGAGCCAGCGCAGCGGCTTGCAGGTCGACCTGGTGGTAGGCGCCGAGGTCAGCGCCGTGGTCTTCCAGTTCGGTCAGCATGCCCATGGCGAGCGCGGCCGTCGCCCGGACCCGCTCGGGCCAGCCGTCCGGGTTCTGGCGGTCCCAGTACGCGACCGGGATCAGCAGCCCGTTCAGCACCGTCCACGCGCTGACCCGGATCATGGGCGGCTCCAGGTCCCCGGTGCCCGGGGCGGCGGCCAGGTGGACCAGGACGTCGCCGCCGTGCCCGTGCCGCCCGTCTGCGGGCAGGACGCGGGCGGTGAAGTCCGCGCCAGGCGGCCCATCGACGGCGGTGATCAGCAGCCATTCTCCCGGCCCCGTCGGGCGCTGCCCGGCCAGGAACAGGACACCCACTTCATCCTCGCGGTCTGGGTCCTGCGGGAAAACCGGCACCTCCCCAGCCGCGCGGCCGGGGAAGCTGCCGGGTATCTGCGGCTGGGGGCCTGCCCGGCCGGTGCCGGGGGTTGCAGGAGTGTTGTCCACGGTCAGTCACCTCCACAGGGTTGCCGATCAGGCTGGCGTCGCTTCCCCCCGCCGCAGACAGGCCACATGGGAGGCCGCCCGGCGGCGGGGTCACGCACCGCGCCGATCGACACCCGACTCCGCCCCCGGACGTCAAGCCCAGCCACACCGGGCAGCGCACCCAGGTCACCCGCCGCAGGCCCCGGTGCGGCGACGGCATCCTGCGCCGGCCGGCGCTGTCGCGGCCACACGGCCCCCGGCCGGCACCAGCCGCCCACGGGGGGCGGGCCGTCCCGCACGCGCGCACACGGCGGCGCACCGGGCCGCGTGCCGGCCATCCGCCCGGCGGGCCGCCCCCATCCGCCGCCAGGGCGTCTTCGCGGACGCTTGACCATCCCGCCCGGTCCGAGCGTGCATGCACCACACCGCACGGAAAGGCCGCCGGCCCGGACACGCACCGCCCGCAACGGCGCGGGCGCCCTCGCGGAAGGAGGAGGCAGGCGTGACCGGCGACCCCGATGACCTGCTGACCATCGATGAAGTGATCGCCACCCTGCGGGTGTCGCGGGCTGCTTTCTACCGGTGGCGGCGGCGGAGCACCGGCCCGGCCACGGTCCGGCTGCCCGGCGGCGCCGTAAGGGTCCAGCGCAGCGCACTCCAGCAGTGGCTGCGCAGCCTGCAAGACAACAACCAGGAAGACGAGGACACCGCAGCATGAGCACCTACGACGTGAAAATCTGGGACCCAAGAAGATAGGCGACACTGCGAAAGGCCGCTGGCGGGTCCGCTGGGCCGTCGCCGGCCGCGAGCACTGCAAATCCTTCGCCGCCAAGCCCCTCGCCGACGGGTTCATCACCAAATTGAAAGACGCCATCCGCGACCGTCAGACCTTCGACGAGATCACCGGCCTGCCCGCACAGGAAGGTCACGCCGCCAGGCCGCGCAGCTGGTACGAGCACGCCCGCGCCTACTCCGAGATGAAATGGCCAGGCCAGGCCGCGACCTCACGGCGGTCGTCGGCCGAGGCGCTGACCACCGTCACCGTGGCCCTGGCCCCCCGCAAGCGTGGCGCCCCCGACCCAGAAGTCGTGCGCCGGGCGCTGTACAGGTGGGCGTTCAACCCCGGCACCCGGCAATCGGCCCCACCCGCCGACATCGCCGCCGCGCTGGACTGGGTCGCCGCCGCGTCCCAGCCCGTCACCGCACTCGATGACCCCAAGACCCTCCGGGGCATCCTCGGCGCGTGCGCCCGCACCTGCGCCGGCAAGCCCGCCGCCGCCACCACCCAGCGGCGCAAGCGCGCCGTGTTCTACAACGCGCTCGGCTACGCCGTCGAGCAAGGGCTGCTGGGCGCCAACCCGGTCGACCGCATCCAATGGAAAGCGCCCGAGGTCGCCGAGACCGTCGACCGCCGCGTCGTCGCCAGCCCCGCCCAGGCCCGCGCCCTGCTCGCCGCGGTCCGGGCACAAGGCCCACGCGGGCAGCACCTGGAAGCGTTCTTCGGCTGCCTCTACTACGCCGCGATGCGGCCCTCAGAAGTGGTGTCGCTGAGGGAAAGCGATTGTCATTTGCCTGCCCGGGGGTGGGGCCGGATCGACCTGGCGGCCTCCGAGCCCCGCGCCGGGCGTGGCTGGACCGATGACGGTGCTGCCCGCGAGGCACGCGGCCTCAAGCACCGCGCCGAGCACGAGATGCGGTCGGTCCCCATCCCGCCTGAGCTGGTCGCGTTTTTGCGCGCCCACATCCAGCGGTACGGCACCGGCCCGGACGGGCGGCTGTTCCGCACCGCCCGGGACGGGGCGATACAGGAAAGCGCCTACGGCCGCGGTCTGGCAGGCCGCCTGGGCCGCCGCGTTCACCACCGCACAGCAAGCCTCGCCGCTGGCCCGCCGCGCTTATGACCTGCGGCACGCCGCCGTGTCCCTATGGCTGAACGCCGGCGTCCCGGCTACCGAGGTCGCCCGCCGCGCCGGGCACAGCGTCGCCGTCCTGCTCAAGGTCTACGCCCACTGCATCGACGGCCAGGCCGGCGCCGCCAACCAGCGCATCACCGACGCCCTCACCACCCCAGATGACCAGCAGCCCTGAACACGCCGGCGGGGCACGGGCAGCACAACTGCCCGTGCCCCGCCACGCTCAGCCTGCCCGCACCTACCGCCCACCAGCCCACCCCGGCCCCATCACCGGCCTGGCCGCCGACGCACTGCCAGCCCCACCTCCGGGCCGCATCAGGGGCGGCGTGTGAATCCACGAGCCGAGCGCCTGCCAGTACCTGCGGGAATGCCCCGTGAGCTGGATGTTCGCGGCCTTGTGGGCCTTCTTGCTGGTGTCCCGCTACGGGTCATGATGTGTCACTGTGCGCCCCTGAATGGCGCACGTTACGGACGCATAGCGGACGGGATCGGGCCGGAACTAGCGGTCTGGCGAACCGCTTGATCCCCCGATTTGAGGGTCAGACCGCCCCCGGTGAGCGCCGCCGCCACGCTGAGATGCCCGCCGATGCCCCCCCGTTCTGGCCCGCGCATAGCTCTGGCATACCTGGATCGAGGGGGGTAGCGTCGCTGTACTGAGTGCCGCGCAGCCCCTCCTCGGCTGACGGCTTAGGCAGACGCATCGAAGGTTTTCCTGCCCATCTCTCGGATGCGGGCATTCTGTGGCAGGCATAGCGATGCGCCAATGTGGGCCGTACCGAGGCAAACGTGTCAGCTCAGGTCGTCGAACGCGCCGCACCGCCGAGCGCGGCCCGCATCGGCTCGTTGAAGTCCACGTTGGCCGTCCCAGAGGAGACGGGCGCGCCCGCCAATGCCTCGGGTAGCAGATCGAGCCGGGCATGCACCCCGCGGCAGCCGGAGAAGGACTCAAACCGGAGCCGATCCTCGTGGCTCGTCACCACCGGGTCCCGCGAGATCGCGATCACGTTCGGTGGCCTGAAATACCGTGCCCGTGCGACGGCGGCGCAGGCCAGCATCCCGAGCGCGGCGGGCACTGGGTGAGCCAGGAGCCCGCTGAAGAAATACGGGTGCACAGCCGGCCCCGCCTCCGTTACCCCGCCGCTGGTGGCGAACGTCAGCTCACTGACGCCTTCCTCGTCCTGCCGCACTAGGGACGGCGATTGATATACCGCCCCGCTCACCGTGCGGCGGGACCGTCAGCATCGCGGACGGGGCGCCGCGGCCGGGGACGTTCCTGCCCCGCGTCTCGCTGCTCAGAAAGGCGACGCATAATGGCCGTACTGGGCGACCCCAAGGGAGCCGGATGATGGCGGAAGAGATCATCGAGATCACGATTGGGCCCGACGGCAAGGTCGAGATGCACGTCAATGGCCTCGCCGGAATGGACTGCCTGAGCGAGACCGAGGACCTGGTGCGGCTGCTTGGCGGAGAGATCGAGTCGCAGGCCCTGACCGCGGAGGCCTACGCGGACGCCGGGCAAGAGCAGCGGGACCGGCTGTGGCACTGAGCCGGATGGCACGCGGCGTGCCAGCATCGAATGTGCCGGAGCCGGACGACGCGGCACTGGCCACGCGGTGGCGGATCCACGCCGTGGTAGCCGCCAGCAGGGCGAACGGGCCGGGCATGCGGTTCACAATCTGGAGCCAGGGCTGCACGCTGGGCTGCCCCGGGTGCTTCAACCCGGGCACGCATCCTTCGGGCTGGCCCGCGGAGGACTGGCCGGTGGGCAAGCTCATAGCCGCGGTGGCCGCGCAGGCCAGCCGGATCGAGGGAGTCACGCTCACCGGCGGCGAGCCGCTGGAGCAGCCGGCCGCGGTCGCGGCGTTCTGCCGCGAGATCAGGGCGCGCACGAATCTGGGCATCATCATCTTGAGCGGGTTCACTCAGAGCGAGATCGAGGCCGACCCGGCACGGATGGCGGCGGTCACGGACGCGGACATGATCATCGCCGGCCGGTACAACGCCAGCCTGCATCTCGGGACAGGGCTGCGAGGGTCGAGCAACAAGGAGTACTGGGCGCGCACCGGCCGGTATTGCGCCAGGGACTTCGCCGCGGTGCCCGATCTGGAAATCGCCGTGGCGGCGGATGGGATGATCACCGTGAGCGGGATGCCGGACGGGATGGTCACGTTCGGCGGAATGCCGGGCCAGCCTGGCGGACGGGACCTGCACCAGTGAGCCAGAAGCGGATCCAGGACGAGATCCGGCTGTGCCTGAAGGCGCGGGTGACGCTGATCGTGCTGGTCACGGCCGAGGAGCAGCGCGCGATCAGCGTGCTGGACGAGGTGCGGCTCAGCCGCGATCCCGGCTCGGACTTGATCACCTGGGATATTGCTGACCGGTTCGAGTCCAGGTCCGGCCGTAAGTTCCCGGAGGCTCTCGATCCTGGCACGGCCCTTGACAAGATCAGGGAGCAGGTGCAAAGCGATCGCACACGTCGCGACCTTTACGTGCTCAAGGACTTCCACGAGTTCTGGGGCAAGGATCCGCGGATCCGCCGCAAGCTGCGCAATCTGGCGCAGCAGCTGAGGTTCACCAGCTCATCGCTTGTGGTCACCACGCCAGTCAGGTCGGTTCCGGTGGAACTGCGTGATGAGGCCGTGCTGGTCGACCTGCCGCTCCCAGACGAAGCGGCGCTCCGGCGCGAGCTCGATGACCTGATCACATCCAACACCGACATCCCGTGCGACCTGACCGAGCACGGCAAGGCCAGGCTGGCGCAGGCGGCGCTGGGGCTCACCACTACCCAGGCCAAGCGCGCGTTCGCGAAGGCGAGCGTCCGCGACGCCGTGCTCGACGACCGCGACATCGACGCGGTGCTCGATGAGAAGAAGGCGGTCATCAGGGAAAGCCAGGCGCTGGAGTTCTACGCCGCCGACGAGACCCCCGACGACGTGGGCGGCCTTGACGCGCTGAAGAACTGGCTGACGCTGCGGGAACGAGCGTTCAGCAGCGAGGCTGCCGCGTACGGGCTGCCCGCGCCCAAGGGCCTGGCGCTGATCGGGATCCCCGGCACCGGCAAGAGCCTGACCGCGAAGATGATCGGCGGGCTGTGGCGGCTCCCGCTGCTCCGCCTCGACGTCGGCGCGCTTTTCGGCTCCCTCGTGGGGGAATCGGAGGAGCGGGTGCGGCGGGCGCTGCAGCTGGCCGCGACGGTCGCGCCGTGCGTGCTGTGGATCGACGAACTGGAGAAGGGGTTTTCCGCAGGCGATCTGGACGGGGGCACCTCGCAGCGGGTGTTCGGCACCATCCTGACCTGGATGCAGGAGAAGACCGACCCGGTATTCGTGGTGGCCACCGCCAACGACGTGACGGCGCTGCCGCCGGAGACGCTGCGCCGCGGCCGTTTCGACGAGATCTTCTTCCTCGACCTGCCGACCGAGCCGGAGCGCCGCGAGATCATCACCGTGCACCTGCGCAAGCGCCGCCGCGACCCGGCCCAGTTCGACGTTTACCACCTCGCGCAGATCTCTGACGGGCACACCGGCGCGGAGCTGGAGCAGGCCGTCGTCGACGCGATGTACCAGGCGTTCGCCGCCAGCCGCGACATCGTCACGGGCGACATCACGACCGCCATCCGCCGCGCGGTGCCGCTGAGCAAGGCGCAGCGGGAGGTGATCGGGAGGCTGCGGGCGTGGCTGCGGGAGGGCCGGGCGCAGTCCGCCTCGTTCGCCGAGGCGGCCGCGGCTGAGCAGGCACAGGTCCGGCTTGAGCTCGACTGATCACGGGAAACCGCAAGAAGAGGAAGCAGGCGCGTGAGAGGCAGCACCGCCCAGCGGCTCGCCAGCCGGTTACACGCCGGCGGCGGCTGGCCCGAGCTTGCGACGTTCTGCGCTGATCATGGCCTGGCGCCCGCTGACCCGGTAAGGCGTGCCGTGTTCTTCCTGCTGACCGGCGCGGCGGCGCCGCTGGCGGGCCGTGCGGATGACATCGGGCTGGCGGCGGGGTGTGAGCGGCCATGCTGAACCGGGGGTGGGCGGCCCGCCTGACCCGGCGGCCCGTGGGCAGCGACGCGCAAGAGCTGCTTGCGGCGTGGGGGGCACACAACGGGTCTTATCCAACGCTGCTGGCGGGCGATCCGGGTAGCGGACGGCTGGCCCTCAACTGCCATTCGAAGGGCGGGCTGTGGGTCGTTGACGGGGATCCCGCCCACCTGCTCTGCCGCACGAGTTCCGGCGAGCAACTCGCCAGTGCCTGCTTCGATGGCCCGGACCGCCTGGTCACGAGCGCCCGGCGTTCCGGCGTGCAGATGTGGCGCCTGGACGGCGGCAGGCTGGAACTCGCGGCCAGTGCGCAGATCCGAACTGGATGGAGCGGCCCAGTCGTGATCCCGGAGAGCGGCACGGTCGCGGTGATCGACCACGACACCGAGACAGTGAAGCTTCTCGACATGGAGACGCTGGAGACGCTCGCCGAGATATGCGAGCTGCCCGAGCCCGCGAGCGCCCACGTGTGGGGCCCGGCGGCCGGCCGGTACCTGGTGCTCGGCACTAGCTCCTCTGTCGATGTCGTCGACACTGCGCGCTGCCTGCTGGCGGACCGTCCGCTGGCCGCCATGACGACCACGGACCTGGCGCTCACGGCGGACCTGCTGAGCGATCCCGCGGCGGCCGCGGCCGCCCGGCCTTTTCTCGAGCTGCTCCGGGACGTCCTCAGCTACCGGTTCGCGGATGAGGTGGCCCTCGGCGGCGGGGCTCCCGCAGCCAGCGAAGCGGACGACATCGCGCTGTCGGCCGGCGGTGACGGGTCGTGCTGAACCGGGGGCGGGCGGAGCGGCTGGCACGGCAGGCGGCGCGGCGGCGCGCGGATGGGAGCCGCGGGGTGGCCGCGCGGCGGGCTTGGGAGCGGCTGGTCCGGGCGGGCGATGGCGGTGATCAGGCCGCGGCAGGCGCGGTGTGGGACTTGTGGCTGGAGGACCTGGATCCGCGGTGCGGCGACGGGCGCAGAGCGTCGGCCGCGCGGCGGGCCTGGGAGTGGCTGGCATGGGCAGGGGACCGCGATGATCAGCCCGCGCCGCGCGTGGTGTGGGACTTGTGGCTAGCGGATCTGGATGGGGAGCGCTGGGACGCGCTGGCCAGGTGGCTCGGGCCGGCCGGGCCGGCCGCCGCGGCATTCGAGGCGGCGGTGGATCCGGGCCGGGAGCCGTGGATGCGGGCGAAGATCGGGGCGTTCTGCGCTCACCGCGGGCTGGCCCCCGGCGGCGAAGTGGCGCGGGCGCTGTTCTTCGTGATGACCGGGCAGCATGGCCAGCACCTGGCGGCGGACCCGGATGGCTCCGGGCTGATGTCGGCCTACCGCGGGGCCGGCGCGGCTACCCGGGCCGCCCTGCGTGACGCGCTGACCAGTGCCGGTGCCGGTGCCGGTGCCGGTGCCGGTGCCGGTGCCGGTGCCGGTGCCGGTGACCTGGATCTGGTGGTCGAGGGCGCCGTCAGTGACCCGGCGGTCCGTGACGCCCTGATCGGGGAGGCGGCCCGCGCCGGGCATCCGGTCCGCCAGATCGCGCGGGGCAGGATCTTGGCCGAGGCGCACGACCAGGCCCTGGTGGATGCGGTGTGCGAGGCCGCGGTCGCGGGGGCTGGCGCGCCGGAGCTGGCGGAGTTCTGCGCCGTTCATGGCCTCGCCCCGGCGGATCCGGTGCGGCGCGCCGTGTTCTTCCTGCTGACCGGGCAGGATGGGCAGTACCGGGCGGCGGATCCGGACGGGTCGCTGCTCGCCCTGGGGTACCAGGCAGCCAAGGAAACAGTGCGGGGACGGCTGCGCGCGGCGATGGCCAGGGCCGGTGACCTGGATCTGGTCCGGGTGGTGGCGCCCCGGGTGCCTGGTGGCCGACTGGGCATGCTGGACGAAGACGAGCTCAGCTACCTGGCTGGCCAGCTGGCCGGCCGGCGGGACTGGGCCGGGCTGTGGCAGGTGGCGCAGGATCTGCCGCTGGCCGACGCTGCCGCCGTGATGCCGTCATTCGGGGACGGCTGGCGGCCGGCCGATGACCGGGGCCAGGTGCTGTTCGCGCGGCTGGCCCGCGCGGACCCCGCGGAGATCGCCCGCGCCGGGAAGGCGCTCCTGCGGTACAGGACATCGCCGAAGCCGGTGGAAGGCAGCCCTATCTGCTGCTCGTTCTCCCCAGACGGGCGGCGGCTGGCCGTCGCCGGGCGGCGGCTGGCCGTCGCCGGCAGGGTAGGGCCGGGCCCTGGAGCCATTCAGGTTTTCGCGTTGCCGGGCGCAACCCTCGCCGAGTGGTACGAGACGACGTTCGACCCCGAGCGCCTGCTGCATCTGGACGAGGTGATTCTCGCCAGCGGCACCGAGCGCTCGACGGGGTCCAGCGTGGTGACGTCGTTCGCCGGAGGCCGGGCGGAGGTGCTCTTCCGGTCTCTCTGGGACCTGTCCCTGGAACGGCACCCGCGGGGATTCGCCGCGCTCCTGCGCCCGCCTGGCGGGGCCGGCGCCGGCTGGCGCCTGTTGATCTGCGCACCTGGCGGGCAGGTGATCGAGGAGGTTTCGCCGACCGGACTCGGCGTGCCCGATCATGGCCGGCTGCATTTCTGTGCTGCCGATCCGGGCAGCGGACGGCTGGTCCTGCGGGCGGGCGAAGACCTGTGGGTGCTTGGCGGCGATCCGGTCCGCGTGCTCGCTCACGCGACCGTCGGCTTCTGGATCAGCGGTGCCAGTTTCGCCGGCCCTGACTGGGTGGTCACGCACGGGCACAAGGTTCTCTACGGAGAATGCGTGGAGCTGTGGCACCTGGCAGGCGGAACGCTGAGACTCCAGGCCAGCGCCTACAAAGCCAGCGACCCGGTGCCGATCCCGCAGCATGGCAAGATCGCCGTACGCAGCGGCCGGGCGTTGAAGCTTCTCGATGCGGAGACCTTGGCACCCGGAGCCGAGCTGCCCGCGTTCGAAGGCGAAGGCATGAGGCTGCTGCCGGGATCGTCCGACGGTCTGTACCTCGGATACATGGCGGTCAACAGTTACTGCAATGGGGTTAACCTCGCCCATGTCATCGATGTGGCGTCCGCCACGGCCCAATGGTCCTGGTCCGTCCGGCCGCTGAATGCGATGACGCCCGCCGATCTAGCGGCCGCGACGGATCCGGCGGCCGCTCGTCTGGCGGACCCGGCCGCCAGGCCGTTCCTGGAACTGCTCAGGGACGTCCTGGAGCACCGGTTCCACGCGGAGGTCGGGATCAGCAGGGCCATGCCATCCGTTGGGGATGATGAAATCAGTTTGCAGGCCCGGCATGTTCCCCGCTGCCCCGGATGAAAGGCAGGACCGGATGTCTCACTTCACCCGGATCCGGACCACGCTGCGCGACGCGGGCCTGCTGGCCGCCGCGCTGAAGGAGGTCGGCTTCGGCGCCGCCGAGGTCCATGATCAGCCGGAGACTCTCTACGGTTACCGCGGCGATGCGCGCCCGGAACGCGCGGAGGTGATCGTCCGGCGCAAGGACATCGGCCCGGCCAGCAACGACATCGGGTTCGCGCGCCAGCCGGGTGGCTCGTTCGAGGCGATCATCAGCGAGTTCGACCGCCGGACGTACGACGAGCGGTGGCTGCTGCGGCTGACCCAGGCCTACGGTCACGCCGCGGCGCTGAGTTACGCGCAGGCCCATGGCTATGACGTGCTGACCGATGAGGCCGAGCACGACGGCACCCGCCGCGTCACCCTCCGCCGGATCGCCTGAGCGACCGGGCATGCCGCCAGGCTTGATGCCACTCGGCGAGGCGGCCGCGGCCGGGGCGGCCGGCACCGGGCTGCCGCCTGGCGGGGGCGGGCCGTGCTGAGCCGCCAGCGGCCGGAGCGGCTGGCCCGTCGGGCCGCGCGGCGGCGCGGGGACGGGACCCGGGGGATCGTTGCCCGGTGGGCCTGGGAGCGGCTGGTGCGGGCGGGGGATCGCGGCGATCAGGCCGCCGCCGATGTGCTGTGGGAGGGGTGGCTGGGGGACCCGGACGAGGAGCGCTGGGATGTGCTGGCCCGGTGGCGGGGGCCGGTGGCGCTGGCCGACGCGGCGTTCGAGGCGGCGGTAGATCCGGGCCGGGATGGCGGCGCGCGGGAGGCGATCGGGGTGTTCTGGGCCGGGCGCGGGCTGGTCCCGGATGGCGCGGTGGCGCGGGCGCTGTTTTTCGTCATGACCGGCCAGGCTGCCCAGCACCGGGCGGCGGACCCGGACGGGTCGCTGCTGGCCTCGGCTTACCGGGGTGCCGATGAGGCGACCCGCGCGGCCCTGCGCGGCGCGCTGGCCGGCGCCGGTGATCTGGACCTGGTGCGGGTGGTGGCCGGGGAGCCGCATGGCCGGGCCGCCCGGATGAGCGGGGACGAGATCGGCTACCTGGCCGGCCAGCTTGCTGGCCGCCGGGACTGGGCCGGGCTGTGGCGCCTGGTCCGGGATATCCCGCTCGCGGACGCGATCGCGGCGATGCCCGCGTTCGGGGATGGCTGGCGGCCCGCCGAGGACCGCGGCGGGGCGCTGTTCGAGCGGATGGCGCGCAGCGAACCCGGGGAGATCGCCAGGGCCCGTGACGCCCTCGCGGCGTCGGCGCCGACGCACCTTGTGCTGGACGGCGAGCTCTACTGGCAGTGGTTGCCGTCGCCTGGCTGCGGGTCGTTCTCTCCGGATGGGCGCGAGCTGGCCGTCGCAGCGGAGACCAGCGCAGTCTCAGGAGTCATTCACGTCTTCGAGCTGCCGGGCGGGACCCTGGCCGAGCAGCATGAAGTCAGCTTGCGCCCGTCCCGCGTGCTGCATCTGGGCGGCTCAATCCTCGCCAGCGGCCCAGTCGACGGCACGTACAGGCGGCACGGGCTGGTGCGGTCAGCCGGAGGCCGGGCGACTAAGCTCCTGTGGTCGTCGCACACACTACTGGATCTGGCACCGTACCGGCCCGGATTCGTCGTGCTGTACCGCCTCGGCACAGGCTCGGCAGAGCACATGCGGTTCTGCGCCAACGACGGCGAGGTGGTCCGCGATGTCCCGCTCGCCGGCCTGGGACTGCCCGATCAATATTGCCGAGTGCTGGCCGTCGGCCCGGGCAGCAGATCGCTGGCCCTGAGCTTGGCGGATCGGCTGTGGATCATGGGCGGGGACCCCGCCCGCGTGCTCGCCAGCGGCAGGGCTGACGCGCCGATCGAAGCAGCCTGTTTCGCCGGCCCGGACCGTGTGGCCACGCTTACCCACGGCGGGCCTGGTTTGCAGCTGTGGCGCCTGGACGGCGGCAGACTGGAACTTGAGGCCACGAGAAGCAGAGCCCACGAACTCAACCCAGTAGCGCTCCACGTGCAGGGCATGATCGCGGTGCGCCGCGGGTGGGGAGCGGAGCTTCTCGACGCGAAGACCCTGCTGCCCACCCGCGAGCGGCCCTTCGCGGGCGTGAGCGGCCGCTACCTGTGGGGCTCGCCGGACGGACGGCGCCTGGCGTTCGCGGGCGAGGGCTTCGTCGATGTCGTCGTCCCGGGCCTGCCCGCATCGGTCACGGCGCTGGCTGCCCAGCCGCTGGCCGCTATGTCACCCGCGGATCTCGCGGCCGTGACGGACCTACTGGGCGATTCTGTGACTGGCCCGGCGGCCCGGCCCTTCCTGGTACTGCTGCACGACATCCTGGAGTACCGGTTCGGGGCGGATGTCGGGATCGGCACGGCCATTCCGGCCGTTGGTGAGGATGAGATCAGCCTGCAGGCCCGGGAACGGAGGGCGACGTGACTGACCGCATCGGCATTGACTTCGGCACCGCCAACACCGTGGCCGCCCGCTGGAACGAGATCGCAGGCCGCGGCGAGCCGGTCCCGCTCGACGGCATCGACCTGGTCAGGGACGCCGGGACCGGCGTGAGCCAGCGGGTCATACCCTCCCTGATCGCCTACAGCCACGAAGGGGGCCGCCGCTGGCTGGGGGCGCAGGTCGCCACCCGGCCCGAGTTGCTGGCCGATCCGGGCGTGAGCGTATTCCAGGCAACCAAGAGCAACGTGACCGGCCGGGCAATCGACATCGCCAGGGCGGTGGGCGGGCGGAGGATCACCGGGCGGGACGCGGCCACCCAGTTCCTGGGCGACGTGATGGCGATGGCCGTGCTGGCCGTGGGCAGCGATGACCTGGAGATCGTCGCGACGGCCCCGGTGGAGACATTCGACACCTACCGTGACTGGCTGGTCCGCGACGTCGCCGGCGGCGTGGGAACAGCCCGGCTGCGGGTCGTCGACGAGGCGACCGCCGCCGCGGTTGGCTACAGCGCCCGGATGAGCCCGGGCGATGTGTTCTGCGTCTTCGACTTCGGCGCGGGAACGCTGGACATCACCGTGGTCCGGGTCGAGGAACCCGGCGCCGGGCGGGCCGGGGCGGGGGTCCGCGTGATCTCCAAGGGCGGCCTTGACCTGGGCGGCAACCACATCGACGCGCTGCTCGCCGAGCGGGCCGCTACGGCCGCCGGGCTGCCGCACGGCGACGCGGTCAGCTACAACCGCGTGTTCCGGCGGCTGCTCGCATCGGCCGAGGCCGCCAAGATCGCCCTGGCCCGCGCCGACCGGGCCGTCATCTCCGCCGCCGACCCGGTGACCGGCGCCAGGTACCGGTGCGAGGTCACCCGCGGCGAATTCGAAGGCCTGCTGAGGGAACGGGACATCCTCGGCCGGGCCGGCCGCGGGCTGCGCAAGGCCCTTGATGGCGCCGCGGCGAGAGGCTACCCGGCCGATGTGATCGCTGGCGTGTTCCTGGTCGGCGGCAGCTGCCTGATCCCCGCGGTCCAGGACCTGCTGCGGCTGCAGTTCAACCCTGCCCTGGTGCACCTGGACCGCCCGCTGGAAGCGGTCGCCGCCGGCGCGGCCGCCATCGCGGGCGGGCAGGAACTGCACGACCACATCCAGCATGACTACGAGATCCGGCATGTCGGCGCGGGCGGGGCGTATGAGTTCGAGCCCCTGGTGCAGGCCGGCACGGGCTACCCGACGGCCGAGCCGGTCACAACATTGACCCTTAAGGCCATCCACCACGGGCAGCGCCGCCTCGGCATCAACGTCTACGAGCGCGCGCACGACACCTACCGGGACGACAGCGCCGACCTGGAGATCATCTACGACGCCGGCGGCGGGGCACGCACCGTCCCCGTCACGCCGCAGCAACGCCAGGAGCGGGCCAGGCGCTGGCTGAACGAGGACAGCCCGACGTTCCTTGAAGCCGACCCGCCCGCCGCGGCCGGGGCCGACCGGTTCCGGCTGGAGTTCCGGATCGACGGGCAGAAACGCCTCACTGTCTCGGCGTTCGACATCGAGCGGCGGATCTGGGTCCTGGACCGCCGGCCCGTCGTGCGCCTGGCCTGACCGGCCCCGGGCCGCGTCGGCATTTCCCGCTCCCCCAATAAAAGCGGGACCGGATGTTGGATCGCCCCGGGTTCCTTGGGGGCTGTGACCGCTGGGAAGTAGGGGTTCATGGTATCCAGGAAGCCGCATACCGCTGGCTCTACTGTTGTTCCCGTGATCATGCTTTGTTGTCATCGTCCGGGCAATGGCGGGCATGGGCCGCCGCGGGTGAGGCTGGCCATGGCGAGCGGGTGGCGATGAGCGCGTTGGCCAGCCTCATTACCACTGGACGGCGGTGCAGGTGAGGCCGCCATCCATGGATCGGGTGACAGCACGGACTGGGCCGGCGGCTGCGCAGCCGGTCCCCGGCCCCGGCCATGGTTGTCTCATCCAGCCCTCTTGAGAAATGATCCAGAAATCGCGTTTGAGCAGGGTAACGGGCAGAGAAGGCACGACCAGGGCACCGAAGGACCGCGAGTGGGCGTTCAGGGCTCCGGAGCGGCCCGGACGACTCTAGGTGCAATGAGTGATGACCGGGATCGACTGGCAGCTCGATTTGCTCGCCATGTGCGATCGCCGAGCCGGCGACGCTCCCGTCAATCACGACCTTCCACGGCCGCAGGCCCCGTCCTGGCGACCCGCCAGACGGCGTCTTTCGTCCAGGTCCTTGCCGAGCTGGTCACCGGCCCCGCCCAGGCCCGCGCCCTGCTCGCCGCGGTCCGGGCACAAGTCCCGCGCGGTGAGCACCTGGAAGCGTTCTTCGGCTGCCTCTACTACGCCGCGATGCGCCCCTCGGAGGTGGTGTCGCTGCGGGAAGGCGATTGTCATTTGCCCGCCCGGGGGGGGGCCGGATCGACCTGGCGGCCTCCGAGCCGCGTGCGGAGCGTGGCTGGACCGACGACGGCGCGGCCCGTGAGGCGCGTGGCCTCAAGCACCGCGCCGAGCACGAGATGCGGTCGGTCCCGATCCCGCCCGAGCTGGTCGCGCTTTGCGCGCTCACCTCCAGCGTTACGGCACCGGCCCGGGACGGCCGGCTCTTCCGCACCAGCCGCGACGGGGCCATCCAGGAAAGCGCCTACGGCGCGGTCTGGCAGACCGCCCGCACCGCCGCGTTCACCACCCCAGATGACCAGCAGTCCTGAACGCACCGGCGGGGCACGGGCAGCGCAGCTGCCCGTGCCCCGGCCACGCTCAGCCTGCCCGCACGTACCACCCACCACCCCACTCCGGCCCCCATCACCGGCCTGGCCGCCGACGCACTGCCAGCGCCGCCTCCGGGCCGCATCAGGTGCGAGCGTGTGAATCCACGGACGGAACCACGATCCGTCCGTGGATTCACCGGCCAGCGCCCCCGCGCGCACGGACGCATGACGGACAGGGACCGCCACAGGAATGATCAAAAACAGAGTCTGCGCAGGTCAGTGGCATACGAGCGGATAGGGCCTAGCGGTTCGGTGAACCGCTCGCTCGGGCCCGATTCCGCCCGCCATGTGTCCGTAACCACTGCTATCAAATGCTGCAGAATGACATTCGCCGCGCTGACGCTGTCCGCCATATGTCCGTGGACGCTGACACCCGGACGGCGGATTGCGCGGACAGCCACGGACACCGTCCGCAGAACGGGCTGA
>Ga0209839_10000733_pt1 | contig 16769 bp, 11 predicted proteins | sample OrgsoiDNA2013050_FD_185800 | JGI IMG/M metagenome (GOLD analysis project Ga0209839, IMG submission 185800) | Permafrost soil microbial communities from the Arctic, to analyse light accelerated degradation of dissolved organic matter (DOM) -... | ecosystem: Environmental > Terrestrial > Soil >... | reverse complement strand
ATGACTCGCCGCGGAATAGGGGTAATACGACTGTTGCGCGATCTCCAGCGCCCATTCCTCGAGGCCGAAAAAAGCCAGAGCGAATCCCAGGTTGGCCTTGCCCTGCTGATCGTTCGCGACCTGGTTGAGAGACTTGAGGTTGGGAAGGCGCCGCAATGCTTCACGCGATGCCTGAACGGCTTCGCCCGCGCGAAAGAGATCGGTATAGATCTGGGACAACAGGAGGTAGGGCAGCGGATCCTTGTCATCGATCGCGGCAGCCTGCTGCAAGGTCGCGATCGCGTCGGAATGGCGTCCTGTCTGGTAGTACGCGATCGCGGTATAGACTTTCGCACGCGCGTAACCCGGCTCCATCACGCCCGCGCGCAGGAGCGCGTCCAGCGCCGCCTGTGGACGGCCCTGCTTGAGCCGCAACAGGCCGATCCCGGTGAGCGCGACGTAATCGGCCGGGTTGGCTTGCAAAGCCCGCTCGAACGCCTGCTCCGCGGCGTCGAAATGGTTGACGAACGTCTCGAGCGTCCCGAGCTCGCCTTCGTAGCCCGCGCCGGTGGGGTTGAGCTTGAGCGCCTGCCGAAGGTTGCGCCGCGCCGGGAGAGTGTTTTCGAGCTCGTTCTGCGCCGCACCCAATGAATACCAGGCGCGATCGTTGGCCGCGTCGACGCGCGTTGCGCGATCGAAGCTGGCAAGCGTGTCCGGCGCATGCCCCTGGCGTCTTGCGGTCTCCCCCGCGACAACGAGAATGTCGGCGGTGTCCGCGTCGCGCGGCATGGCGAGCGTCTGCTCGGCCTCGGCGACGCGGTCGTCGAGGAGCTGCGCACGCGCTAGCTGCGCCAGCAGCTCGGGATCGCGTGGCGCGATCAGCAGTCCTTCGCGCAAGACCGCGATGGCGCGATCGAAGTTGCCCGAGACGAGCTCCATTTCGCCCAGCGCCGAATAGATGACCGCATCGCCGCTGCGGCGGTTGCGCTCGGCATCGAGCAACGATCTCGCGCTGACGAAATCGTTGCGCTCGACGGCGGCGAGCGCAGCGGTCAGCGTCGCGGACCGCGATGCCAAAGGCGCAAAGTGCCTGACGTCGAACTTGAGCGCGTTGACCCATTGCACGCGGTCCCGAGGATTGCTGAGCACGATCCGCGCGGGCGCCTGACCCACGATTGCGACCGCCGCCTCGTTGGCGGCCACCGTGATACTTCCGAGAGCATTGAAGAATTCGACTGAACCCGACTGCACCACCAGGGTCGTCGTTCCGGCCGCGTCGACTTCGAGCTCCCACGACGTGCCCCGGATGGCGGCCGTCGCGGACGGCGACTCCAGCTGAAGTCCGTCCGGCACGCGCTTCGCCTGAGACCACGCGCGCCCGAGCTCCAGGCGCAGCGTCGTCGTCGCGCCTCCGCTACCGGCAACGCTCTTGACCTGCAACAGCGAATTCTGGTTGAGGCGGACCTGGGTTTCGTCGGCAAAGACGAGTGCCATTTTGCTTGCCGGGCCGGTACGGACGAACGCCCCTCCGGACAGATCGTCCCGAGCGCGCGCCGGCACCCACGATGCGTCCTGTGCCGGCTTTCGCTCGCCGCTGCCCTGCAGGTCCACGACCTCCGCGGCCACACCCGCCGGCAAGGCGGCGAAAGCGCCCTGTCCGGTCGCAGCCAGAACGACGAGACCCGCGCCGCAAATCGCTCCCCGTAAACCGTGTGGCATCCCATCTCCCCCGATCCGAGATTTGCCTCTACGACGAAATCAGTCGCGACGTCTGTTCCCGTGTCGCAACCGGCATTCTAACGAGCCCTGCTCGGCCCCACCTCTCTGCAGCGTAGTGACCCCATGAATTCCCCGACCATTCTTGCACGTTCCCTCCTGGACGCACGCGATGGCGACTGTGCGTTCAAGTCATGTCCAGCAACTTCAGACGCTGTACCTTGCCCGACGCGCCCTTGGGCAGCCCATCGACGAAACGCAGGATCCTGGGAGTTTTGTAGGTCCCCAACTCTCGAACGCAGTGCTCGCGCAACGCCTCCTCCGAACATTGAATATCAGGCTTGAGCACCACGCAAGCGAGGATCTCCTGACCGTAATGCGCGTCGGGAATCCCCACCGCCGCCGCTTCCAGCACCGCAGGATGCTTGAGCAGGGCCTCGTCGATTTCGCGCGGCGCGATGTTCTCGCCGCCCTTGATGATCAGCTCCTTGAGCCTGCCGGTGATGAAATAGAAACCATCGTCGTCGCGATAACCCAGGTCGCCCGTGGCGAGCCACCCATCCGCGCTCAGCGTCGCCGCAGTGAGCTCGGGCGCATGGTAGTAGCCAAGCATGACGTTGGCGCCGCGCAACTGGATTTCGCCCGACGCTCCTTGCTCGAGCGCGCGTCCGTCCGGCGTCACCACGCGCGCCTCCATGCCTAGAGGCAGTCCCGGAGTTCCGTACTTGCGGCGGGCGGGATCGAGCGGATTAGCAAACGCAACCGACGCGCACTCGGTCAGGCCCATCGCCTCGATCACCGAGACGCCGAAGCGCTGCTCGAAGGCCTTGTGCTGCTCCGGCGGCAGCGGCGACGACGCCGAGCGGCCGAAGCGAATGCCACGGCAGGCGTCAGTCTGCCCCGGCGTGAGATCGGGGCCGTTGAGCAGATACGAAATGATCGTCGGCACCATGTTGAGCCAGGTCGGGCGATAACGCTCCACCAGCGGCCACCACTGCGACACGCTGAATCGGTGCGGCAGCACGATGCTTCCTCCGGCAAACACGGGACTTATCGTTGCGATGCATTGCCCGTTGACGTGATACAGCGGCAGCGAGGACAACACGCGGTCGGCGCCGGTGAGCGCATGCGCGCCGACGACGGCCTGCGCGGCGTGCGCCAGGTTGCCGTGCGACAAGAGCGCGCCCTTGGGCAATCCGGTGGTGCCCGAGGTGTACATCAGCAGCGCAGGAGTGCGCGAATCGATGTCGATCGCAACGTCGCTCGGCCGGCCCTCGAGTTGCAGTGCGTCCGGATCGGTCGCGCGCACCGTCGCCCCGCGCGCGGTCGCGTTCAGCAGGCGTTTTATCCGGTCGACGAACTCGGGCGCGGCGAACACGAAGCGCGTCTCGGAATGCGCCAGTGTGTAGCCGAGATGCGCATCCTGGGCGAGGAGATTCAACGGCGAAACGACATAGCCGGAAACCATGGCGCCGAGCAGCAGTGTCGCGGCGGCGGCGCCGTTGGGTAGCATGAACGACACCACTTCGCCGGGAGCAACGCCAGCGGCGGCGAGAAACGCCGCGAGCGCGCGGCCCGAGTCGCGGAGCTCGCGATACGTGATCACACGATCGGGTTCGGGCGCGAACAGAAACGGGGCATCGGGACGCGACTGGGCGTGATGCTCGATCACGTCGCGCAGGGTTCGCATCACCATGATGGAGCTTTATCGAGCATCGAGAAAGTCCGTTCGGCGCAAATCCTCATATCGTCGTTCCCGCGGAAGCGGGAACCCAGTGTCTTTTGACGAACGCCGCTGGGTCCCCGCGTCCGCGAGGACGACGAAAGCTTTGCGGGAGCCGTTACCTATTTCGGCATTCCAACTAGGCGCCGAACTTCCGCCGGTACGCTCCGAAGAGCTCCGCCTCGGTCGGCTCCTGCCGGGGAACGCGGAGAGGGCGCACCACGCGGTTGATGTTCAGAAAGTGGCGGTAATTCAAGTTGTCGGAAATGCTGTTGCGGCCCCAGCTCCCGCATCCCATCGACAGCGAAAACGGGAGACCGTTGTCGAAGCTTCCGCCGGTGGCGAAGCAATGCGCCTGATTGACGATCACCCGGCAGACCGGCAGCTCGAGGCCAAGCGCAAGCGCGCGCTCGTCATTTCGGCTGTGCAGCCCGACCGAGTGGCCCGCTCCCTGGTAACGCAGGATGTCGCCGGCAATCGTCGCGGCGTGCGCGAAATCCCGCGCCTTGTACACCGCGAGCACCGGCGACAGTTTCTCGCCCGAGAAAGGATGAGCGGCGCCGACGCCGCTTTCCTCGACCATCAGGAAGGACGCGCGCTTCAACGCCGCCCGCGCGAGACCTGCCCGTTCGGCGATCGCCGGCGCCGATTGCGCCGTCATTTCGGGAGAGAGCTTGCCGTGCACAAACATCGCCGCCGAAAGCTGCATCGCCTCCGCGGCGTCGAGCATGACGCCGCCTTGCGCGACCAGCGCCGCGATCATGGGCGCATAAACGTCCTCGAGCACGACCGCGCTGTTCTCCGAAGAGCAGCTCGTGGCGTAATCGAAAGTCTTCGAGGCCGCGATTTTTCGTGCCGCGTCGAGCACGTCGGCCGTTTCGTCGACGATCACCACCACGTTGCCCGCGCCGACGCCGATTGCCGGCGTTCCGCTGGAGTACGCGGCATGGACGTTGGTCTGCGAGCCCGTCGCGACGATCAGGTCGGCCTGGCGCATGAGCTCGATCGTGGCCTCACGCGTGACCGGCGCCGGCAGCTGCTGGATCAAATCGCGCGGTGCGCCGATGCGATCGAGCTCCGCATGCATATATCGGAGCAGCAGCGTGCCGGTGGAATGGCCCTTAGGCGAAGGCGCGAGGATGATCGCGTTTCTACCTTTAAGCGCGTTGATGATGTTGTTCGCGGGCGTGGCGCCCGGATTGGTCGACGGGGTGATGGCGGCGACGACGCCAACCGGTCGCGCAATTTCGGTCAAGCCCAGCTCGGGCAACTCGGCGATGACGCCGACCGACTTGGCGCCGCGCAAATCGTCGAGCAGGCCGATGGTCTTGCGCCGATTCTTGGCTATTTTGTCGGCGACGTTGCCAAGACCGGTGTCGCGCACCGCGGTTTCGGCAAGCATGCGATTGTGTTCCGGCTGCACGATCGCCCACCCTGCCGCGGTGACGGCCTGGTCCGCCTGCTCCTGGGTCCAGCCGTCGATCGCGCGCTGCGCAACGCGCGCGCGCTCGACCAATGCGCCGACGGTGCGCGCAGTTTCGCTCTCCGGATCGAGCCGCTCCTTGCCGCCCACGCTAGACCTTCGGTCGGATCATTCGGGTTTGATCTTTGCTTCGCGAATGACGAATTCCCATTGCTTGAGCTCGTCATGGATAAGACGTTCGAATTCGGCCGAGGTCGACGACGTTGCCTCCGCGCCCTGGGCGAAAAGCCGGTCCTTGACGTCGGGCGACTGCAGCACTTTGGCGAACGCGGCCTGCAGCCTGGCCACGATCGCCGGCGGCGTTTTGGCAGGGACCAACGCGCCGTACCACGAGTTGACCATGTAATCGGGAACGCCGGATTCGGCAATGGTCGGAACCTCCGGTGCCGCGGCGCTGCGCTTGTCGCTGGTAACCGCGATCGCCTTCAGCCTGCCCGCTTTGACGTACTGCAGCGCCGCGGGCATCGAGACGAACAGGAGTTGCACCTGGCCGCCGAGGGTGTCGGTCACCGCCGGCCCGCCGCCCTTGTAGGGAACGTGGACCATGTCGATGCCGGTCTTGAGCTTGAACAGCTCTCCGGCGATATGTCCCGGCGAGCCGGTGCCGACGGACGCGTAGTTGAGTTTTCCCGGCTGCGATTTGGCGAGCGCGATCAGCTCCTTGATGTTGTTCGCGGGCACCGACGGATTGGCGACGAGGATCTGTGGAATGTAGGCCGCGAGCGAAATCGGGATGAAGTCCTTTTCGACGTCGAACGGCAGCTTGTCGTAGAGCTTCGGATTGATGGTGTGCGACGAGAGCGTGAAAAGAATCGTGTAACCGTCAGGGGCCGACTTGGCGGCGAGATCGGTGCCGATATTGCCGGCCGCGCCGCCGCGATTGTCGATGATGATCGGCTGGCCGAGCGTCGCCGCCAGCGGCTCCGCGAGAGTGCGGGCGACAATGTCGGTGCCGCCCGCTGGAGGGTAGGGCACGATCATGCGGATCGGCTTGTTCGGATAGTCCTGCGCCTGCACGGGCGGTGCGCAGAGCGCCGCGACCAGCAACAGCAACGGCAGCATTGCGCGCAAGGGCGCGGACTTCAACGCGATCGAGCTCATCGATGTCTGCTCCGGCAATCGGGCAATGGTGTCGTGAAAGTCTGCATATGAAAGCCGCGGCCTCGCCGAAATTCGCGATCGGCCGCGTTTCGCGTGGGGCTCAGCGCTTCGCCGCAGTCGATTTGTATTTGTCCAGATGACGCACCGGCAGCGCCAGCGCGTCGCGCCGGAACGGGTCGCCGAGCTCGCGCGTGACCATCATCTCGAGCACTGTCGTTTTTCCTTCCGACTGCGCCTTGGCTGCGGCGGCAAGGGCGGGGCCGACGTCGCTTAAGGCTTCGACACGCACGCCTTCGGCGCCCATGGCCCTGGCCACCTCGGCCCACGACGGCTGCTTGTCCAGATTCACTCCGACAAAGCGGTTGTTGTAGAAATCGACGTGGTTCTTTTTCTCCGCGCCCCACTGTCCGTTGTTGAAGACGACCGCGGTCACCGGAATGTTCTCGCGCACGCAGGTCTGCAGCTCGCCGAAGCTCATGCCCCAGGCGCCGTCGCCGACGTAGGCGATGGCCGGGCGATCCGGCGCGGCGACCTTGGCGCCGATGATGGTCGGAAACGCGTAGCCGCAATTGCCGAAGCTCATCGCCGCGAACATGCTGCGCGGTCGATTGAAGCGCAGGTACGAGTTCGAGATCGAGCAGATGTTGCCGATATCGGTCGACACCATGGCGCCGTCCGGCATCGCGCGCTCCAGCTCGCGCAGCATCTGCCGCGGATGCATATAGCTCGACTCCTTGGCCTGTTCGAGCGACCACGCGTCCTTTTCGTGCGCCCATCCATCGAGCTCGGTCTTCCACGCCGCCTGCTCGGAACGAATGTCGGCGAGGCGCGCGTCCTTGTTGGCGTGACAGGCAAGCGTCTTGCCGGCGAGGCGCGAGATCAGCGCGCGCGCGGCCGCTTTCGCGTCTCCGCAAATACCGACCGTCGCCGTTTTCACCAGGCCCAGCATCCTTGCGTCGGCGTCGATCTGGATGATCCTGGCGTTCTTGGGCCAGTATTCCAGTCCGTGCTGCGGCAGCGTGCCGAATGGCCCCAGCCGCGTGCCGAGCGCCAGCACCACGTCGGCCTTACTGATCAGCTTCATCGCCGCCTTCGAGCCTTGATAGCCGAGCGGGCCGCACCACAGCGGGTGACTGGCCGGAAACGAGTCGTTGTGCAAGTAGCTGTTGGCCACCGGCGCCTGCAGCAGCTCGGCAAGCTCGATCGCCTCGCGTTCTCCGTCTCCCATCACCACGCCGCCGCCGCAAAGGATGACCGGAAATTTCGCCACCGCAAGCAATTCGGCCGCGGCATTCAGGCTTTGCTCGCCGCCCGCGCCACGCTCGACGATCATCGGCCGCGGAATTTCGCACTCGATGTCGCCGTAAAAAAAGTCGCGCGGGATGTTGAGCTGCGTCGGGCCCATCTCGAGCAGCGCGCGATCGAACGCGCGAGAGGTCAGCTCGGCCATGCGCGCCTTGTTGTTGACGTGCGCCTGGTACTTGGTGATCTTGGAGAAGATCGGCAGCTGCTCGGTTTCCTGGAAGCCACCGTGACCGAGCGTCATCGACCCGGTTTCGGGCGTGACCATGACCACCGGCGAATGCGCCCAGTATGCCGCGGCAATCGAGGTCACGAAGTTGGTGATGCCGGGGCCGTTTTGCGCGATGCAGACGCCGTGGCGGCCCGAGACGCGCGAATAGCCGTCCGCCATGTGCCCGCCGCCCTGCTCGTGCGCGACGGAAATGAAGCGTATGCCCGCCAGCGGAAAGAGATCCAGCGCGTCCATGTACGCCGACCCGACGATGCCGAACACTTCGGTCACGCCTTGCGCCACCAGCGTTTCGACAAAGGCCTCGGACGGCGTCATGGTCTGGCGGCCGGTCACAACTGCGCGGGCGCCCGCTTTGGCGGCGATATTCTTGCTGTCGGTCATGGTGTTCATGTTCGCTCCAGGAGATCAGGTGCGGCGCAGGCGCTCTCGGCCGGGCCGCGATCGAAAGTTCGATCCAAATTCTAGTTTATCTCTAGGTCATCACCGATTCGGGCTCGGCATATTCGTACCCGAGCGCGTCGGCAACCGGTTTACAGGTGACCTTGCCGAAGGCGACGTTCAATCCGTTCTTCAGATGCGGATCGTCGATCAGCGCTTTCTTCCAGCCTTTGTCGGCAAGCGCGAGGACGAATGGGAGCGTCGCGTTGTTGAGGGCGAACGTCGAGGTGCGCGGCACGCCGCCGGGCATGTTGGCGACGCAATAATGGATCACGCCGTCGACGACATAGGTCGGATCGGCGTGCGTGGTCGCGTGCGAGGTCTCGAAGCAGCCGCCCTGGTCGATGGCGACGTCGACGATCACCGAGCCCTTTTTCATCCGTTTCACCAGTGCCGCGGAGACCAGCCTCGGCGCATTCGCGCCTGGAATCAAAACGCCGCCGACGACCAGATCGGCGGTGGTGACATGGTGCTCGATCGCATCGTGGGTCGAAAAAACGGTGTTGAGCGGGCGGCCGAACTGTCGCCACAGCGCGCGCAATACTTCGGTGCTGCGGTCGAGCACCCAGACGTCGGCGCCCATCCCGAGCGCGATGTGGCAGGCATGCGAACCGACGACGCCGCCGCCGAGGATGACCACCTTGGCGGGATCGACGCCGGGCACGCCGCCGAGAAGCACCCCGAGGCCGCCGTGCGTCTTCTCCAGAAAATAAGCGCCGGCCTGAATCGCCATCCGGCCCGCGACTTCCGACATCGGCGCCAGCAGCGGCAGCCCGCCCGACGACGAGGTGACGGTCTCGTAGGCAATGCACACCGCGCCGCTCGCGACCAGATCGCGCGCCTGGTCCGCATCGGGCGCGAGATGCAGGTAGGTGAACAGGATCTGCCCCGGTCGAAGCATCTTGCGCTCGCCGGCCTGCGGCTCCTTGACCTTGACGATCATGTCCGCCTGGGCGAATACCTCGGCCGCAGTGGCGACGATCGTGGCACCCGCGCTGCGATACGCGTCGTCGTCCATGCCGATGCCCTGGCCGGCGGACGTCTCGACGATCAGCTCGTGGCCGTGCGCGTGCAGCTCGCGTGCGCTGGCCGGGGTAAGGCCGACGCGGTGTTCGAGAACCTTGATTTCCTTGGTTACGCCGATGCGCATGGGATCCGTGGTGGTTTGTGCCGATGCCGGAATTGCCGCCGCGCGAAGGGCCGCGCGAGCTCTTGCCGGTTGGGCCGTTTCGGCAGCCGGCAAGAGCTCGCGCCGTGGGCACTAAGCGGTACCGAGTAGCGTAGAATCGTAGCATAGCGAGGGACAAGCGGCGGGCTATTGCCCCGGCCGCCGATCGTCCCGCCGCCCGAATCGCAACGCCGAGGAGAACATCGATGGGCCACGCCGAAACCACGCTCCGTGAACAGGCAGCACCGCGCCAGATCTCGATGGACGAGCTATGGATGCCGTTCACCGCCAATCGCGACTTCAAGCACGATCCGAAAATGGTCGTTCGCGCCGAGGGAATGTATTTGTGGAGCGACCGGGGCGCGAAGATTCTCGACGGGTCGTCGGGACTGTTCTGCGTCAACGCGGGACACGGCCGCAAGGAAATCGCCGACGCGGTCGGTGCGCAGTTGCGCGAGCTGGATTTCATCGCGCCGTTCACCCGCGGCCATCCCAAGCAGTTCGAGCTTGCCACGCGCGTCGCCGAGCTCACTCCCGGCGACCTGAACCGTATCTTCTTCGTCAATTCCGGCTCCGAGGCGGTCGACACGGCGATGAAGGTTGCGCTTGCCTACCATCAGGCGCGCGGGCAAGGCGGCCGCAACATGTTCGTCTCGCGTGAGCGCGCCTACCACGGGGTCAATTTCGGCGGCGTCTCGCTCGCCGGCATGGTCAACAACCGGCGCAAGTTCGGGCCCACGCTGCCCGGCATCGCGCACATGCGCCACACGCACATCAAGGAGAACTTCTTCGTCCCCGGTGAAGGGCAGCATGGCGTCGAGCTGGCCGAAGACCTGATGCGCTTCATCAATCTGTATGGCGCCGAGAATATCGCCGCCTGCTTTGTCGAGCCCATCGCCGGATCGACCGGCGTGCTGGTGCCGCCCAAGGGCTATTTGAAGCGCTTGCGGGAAATTTGCGACGCGCACGGCATCGTTCTCGTGTTCGACGAAGTGATCTGCGGCTTCGGCCGCACCGGATCGCCGTTCGCGGCGCAAAGCTTCGGCGTGACTCCGGACCTGATGACGATGGCCAAGGGCATCACCAACGGCGCGCAGCCGATGGGCGCGGTCGCAATCAGCGAGCGCATTCACGACACGATCATGGGCGCCGCGGCCGACGGCGCGGTCGAGTTCTTTCACGGCTACACCTATTCCGGGCACCCCGCGCCGTGCGCCGCGGGATTGGCGACGCTGGACATCTACAAGAACGAGGGATTGTTCGAGCGCGGCGCCGCGCTGTCGCCGTATTTTCTCGACGCGCTGTGGTCGCTGAAGGACGTGCCTGTCGTCTCGGATATTCGCGGCTACGGGCTGCTGGCCGCGATCGACATCCACCCCGACGGCGCGCCGGGCAAGCGCGGCAACGCACTGCAGAAGCAGCTGTTCGACAACGGCTTGCACGTCAAGGCGACCGGAGATTGCGTGATCATCGCGCCGCCGCTGATTGCCGAGCGGCAGCACGTCGACGCGATCGTCGATTGCCTGCGCAAGACGCTGGCGACGATCTAACGGCACTCGCGCGCGGTCCGCTTTCGCACAACTGCAGTTCATATGAACGTTTGAAGGGAGAGAAAATGAAACGCTTGCTGACAGCATTGTTGTTCGCCGCCGCCGCGGTCGCCGCGCTGCCGGCGACGGCGCAGAAAACCGTCACCTTCGCCTATCAGGACATGATGAATCCGTGGCGCTGGGTGCAGCAGAGCCAGGAAATCGAAAAGGCGACCGGATTCAAGATCAACTGGCGTCAGTTCGGCGGCGGCGGCGACGTCATCCGCGCCATGGCATCGGGCGACGTGCAACTGGGCGAAGTCGGCTCGACCGGCGCCGCGACGGCGATCAGCCAGGGCATGGACGTCGAGCTGTTCTGGATCCTCGAGGACATCGCCGCGGCCGAAGCGCTGGTCGCGCGCAACGGCAGCGGCGTCAACACCATCGCCGATCTCAAGGGCAAGAAAATCGCCACGCCTTTCGTGTCGACGTCGCATTTCCAGCTCCTGTACGCGATGCAAAAGGCCGGGCTGAAGGCATCCGACGCGCAAGTGCTGAACATGCGCCCGCCTGAGATCGCGGCGGCGTGGGAGCGCGGCGACATCGACGCCACGTTCATCTGGGATCCGGTGCTGTCCAACGTCAAGAAAACCGGCAAGGTGCTGATGACTTCAGGCGATATTTGCAAGGCCGGGGCGTGCACCTTCGACGGCCTCATCGTCACCCGCAAGTTCGCCAAGGAGAACCCCGAGTTCATGGTCGCGCTGGTGAAAGCGCTGGCCAAGGCCGACGCGGATTATCGCGGCAACCCGAAGACATGGACCGGCGATGCGGCCAAGGTCGCCGCCGTCGCCAAGTGGTCGGGCGGCAAGCCGGAGGAGGTCGCCGACGCGATGGCGCTCTACGGGTTCCCGAGCTTGCAGCAGCAGGCGTCGGCCGAATGGCTCGGCGGAGGAGCCAGCGGCGCCGCGGCGAAGGCGCTGACGCAGCAGGCCAATTTTCTGAAGGATCAAGGCAGGCTGACCTCGGTCGTTCCTGACTACAGCAAGAACGTGTCGGTGGAGTGGGTCACCCGGGCCGCGAAGTAGCCGCGGGCCGAAGCGCAGTTGCGCAATGAAAACGGCGGCGCGCGATGCGCCGCCGTCCATTTGGAGAATCGAAGCCACACGGTCGCTGCTTCGCGAGGACGCGAATACAACTCGTACGTCATCAACGCATCACTTGCGTCATCCCCGCGAAAGCGGGGATCCATTTTGCGCCCGTCAAAAAACCAATGGATTCCCGCTTTCGCGGGAATGACGAATTGGGGATTTGGGGCGGCCCTGTTCATTCGAATCTTCTGCTGAAGCCCTCTAAGCACCGAGCACATCGGAATCCAACCTTGCCCTCGCTCGAAATTCGCAACTTAAGCGTTCGCTACGCGACCAAGACCGGCACGGTCGAGGCGCTGTCCAACATCAATCTGGCGATGTCCGATGGCGATTTCGTGGTCGCGATCGGCGCCTCGGGCTGCGGCAAGACGACGCTCTTATCCTGCATCGCCGGTTTCCTGCCGCCCACGCATGGAACGATCGAGCTCGACGGCAAGCCGGTGACCGGCCCCGGCGCCGATCGCGGCGTGGTCTTTCAGAAGCACGCGCTGATGCCCTGGCTCGGCGTGGCCGAGAACGTCGAGTTCGGCTTGCGCATGCGCGGGGTTGCGGCGGCCGAGCGGCGAAGTGCGGCGATGAAGCAACTGCACCTGGTCGGGCTCGACAAGTTCGCCGACCGGCCGATCTACGAGCTATCGGGCGGCATGCAGCAGCGCGTCGGCATCGCCCGTGCGCTCGCTTCCGGACCGCGATTGATGCTGATGGACGAGCCGCTCGGCGCACTCGATGCCTTCACGCGCGAATCGATCCAGGAGCTTATCCTCGACGTCTGGCACGGCACCGGCAAGATGTGCTTTTTCATCACCCACAGCGTCGAGGAAGCGCTGTTCCTGGCGACGCATCTGGTCGTAATGACGCCGAGCCCGGGACGGATATCGCACGAGTTCGAGCTCGATTTCGGACGCCGCTTTCTCCAGACGCGCGACGCCCGCGCGGTCAAGTCCGATCCTGAATTCATACGCGTGCGCGAGGAAGTGCTCGCTGTCATCCTGCATCGGGACGCCACTGCTGCCGCGGCGGCATAGAGAAAATGAGCGGCCGATGAGCGCCAATGAGGAAGTGCCGGCGGAATCCGATGGCGGCGCGAAGAACGCGGATGCGGAGAACCCCGACGGTGCGCGCCCGAAGACGTCGGGCTACTCGACGCCCGGCGAGGGTCCGAGCACCGCGATCTCGGTCGTCACCATGGTTTCGCTTTTCCTGCTGTGGTGGTTCGCCAGCCACCTCGGCTGGATGCCGCCGCTGTTCCTTCCCACCCCGGAAACGGTGCTGCAGCGGCTGTGGGAGTCGGCGCGCGGCGACCTGACCGATGCGCCGCTGGCGACGCACTTCGGCTGGTCGATGTTCCGGGTGTTCACCGCGTTCTTTCTCGCCTGCCTGACCGCGATACCCATCGGCATCGCCATGGGCGTATCGCGCATCGCGCGCGGCATTTTCGATCCGCCGATCGAGTTCTACCGGCCCTTGCCGCCGCTTGCCTATCTGCCGCTGATCATCATCTGGTTCGGCATCGACGAGCTTTCCAAGGTCCTGCTGATCTACCTCGCCTGCTTCGCCCCGCTGGCGATGAGCGCCCGGGCGGGAGTGCGATCGGTGTCGCAGGAACAGATCCACGCCGCGTATTCGATGGGCGCGTCCAGATGGCAAGTGATCCGGCACGTAGTTATTCCCGCTGCCATGCCGGAGATCCTGACCGCGATGCGGATTTCGATCGGTTTCGGCTGGACCACGCTGGTCGCCGCGGAGATGGTCGCAGCCACCTACGGGCTCGGCCAGATGGTGCTGAACGCCTCGAATTTTCTGCGCACCGACATCGTCATCATGGGCATTGTCGTGATCGGCACCATTGCGTATCTTTTCGACCTGCTGATGCGTTACGTCGAGCGCGTGGTCGTACCGTGGAAAGGCAAGGCATGAAAGCCCCGCATTCCGTTGCTGGAGCCCCATGGCTGGGCCTCGCCGATAGCCGGCCATCGGCGCAGGGTTGACAGCGGCGCCGCCCTTTGCGACGCTCGACTTATGATTAGCCGAACTCACTTCCAGAGACTTGTCGAACAGGTTCGCAATTTCCCGCCGTTGCCCACGGCGGTCGTGTACCCGTGCGACCGCGATTCGCTGCAAATCGCCATGTCGGGCCAATTTGCGGGCTACCTGGCGCCGGTGCTGGTGGGCCCCGAAGCACGCATCGCCGACGCTGCGGCCCAGGCCGGCCTCGACCTGTCGCGCATCGAGCGGGTCGACACGCCGGACGACCCCTTTGCCGCGGCGCAGGCGGCCGTTGCGCTGGCCCGCAACGGGGCGGTCAGCGCCCTGATCAAGGGCAGCCTGTATCCGGACGACCTGATGCGCGCCGTGGCCGCGCCGGAGTCGGGGCTGCGCGGCGAGCGCCGCCTCACGCATGCCTTTTTTGTCGACGTGCCGAATTTCGCGCGTCCGTTCGTCATCTCCGACGCGGTGCTGAACATTGCGCCGACGCTGGCCGCGAAGCGTGAAATCGTCCAGAACGCGATCGAGCTGGCCCGTGCGGTGGGCATGACCACGCCGCAGGTGGCCGTGCTGGCGGCGGTCGAAGGTGTTACCGCAGCGCTGCCGGCGACCGGCGACGCGGCGGCACTGGTCAAGATGGCGGGTCAGGGGCTGATCAGCGGCGCGGTCATCGAGGGCCCGATCACCGTCGATAGCGCGCTGTCGGCCGCCGCGGCGCGCGCCAACGGCATCGAATCCAAGATTGCCGGCCACGCCGACGTCCTGATCGTTCCAAGCCTGGAGTCGGGCGCGATGATGCTGCAGATGCTGACCGCGATGTTCGGCGCGCTTGCGGCCGGGGTCGTGCTCGGCGCCAGGGTCCCGATCGTTCTCGCCAGCCGCACCGACACCATGGAAGTGCGCATGGCCTCGTGCGTGCTCGCGTCGCTGGTCGCCCACTCGATGCCCGTCGTCGACAAGCAGCCCGCCGCTGCAGCTGCCGCCGAAAGCGGCGTTCGCGTCGCAGCCTGATCGCTCCACCCGCATTGCGCGCAGCACGCTGATCGCTGCATGATGGCGCCGTTGCCGCGCCATCCCCGGTCATGTCTTCCCTCGCGCTGAAGCTATTCCCGTTTCTGTCCTGGCGCGATCGCATATCGCGTGTCACGCTGCGCGCCGACCTGCTGGCGGGACTCATCGGCGCGCTGCTCGTCCTGCCGCAGGGCGTGGCGTTCGCGACGCTTGCGGGCATGCCTCCGGAGTACGGCTTGTACGGCGCGATGCTGCCGGCGATCGTCGGCGCGCTCTGGGGATCGTCGTCGCACCTTGTCTCGGGACCGACCAACGCCACCTCGCTGATGGTGTTCGCGATGCTGGGCGCGCTGGCCACGCCTTTTTCCGCGGACTACATCCGCCTGGTGCTCACCCTGAACCTGATGATCGGCCTGATCAAGCTCGGATTGGGCGTCGCCCGGCTCGGCGCGCTGGTCAATTTCATTTCGACCACGGTCATCGTCGGCTTTACCGCTGGCGCGGGCCTGCTGATCATCGCCGCGCAGCTGCGCAACTTTTTCGGCTTGGCCGTCGCTCAGGATTCGAGCTTTGCCGGCGCGATGTCGACCTTTTTCACGCACCTCGGCGATATCGACTCGCGGTCCGCGGCTGTGGGAGCGGTTACGCTTATTGCGTCTCTGCTGGGCAAGCGGCTGCTGCCGCGCGTTCCGTATCTGCTCACAGGAATGGTCGCCGGCAGCGCATTCGCTTACGGGCTCGCGCGCGCAGGCGTGGCGCAGGTGGCCACCATCGGCGCGTTGCCAACGGCCATCCCCGGCTTGTCGCTTCCGGATTTTTCCGCCGGCACCTGGCGCACGCTCGCGCCGGCGGCGTTCGCACTGACGCTGATCGGCCTCACCGAGGCGGTGTCGAGCGCGCGCGCGGTCGCGGCACGCTCGGGCGAGCACATCGACGGCAACCAGGAATTCATCGGTCAGGGACTGGCCAATATCGTCGGCGCATTCACCTCGTCGTATCCGACGTCCGGGTCGTTCAACCGCACCGGCGCCAATTTCGAAGCGGGCGCGCGCACGCCGCTGGCCGTGATATTTTCAGCCGGCTTCCTGCTTCTGATCCTGCTTTTCGTCTCGCCGTTGGCCGCGTACCTGCCGCTGGCCACCATGGCGGCTTTGCTGTTCATGGTCGCCTGGGGACTCATCGATTTCGCGCTCATTCGCGCGACGGTGCGCGCGAGCCGCAGCGAAACGCTGGTGCTCGCGGTCACCTTTCTGTCGGTATTGTCGCTTCAGCTCGAATTCGCGATCCTGGTCGGCGTGCTGTGCTCGCTGCTGGTGTATCTCAATCGGACCACGCACCCGGCGATCCACACGGTGGCGCCGGATCCGTCGTCGCCGCAGCGTCATTTCGTCCCCTTGACCGCCAAGACGCTTGTCGAGTGCCCGCAGCTCGCGCTGGTTCGCATCGATGGCTCGTTGTTTTTTGGCGCCGTCGAGCACGTGCACGACGCGCTGGCGACGGTGCGCGCGGCGGCTCCGGCCAGAGCGCATCTGCTGCTCATCGGCAGCGGCATCAATTTCGTCGACATCGCGGGCGCCGAGTTGCTGCTGCGTGAAGCGCAGGCGCAGCGAGACCGCGGCGGCGCGCTGTATCTGTGCAGCCTGAAGCCGGCGGTGATGACGATGCTGGAGCGTGGCGGGTTCTTGGAGCGGCTTGGGCGCGACAATGTGTTCACGAACAAGAGTGCCGCCGTTCACGCGATCTATGCGCGACTGGACAGCGGGATTTGCCGCTCATGTTCCGCGAGGATCTTCGTCGAGTGCCAGACCCTGCTTCCGGATGGCGCTTTGCGCGAATAGTTGCCGCCCGAATCGGGCTTATTTGGGCCGCACGCAGTCGACGTAGTAGCGCAGCTTCCCTTCGTCGCTGGTTTCGACCAGGCCGTGGATGTCGGTGTCGAATCCCGGAAAT
>Ga0209839_10000731_pt1 | contig 16788 bp, 13 predicted proteins | sample OrgsoiDNA2013050_FD_185800 | JGI IMG/M metagenome (GOLD analysis project Ga0209839, IMG submission 185800) | Permafrost soil microbial communities from the Arctic, to analyse light accelerated degradation of dissolved organic matter (DOM) -... | ecosystem: Environmental > Terrestrial > Soil >... | reverse complement strand
CAGAGACCGGGCGGAAAGCCAGGGAACTGGACACCCGCCAGGCCGCCGCGATCAGGGAGCTACTGATATGGGCACGCCAGCGACAGCACCCGGACCCGATACCATAGCGCAGGCCATCCCGGCCACCGCCGGGCCAGCCGAGCCCGTCCCGGTCGCGATCCTGGCCCGGACCTCCACCCTGCTCCTACAGGACCCCATGGCGTCGCTGCGCCGCCAGATCCGCTCCTGCAACGAGTGGCTCCCCGCCGGGTGGCGGGTCACCGCGTGCTACTGGGACGTGGAATCGGGCGGCATCGACCTGGACCAGCGCGGGCACAGCGAGGCCTGGCGGCCCTTTGCTGAGGCCGGGATCCCCCGCGACGGGGGAATCGCGGACCTGATCAGCGAGGCGAAATCACCCGCGCCGCCGTTCGCCGCCGTGGTGTGCGAAGACATCGAGCGGTCCGCGCGGGATATGTTCAGCGCGCTGAAACTGGAAAAAGAACTCGACGCCCAGGGCATCCCCCTATTCGCCACCGACGAGCCCGCCCAGATCGAAGGCATCAACGCCACCTCTGTTCTGGTCCGCCGGATCAAGCAGGGCATCGCGGAATGGTACCGGATCCAGCTCAAAGACAAAGTCTGGAAAGGCCTCAAAGAACACTCCCTCGACGGCTGGAACCTCGGCCCCGTCCCCTACGGCTATCTCGGGGAGCGGATCCCGCACCCCATCGCGGCCAAAGCCGCCGAAGGCCGCAGCAAAACCCGGCTGGCCCCCGACCCGGTACGCGGCCCATCGTCACCCTGATCTATCACTGGCGGGTGAACCTCCACCTGGGCACGCCGACCATCGCCGCCCGGCTGAACGCCGACCCGGACCGGTACCCGGCCCCCCGCCCGGACACCGGGTGGACCACCATCACCGTGGCCCGCATCCTGGCCAACCCCAAATACACCGGCTACATGGTCCTCGGCCGCACCCGCCGCCACAAGAACAAAGCCCGGCCGATGCCACCGGACCAGTGGATATGGTCAGCCCAGCCCACCCACGACGCCCTCGTGGACAAGGCCACCTGGGACGCCGCCCAGCACGCCGGAACCGAGCACAGCACCGCCCGGGACACCGAAACCCCCACCACCCGACCCGGCCGCCGCTACCAGCTCCGCTCCCGCCTCTGGTGCAAAATCTGCCGCCGCCGGATGCGCGGCGTTACCCGCAGCGGCCCGGCCTACCGCGCGGCCTACACCTACTACCGGTGCCCGCACGACCGGTCCATCCCGCGCCACGCCGCCGCCCACCCCGATCACCCATCCGTGACCGTCCGGGAAGACGACCTGATGACTGCCCTGGCCGGATTCTTTAGTGAACGAGTGTTCGGTCCCGACCGCGCCGCCATGCTCGCCGCCGCTCTCCCCGCCAGCGCCGCCGACCAGGCCACCCAGCGGCAGGCCAAGGCCGCCGCGCTCCGCAAGCAGCTCACCCGTATCGACACCGCCGAAAACGCCCTTATCACCGAACTGGAGGCACCCGCCCAGCCGGGCGACCCGGCCGCCCAGGCTCTCCGCAACCGGATCCGTGCCCGTTTCACTGAGCTGTTCACCGAACGGACCCGGATCGAAACCGAGCTCACCGCCCTGGACACGGCCACCACCCAGGACAACGACCCCACCCTCCTGGATGCCCTGCCCATCCTCGGAGACGTCCTCAGCGACGCGCCTACGCGCCTCATCGAGCAGCTCCTCGACGCCTTCAATGTGCAGGCCGTCTACAGCAACGACCTCCACCAGGTCACCATCCACGCCACCATCACTGACGCCACCCCCCAGACCATTACCCGCCTGCTCACCGACCCCCGCACCGACCGCCACCGCTCACCAGCGCAGACCCCCGCATCCGCCACCCAAGATCACTTCCCCCATTTGGCAACGGACACGGGGATGTATGTAATGGCACCTTTACATACAAAGGCGGGAGCGCCGGAGGGGCCTGTTCGGCTGGTTAATCGGTGCCGTTCAGGCGTTTCCATTCCCGCTGCGCATCGGCCGACCAGCGCTGATGCCGGTCCGCGAACAGCCGGGCCGCGGTCAGCCCGCTCCAGCGGGCGGGCAGCAGTTCCCGGGGCAGGGCCGGGTCGATCGCCGGGAACCGGCGCCAGGCGTGCACCAGCTCGACCTGCCGGGCCAGCACGTCCTCCGGGGCGCGGGCGCGGAACTCCTCGATGAACTCCTCGTACTGTTCCTCGATCGCGGCCAGGTCCCAGGCGGTGGCCACCATGCCCCGCACGTCGGCCAGACCGGACCGGCGCGCCACGAACAGCTGGGCGCTGTCCGCGACACCGGCCTCCCGCAGCACCTGAGTGGCCTCGGCCTCGCGATCCGGGTGCGGGCTGATCCACAGGCCAGGCCCCAGCGATCCGAACCCGGCCCAGCCGAGCCGGGTGCGCAGCACATGCCGGGCCCGCCGGTCGCTGTCCGGGACGCGCGCGGACACCAGCAGCCAGCGGCCGTCCCAGTCCGGTGCGGGACCGGTGAAGGAGTAGATCCGTTCCGCACCGTCGGTGAGCAGGCGGCGTGCGCTGACGGTGAGCCGCCACCGGGTCCGGCGGCCAGTTTTTTCGGCGTCCAGCCAGCCCGCGGCGGCCGTGCGCATCAGCGCTTGGCGGGTCGCCTTCTCCTCGATCCCGAACCGGGTGAGGACCGCGAGAACCGCCGACGTCCAGGCCGTTCCGTCCCCGGTCAGCACGAACTCGCCGAGCAGCGTGAATAGCAGGCCACGGGCGCTTGGCGCACCCGCCGCGTGCCGCCGGGACAGGGCCGGGGCCGGTGCGGCGGGGACACCCGGGCCAGTGCCGCCCAGGTCAGTGCCACCCAGCTCAGTGCCGCCCGGGTCAGTGCCGCCCGGGTCAGCCGCGGGTGTAGTAGGCAACGCCGTCCGCCTCGGTTCTTGACAGCCGTCCCACATGCACCAGGACGTCGAGGTGGGCCATCGTCTCGGTCACCGCCAGGCAGCGGCCCAGCAGGTCCAGTTCGGTGAACGTGCGGCCCCGCCGGGTCCACAGCATCCGCCGCGCGGCTTCGCTGGCCGTGTGCGCGCCCGCGTCGATCGTCTCGTCGATCTGGTACAGCCGGATGTCATGGTGCTCGATCAGCTCGTCGGCCCGGGCGTGCACGCTCGGCGCGACCGGGCCGTGGGCGGGCAGCAGGCGCCGGTCGGGCAGTCCGCGGACCAGCTTCAGCGAGTCGAGGTAGTCGCGCAGCGGCAGCTCGGCGGCGTGCTGCTCGAACCCGATCGACGGCGTGATCCGCGGCAGCACATGATCGCCCGCGAACATGACGTCGCGGGCCGGGTCGACGAACACCACGTGACCGCGGGTGTGCCCCGGCGTCGGGTGGACCTGCCAGCTCCCGGCCCCGACCTGGATCTCTTCCGGCGCGTCGAACCAGGCGTCCGGGTCGTCCCAGTCGCTGACGTCGTGCTCGGCCGGCCCGCCCACCAGCTCGCGGCACAGGTCATCGGCGCCGCCCCGGCGCAGCTGAGCCAGCATGCCGTCCCAGGGCCCGGCCGATGCGTCCCGCAAGAGCCGCAGCGTGGCCGCCTCTCCGCGGCCCAGGGCGATCCGCATGCCGAACTCGCGGCGCAGCGTCACGGCCAGCGTGTAGTGGTCGCGGTGGACGTGCGTGACCAGGAACCGGCGGACGCCCGCCAGGCTCACGCCCAGCAGCTTGACCGCCTGCTCGAGCAGGTCGCGCGCCTCGGTGATGGCCCAGCCGGAGTCGACCAGGACCAGCTCGTCACCGTCGCGTACCGCATAGACGTTGACCGCCCGCAGGCCGTCCTGCGGCAGCGGCAGCGGAATCCGGTACACGCCGGCGCCCACGTCGTACACCCCGGGGATCGTCCAGTCCGCCTCCGGGTCATCCTGCCGCAGCTGCATCACCACCGTTCATGCTTAGCACGCCGGCTCTGCGTGGCCTGGCGGCAGCCCCGGAGACATCGGTCACCGCCGCCGCGTCGTGCGGCCCGGGGCGCAGGGACCGCCGGGCTAGCTTCCCGGCGCCACCTGGATCTTGATGCCTTCACCGGCCCGCACGCTGGCCAGCGCGTCCGGGAACCCGGCGAGCGGATACGGGTCACTCAGCAGCGGGCCGGTGGCGATCGCGCCGTCCGCCATCAGATCGGCCGCCGCGCCGAAGCTGTTCAGCACGGCCATCGACCCGAGTACGGTGATCTCGTCGTTGTAGATCCGGAACGGCGACAGCGATATCTCAGCGTCGCCGCTGGTCACACCGAAGATCAGCAGCCTGCCGCCGCGATTCAGCCGGCCGAACGCGGCCTCGATCGCGGCCGGGGCCCCGGTGGCGTCGACGGCCACGCTGAAGCTCTGGGTGTCCAGGTCGCTGACGTCCTGCGCAACGCTCGCCGCGCCGACCGCGGTGGCGGGCTCCAGGCGGGCTGCCTTCCGGTCCACCATGGCCACCGAGCGGGCCCCGGCCCGGTTGAGCAGCTGCATGAGCAGCAGTCCCATCGTGCCCGCCCCCATCACGAGGACGTCCTGACCGATCACCGGGCCGATGCGGCGCAGCCCGTGCACGGCGCACGACAGCGGTTCGATGAGCGCACCCTGCTGGTCGCTGACGCCGTCCGGGATCGGGTAGGCGTTGCGATGAGGGACCGCGACGTACTCGGCGAACGCGCCATCCACGGTGTCGCCGATCGCGTTCCAGTTGGCGCACAGGTTGCCCCGGCCAGCGTGGCAGGCCGGGCAGTGACCGCAGAACAGTGAGGGGTCGACGGCCACCCGGGTGCCCTCGCTCCATTCGCCGGGGACGCCGTCGCCGACCGCGACCACGCGGCCAGCGAACTCGTGACCAGGGACGATCGGGTAGGGGGTGGGCGGGAACTCACCGTCGGCGATGTGCACGTCCGTGCCGCAGATGCCGCAGGCGCCGACCTGCACCACCAGCTGCCCGAGCGAGGGTGACGGATCGGGCACCTCGGTCACGGTGAGCTTGCCGGGCGTCTCCCAGGTGGCGGCACGCATGAAACTCCCTCCGAACTGGTCCCGGCCGCAGGCCGGGACCAGTCTCAGTCGCCGACGCGCTCTCCGCTGTCAGCGTCGAACAGGTGCAGGTGAGACGCATCGACACCCACCTTAATGACCTCCCCCGGGCGGGGATGCTCGCGGCCGCTGCGGACGATGATGCTGCTGCCGGCGTCGTCAGCCAGGCTCCCGTAGATGAACGAGTCACTGCCCAGGTCCTCGACCAGGGCCACCTTCACGGTGAGCTCACCGCTGCCGCCGACCGACAGGTGCTCGGGCCGGATCCCGACGACGAGCTTGCCGTGGCCCTGGGCCGCGTGCAGTTGCTGATCGGACGGACGGAGCAGCGCGTTCCCGGCCCGGACGCCGCCGCTCTCCAGCACGCCGTCGAAGCGGTTCATCGCGGGCGAGCCGATGAACGAGGCGACGAACACGTTGGCCGGCCGGTCGTACAGCTCGGTGGGTGAGGTGAACTGCTGGAGCTGGCCGAGCCGCATCACCGCCACCCGGTCGCCCATCGTCATGGCCTCGACCTGGTCGTGCGTAACGTACACGGTGGTCACCGCCAGCCGCCGCTGGAGCTCGGCGATCTGCGTGCGGGTCGATACCCGCAGCTGGGCGTCCAGATTGGACAGCGGCTCGTCCATGCAGAAGACCTTGGGCTCGCGGACGATGGCGCGGCCCATCGCGACCCGCTGGCGCTGGCCGCCGGACAGGTTGCGCGGTTTGCGGTCGAGAAAGTCCTCCAGGTCGAGCAGCCTGGCCGCCTCACGGACCCGGCGGGCCCGCTCGCCGGAGTCCACGCCCTGCATCTTCAGGGCGAAGCCCATGTTCTCCCCGACGGTCTTGCTCGGGTACAGCGCGTAGTTCTGGAAGACCATCGCGATGTCGCGCTCGCGGGACGGCACGCCCACCATGTCCTTGCCGTCGATGCGGATGGACCCGTCGTCGATCTCCTCCAGGCCGGCCAGCATCCGCAGCGCGGTCGTCTTCCCGCAGCCCGACGGGCCGACCATGACCACGAACTCGCCGTCGCCGATGGCCAGGTCGAGCGCGTTCACCGCGGGCCGTTCCGCGCCGGGATAGATGCACGTCGCGTGGTCGTAGGTGACCTCAGCCATGAGCGTCTCCTGTCTGCCGCCCTGATAGCGGGCCGAAGGTAGTCATCACTTGATCGCCCCGAAGGACAGGCCGCGGACGAGCTGGCGCTGCGCCACCCACCCGGCCAGGACGACCGGCAGGGTCGCCACCGTGGCCGCCGCGGCGAGCTGGGCGAAGTACAGTCCCTCGGAGGAGATGAACCCGACCAGGAAGACCGGGACGGTGGCGGCGCGTGTCGCGGTGAGGTTCACCGCGAAGAAGAACTCGTTCCACGAGAAGATGCAGCAGATCAGCGCGGTGGCGGCCAGCCCGGGCGCGACCAGCGGCAAGATCACCTCGACCACCGTGCGGCGCAGCGGCGCCCCGTCCATCTCGGCCGCCTCCAGCAGTTCGCCGGGCACCTCCAGGAAGAACGACCGCATCATCCACACGGCGATCGGCAGGTTCATCGCGGTATACAGGATGACCAGGGTGAAGATGTTGTCCAGCATGTGCAGGTCGCGCGCGGCGATGTAGATCGGGATGATCGCGGCCACCACCGGCAGCATCTTCGTGCTGATGAAGAAGAACAGCACGTCACGCGTCTTCTTCACCGGGCGCAGCGACAGCGCGAACGCGCACGGCGTGGCCAGCGCCAGCACCAGGATCGTGGACACGATCGTGGCGAAGGCGGAGTTGGCCACGTACGGCCACAGGCCACTGGAGAACACCGTCTTGTACTGCGACAGGGTGGGCGAGAAGATCAGCGTCGGTGTGTTCGTATACGCCTGGGCCTCGGTCTTGAACGAGGTCAGCACCATCCACAGGACCGGGAAGAAGAACAGGATCCCGACCACCCAGCCGACGATGCCCCAGGTCAGGCTGTTGTTGCGGCGTCTGGCGCGGGGGCCGGCGTACGCCGGTTCCGCGGTGGCCGGCCCGGGCTGTGCCGTCATGCTGTCCGCGCTCATCATGCCGCCTGTTCGGTGCCGGAGAACGAGGTGAAGATCAGCCGCAGCGCGAAGGTCGCGACGATGATCGTGGCCACGACAACCACCACGCCCATCGCCGCCGCCTGCCCGACCTGGAAGCCCAGGAACGCGCGCTGGTAGATGTAGAAGGGCAGGTTGGCGCTGGAGATGCCCGGGCCACCCTGGGTCATCATGTACACCGCGTCGAAGTCGTTGACCACGTAGATGGCGCCCAGGACGACGCCCAGCTCGATGTAGCGCCGCAGGTGCGGGAGCGTCAGCTCGCGGAAGATGGCGAACGGCCGGGCGCCGTCACAGCTGGCCGCCTCCAGGATGTCCTTGGGCTGGCTCTGCAGCCCGGCCAGCACGAGCAGCATCATGAACGGCGTCCACTGCCAGATCATCTCGATCATGACCGAGCCGAGCGGGAGGCTGCTCAGCCAGTCGAAGTGACCGATCCCGAACGGCCGGAGGATGAAGTTGACGATCCCGAACGTCGGGTCGAACATCGTCGTCTTCCACAGCAGCGCCGCGCCGACCGGCATGACCAGGAACGGCGTGATCAGCAGCGTCCGCACGACGCCCCGGCCGAGGAACTTCCGGTCCAGCAGCAGAGCGAGCAGGACGCCGAGGACCATGGCGATGAGCACCGAGCCGACCGTCATGATCACCGTGTTCAGCGCGGTGGTCCGGAACTGGCTGTCCTTGAACACGTCGGCGTAGTTGCCGAACCCGACGAAGTGCTGGGAGCCGGGCCGGACCAGGCTCCACGACTCCAGCGAGTAGTACAGCGTCACCAGGAAGGGCAGCTGGGTGACGATGATCGTGAACACCAGCGCGGGCAGCAGCGGGGCACGCCGGACCCAGCCCTGGCGGCGGCGGTCGGTGCGGGCGCGCGTGCGGTGCGCGCCCGCCACCGGAGGAGCGATCGCGGTCATCATGGCCTCCCTGCGGGTGAGGTGCCGGGAATCGGTCCGGGGCGGCCCGGGCGGACCGGGTAAGGACGCGGACCCGCCATCATGTAGACCGGTACGTGTCGCCGACGGCCTGGGCGTACTGCTGAGCTTGCGCCAGCGCGGAGCCGACCGGCTGGGAGCCGGCGATGGCCGCGCTGAACTGCTCGCTGACGTTGGTGCCGAGATCCTGGAACTCGGGGATGTCCAGGAACTGGATGCCGGTGTAGGGCACTGGCTGGAGGGCCGGGTGGGCCGAGTTGGTCGCGTTGATCGACTGCAGGGTCAGCGGGCCGTAGACCGACGACAGCTTCTTGTACTGCGGGATCTGGTAGCTGGAGAACCGGCTGCCCGGCGGCACGTGCGACCAGCCCAGCTTCTGGCCGACGGTCCTGATGTACGTCTTCGAGGTCATCCAGGAGATGAAGTCCCAGGCCGCCTGCTTGTGCGGACAGGTAGACGGGATCGCCAAAGACCAGGTGTAGAGCCAGCCGGACGGGCGGCCGTCCTGCGTCGGGGCCCAGGCGTAGCCGCTCTTGCCGGCCACCTTGCTGCTGGTCGGATCCTCGATCGTGCTCACCGCCGAGGTGGCGTCGTACCACATGGCGGCGTCCCCCTGGCTGTACAGCGTGGCGCACTCGGAGAACCCGGCCTCGGGAGCGCCCGGCTCGCCGTACTTCTGCAGCAGCGACACGTACGTCGTGACCGCGTGCTCCACCGGGGCGCTGGTCAGCTGGGCCCGCCACTGGGGGTCGAACCACCTGCCGCCGAATGCGTTGATCACCGTGTCCATCGGCGCGAGGTTCTCGCCCCAGCCCGGGTCGCCGCGCAGGCAGATCCCGACCTGTCCCTTCTTCGCGTTGTGCATCCGCGCGGCGATCTGGGCGACCTGGTCCCAGGTCGGCCGCTTCGGCATGGTGACCCCCGCCTGCTGCATCAGGTCCTTGCGGTACATGAGGAAGGAGGACTCGCCGTAGAAGGGCACCGAATACAGGTCACCCCGGTGCGACAGCGTGGCGCGGAGCTGGGGCAGGAAATCGGCCGCGTCATAGCCGGGGGTGGCGTTGATGTACGGCTGCAGATTGACCAGCCAGCCGTTGGCCGACCACATCGGCGTCTCGTAGTTGCTGATCATCACGACGTCGAATTCGCCGCCCTGCGTCGACACGTCCGCGGTGATCTTGGCACGCGCCTCGTTCTCCGGCAGCGACACGAACGTGAGGTGCACGCCGGGATGCTCCTGCTCGAACAGGGGGGACAGGCTGATCGCATCCTGCATCTGCGAGTTCGACACGATGGCCACGGTGATCGTCGTCCCTGAACTGCCGCCCGAGAACAACTGCTGCGCGCCGGTGGCGCAGCCGGACAGGGCGAGCGCCGTACCACCTGCGGTTCCGGCCAGAAAGGCACGGCGGCTGACCGGACGGCCACCGGATCCGGTGGCCGGACTGCGGGCCGCGGATCCGTTGGCCCCGCCAATGTCTCGTCGTCGAGTCATCTCGCATCCCATCGTCCAGGTACGACGTCCTGCACGCGGACACGTGCGTTCAGGTGAGCATCCATCGCTCAGGACGAGCACGGCGATAACAAACACACTGATTCCGCCGTTACCCAAAGTCAAGAAGATGACGGTATGGCCTTCTCCGCCCCGGCCAGCTCGGGCGGCCGGTGAACAGGACCGTGCACGTGAGCACCAGGTGCGTGAGCACCAGGTGCCGCACTCTCCCGGAACCCCGGACCACCCGGACCTCGTCCTGCCGCGCATCCCCCGCCCCGGTCCGCTACTGACAACAATGCCTGGTCCGGTAATTCTGGTAATAACGTCAGATAAGCCGACTTCTAATGATTCCAGGCATGACCCGGAAAGTGAAGCAGGTGTGAATGCCAGCCTTTTATGCATGCAGCTGAGCATTCCGCCGGGCACGGCCATTTGCCATCCGGAACCGCCGCGGGGGCGTCTATCTACTGTCAGGCGGTTTCGGAGCGCTTTCTTCCACTGGGGCGCTTGCGGGTATTTCGTATGACATATCACACCGGGCGGGGGCCAGGAGAGATGACGTGCGACGGGGGATCCGGCTATGCCTCGCGAACGTGCCGGGGCGGCCAGCGCCGGCCCATCAGCCCCTGGCCGTGCGGATCAGGCGGTGAGCGGCCGTCATGAAAATCGCGATGATGACCGAGGGCACCTACCCGTACGGCTTCGGCGGGGTGAGCGTATGGTGCGACCAGCTCATCCGCGGCATGCCCGGGTACGACTTCAGCCTGGTGGCGATCGTGGCGACCGAGGCCGAGCGCATGGTGTGGTCGCTGCCGGACAATGTTGTCGCGGTCGACAGGGTGCTGCTGTGGGGTGCGGCGCCGGCCGGCCCCGCGGCGAGCCGCCGGAACGGGCTTCCGGACGGCCTGCTGCGCAAGCTCATCGATACGCTGCTCGACTCCTCGGCCGAGGCCCAGCCCCGGTTCACCGGCGCCCTGCGCGAGCTGTCCGAATTCGCCCAGCGCGGGAGCCTCAGCGCCGCTCTGGGAAGCGACAAGGCCGTGCGGGCGCTCAGCGAGGCCTGGCGGGAACAGCCGTCCGTCTCCCGCCGGGCCACACCCACCCTGCACGACGCGGTCAGCGCGATGCAGCTCCTGGACCACTCGCTCCGGCCGCTCTCCTACCCGCCGCCGCAGGCGGACCTCGGGCACGCGGTGACCAACGGGCTGGCCGTGCTGCCGGCGCTGGCCGCCAAGTGGCGGTACGGCACGCCGATGATCGTCACCGAGCACGGGGTGTATCTGCGCGAGCAGTACCTGCAGAACCGCAAGAGCCCGTACCGGTGGCCGGTCAAAGCGTTCCATCTCAGCTTCATGCGCCGCCTCTGCGCGCTGGGCTACAGCGAGGCCGGGGCGATCACCCCGGGCAACGTCTACAACCGGCGCTGGGAGGAGCGGCTGGGTGCGGAGCCGGCGCGCATCCGCACCGTGTACAACGGCGTGGACCCGGCGAACTTCCCGGCCCTTTCCGGTGAGCCCGACACTCCGACGATCTCCTGGGTCGGGCGGATGGACCCGATCAAGGACGTGGAGACGCTGGTGCGCGCGTTCGCACTGGTGCACGAGGAGATGCCGGCGGCCCGGCTGCGCCTGTTCGGCACACCGCCCAAGGGCCGGGAGCCTTACCTGGAGCGCTGCCAGGCACTGGCCACCGAGCTGGGCGTCGGCGGGTCGGTGACGTTCGAGGGACGGGTCGAGAACATCCGCGACGCCTACGACGCCGGCCAGATCGTTGCGCTCTCCAGCGTCTCCGAAGGTTTCCCTTACAGCCTGATCGAGGCGATGACCTGCGGCCGGACCTGCGTCGCCACCGATGTCGGCGGGGTGACAGAAGCTGTGGGTGACACCGGCCTGGTGGTGCCACCGCGCAGCCCGAAGCGGATGGCGCAGGCCTGTCTCACCCTGCTGCAGAACGACGATCTCCGGCACCGGCTGGGCGCCGCCGCCCGGACCCGGGCGCTGGATAACTTCACCGTGGACGGCGCGATCACCGCGTTCGACGAGATCTACAGCTCTGTCGGCGCCGGCCGGCCCGTGCCGACCGCACCGATCAAGCTGACCACCGAGAACCCACCGGACGACCGACTGCCCGGGAAGACCACCGAATGACCGCGAGAACCCGTGCGGCGCGCGAGGGCACGCGGGCGCCGCCCGTCGCGAACGGGGGCGGGCCGCTCACGGTTGCCCCGGCCGAGGATGCCAAACCGCGCGACCTGGCGGAGCTGTGTGAACAGTTCATCCTGGTGTGCGAGTCCGCGGTGGACCCCCTGGAGATATCCAGCGCGCTCGAGTTCGACGGCCTGAACGACCAGGCGGCGCGCGAACTGTACGGCGTCCCCGACGTTTTCGCGCTGGCCGAGGAGATGTACCGGCGTGTGCTGCGGCGGCCCGCCGAACCGGAGCCGGTGGCCGATCCGTGGCGGATCAGCAAGCTACGGTCAGCGATGCACGGCCTGATCTTTGGTTTGCCCGCAGTCTGCTTCCCGGCGGCTTCCGGCCTGCTGACCGGCCCCGGTGTGCTCCGCGCGCTGGTCGTCGCGCTGCTCAGCTCCTGGGCCCTGAGCCAGGGGCTCGCCTACCTCGGGTACGCACGCCTGGGCCGTTCGGGCGCGGTTCAGGCCGCCCGGGTGCTGCTGGCGGGAAATACCGCCGGTACGGGCGCGGTCGGCCTGGCCATGGCGCTGACCGCCCTGACCGAACGCGTCCACCTGCCGGTGCTCATCTTCGGCTTCGGGCTGGGGACCTACATGCTGGGCGCCACCGTGCTGATGGTGCTGGGCGCCGAGCGGCTCCTCCTCGTCGTCCTGGCGCCCAGCGTGCTGGGTTCCGCCACGTTCCTGGCCCTGGGGCGACCGCATTATCTGGAATACGCGGCCTGGGGCGCCCTGGCCGCCACCCCAGCGCTGGCCTTTGGCCTGGCCACGTGGCGGGCCATGTGGCGGGCCAGCCGCGAACCTGGTTTCTTCGGCCAGCGCCGCGGCCGGAACGCGAAGGCACCGGAGGCCGCCGGCCAGCTGATCACCGCGGCGGAGCTGCGCGGCGCGCTGCCGAGCGCCGGGTTCGGGCTGGCCGTCGCCGGACTGCTGGTGCTCCCGGTCGCGGCGGGCCTGGCCGGTCGTCAGGGTCCCAACACCGGTGCGCTGCTCGCCTCGCTGCCGCTGGCCCTGAGCATGGGCGTGGCGGAGTGGACGCTCGTCTGGTTCCGGCGGCGGACGCAACGGCTGCTGCGGGCCACCCGGGACGTGCCGGTCTTCGCCTACCGGGCCCGGCTGACGTTGCTCTCGGCGCTGCTGCATTATCTGACCGCCGCCGCGCTGCTGACCGCCGTGGTGGTCGCGGTGGCCACCGCGGCGCACCTCATTCACCCGCACTGGGCCATTGCGCCGCAGATCGCGGCGTACCTGGCGCTCGGCGGGGCGATGTTCGTCGCGTTGCTGCTGCAGGCCTTCGGCAGCCGCATCTTCCCGCTGATCGCGTGCGCGGCGGCGCTGGCCTTCGAGGTCTTCTGGCCCCGCCTGGGGGTGCTCGGGCAGCTCGCGGCCTGTACGGGGCTGCTCGTGGTGCTGACCGGCTACGCGGCTCTGGTGCTGGGAAAGGCCGTTCGGCACGCGTGTTAGGCCGGCTACCGAGGTGCAACCGGATGGGTAAGGGGGCTGCTACGCCCGGGCCGGATTCTCAGGTCACAGGCAGCGGGCAGTCCGCCGCCAGACGGAAGAAGGGGAGACTGCGATGACAGATCATGTCGCGGTAACGGGGGCCGAGGGTTTCATCGGCTCGCACCTGGTCGAGGCGCTGGTGCGCCGCGGGAACCGGGTAAGGGCGATGGTGCTCTACAACATGCACAGCTCACACGGCTGGCTGGACATGCTCGAGCCCGCCATCAGGGACCAGGTGGACGTGGTCTTCGGGGACGTGCGTGACCCGGCCTCGGTGCACGAGCTCGTCGAAGGCGCGACGGTCGTGTACCACCTCGCCGCCCTCGGATCGGTTCCCTACTCCTACAGCGCCCCGCGGTCCTTCGTGGACACCAACGTGATCGGCACGCTGCACGTGCTCGAGGCGGTCCGTGCCTGCCATACCCCGCGCCTGGTGCACACCTCGACCAGCGAGACGTACGGGACGGCCCGCACCGTCCCCATCAGCGAGGCGCACCAGCCTCAGGCGCAGTCGCCGTACGCGGCAACCAAGATCGCCGCTGACGCGCTGGCCGAATCGTATTACCTCAGCTTCGGCACACCCGTGACAACGCTGCGCCCGTTCAATACCTTCGGTCCCCGGCAGTCGGCTCGCGCCGTCATCCCGGTGATCATCAGCCAGCTCGCGGCGGGCTCCCGGCGGCTCAAGCTGGGCGCGCTCGACCCGACCCGCGACTTCTCCTACGTCACCGACACCGCCCAGGCGTTCGTGGACCTTGGTGAGGCGCCGGCGTCTGCGGTCGTCGGCGAGGTGTTCAACGTCGGCCCGGGAGAGGACGTCTCCATCCGGCAGCTGGCCCATGACATCGCCAGATTCATGGGCGTGGACGCCGACATCGTCGAAGACTCCCAGCGGCTGCGCCCCAAGGACTCCGAGGTCATGCGGCTGGTGTGCGACGCATCCAGGCTGCGCGAGCGCACCGGATGGCGGCCGCACTACACCCGCGATGAAGGCCTGCGCGAAACCATCGACTGGTTCGTGCAGCCCGAGAACCTGGCCCGCTACAACTCCAGCGAATACAACAAGTAAGTAGGAGACATCATGCATGCAGTAATTCTCGCTGGGGGTAAGGGCATCAGGCTCCGGCCCTATACGACGCGGCTTCCCAAGCCTCTCGTGCCCATCGGAGACGAGCACTCGATCCTGGAGATCGCCCTCTCCCAGCTCGCCCGGCACGGCTTCGACCGTGTCACGCTGGCCATCGGCCACTTCGGCGAACTGATCCGGTCCTACATCGGTGACGGCAGCCGGTGGGGTCTCACCGTCGACTACACCGACATAGAGGAGTCGCCGCTGGGCACGATGGGGCCGGTCCTGCAGATCCTCGACCGGCTGCCCGAGCAGTTCCTGGTCATGAACGGCGACATACTGACCGATCTTGACTATTCGGACCTGATGCGGCGGCACATGGCCTCGGACGCACCGCTCACGGTGTCGACGTACCAGCGCGAGGTACGCATCGACTACGGCGTGCTGACCACCAGAGGCGACCACGTGGTGGAGTTCACCGAGAAGCCGACGATCGACTACCGGGTCAGCATGGGCGTTTACGCCTGCAACCGGCGTGCCCTGGCCAAGTACACACCCGGACTGCCGTTCGGCTTCGACGAGTTCGTCCTGGACCTGCTGGCCTGTGACACTCCGCCGCAGGAGTACGCGTTCAAGGGCTACTGGTTCGACATCGGCCGCCCGGAGGACTACGACCGGGTCAATGCCGAATTCGGCCTCCTCCGGGAAAGCCTGCTGGGGGTCTAGGTGATGCGTCTCATGGTTATCGGTGCGAGCGGCTTCCTCGGTGCGCACATATGGCGCCGGGCCTCGGCGGCCGGTGCGGAGGTGGTGACGGCCGGCCGGTACGAGCTGGCCGATTCACCCCGCCACCGCCTCCTCGACCTCGCCGAGGAGGATCCAGTCCGGGTCGCGGCGATGATCGCGGAGGTGGCTCCGGACGCCGTGGTGAACTGCGCCGGAGCCACCACCGGGGCGCCGGAGGTGCTGGCTGCGGCCAACATCACCGGCACCTACACGCTGACGAAGGCCATGCTCCTGACCCGGCGGCCGCCGCGGCTCGTGCACCTGGGATCCGCGGCCGAGTACGGGCGCGCCGAGCCCGGGGTCCCGGTGACCGAGCAGGTCACTCCCCGGCCCGGCGCGATCTACGGCGCCACCAAGCTGGCCGGCACCCGGCTGGTGGAGCTGGCCGCGGCGGCCGGGCTCGACGCCGTGGTGCTGCGGGTCTTCAACCCCGTTGGCCCGGGAGCGCAGCAAGCCAGCCTGCCGGGCCGGCTGACCGCCGAGCTGCGCCAGGCATCCGGCAGCGGAACTGACGTGCGGCTCGGGTCGCTTGATGCCGTCCGCGACTTCGTCGACGTGCGGGATGTCGCCGACGCGGCGTTCGCCGCCGTGGCCGCGGCCACGCTCCCGCACGTTGTGCTTAACGTCGGCAGCGGGCGGGGAATGCCCGTCCGCGCGATGGTCAAGCAGCTCCTCGAGATCACCGGATGCACGAGCACGGTGCACGAGGACATGCCGGGGCCGGAGCGCTCGGCGGACATCCCCTGGCAGCAAGCCGACATCAGCCGCGCCGTAGCCGACCTGGCCTGGACGCCACGCCGTGACCTGGTGACATCGCTGACCGACCTATGGGAGGCGACCCCTTGACCCCGCGCGCTGCTGACGGCTCCGAGCTGGTCAGGCCGCAGTTGATCGTCCCGGCGTATTTTCATCCGTCGACCCATCCGGACGAGTGGGCGTGGCTGGCCGCCCGCGCCGCACAGATCAGGATGGTCGTGCTCAACCTGGCCAGCGGGCCGGGTGCCCAGCCCGACGCCGCTGTCTTCCCGGTGCTGGACCGGCTGCGTTCCGCCGGGGTGACGGTGGCCGGGTACGTGGACACCGACTACGGCCACCGCCCGGCGCAGGCGGCCATGGCCGATCTCACCCGGTTCGTGGACTGGTACCAGGTCGAAGGGGTGTTCTTCGATCAGGCCGCCGTAGCCGCCGAGGACGTCGGCTATTACGCGGACCTGGCCCGCAAGGTGCGGGATACGGGCGTGCGCCTGGTGGCGTTCAACCACGGCTCGCACCCGGTCGAGGCGTACGCCGAACACGCCGACCTGCTCGGCACGTTCGAGGGCCCCTGGACCGCTTACCTGGAACTGACCGTGCCGCGCTGGGTGCGGGCGCGGCCCGCCGGGCACTTTTTTCACCTGCTGCACTCGGTGCCGGTCTCGTCGTTCGACGACGCCACCTGGCTGGCGGCCCGGCGCAACGTGGGCTGCGCGTTCGTGACCGACCAGGGCGGGGACAATCCCTGGGACCGGCTGCCGGACGGCACATGCGACCGGCAGTCACAGTTAGTCTCCGGCCATGATCCCCCGGTAGTCTCCGGTCATGATCCCCCGGCGGCTTATCGCGGCCACGGCCGCGGTCCTGGTCGTCGTGGCCGGCGCCGTCACGGTACCGCTGATCACCGGGTCCCGGTCACGCTGCCAGGAAGCGCTCGTGCCCGCCTACTTCTATCCGGGAGCC
>Ga0209839_10000730_pt1 | contig 16801 bp, 8 predicted proteins | sample OrgsoiDNA2013050_FD_185800 | JGI IMG/M metagenome (GOLD analysis project Ga0209839, IMG submission 185800) | Permafrost soil microbial communities from the Arctic, to analyse light accelerated degradation of dissolved organic matter (DOM) -... | ecosystem: Environmental > Terrestrial > Soil >... | reverse complement strand
AGCCACGTTGCGCACGTTCGACCAGGTCAAGGAATCGATTTTTGTCAGCGAGCGCGCCAAATTCATCGACGAGCAGCGCGAGCTGGCGATCGGGCCCCTGAAGAACGATCCCGCGACAAAAGTGAATCAGGCCGCGGTCGACGCGCTTATCATCATCATCGACCCGGAGAAGGCCATCAAGTCAACTGCCGGCGAGAAGCCCAAGTAGCGGAGTTTCGGCTGGATCGCGGCCTATGCGCCGGCTGCCTTTTGCCGAGCGACAAACGCCCTGTCTGCAGTGCGGACGGCAACGCTGCTATCCTACATCTCATGTCGTCGATCCCGGATCATTTGCCACCGCGTCGTGAAGCCTCCGCCGCGGTGAGTTTCGCGCGCGATCGGGCGCTGTTCGCCAATTTCTTCCAGCGCGAGCTTTTCTCGCGCTATCTCGGAAGCATCAGCGGTCTCGCGTGGGCATTGCTCCATCCGCTTGCTTTGCTTGCCGTGTATCACTTCGTCTTCACGACCATATTTCGCGCCGGGGCGATGAATGGCAAGAGCTTCCTGATCTTCGTCGCGGTTGCGCTGTGGCCTTGGCTTGCCGCGCAGGAGGCGCTGCAGCGCGGCACGGTCAGCATCGCGTCGCATGCGGGCTTGATCCGCAAGGTCGCGTTCCCGCACGAGCTCGTCGTCTACGCGTCGATCGCGGCCACGCTCACGCTGCAGCTCGTGGGTTACCTGTGCGTGCTGTTGGTACTGGCACTTTTCGGCGAGCCGGTCCACTTCGAAGGGCTGCTGCTAGCGCTGCCGCTCTGGATCATCCTCGCGGTGGCCGTGGCGGGGCTCGCGCTCGCGCTGGCGGCGCTCCAGGTTTTCGTCAAGGACATCGAGCACATCCTCATGCCGGTGCTGATGATCCTGATGTACCTGACGCCCATCCTCTATCCGCTGACGCTGGTGCCCGAGGGAATGAAGCCGTGGGTCGCGGCGAATCCTTTCGGCTATCTGGTCGACCGGCTTCGCGACGCACTGCTGGACGGCAAGCTGGCGCTGCAATGGGGCGACGCCGCAGCGGTGATCGTCGCGCTCGCTCTCTTTGCCGCGGGACGATGGGTTTTCCTGCGCCTTTCGCCGCATTTCGAGGATTTCGTCTGATGGCAGCGCCGTTGCTGAAGCTGAGCGCGGTCGGCAAGGACTACGCCAAGACGGATCACAATGCGGCGCGCATTCGACTGGTGTTCGACCTGCTTCGTGGCCGCGGCGTGGCGCACGCTTTTCGAGCGCTCGACGACGTCTCGTTTGAGCTCGCGCCCGGCGAGTCGCTGGGGATCATTGGTGAAAATGGCGCCGGCAAGTCGACGCTGCTCAAGATCGTTGCAGGGGTCATCACTCCGACGCGCGGCCGCGTCGCAGTGCATGGCCGTGTCGGCGCGCTGCTCGAGCTCGGGTCAGGCTTTCACCCCGAGTACACCGGGCTCGCCAACATCGACCTCGCGGCGGCGCTGCTCGGCCTGGCGCCGACCGAAATCGCGGCCAAGCGCGAGGAGATCATTGCCTTCGCCGATATCGGTTCGCACATCCACGATCCGATCAAGCACTACTCCTCGGGGATGGTCGTGCGGCTTGGGTTCGCGGTTGCCACGGCCCTCACGCCGGACGTACTCATCACCGACGAGGTTCTCGCGGTCGGCGACGAATCCTTTCAGAAGAAGTGCATCGCCTGGATGGAAAGGTACCTTCAGGGCGGAGGGACCTTGCTGCTTTGCTCGCACAGCATGTACCACGTTCAGAAGCTTTGCCGGAACGCCTTGTGGCTTAAAGGAGGGCGGGTCGAGCGCTACGGCGCGTCCGCGGACGTCACGCAGTCGTATCTCGCGTATCACGAGGAAAAGAGTGCCGGCGCAAAGCAACCGATATCGCCGCATCGTGCCGCGGCGGAAGGCGTTTATGCAATCCAGTCACTTGTCCTCGATCCAGGTGCGCATATCGAATCGGGTGGCGCATTGACCGTCAGCGGCAACATTTTTTCGCCCGACGGCCGGGCCCCGGTGATTCTGCTCGGCGTGGTTCGCGCCGATGGCACGCCGGTGTACGGTGTCGCGTCCGACATGGATGGCGTCGCTCCGACCCGGATCGACGACCGGGAGTTTTCATTCAGGTTGACGTTTCCGGCGCTGCCCCTGCTGCCGGGCAAATACCTTATACGGGCACATGCGCTCGATCCCGAAGGCGTCCGGCTCTTCGACAACGTCGAACAGACGTTTACCGTCGAAGGCGACACACGCGAGCTGGGCCTGGTGCGCATCGCCCATCGATGGCATGACGGCGTCGATTCCGCGGTGGCGTCCGACAGGCGGCTGGGAACGCGCTGATCGGGTAAAATTACGGTTTTCCCCGCGGCGCCTGGGTGATCGGCGCGCTCCGAACTCGTCCCCGCATGGATTCCGACATCACCTTCACCGGAGAGCGTTTCGTGCCGGGCTGCGCCGGCGAAATCGCGTACGAGCATTGGCACCGGTACGTGTTCGCGCGCCAGTTCGTCGCCGGGAAGCGGGTTCTCGACGCGGCGTGCGGCGAGGGATACGGCAGCGCGCTACTTGGCACCGTGGCGACCAACGTCGTTGGCGTCGACATCGACCCTGCGACCGTCGCTCATGCCGGTGAGCGTTACGGCAAAGGCGACAGTATTCGTTTCCTGACGGGCTCGTGCGCGGCGCTGCCGCTGCCCGACGCGTCGGTCGACGCCGTCGTATCGTTCGAGACCATCGAACATCTCGATGCCGCCGATCAACCGAAAATGCTCGCCGAATTCGCGCGCGTGCTTGCGCCCGACGGATTGCTGATCATCTCGTCTCCCAACAAGCGGCTCTACAGCGATGAGCGTTCGTACGTCAACGAATTCCACCGCCACGAGCTGTATCGCGAGGGACTCGCGACGCTGCTGGCGCCATCGTTTCCGGCGCAGTCCTGGTATCACCAGCGCGTTTCCCCATGGTCGACGATCTGGTCCGAGCACTCGACGCAAGGCGCCGAGGCCTGGCTCGGCGACGCGCGTGGTGTCGCTCCCTACAAGGCGCCTGAAGGCATGTATTTCGTCGTGATTGCCGCTCGCTCAGCGCGAACGGAGATCCCGGTTGTGGCTGGCTCGCTGTTCGCCGACGCCGAAGGCACCGAGCTCAAGCGCAATGCGGAGAATGCACGCGAAGTCATGCGTCTGGATGCGCTGCTGCGCGATCGAGACGCTGCGCTCGACCGCCAGACCTGGCACATCCAGCACCTTGAAAAGCTGGTCGCCGAGCGGGACTTGGCTGTCGGCCGAACGCTGAAGGAACTGGACGTCTCGCGTGAGGAGCGCGACCGGCAACTCGCCGAGCATGCCAGGATGATCGCCGAGCGCGAGACGCGCGCCGCAGCTCTCGAGCGCGAGCTAGGGCAGGCGCAAGCCGCGCTGCAGGCGTCCGAAGCCACCGTCGCCCATCGGCAGAGCGCGCGCTGGTGGGTCAAGCTTCCGTGGTTCCGGATCAAGCTCTGGCTGGCGCGCACTCGCTGATGCTGCACCCGTCCGGCCACGCAATCGACATCGTCGTCCCGGTCTACAACGCCGCGGACGACTTGAAACGTTGCGTCGAGAGCGTGCTGCTGCACACCGGCGGCGACTACCGCCTGCTTCTGATCGACGATGGGTCGCCGGACAAGGCCGTCGGCGTCTGCTTTTCGGAAATTCAGTCGCGCGCGTTGGCGCAGGTACATTGCGTATCCAACCGGGACAACGTCGGCTTCACGCTGACGGCCAATCTCGGCATCGGTTTGGCGCGTGACGGCGCCGACGTCGTTCTGCTCAATTCCGATACGATCGTCACCCGCGGCTGGCTCGACAAGCTCGCACGTTGCGCGCAATCCGACGCCTTGATCGGTACCATCACGCCGTTTTCCAACAACGCCGAAATCTGCTCGCTGCCACGCTTTTGCGAAAACAACAAGTGGCCTTCGGAGCGCGACACCGAGCCGATGGTTCGCGCACTCGAGTGGGCCGCCGTGCCGTCGTACCCCGACTTGCCCACCGGCGTCGGGTTTTGCCTGTACATACGGCGAGCGCTGATCGACGCGATCGGTGCCTTCGATCCGGTTTTCGGGCTCGGTTACGGCGAGGAAAACGACTATTGCATGCGTGCCGCGCGAGCGGGGTTCCGCAACGTTCTCTGTGACGATGCGTTCGTAGTGCATCTCGGCGGCAGCTCCTTCGGCGCCAAGCGAAACGATCTCGCGCGCCGCAACATGGCCATTCTTCTCGAGCGCCATCCGCAGTACCTCGATCTGGTCAAGTCGTACATCGCGGCCGACCCGCTCCGCCCCATGCGCGAGCTCGCGCTTTCGCACTACACGACGCTCATCGATCCTCTGCCGGGACTGCTGCACGTGATTCACGGCCATGGCGGAGGCACCGAGTATCACGTTCGGGCGCTCATCGCCGCGTCGTCCTCGGCATTTCACCATTTTCTGCTGATCGCGATCGGAGACGAGTGGCAGCTCGAGGAGCACCGCGAGGGCGAGATTCGAAGCTACGATTTCCAGCGGCTTCCCGGCGAGCGATGGGGCGAATTTCTGTCGGGGATGTGTGCCAGATTCGGCATAGCGATCATTCACCTGCACAACATTTCGGGCTGCCGCGATGGCTTGATCAGCGCCCTCGCCGAAGCCGAACTGCCTTACGGCTACACCGTACACGATCTGAATTTCGCGTGTCCCACGATCACTTTCCTGAATGCTGAGCAGGCCTATTGCGGCGCCGTCACCGACGGCGCGGTGTGCGCCGCCTGCCTTGCCGCGCAACCCGAATTTGCCGGTATCGACATCAACGACTGGCGCGCCAAGCATCGCGCGTTGCTGGCCCGCGCCGCGTTCGTGATCGCGCCTTCGAGCTGGGCGGCATCCGTTTTACGGCGCTATTTTCCGGAGCACGAAGTGCACGTCATTCCGCACGGAAGCTCTAAGGGGATTTCGCGTTCCGACGCGATTCGCGCGCCGTTGCCCTTTTCAAACGACGGACGTGCTGTCATTGCGGTGCTTGGCGCGATCGGTCCCGACAAGGGTGCGCGGCGACTGGAAAGCCTGGTCGAGCTCACACGGAAGCGCGGGCTCCCCTTGCGTTGGGTGCTGATCGGTTATCTCGACCGCGGGCGTGATCCATGGCAATCGAGCGATGGCGTATTCGCCATGCACGGACCCTACGCATCGGACGCATTGCCGCAACTGCTCGAGCACTATGATGTCCGTCTGGTCGCGTATCCTTCGGTGGGGCCGGAGACGTTCAGCTTCACCTTGTCCGAAGCATGGGCGGCGGGCCGCCCGGCAGTGGTTCCACCCATAGGCGCGCTTGCCGATCGGATATCGGCAACGGGATCCGGTTGGATCCTGACCGACGAAGAGTGGCTGAACGACGAGCGCATGCTCGATCGCATCGCAGCGTTGCTCGATCCGCGGGAGAAGGACGCGTATGATCGCGCCGCCGCGCGCGCCCGCGCCGCGCCGCAACCCGCGTTGGCGTCGATGACCGAAGACACGCTTGCCGTCTATCGCGACGCGCGGCAGCGGACATTGGCGCGGCCTGCGGCGAAGCCAATCGCGGCCGCGCGGTGCCTCGCCGCGTTGCACTACTCGCCATGGCATCCACCGCAAGCGGGGCCGCCCGCCGTGGATCTGCCCGCGCACATCGTGCCGCGCGGACCGATCGCGGGGATAGCGCGCGTCGCCCTGCGCATCCGCCACACGTTTCCAGGCCGGGTCCTCTACCGCCTGGCGCCCAAGGCGCTACGCGAGGCGTTGAAGGCGCGGGTCTCGGGATGATCGAGGCCGAATACGGCGAGTGGCTCGCCCGAGGGCAGGCCCACCAGCAGGCGGCGCGGCCGATCGACGCGATGTTGTGCTATCGCCAGGCGTTGAAATCCAATCGCAACGCGGTGCAGGTACAGTTCCAACTCGGCGAGGTATTGCGCGATCTCGGGCGCAGCGAGGAAGCGCTTGCTGCCTTCCGCATGGCGCTGACCTGGCAGCCGCAGCACGTCGGGTCGCTGATTGCGGTCGGCGATTTGTTGCGGGCGGCAGCGCCGGTGGACGCCGCCGCGCATTACCGGCGCGCCGCGGGGTTGGACTCGCGTAATCCCGCGGCGCGCAAGGGTCTCGCGTTGTCCTTGCTCGCCTCGGGCGACCCGGGTGCGCTCGCGCAGATGATCCCTTTGCTGGCTTCCGAAACGCCGGCCTTTCACGACTGGGACGAGCTGGCTCGGAGGCTCGCCGCCACCGAGCCTTCGTCCGACCGAAGCGAGCTTCTGCGCTCGATCGGATCGCGCGCGGATTTTCCGCCTTCGGCGCTGCTGCTTGCAATCGTCATTGAGAGCGCCGCCGCCGGCACGTCGCAGGACAAGGCCCGCGCGCTCGCATTGTTCGATGTTGCGAAACTGCGCGCGGCGGCCATCGACGATCCGGAGGCGCTGCGGCGGCTCGCGCTTGCGGCGGCGGCGATCGGTCCGAACGATCTGTCCGCTGCGTGGGCGCACCGTTACGCGCAGGCGTGCGTCGCGATGCACTCCCCGCCGGTCCCGCTGTTGTGGCCGCGGCGTACGGCCGGCAGCGCGCTGCGCGTTGCTTATCTCGTTCCGCGGCGAGGTCCGTGGATCGTCAGTGGAGCAACGATCGACATCGGTGACTATCTGCGCCACGTCGTGGCAGCACATGCACGCGACAAGTTCGCCGTCTCGATCCTGTTCGTAGGAGACGCGGCGCTCCCCAGCGTCGGCACCGAACAATTCAAGGATATTCCCTTGGCAACGCTTGGCGTGGCGCCCGGAATGGCGACGGCGCGGGCGGTCGCCGAAGCCGATTACGATGCGCTGATCGATCTTGGCGGCATGGCAGAAGCCACGGGAGCTTTCCTTGCCGCCCGGCCCGCACGCACCGTATGGACCTACCCGACGCTGACCGCGGCGCACGCCGCACCGCTTTGCACCCACGTGCTGCCGCCGCTAGCTGCCCAGGACGGCAAGAGTATCGACGTGGCCTCGTGGACCGAGCACCGCCGGGCCATCGAGGCCGCGCTGAGGCTCGCTTGCGGCGACAAGTCGGGGCAGGCGGGGCTGACGCCCGGTGCGATGATCGGGCTTTGGCGCCGCGCGGTTGCCGCACACCAAGGCTCCGATGCTGACGCGGCGCTCGCCGGTTATCGAGAGGTGCTTGCCGAGCAGCCCGATTTTGCGCCGGCGCTCTACCTGCAAGGCCTTTTGCTGCGCGATCGCGGCCGCGACGACGATGCGAGATCCTCGCTCGCGTCGGTGATCGCGATCGCGCCTGCGTACGCCGAGGCGAGAGTCGTGCTGGCGAATCTCGAAGGGAAACGGGGAGAGCTGGATTCGGCGTTGGCGCTGTGTCGTGCCGGACTCGCGCTGGCGACCGACGAAAATTCACGCGTGTCGCTGCAACGTGCGCTGGGCTTGGCCGAGCTCGCGCGGCACGATGCAGTGGCGGCGCGCGCCGCGTTCGAGGATGTCCTGAAGAGCCTGCCCACCGATGCGGATGCCCATTACAACCACGGCGTTGCGCTGCAGATGGCGCATTTGCGCGAGGACGCGCTGCGCGCTTACCAGCGCGCGCTCGCGTTCAATGCGGAGCTGGTTGCCGCCGACTTCAACATCGGCGTCATCCTTCAGGAGCAGGGACGCACCGACGCCGCGATCACCGCCTTCGAGCAGGTGATCGCGCGCGATCCGCGGCATGTCCCGGCGCACAAGGCGCTGGGCGATACGCTGCTGGGCGCACGGCGCATCGATGACTGGCTGAGGGTCTTCGAGCGATTCGAGGCCAACTGTCCGAACGCGCTTTCGCTCGCGGTCCAGGCACTCGAGGTCTATCAGTATCGAGGCGACTTTGCCGGGCTGGACCGCTATCTCGACCGGCTGCGGCAGGACGAGTTCAAGCCCGAGAACGAAACCGACCTCGCCGACTGCCTCGAGCAACTCCTGTTCCTGCTTCTCTACTTCGATATCGAGCCGGAAGCGCAGCTCGGCTTGTATCGCGCGTACGACGCGGTGGCGCAGCGCGTGTACGGCAAGCCGCTTCCGCCACCAGGCGTCCGTCGTCCGGGGCGGCTGCGCATCGGCTACTTGTCGGGCGACCTGCGCAATCAGGTCATGGGCAAGATGATGTGGTCGGCGGTCCGGCATCACGACCGGGACCGGTTCGAGATATATTTTTACTCGCTGAATTCGGAAAACGACGACTGGACCGAGCGCTACCGCCAGTTTGGAGATCATTTCGAGATGATCGGCGATCTCCCGGAGCGCGAAGCGGCGCGGCGTATTGCCGCCAATGACCTCGACCTGCTGGTGGACCTTTCGACGCATACCAAGGGCGCGAAGCCGGGCATTCTCGCGTTGAAGCCGGCAAGGGTGCAGCTCACGCACGTGGCCAGCGCCGGCGTCGTCGGTTTGACCGCCATCGACTTCAAGCTGACCGACGCTTTTGCCGATACTCCCGAAAACCAGGCGTTTCAGATCGAGACACTGTTGCCGATGGCCGGGTGCGTGTATCCGTATCGCCACATCCCGCCCGCAACCGATCATCCGTTCCACCGCGACCGGCTGAACATCCGCCGCGACGCGATGGTCATCGGCGCGTTCGTCAATCCGTTGAAGCTGTCGCGGCGCTGCCTTTCGCTCTGGCGCGAAGTGATGGAGCGCGCGCCGGCCGCGCTGCTCGCGATCTCTCCGCTGTCGCCCGAGGCCCGGGGCGTCTACGTTCGCCTGCTGTCGGCGGCGAACATCCCGCTGCAGCGCGTCATCGTGCTGCCTCAGGGCCGCAACGACGAAGAGAACCAGGCGCGCTACAACGTGATCGACTTCACTCTCGACCCGCTCCCGTACGGCGGCGTCAACGGAACTCTGGAAGCGCTCGACATGGGCGTGCCGGTCGTCACCCTGTGCGGAAAAAAACACGGCGAGCGCACTTCGTACAGCATTCTCGAGAATCTGGGCGTGCGCGAGACCGTCGCCGCAAGCGGCAGCGAATACGTGGACATCGCCGTGCGTCTGGCGACCGAAAGCGCGTTCATGTCCCGGGTGAGGGCTGCCATCAAGGCAGGATTGGCGGATTCCCTGCTCGTCGACATGCCGCGGCACACACTGGCTCTGGAAGCCGCATATGAACAGGCGTTGGCGCGAGCGCAGCCGCACGCATCGGGTGACGCGAGCCGATGACCGAACGCGGCCGCATCGAGCTGGCGCGGCAGATGCTTCTCGCCGGCGACACCGCCGCTGCTCGTCTCACATCCGACGCATGCGTGAAATCCCCGGCAGACGCCAAGGAACTGGCCAGTGCGCACCTGATCCTGGCCGCATGCTCTCGCCGTGAGGGTGATGTAGCCGCAATGCTTGCGCACGCTGCCAGCGCCGTGGCGGCGACGCCGCACGATGCGCTCGCGCACTACGCGCTCGCCGAATGCGGCGACGAAGCGGGCGACAAGCCGCGCGCAATCGCCGAGCTTCGCCGCGCGCTCGAATGCGATCCGGACATGGTTCAGGCGCACCGTTACCTCGGCGCGCTGCTGCTCGACGCCGGGTCGCCCGACCTTGCCGCCGAAAGCCTGCAGCGTGCGGTGACGCTCGACGAGCAGCATCCCGAAGCCTGGAACAATCTCGGCACCGCATTGCACTTCGCGAATCGTCTCGCCGATGCGCAAGCCGCGTATGGCCGCGCGCTGGTGCTCAAGCCGGATTATCCGAGGGCCGAATGCAATCTCGCTGTGCTCGAGCGCGATCAGGGTCGCGCCGATTTGGCGGAAGCAAGATTGCGCGCCCTCATTGCGCGCCAGTCTCCGGCCACGGTGTTTCGCCCGGCGTTGACCGGACTGGCCGATCTCCTGCGCGCCCGTGGCGAGCTCGACGAAGCCGCGGAGCTCTATTTGCGCGCGGCGAAGCTAGCGCCCGACTCGAGCGCGACCGAGATGCTGGACCTCGGCATGGTGCTCGCTGAACGCGGAGATCCGCTGCAGGCGAAAAAAGCCTACGGCGTCGCGCTGCGGCAGAAGCCTAAATTCCTGCGCGCGGCGCTGGCCATGAATCTGACCCTGCCAATGATCTACGAAGACGCGGCCGAGGTCGCGCGCGCACGCGCCGGGTTTGTTGCCGGGCTCGAAACGCTGGAGCGGGAGCTCGACGAGCGAATCGCCGGGTCGGACTGGCGTCAGGTTGCCGACGGTCTGACCTGGAGCAATTTCTTCCTCGCCTATCAGGGCGAGGACGACAAGCCCTTGCAGTCGCGTTATGCGGCGCTTGTCGCGCGCGCGCTCGACCGCGTCGACCGCTCTTGGCGGGAGCCTATTCCCGCGGCGCCGGTGACGGGCCGGAAAATTCGAGTTGGCTTTGTCTCCGCGCTGTTGCGCGAATGCACCGTTGGACGCTATTTTGCGCGTTGGCTCACCGACCTCGATCGCGAGCAATTCGATGTGTCGTTCTATTCGCTCAGCGGAGGCGTCGACGAGATCACGACCGCAATTTCCGCTCGCGCCGATCGCGTGCATGCGTTTGCCGGCGGCGACGCGCTGCCCTCGACGCTTGCACCGATCATCCGCTCAGAGCGTCTGGACCTGCTGGTCTATCCGGAGCTGGGCATGGACCAGGCGACCTTCGCACTCGCTTCGATGAGGCTTGCGCCGCGTCAGTACGCGGCGTGGGGCCACCCGGTGACGACCGGCCATGCAACCATCGACGGTTTCCTGTCCTGCGCCGCGATGGAGCCCGAGGATGCCGACACGCATTACACGGAGAGACTCATCCGCCTGCCGGGCATCGGCACCCGTTTCCGGCGTCAGGCGCTGCCGCCGCCGGTCGAGCGCGACGCCTTCAGCCTGCCGCGGGACGCAACGCTTCTGCTTTGCCCTCAATCGCTGTTCAAGATTCATCCGGACAACGACGCTCTGCTCGCCCGCGTTCTGATCGCGAACCCACGCGCGATGCTGGTGCTGTTCGCGGGCCGGCATCCCGCCGTCACCGACCAGTTCATGCGCCGCCTCTCGCGCTGCTTCGACCAACACGGGCTCGCCATCCGCGATCGGACGCGCATGCTGCCGCAACTGCCGCACGAGGCCTACCGCGCCGTGAATCTCGCCTGCGACGCGATGCTCGACACCCTGCGCTGGTCCGGCGGGCAGACCAGCGTCGACGCGCTCGATTGCGGCTTGCCGGTGGTCACGCTGCCAGGAACACTAATGCGTGGCCGCCAGAGCGCAGGCATGCTCTCGCTGCTGGGGCTGCACGAGCTGATTGCCGCTGATGCCGACGATTACATCGCCATCGCAACCCGGCTCTGCCAGGACGCGCCCTGGCGGGCCCGGCTCGCTGCGGACATCCGCGAGCGCAACGGCATCCTGTTCGACGATCCGGCGCCGCTCGAATCGCTGCAGGCGTTTTATCGCGAGGCCGCCGCCACGCCTGTCGCGTAGTCGTCCCAGATGCGCAGTAGGCCGTCCTCGAAGTCGCGCGCATAGCGCGGCATGTCGAACAGGGGGTAGGTCGAGCGATTCTCCGCCAGTCGCGTGCGCACCGACGCGAGCGCTCCCGGCTCCCGAGCGAGGCGCAAGGCCAGCGCTTCGTATTCATCGAAGCTTAAGGTGACCATGTCAGGCAGCCCGATGGCGCGCAACTGGCTGCCAGGATTGCGGCTCGCCAGCGTGTCGCCGGCGCAAGTCACCACCGGCAGCCCGACCAGCAGCGCGTCGTTGGTGGTGGTATGCGCGCCGTACGGCGAAGTGTCCAGAAACAGGTCCGCGAGCGCGGTTCGCGCGAGGTGTTGTGCGTTTTCGACTCGCGGCGCGAAAATCAGGCGTGCGGGATCGATGCCTGCCTTTCTTGCCTCGCGCCGAAGATTGGTCATGGACTCGGCATTCGGTGCAAGCAGCCAGAGCACGCTGTCGGGTACCGCCGCGAGCAGCCGCGCCCACACCGCAAACACTTCGGGCAGGAGCTTGAAGGTATTGTTGAAGCAACAGAACACGAACGCTCCATCGGGGAGCCCGACATCGCTGCGCGTCGGTGCGGGGCCGCCCGGAGCGCGCCGCGTATCGCTCGGGACATACGAGTGAGGCATGTGGAAAAAGCGCTCGGTGTAATGCTGTTGGAAATCGGCCGGCGCAGCAAAATGGTCGACGTGAATATAGTCGTACCATTCGGCGCCGAGCGTTCCGGGAAAACCCATGCTGTTGATCTGCAGCGGCGCCGGGCGCAGCGCGAATATCTCGGGCTTCGCATTTTGCGTATAGCCGTTGAGATCGAAAAGGATCGCGATGCCATCGGCCCGGATACGCTCGGCGATGCCATTCACGTGCTCCGCGCTGACATCGGCGAAATGCTCGAATGAGCGCGCGATTCGTTGCCCGACCGGACCTGGATCCGCCGGAACGATGCCGTAGGCGAAGGTCTCGAGACGGCCGCGATCGATGCGTTCCCACGCTTCGGTCAGCAGGCTTGCGACCGGGTGATTGCGAAAATCGGACGACACGAAACCCACGCGCAGCCTTCCGTCCGGCGCCGCACGCACGCCCCGACGCGGCAGCGGCGGCCCGGAGTGAAACGTGCGCACCCATTGCCGCGCGGCGCGCAACAGCGTTCGCGGCGGCATCGGCATGGCGTGCAACGGGAACGGGGCAACGTTCCATGAGCTTCCCTGGCGCTCCGCTTCGAGCAGCCGTCGCAAGGCCGAAAACAATTCATCGAGGCCTTGCCACTCGCACCGATGTTGCCTTGCGTGGGCAAGCATCGCCAGCGCGTATGGATTCGCCGGATCGAGCTCGACCGCCCGCACAAGCGGCGAATCGGCGTCGCCATAGCGCGCCTGCTCTACGCACAGCGAGCCGATATTGGTCAGTATCTGCGCATCGTCCGGCGCGCGAGCGGCGGCGTCGCGAAAGCACGCCTCCGCCTCTACGAGGCGACGGCTTTTCTGCAGCGCAATCGCACGCCGCAAGAGTGTCGCGACCGGTAGATCGACGCGGATAGCGAACATTCGCTCGTAGCTCTCTGCGGAAGCGCCGAAGTCGTTGCGATCGAACTGCGCGTTGGCGAGGTTACCGAGCGCATCGGACTGATCCGGATCGATCGCGACAGCGCGGCGATAGCATTCGAATGCCCGCTCACCCTCGCCGCTGGCCTCGAACGCGAGGCCGAGGTTGTTGAGGACCGCGGTGCTGTCGGGGGCCGCGCCGAGCGCATTCTGGTACTCCGCGATCGCCGCTGGAAGCTCGTTGCGCTCCCGGTGATGGTTGCCAAGGCGGAAATGCGCCTCCGCGTTCGACGGATCGGCCGTGAGCGCGCTCCGCCACGCATCGGCCGCGTGGTCGGGGTCGGTCGAGCGTAAGACAAGCCCGAGCAGGTTCCAGCTTGCGGCGTCGGTGGGGTCTTGTGCGACCGCAGCGCGGCAGGATCTGATCGCGGCTGCTTCATTTCCTGCCGCAAGCTCGGTGCGCGCGCGAGCGAGCAGCGTGCCGGCTTCCGCCGCCGGCCGCGTGCTTTCACTTCGGTCGACCTGGGGGGACGAGTGGTGCGTCGGGTCGGCAGCGTCGCGCAACGCGCCGTGACAATCCTTGTACCGTCTTCCGCTGCCGCAGGAGCACGGTGCGTTGCGTGACGCCGGCGGAGAAATCATTTCAGGACGGGAGCTCGCTCAAATCCGAAGCGACGCGAGCGGCGACCGAGGACCAGTCATGCAGCCGCGATTGGCGATAAAGACGCATGGAGGGATACCAAGGCGTATCGTCGCGGTCCAGCATCCAGCGCCAATCCGGCGCAAACGGCAGGAGCAGCCAGCAGCGGCGCCCGAGGGCGCCCGCGAGATGCGCGATGCTGGTGTCGACGCTAATGACCAGATCGAGCTCTGCGATCAACGCGGCAGTCTCGACCAGCGAGGTGTTCGGCGAAAGCGCGATTACGCGTTCGGGGTCGGCCAGGGCATCGATCTGTTTGCCCGCTTCTCCCTGTTGCAGCGAATACCAGGCGATATCCGGCAGCGCCAGGAGCGGCGCCAGCGCGGCGAGCGGGCACGAGCGGTTCCGGTCGTTGCTGTGCTCCCTGCTGCCGGCCCAGACGAGGCCGGCGCTAAAGCGTCCGTGGCGTCCGCGGCGGGAATCGATGCGCTCGCGCGCGGCGTCGCGATGCGCGCGCGAAACGCTCACGTAGGAAGGCTGGCTAGGAATCGTTTCCGCGGTCGTGGCGAAAATGCGCGGAAGCGAGAGCAGCGGAAAGTGTGCGTCATAGTGCGGAATCGGATCGTCGCTGCCGAATGCATGGCTCACTCCGGGCACCGTTGCGATCAGCGGCTTCAAGGCGTCGACGCAGTGGACGACCGCCTGCGCTCCTGCCTGCGCGAGCAGCGTCGCATAACGTGCGAATTGCAGCGCATCGCCGAGGCCCTGCTCGGCATAGAGAAGCAGCGTCTTGCCGGCGGGCGCAACACCGTCCCACGCCAGGCCCGGGTAGAAGTGTCGGCCGCGTCCCAGCTCGGGCAGCACCAGCCGCCAATCGTATTCGCGCCAGCCCTCCGCGAATTGGCCATCGAGCAGCAGCGCAAGCGAGAGATTCCAGTGCGCTTGCGCGAAGTCGGGCTTCCATTCGATGGCGTGGCGAAAGGCATCGATGGCGCCGCGAACGTCATTGATCGACTGCAGGGCGAGGCCGAGATTGCTCCACGCCAATGCGTGATCGGGCTTGAGGGCGAGCGAGGAGCGATACGCGGTGATCGCATCGGACTCGCGATCCGCGGCGGCAAGCGCGAGCCCGAGGTTGTTGCGGAACTCGGGCTCGTCCGGGGACGCCGCGACGGAGCGCTCGAGCAGCGGCAATGCAGCGGCGAGCTCTTGTCGCTGGTAGTGGATCACGCCCAGAAAATGCTGCGCGATCGCGTGATCGGGCTGGGTCGCAAGCACGCCGCGATAGAGCGCTTCGGCGCCGGCAGCGTCACCTTGTTGGTGCAGCGTAAGCGCTCGCTTGAGCTGTTGGTGGAGTACAAACTCGGGGCTCGCTTCCGGAAGAACGCCGGTTGCCAGCGCGCCGTGACAATTCTTGAAGCGCTTGCCGCTGCCGCAGTGGCAGGGATCATTGCGACCCACCGCGGGCATCGACGACGCATTGGCGATGGCCATCGCGAGTCCGGCGGCGGCGTCGGCATGGCCGGGGATTTCATCGAGAATGCGCCGAAAGATCGTCGAGGCAGGTTGCCACTGACCCATCGCCACGCAGTTTCGACCCAGCTGCAGGAGTTGAGGCGAGCGAATGATCGCGGACGAGAAGCGTGACGCGAGCTCGGTGAGCTCGTCAGGAGGAACGACTCTGCAGAAATTGAACAGTCCGTGAAAGCCGAAGGGCTTCCCGATCGGATACGCGGCCTCGAACGCGAAGGCGTCGGCGGTCGATTCGGACGCAAATCGGATGCCATGCTCGCGCTCGAGCAGCGGCCGGAACGCGCGGCCGATCGTCACGTCTTCCGCTTCGGTCAGAATGACGCGGGGATCCTGCAGCGCCAGGAGCAGTTTGCGCGAGCGAAGCGAAAATCCTCCGTTGCCGACGCGCATCCCATCGTCGTGCCAGAACCATTTTGCGCCGATGTAATCGCAGGCGAGGAATTCCTCGCGCCAGCCTTCGGGATTGATCACGTAGCCGTCCCATTGCACCAGCAGGACATGCGAGGTCTCGATGCGGGAGGCAAGTCCCTTCAAGACGAGTTGCGAGTAGTCCTCGCGCGACGTCAGCGCCGGGACGATCTGCGTTTCGACGTCTTGCGTGCCGGCGTCGCGGTCGCTGATGAAAAGCGTGCGGCCGAACCGAATCTGCTCGCTGGAGCGTTGCAGCGCCCGCAACGCCAGCGCGTGATTGAGCGTATCGATGCAGCACAGTGTGACGCCCGGCAGCTCAAGCATCGGCGATCCTGGAGGCGATGGGGGGAGCCACTCGCGCCCGCCCGTCATTCGGATCGGCGCGCGTCACGCTGACGGCGCCGCGACTGCCGGAGACGGCACCGCCAGACGCGTCGCCGTCATCGAGTGCCAGGTCAGCACGCCCAGATAGACGAGCAAGGGGACGATGTGCAAGGTCGCTCGATTCGCGGTGGTCAGATCGTTCATCCATTCCGCCGCGGCGGTAAACGAAAATACGAAAAAAAGGAATGACAGTCCCGCCGCGGCCACCATGGAAAGGGACAACAGGGGCGGCTCGCTCAAGCTCCGCCAGCCGAAGACAATCAATCCGAAGAACGCGTACCACAGCAGGTTCCAGTTACCCATCAGATAGTAACTCTTGACGAGCTGAGCCCACGCGGGCGCGAAATCCAGGTGCAGCCGATAGCCATAGATCGTCGGCTCGGTGCGGACGAGCGCGAGCAACGCAAGGGCGGCGATCGCATATCCGACACCGATGATCCGCGCACCGCGGCGCGGCAGCAGCGTGATCACGACCCCGGGAACAAGCGTGGCCGCCCAAGCCCATCCTGGTTGCTTGATCAGCGGACACGCCGCGGCGAGCAGGAGCGCGATGACTGCGTCGCGCATGTCCCGGCGCATGGCCCAGCGGTAAAACGCCATGGCAGCCAGCGCGTATACCGCGCCCATCGGCAGATCCGCGTAACCGGCGAGTGCGACGTGGACATCGACCAGCGGCAGCGAGGCCAGCAAATAAGCGCCGAAAAGCGCGAGCAGCGGCGCGACACCTTCGCTGCGAAGTGAGCCGTACACGGCGCTAACGAGCGCGATGAGAATGGCCAGCCACGGCCAGTTCATCGCCGAATCGTCCCA
>Ga0209839_10000729_pt1 | contig 16813 bp, 18 predicted proteins | sample OrgsoiDNA2013050_FD_185800 | JGI IMG/M metagenome (GOLD analysis project Ga0209839, IMG submission 185800) | Permafrost soil microbial communities from the Arctic, to analyse light accelerated degradation of dissolved organic matter (DOM) -... | ecosystem: Environmental > Terrestrial > Soil >... | reverse complement strand
GGGCACGACTCATTCTGGCTCACCAGGCAGGGCGCGGTAGCGTCATGGCCCGTGGATCGGCCCGTCCCCCTCAAGACGCTCCTGCGCTGGAGCGAGAGCCTGTCGGCCATCGCCCGCACCGGGCTCGGCTTCACCGAGAGCCTCTACGAGCAGGAGCGCTTCGAGGAGATCCTCAAGGTGGCGGCCGATATCCGGGCCGAAACCGACGAGAATCCCGAGGCGGTCGAGGATGCCGACGGTCTGGTGCAGGAGTGGATGGACACCGTGGGCAAGGGTGTCCCTGGATACGTCACCCCCAAGGTGGCCGTCGGCGCCGCCGTCGGCAACGACCAGGGGGAGCTCCTGCTCATCCAGCGGGCCGACTCGGGGATCTGGCTCTACCCCACCGGGTGGTGCGACGTGGGGTACTCGGCGGCCGAAGTCGTGGTCAAGGAGGTGGAGGAGGAAACGGGCATCGAGGTCGAGCCCGTCCGCCTCATCGCCGTCCTCGATGGGCTGCGGCTCGGCTTCACCCGGGTACCGCTGTACTCCCTCCTGTTCTACTGCCGGGCCGTCGGGGGAACCTTGGAGGCGCACCCCCTCGAATGCCGCGACGTGGGGTGGTTCACCCGCGACACCCTGCCGACGCCGATGGTGGGGGTGGAGCGTTGGGGCGAGCACGTCTTTGCCGCGCTGGCGGGTGAGCGACGGGACGTCCTCTACGACAGCGTCCGCCAACCGATGTGGCGCGGCGACGGAGATTCTTCGAGGACCTGATGACACTGACCGTGAAGGCAGCCGAGACAGCCGATGGGGGACTGCGCGACGCGGTCGCCACCCTGATCCCGCAGCTCTCGTCCTCCTCCCCCCCTCCAGATCTGGAACTGCTCGATCGGATCATCGCCGACCCCGCCACCACTCTTTTGCTGGCCCACCAGGACGACCTGCTGGTGGGCATGCTCACCCTGGCCGTCTTCCAGACGCCCACCGGCGTGCGGGCCTGGATCGAAGACGTGGTGGTCGACGACGCCGCCCGCGGTGCCGGCGTGGCCAGTGCGCTGGTCGGGGTCGCGCTCGATCTGGCCGGAGCACGGGGAGCCCGCACGGTCGACCTGACCTCACGTCCCAGTCGGGAGGCGGCCAACCGCCTCTACCTCCGCCTCGGCTTCGAGCTCCGGGAGACCAACGTGTACCGCTACTCGTCGACGTAGCTGGTCAGACGTGGCCCTTTAAGACGTAGCTCGTCGAGTCAGCTCGTCGAGTAAATCAGCCGAGGCGATCCGGCCGCCTTCTCGCTGATCCCTCTTGACATGCAACTTTTCGGCTGCCTATGGTTAGGCAACCAGATAGCTGCATGTTACGACCGAATGGGAGCACGAAATGGCCGATATCAGACACCGGGTCGGGATCTCCGCCTCGCAAGAACGCGTCTTTGCGGCGTTGTCGACGAAGGGAGGGCTGGCGGATTGGTGGACCCGTGACGTCGAGGGTGAGGCCACCCCCGGCAGCACACTCCGGTTCTTCTTCGGGACCCCCGATCCGAGCGGCGTGATGGAAGTCGTCAACACCACTCCGATCCATCGGGTCAGCTGGCGCTGCGTGGCGGGGCCCGACGACTGGGTCGGCACGAGCCTCAATTTCGAGCTGAAGCCATCAGAGAAGGAGGAGGCGCATGAGAACGGGAACGAGACCGTGCTCCTGTTCACCCATGGGGAATGGCGTGAACCGACCGAGTTCATGCATCACTGCAGCACCAAATGGGCGTACTTCCTCCTGGGACTCAAGGCCTCGCTCGAAGGCGGGGCGTCGGTCGCCTTTCCCAACGACATGCCCATCAGCAGCTGGGGCTGACCCGGCGCCGGCCATGGACGACGTCTTTAGGGCGCTGGCCGACGGTAACCGCCGCCGACTGCTCGATCGGTTGAACGCCCGAAATGGGCAGAGCCTGCGAGAACTGTGCGCCGGCCTCGATATGACCCGGCAATCGGTCAGCAAACATCTGGCCATCTTGGAGGGCGCCAACCTGGTGACCACCGTCCGACACGGTCGGGAGAAGCTGCACTACCTGAACGCCGTCCCCATCAATGACATTGCGGAGCGCTGGATCAATCACTACGACCAAAGTCGGGTCCACGCTCTGTCGGACCTGAAGAGAGCTTTGGAGGACACACCGATGGACAAGCCAGAATTCGTCTACACCACGTACATCAAGACGACGCCCGAACAACTCTGGAAGGGGTTGACCGAACCGGAATTCACCCGCCGGTACTGGGATCTGTCGTTCGAGTCTGACTGGCAGGTCGGCTCTGCCATGACCTTGCACATCGACAAGGGTGGTGTGACCATCGCCGATCCGGCGCAGGTCGTCCTCGAAGCCGATCCGTTCCGCCGGCTGTCCTACACCTGGCACACCTTCACGCCCGAGTGGGGCGAGGCGTACGAGTTCAGCGACGACTACATGGCCAAGGTGAGGAGCGAGCGGCGGTCCAAGGTGACCTTCGACATCGAGCCCAACGGGGACGTGGTCAAGTTGACCGTCGTCCACGACGACTTCGACCCGGGGAGCATCGTGCTCGAGGGCGTCAGTCAGGGTTGGCCACGGCTCCTGTCGAGCCTCAAGACACTGCTTGAAACGGGCGATACCCTGCCCACCGGATGACCACCTTCATCACCCGCTATGAGACCGCGGGCCCCGGGGTTCGCCTGGCCGTCAAGGACCTCATCGATATGGAGGGCCAGCCCACCACGGCCGGCTGCCGGGCGGCGGCCGAGCGGGCTCATCCGGCCCCGAACGATGCCGCCTGCCTGGCCGGAGCCCGAGCGGCCGGGGCTCGCATCGTGGGGCGCACCAACCTGCATGAGCTGGCCCTGGGGGTGACCGGCGTCAACCCCTGGTTCGGCACGCCGGTGAACCCGCTCGATTCCGCCCTCGTCCCAGGTGGGTCGTCGAGCGGATCGGCCGTCGCCGTCGCCACGGGGGAAGCCGACGTGGCCTACGGCAGCGACACCGGCGGGTCCATCCGTATTCCGGCCGCCTGTTGCGGCATCGCCGGCCTCAAGACCACCTGGGGGAGGGTGTCGCTCGACGGGGTGTGGCCGTTGTCGCCGACCTTCGACACCATCGGACCCATGGCCCGTGACGTGGGCGGCCTGGTGCTCGGTATGGAACTGCTCGAGCCTGCCTTTTCCGTCGCCTCAGCCCCGGACGCCGGCCTCGTGGTCGGTCGTCTGCGACCACCGGCCGATCCGCTCATCGACGACGCCGTCGACGATGCCCTGAGCCGGGCCGAGTGGACGTGCCGCGACCTCGACGTCCCTGAATGGGACCGGGCGACCCGGGACGCCGGCCTCCTGCTCGTGGTCGAGGCATGGGAATCCAACCGGATCCTGGCCACCGAGGACCCCGCCGGCATCGGGGCCGATGTACGCGAACGACTGCAGCTGGGATCGGCCTGCGACGCCGCGACCATCGAGCGAGCCCGGGAGGGGCAGCGCCGATGGCAAACCTCGATCAATGCGCTCTTCACCCAGGTCGACTTCCTCGTCACGCCGACCCTGACCATTTTCCCGCCCGAGCTCGATCAGGGCAGTGAGCTCCTGATCGCCCGCTGCACCATCCCGGTCAATCTGGCCGGAGTGCCGGCGCTGTCGTTGCCGGTCCCGACCGGTGGCCCGCTCCCGGGCAGCCTGCAGCTGATCGGACCGCCCCGGAGCGAGGAGCGCCTCCTGGCGGCAGGCCGGTGGTTGGAGTCGGCCGTCGCGAGTGGCTAACCGGCGGCTCGCGGGGAACCATGGTGGGCCACCAGGGACCGGCCGATGTCCGCCAGCTGCATCCGCACACTCTCGGGCCACAGCACCTCGATGGCGTCGGCGAAACCGGCCAGCTGGCGCGCCATCATCTCGGTGGACTGCCCCCGGATCTCCAAGTCGATCAGACCGTCGCTCTCGGAAACCCGTTCGACCATCCGCGTGCCGAAGACGTAGCCCAAGACATCCGCCGTGCCGGGGTCGGTCCGAACGCCCACCCGGGTCGGCGCACGTTGGTCATCGAGCGTCGACACGATGTCCCGCCACGCCGCAGCCAGATCGAAGCCGTCGGGTCGTTGCACCGGCTCATCGGTCCGCTCCACCGAGCGCACCCGGCTCACGCGAAAAGTCCGCTGCCCGGCGTCGGTGTGGGCGATGAGATACCAGACCTGGTTCTTCACCACCAGGCCGAGCGGGTGCACCACGCGCCGTGACGTCGCACCGTCGCGCCGGGTGTAGTCCAAGCGCACCTGCACACCGTCGACCACCGCCATCTGGAGGTCCTCGAGGGCGTCGGGCGCCGGCAGTTGCCGGTGGTCCCACCCGGTCGGGTCGAGCACCACGGCGCCGGCCGCGGCTTCGGCCCCCGGGCGGAAGGTCGCGGGGAGAGCCTGGACGAGCTTGCGCAGGGCGGCCTTGACCTCGGGCGTGGCGGCGGAGGGGCCGGCGACCAGGAACAGGGTGCGGGCCTCGGCGGCCGTCAGCCCGCTCAGGTCGGTCTTGGCCCCGCCGATGAGGGTCCAGCCGCCGCCCCGACCGGGTTGGGAGTAGACGGGGATGCCCGCCAGGGCAAGGCCTTCCAGGTCACGGCGGGCCGTACGCTCGCTGACCTCCAGCTCCTCGGCCAGTGCGTGGGCGGTGATCTGACCCCGGGCTTGGAGCACCAGCAGGGCGGCCACCAGGCGATCGGCTCGCATATAGCCAGTTTCCCACGAAAAGTGGCCACAACATGGCCACTTTGGGGGCGCACCATGGAGTCACCACCAAGTGCCGGCCCGGCCGGCAGAAACGGAGAAGAAGCCATGCCTGGACCCGTGCCTCCCGTCGTCGACGAGCGTGACGCCCTGCTGTCGTTCCTGTCCCAGCAACGAGACGCCATCCGTTACGCCGCCCACGGCCTGACCGACGAGCAGGCCACGGCCCGACCGAGTGTCAGCGAGCTCACCCTGGCCGGGTTGGTCAAGCACGTGGCGCTCTGCGAGCGCGGCTGGATGGTCTCCTTCGTGCAGGAGGGCAGCACCGATCATTTCTTTGCCACCGACGATTACGTACGGGGCTTCGCCCTGGCCGACGGCGAGACGCTGGCCGACGTCCTGAGCCTCTATGCCGACGTGGCCGTCGAGACCGAGAAGATCGTGACCGACCTCCCGGACCTGGGCGCCCCGCTCACGCCCACACCGACCGGCATCCCCTGGCTGCCGGCAGGCCTGGTCTACTCACCGCGCTGGGTGCTGTTCCATTTGATCGAGGAGACGGCCCGGCACGCCGGTCATGCCGACATCATCCGCGAGTCCCTCGACGGCGCCACGTGCTGGGCCCTGATGGCGGCCGCGGAGGGCTGGGACATCTCGGCGTGGGAGTAAACCCCGCGGGAATAGACCCGCGGGAATAACCCCACGTCAGGGGCGTTTCATCGGGTGTGCACATAGAGGTGTGGTCCGATTTCGCTTGCCCTTGGTGCGCTCTGGGGATCTACCGGCTGGACCGGGCCCGGGCCGAGTTCGAGCACGGTGGCGAGATCACGGTGCGCCACCGCTCGTTCGAGCTGGACCCGCGGGCGCCCGCCAAACGGTCGCAGACCATGGAGGAGATACTGGCCGCCAAGTACGGCCGGAGTCCGGAACAGGTGGCGGCCGGCCACGAGCGGATGACCGCCATGGGGGCCGAGGTCGGTATGGAATTCCACTTCGACCGGGTCCAACTGGGAAACACCTTCGACGCCCACCGTGTGGCCCAGGCCGCCCTGGGCTCGCCGGTGGAGGAGGCGGTGGTCAAGGGATTGTTCGGCGCGTATTTCACCGAGGGCTCTCTGCTCTCGGACCACCAGACCCTGCGGGAGACGGCCACCGCGGCGGGCCTGGACCCCGACCTGGTGCGCGGCGTGCTGGCGGGCGATGCCCATACCGATGACGTGCGGGCCGATGAAGCAGCCGCCCGGGAGCTGGGCGTCACCGGGGTGCCCCACTTCGTGATCAACGGTGCCTGGGCCGTGCCCGGGGCCCAGGATGTCGACACCATGGTTACCGTCCTGCGCCGGGCCTGGGAGCGCACCGAGGTCTAGCCGGACCAAGGAGCCGACCTGGCCCTGTCGATTTGCGGGATGCTGTTCGGCGTAGCAGTGCGAGCAGGACGAGCCGTGCCCGGTCCCGCTGGGTGCCGGACCCCGGAAAGAGGAGTGACCATGGACGACGCGACGACCTGGAAGCTGATTCGCGGGGAACGGGCGGCCACGGCCGACATGCTGGCCACGCTCACGCCCGACCAGCGGTCGCAACCCTCGCTCTGCTCGGGCTGGACCGTGCAGATGACGGCCGGGCACATCGTGCAGGGCGCCGAGCAGACCACCGGCTCGTTCATGTCGGGCATGCTGTCCAGCGGCTTCCGGTTCAACGCCATGATGGATCGCCAAGCCCGGACGCTGGGCGCACGGCCGACCACTGAGATCGTCCAGCGGCTCAGTGCCCGGACGACCACCACCAACAAAGCGCCGGCTCCCGCCGTCACCATGCTCGGCGAAGTGGTGACGCACACCGAGGACATCACCCGACCGCTCGGACTGGATCACCAACCGCAGCCCGAAGCGAAGGTCGCCTGCCTCGACCTGTACAAGAAGGCCAATTTCCCGGTGGGGGCCAAGAAGAGGATCGCCGGCCTGCGCCTGAAGGCCACCGACGTCGACTGGACCTACGGGGACGGCCCCGAGGTGTCGGGTCCCGCCCTGTCGCTGCTGATGATCATGACCGGGCGGTCCGCCGGCCTGGACGAGCTCGGGGGCGAAGGTGTGGCTGAGCTCACATCCCGGATGGCCCCGTGACCTGAATCAGAGATCCTGGTGTGATCGCGAGGCCGCGGTCGGCGGATCTCGATCAATCAAGAATGTGCCGGCGGGACGCCGTTGCCTACGACGACCGTGTCGGCGAAGGCGGAGAAGGGCGGGAGGCCGGTCGTCCGAGAGTTGGCCCTGAGCGTCATATCGGGGACGGCCGCAGCCACCGAGAAGGAAGACCAGTGCGCGCACAGACAGGAGGCGGGGATCTCGAGCACCTTGGCCCCGAAATCGCAGTCGGTCTGCGCTTCGACGACCACGGAGCCTACGTAGGCCTTCGTCTTCGGACTCAGAACCGTTGACGTAGATCGGCCACTCCCATTAGGCCATGGTGGCCAAGATCTCGGCGACCATGTCCAGCGTGGTGCCGGGGTGGAGGAAGGCGAAGCGGGCCACGGTCTCGCCTTCCCAGGTCGTGGGCGTCACGAACCCCGTCTGGTCGGAGAGCAACCGGGCCGACCATGCGTCGTAGTCGAGTTTGTTCCATCCCGGTCGGCGGAACAGCACCACCGAGAGTTCGGGCTCGCGCACCAGTTCGGTCTGCGGCGTGGTCGTGATCAGTTGCGCCGAGACCTGGGCGATGGCGAGACCGGCCTCGACGGCGTCGCGGTAGGCGTCTAGGCCGTTGACGGCCATGGAGAACCAGATCGGCAGTCCACGGGCGCGCCGGGTCAGGTGATAGGCGTAGTCGCTCGGGTTCCACTCCTCGGGGTCATCGCTGTGAAGCACCTCGAGGTAGGAGGCGTCCTGGGTGTGGACGGCCTTGGCCAGATTGGGTTGGCGGTAGATGAGGGCGGCGCAGTCGAACGGGGCGAAGAGCCACTTGTGGGGATCAACGATGAACGAGTCGGCCCGGTCGAAGCCGGCGAATTTCTCCCGGACCGACGGGGCGAACAGCGCGGCCCCGCCGTAGGCGCCGTCGATGTGAAACCACAGCGAGTGCGCCTCGGCCACGTCCGCCACCCCGGCCAGGTCGTCAACCATGCCGGCGTTCGTCGTCCCGGCGGTGGCCACCACGCCGATGACCTCACCCGCCCGCGGGTGGACCGCCAGGGCGGCCGAGAGGGCAGCGCCGGTCAGCCGGTGGTCGTCTGAGGGCACGATCAATGCCTCGACGCCGAGGACGTGGAGTGCCTTGCCCACCGAGGAGTGAGCGTCGTCGCTCACCGCGATCAGAGGACGGGCGGGACCGTTCCCGCCCTGCCGGTGCCCGGCCGTGTCGCGGGCCACCATGAGGGCCGAGAGGTTGCCGGCCGATCCGCCGGCCACGAAGCAGCCGCCGGCGCCGGCGGGGAGCCCGGCCTGGCGGGCCAGCACATCGAGCGCCTGGTTCTCGGCCACCACCACGCCGGCCGCCTCCAGCCAGGAGGTGCCGTGCAGCGAGGAGCAAGACACGAACATGTCGAAGAGGAGGGAGGCCTTGGTCGGGGCGGCCGGGATGAAGGATAGAAACCGCGGGCTGTCGCACGACACGACGGCGGTCGACAGTTTGTCCACGAAGAGGCGCATGACCTCGGCGGCCTCGTTGCCCTCGGGCCGCATCAGGCCCGCCAGCTCGAGGGCCAGGTCCCGTTGGAGGCCACCGAAATCGAGCGGGACCGGGTCCATGGCGAGGCGTTCCTTGCAGTACTCCAGGACCAGGTCGGTCATGTCCTCGTCGTAGGTGAACATCAGGCCGACGATCCGTCGTCGCCCGGGCCCGGCTCGGGGCCGACCTCACGCTGGGCCAGCCGCCAGGCTTCCTCGGCCCGCGAGGCCACGTCGCTCACGGCGGCTCCGGTCTTGGTGGCCAAGCGCGCCACGTCCTCGAACTCGGGCTTGGCCCGCCCGCCGCCGACCTTCATGCGGACGACCATGCCGTCGATGGTGACCCGGTCGAACGTGCGGGCCGCGGGCCAACGCTCCAACGGCGTGGCCCGCACCCCGAAGGTCCCGGTGGTTCTGTGGATGACGTGGCGCAGGGCCTCGAGGTGGGCCGCATCGGTGAGGACATGGAGGACATGGCCCGGCCGGCCCTTCTTCATGGTGACCGAGCTGACCCAGGCGTCGAAGGCGCCGCCGTCGAGGGCGGAGGAGATGGCGTAGCCGAGCTGCTCGCCCGTCACGTCGTCGAGGTTGGCCTCGAGCACCAGGGCCGGTTGGCCCGGTCCGATGGCGCCGGCCGCCTGGCGCTGCCCGACCACCACCTGGGTGCAGTTGGGCAACTCATCCATCTCGCCGGCGCCGCCGCCGAAGCCCGAGGTGGTCACCACCATGGCGGGCAGCGGGCCGAACGAGGTGGCGAGGGCGGCCAGCAGGGCGGCTCCGGTCGGCGTGGTGAGCTCCAACGGCGTGTCGCGACCGTACGTGGGAGCGCCCTGCAGCAATCGGACGGTGGCCGGGGAAGGATTGGGGAGCAGCCCATGGGCGGCGCGCACCATGCCGGTCCCCGTGGCCACCGCCGACGCCGTGACCCGGTCGACGGCCAGCACCTCGAGGGCGGCCGCCGTCCCGACGATGTCGATGATGGCGTCGTGCCCTCCGACCTCGTGGAAGTGCACCTGGTCGACCGGGCGGCGGTGCAGTGCCGACTCCACGGCGGCCAAGCGCTGGAACACGGCGAGCGAGCGATCGGCCACCCGCGGCGGGAGGGCCGCATCGGTGATCATGGCGGCGATGTGGGCGTGGGTTCGCACCACCACGGCGTCCCCACCCCGCACCAGGGCGCGGGTGCAGGCCACGCCGCCCCGGAGCGACTCCTCCACCTCGAGCTCCCAGCCGGGCAGGGAGAGCCGCTGGAGGAGGAGGCGGATCTCGGTGACCTCGGCTCCGGCATCGATGAGCGAGCCGAGCGCCATGTCCCCGGCGATGCCGGCGAAGCAGTGGAACCAGGCCACGGTCTCGGTGTCGGCTCGACCGCTCATGGCGGGACTCATGGTGGGACTCATGTCCGGACTCACGGCAGGAGGCGGGCGATGGCGCAGGCCGCCCCGAACCCGTTGTCGATGCCCACGACGGTGACACCGGAGGCGCAGGCGGCCAGCATGGCCAGCAGCGCGGTGACGCCCTCGAAGGCGGCGCCGTAACCCGTGCTGGTGGGGACGGCCACCACCGGGGCCGGGGTCAGGCCACCGACCACGCTGGCCAGCGCCCCCTCCATGCCGGCGATGACCACCACGGCGTCGGCGGCGGCCAGCTGGTCGACCTCGGACAGCAGCCGGTGCAACCCCGCCACGCCGCAGTCCACCAGCACGGTGGGGGCGAAGCCGAGTGCCCCCAGCACCGAGGCGCATTCGGTGGCCACGGGGAGATCCGCCGTGCCGGCGGTCACCACGACCACGGTGCCCGAGCGGTGGGCCGCCGGGCGGAAGACCACCGTCAGGGTCGGACCCGTACCCGACACCTCGCCCGTCCCGTAGCCGAGGACCTCGGTGGCGGCCGATGTGGCCTTGGCCTGGGCCTCGGTGGCCCGGGTGAGGAGGACCGGGCCCGGGGTCCCGCCCAGCAACTCGGCGACGATGGCGGCGCACTGCTCGGGCGTCTTGCCCGGCCCGTAGACGGCTTCGGGTATGCCCTGGCGGAGGTCCCGGTGGTGATCGACCCGGGCGAAGCCCAGATCCGCATAGGGCAACCGGCGCAGTTGGCGGACGGCGTCATCGGGCGTGCACTCCCCCGAGGCCACCTGTTCGATCAGCGTGCGGAGCGAGGAAGGGTCCATGGCCTCACTATCCTGCCCGGGTGTGAACCCTCCTGCGACCTCGGTCGCCTATTTCGGGCCCGCCGCCACCTTCACGCACGAGGCGCTCCTGACCCAGCCCGACCTGGCCGCCGCCGAGCTGCGACCGCTGGGCACCATCACCGCCGTCCTCGAGGCAGTGGCCGAAGGGCAGGTCGACCTCGGCTTCGTCCCGATCGAGAACGCCATCGAGGGGACGGTCAGCGCCACCATCGACGGGCTCATCTTCGACGTCGACCTCTTCATCCAGCGCGAGGTGGTCATGGACATCCACCTGCACCTGATGGCCCGGCCCGGCACCGCCCTCGGCGACCTGCGCCAGGTGTCGTCCTACCCGCACGCCCTGGCGCAGTGCCAGAAGTTCCTGGCCCGACAGCTGCCCGGGGCCGAGCAGCGGGCGGCCAACTCGACGGCCGACGCGGCCCGGGTGCTGGGCGAGTCCGGGGCGACCGACGCAGCCGCCATCGCGCCCCGGCTGGCGGCCGAGCGCTACGGCCTGGCCATCCTGGCCGAGGACGTAGAGGATCACCCCGAGAATCAGACCCGGTTCGTGACGGTGGCCCGGGCCCGAGTGCCGAGAGCGACCGGGCACGACAAGACCAGCATCGTGTGCTTCCAGCGGGCCGACCACCCGGGCAGCCTGCACGGAATGCTGGGCCAGTTCGCCGCCCGCAACATCAACCTGACCAAGCTCGAATCCCGCCCGACCAAGCAGAACCTCGGTGACTACTGCTTCGTGATGGACCTGAGCGGCCACCTGAGCGACGAGGTGATCGCCGATTGCCTACGTGACCTGCATGCGGGCTTGGCCGGAGTGAAATTCCTGGGCTCGTATCCAGCGGCGGGCGCTGACGGCCCCGAGGTGCGCCGCCAGGTCGATGCGGCGTGGCAGGCGGCCGACGAATGGTTGACGGGGCTGCGGGGGTCCGTGGCCGAGTAGGGATTCCGCCGAGGCGGCGGTGCCCGCGGTCCGTCCCCCTGATTCGCGTGACCCGTGTGATCCGCGCCCACGCCGACGAGGCGAAGAGCGGCAGCCGAGCGGTGTGTGAATTGGTCGGAGCGGGCTATCCGGGGAGCCGAGACCGCTGGTACTGTGCGCTGGGAGGGCACATGGCGCTGCGGACAATCGACGTCGACCAGCATCTCTTCGAGGCGCGTGACACCTGGGTGGAGCACATCGACCCGGCATCCCGTGCCGATGCACTGGTCATCGAGGATGACGAGGCGGGCTGGCCCTGGCTCACCTGGCGTGGGACCCAGCTGTCGCCGATCGAGATTCCGTTCCCCGAGAAGTCGGCGGCCATCGGGGACGACCGCCTGTTGCGGCTGGCGGGAGAGCGAGCCCCGTTCACCTTCGAGGGCCGCGTGCCTCCGGCCTACGGCGCAGCCGCGCCGCGCCTGGCCGCGCTGGATGACTTCGGGATCGATGCGGCTGTCATGTTCCCCAACTTCGGATTGCTCTGGGAGAAGATGTTGGCCGGGGACCGTGGCGCGCAGCGGGCCAACGCCCGGGCCTACAACCGCTTCATGGCCGATGTGTGCAGCGACGGCGAGGACCGCCTGTTCGGGGTGGCCCACCTCCTCCTGCACGATCCCGCCTGGGCGGTCGAGGAGATCCGGCGGGTGCGAGCAGAGGGCGTCCGCCTGGCCATGATGGCGCCGGCCCCGGTGGACGGCAAACCTCTCTCCCACCCCGACTTCGACCAGGTCTGGGCGGCCTGCAGTGACGAGGGGGTGGCACCGGTCTTCCACGTCTCGGGCTTCGAGAGCCCGCTCCACCCAGCCTGGTTGCAGGGTGAACTGGAAACCGGCGAGATCCTGTTCGACTCCATCTTTTTGTGGTTGGCCCCGGCGGTCGCGCTGGCCGATCTCATTCTGCACGGCACACTCGAACGGTTCCCGGCGCTGCGCATCGGCGTGGTCGAGCTCACAGCCGGATGGGTGCCCAGTTTCCTGCTGCACCTCGATGGCGCCTCGGACTTCTACGCCCTGCGCCACGGAGGTCCGTACCGGCCCCTGGCCGAGCGGCCGTCGGACTACTTCTTGCGCCAGGTCCGGGTGGCCGCGCTGCCCTACGAGATGCCGAACCGGCTGGTGCCCAAGGTGGGGGACCAGACCTTCATGTTGGGCAGCGACTGGCCCCACGCCGAGGGCGTGTCCGATCCCCGCGCCGCCGCCGAGCGAGCGGCGCACGGTCTGGGCGAGGACGCGCGAACCCACCTCCTGGGGGCCAATGCCGAATGGCTGCTCGGATTGTGAGCGTCGACCTGGTGGCAACCGAGCGTGAACGCGAGCGACTGCGCTCGCTGTACCTGGCCGCGCCGTCGCAGCGCGCGCCCTCGAGGGCACGCGGCGTCCACCACATCGCCCTGATGTGTGGCGACGTCGAGCGCACCATCCGCTTTTATCAGGGGCTCCTCGGCTTCCCCCTGGTTGAGATCTTCGAGAACCGCGACTACCGGGGCTCGACCCACCTGTTCTTCGACATCGGGTTGGATAACTCGTTGGCCTTCTTCGACTTCCCCGGCCTCGACCTCGGCCCGTACGCCGAAGTGTTGGGTGGACTGCACCACATCGCCCTCTCGGTCGATCAGGCGGCGTGGGACGCGGCGCGGGCCAAGTTGGACGAGGCGGGCGTGGCGTACCACATCGACAGCGAGATCTCCATGTACTTCAGTGACCCCGACGGCGTGCGGCTGGAACTGATCGCCGAGGAGCTGGGCTCTCTGTACGGCACCCCCCTCCACTAGTGGGCGTCACCGGCATGGCCAACCTGGCGGTCAAGGTGGCCGACCTCGAGGCGGCTTCGAGCTGGTACACCGCGGCCGGTGCCACCGTGACCGAGCCCGTCGCCTGGGAGAACGGCCGCCGAGCCGACGTGACCTTGGGTTGGCTGCACCTCACGCTGTTCACCAAGGCCATCTACGAGGACGCATGCGAGCTGCCCGAGGAGGGGTTCCTGCACCCGGCGCTCTTCGTCCACGACCTCGATGCCGAACTCGCCCGCCACACAGTGCTGTGGGGACCGCGTGTCGTCTCGGGGAGCTTCGGCGTCCGCCGGATCGCCTTCGTCGAGGCGCCCGGCGGAATCCGCCTCGAGTTCATGGAACAAGTGGAAGAACCGGAGGTTCCCGCGTGAAGGTCGTTCGAGTGCAGCACGTGAGCGTGAACTGTGATGGCCGCCTCGAGGAGACTCGCACGTTCTATGCCGACCTGTTCGAAACCGAGGAGCTGGAGCGACCGGTCATCCCGGGCATCTCGGGGAGTTGGCTGGCCCTGGGCGACGCCCAGCTGCACCTGGTCGACGCCAAGCCCCTGGGGACGCCGATCGACCGGGCCGGCGACCACTGGTGCGTCGAGGTCACGGACCTCGACGCCGCCCGGGCCGAGTTGGAGGAGTCCGGCATTCCCTACGACGAGGGTGCGCAGGGCACGGTGGTGCAGTTGTGGATCAACGATCCGTGTGGCCGCACCGTCGAGCTGCAACAGGCCCGCTGAGCGGAGGGAGTGGGATTCGAACCCACGGAGGCTTGCACCTCACAGCTTTTCAAGAGCTGCGCATTTGTCCGCTCTGCCATCCCTCCAACAGGCTCATGCTAGGTGAGCGCAGGCGCCTGGCCGGTGGGGCCTATGACGCGCTGTGATCCCGGGCTCGGCTCCGGGTCCGCCCCCGCACCGCCTGGTCGAGCACGACCTTGCGCAGCCGGACGACCTTGGGGGTCACCTCGACGCACTCATCGTCGGCAATGAACTCGAGCGCGTGCTCCAGCGAGAAGTTCAACGCCGGCGTCAACCGCTCGAATTCCTCGGCGTTGGCCGAACGGATGTTGTTGAGCTTCTTTTCCTTGGTGGGGTTGACGTCCATCTCTTCCTGGCGGGCGTTCTCGCCGATGACCATGCCCTCGTAGACGTCCTCGGCCGGCCCCACGATCATCGTGCCGCGCTCCTGGAGGTTCATCAACGCGAACGTGGTGGTCAGGCCGCGTCGGTCCGCCACCATGGAACCGTTGCGACGGGTCTTCAGCTCCCCGTGCCACGGTTCCCAGCCGTCGAAGATGTGGTGCAGGATCCCGGTGCCCCGGGTCTCGGTCAAGAACTCGGTCCGGAACCCGATCAGTCCCCGGGCGGGCACCCGGTAGTCCAGGCGGACCCACCCCGATCCGTGGTTGACCATCTCCGTCATGATGCCCTTGCGGAGGGCCAGCAGCTGGGTCACGACTCCGAGATAGTCATCGGGCACATCCACCGACACCCGTTCCACCGGCTCGTGCGTCTTCCCGTCGATCTCGCGGGTCACGACCTGCGGCTTGCCGACCGTCATCTCGAAACCTTCACGGCGCATGGTTTCGACCAGGACGGCCAGCTGCAGCTCGCCCCGGCCCAGCACTTCCCACAGGTCGGGTCGGTCGGTCGGCTTCACCTGGATGGCCACGTTGCCGACGAGCTCGGAGTCGAGGCGGGCCTTGAGCAGACGGGCCGTCAGCTTGGTGCCGTCGGTACCCGACAGCGGCGACGTGTTGATGCCGATGGTCATGGCCAGGCTGGGTTCGTCGACCGTGATGGCGGGGAGGGCCACCGGGTCGTCGACGTCGGCCAGGGTCTCACCGATGGTGACCTCGGCCAGACCGGCGACCGAAACGATCTCGCCCGGACCGGCCGACTCGGACGGCACCTGCTCGAGCGATTCGGTGACGTACATCTCGGTGATCTTGGCCTTCTCGAACGTGCCGTCGAGCTTGCACCACGAAATGACGCTGCCCTTGGTCAGCTCGCCGTTGTAGATGCGGCAGATGGCCAGGCGACCGAGGTAGGGCGAGGCGCTGAGGTTGCAGACGAGGGCCTGGGTCGCCGCCCCCGCCTCGAACTGCGGGGGCGGGATGTGGTCGATGATGGCCTCGAAGAGGGGGTTGACGTTCTCGCCCACCACGTTCTTCTCGGTGCTGACCCAGCCGGCCCGCGCGTTGGCGTACAGGATGGGAAAGTCGATCTGGTGCTCGTCGGCATCGAGGTCCAGGAACAACTCCTCGACCTGGTGTACCACCTCGTCGATGCGGGCGTCGGCCCGGTCGACCTTGTTGATGACCAGCACCACGGGAAGCCGGGCTTCGAGTGTCTTGCGCAGCACGAAACGGGTCTGCGGGAGGGGTCCCTCGGAGGCGTCGACCAGCAACAGGACCCCGTCGACCATGTTCAATCCCCGCTCGACCTCGCCCCCGAAGTCGGCGTGGCCGGGAGTGTCGATGACGTTCATCTTGACGCCGCCCCAGCGCACGGCCGTGTTCTTGGCGAGGATGGTGATGCCCTTCTCTCGCTCGAGGTCCCCCGAGTCCATGACGCGATCGGTCATCTCCTGGTGGGCGCCGAACGCGCCGGTCTGGCGTAAAAGGGCGTCGACCAGGGTTGTCTTGCCGTGGTCAACGTGGGCCACGATGGCCACGTTACGAATGTCATCTCGAGTTTGCATGGGGGTGACAACGATAGGCGAGGTCAGTGGGGTCTCATGCCGCAGCCCCGGATCCACGGTCCGAGGCCCCGAGCAGGGCCACGGTACGGGCCACGGTCGCCACGCCCAGGGAGAGGGTGACCTGGTCGACCTCGAGGCTGACGAAATGTCCCGAATCGGGCCACCACCCCACGATTCGCCCCGGTGGCCGGGGGTCGCCGGGGCGCAGGGCCTCGGCCAGCGCCACCAGGCTGAGCTCGGACCGGACCGCGGCTCGGCGCGGCCCACCGAGGACGACCAGGTGCACCGAGACCGGATTCCCCCTGCCGTCGGTACTACTGCCCCGAACCTCGGCGCGGCTCCGGATGGCCAAGAGGGAGGAATGTGGGCTGTCCCACCAGTGGTCCCGGCCGATGACGGGAGGGGTGTCGAAGGCTTTCCAGTCGAGGCTGTTCCACAGTCGCGTGGCCCAGCTCACGGCATCGGCCTGGACGGCGGCACGCGCTGCGGACCGCTGTGGCTGGACGACAGCAACGTGGATTGGGGGCAATCCCTCAAGCAGGTGAAGGACTGGGTGGACCGCAACGCCCAGGGACAGCGCGTGCACCTGGCCTACTTCGGCTCCATGCCGCCCTCCGCCTACGGACTGAACGTGGCGCCCGTCGGCCCGGATGAATTCGAACGCGATCCCGAAGCGCGCCATCTCCGCCTCGATGTGGGCGACGCGGTCGCCAAAAGCGCGCACGCCGATGATGAGCACCGCGTCGACCCAGTCATTGACGCGCGGGGGGGCATGCGCAACATCATGCGCCGCGTCATGCGC
>Ga0209839_10000728_pt1 | contig 16816 bp, 8 predicted proteins | sample OrgsoiDNA2013050_FD_185800 | JGI IMG/M metagenome (GOLD analysis project Ga0209839, IMG submission 185800) | Permafrost soil microbial communities from the Arctic, to analyse light accelerated degradation of dissolved organic matter (DOM) -... | ecosystem: Environmental > Terrestrial > Soil >... | reverse complement strand
ACTCTCGATCGTCAGGACGTCGTCAACGCGACCGAGCGCCTGTGCCGCGACTATGGGCTGCGGCCGATACGTTGATTTTGCTCTGGGTGCCTTGTTGGGATTTCTCGCGTTATCGCTCTCACGCGCGCGCTTGCGTCAAGTCAGCTCTTTCGGCCGCCTTGCGGTTCCTCGATGAACAGCACCGGCGTTCCCTTTTTAGTGCCGTGGCCCAACAAGCCGACGTCCCAATTCGTCAACCGAATGCACCCGTGGGATTCGGACTTGCTGACCCTGGAAGCGTCGGCCGTGCCATGGATGCCATATCCTTCCGCCGAGAGCCCGATCCAATAGGATCCGGCCGGGTTATTCGGCCCCGGCATGATGGTGAAAGCCTCTTTGGATTTGACGCCTTTGAATTTGTAGTCAGGATTATAGCGATAGCTCGGATTGGCCTCGGATGAGACGACCTTGAGCGTGCCGCCCGGGGTCGGCTTCTCCTCGCTTCCAACCGTGGCCGGGAAGAAGGCAACAAGCTCGCCGGAGGGCGCGAATGCCCTGACCGTCTGAAGCGACTTGTCGACTTCGATACGGCCGACCTTCAATTTGGCTGGCTTATTGAGCACGTTGGTGACGAAAACGGTTTCACCGGCCTGATCGAATTTCTTCCCGGGGTTCAAAGCCGCAAGCAGATCTTCGCTCAAATGAAACTTCTCGGCGATGGCTTCGCGCGGACTGGTATAGCTGAGAGCCTTGAGATCTTTCATCTGCTCCATTTTCACGGGGAGCTTTTCCAAAAACGGTCCTGCGACATCGCTTTTGGAGATCTTGTATTCGGTGATGACGGGGTCGCCGCCCGTTCCCGCGAGCGTCTTCCAGATCTCCGGCGTGAGTGTTTTGTCGGACGGCAAACCCTTGGCGTCCGCGAAGGCTTTCAGGGCCTTTTGCGCGTTTTCACCGAGCTTGCCGTCGATTTCCCCCGGCGAAAATCGAGCCCGGTCCAGCAGAACCTGAAGCTTGACGACGACGGCATCCGCTCTGTCATCGGGGGGAAGCTTGGCGCGATATTCGGCGTTATTGATGCTGGCGGCATCCAGGCCGGCAGCCATCGCCGGCAACACCAGCCAGCCCGACAAAATCGTCGCGACCACAAAGCGGATCATCAGACATCCTCCAGCAATACCGTCACGACAAGAAGTTGAAGGCTCGCGAGTTCCGCGCCACGTCAAAATGAAGGCGGCCTCTGCGCAGGGCCCGGCCCGTCGCTATTTCGACCGCTGCATCGCCGGCTTCTGCAGCGGTTTTTTGGCGGCGCCGAGATTGTGAGCTGTATTGATCAGTGCGATGTGGGTGAGGGCCTGCGGGAAATTGCCGGTTTGACGCCCTTCGCCGGAATCGAATTCCTCCGCCAACAGCCCGAGATCGTTGGCAATCCCGACCACGCGGTCGAACAGCGCCTGCGCCTTGGCGATCTCGCCGGCCAGCACATGGGCGTCTGCGAGCCAAAGGCTGCAGGCGAGAAATGCCCCTTCGATCGGCTGCCGCTCCTGCGAGACCTCGCGGGGATCGTGCCGCAGCACGAATCCGTCGCGCATCATATATTTCTCGATGGCCTCGATGGTGCCGCGAACGCGCGGGTCCGAGGCGGGGAGAAAGCCAACCGCGGGCAGCAGCAGGATGCTGGCATCGAGCAACGGCGATCCATAGGATTCGACGAACGCATTTTGCGTGGCGTCAAAACCCTTTTCGCAGACATCGCGACAGATGGCATCGCGCAACGTCCGCCAGCGATCGAGCGGCGCATCAAAGCCGAACTTTTCCGCGCTTTTGATGCCGCGATCGAACGCCACCCACGTCATCACCTTCGACGAAACATAGTGCTTGCCGTCGCCGCGCCGTTCCCAGATGCCGTGATCCGGGTGGTCCCATACCTCGGCCAGATGCTCCAGCACCGCGCATTCCAGCGCCCAGGAGCCGTCGTCGAGCTCCAGCTCGGCCACGCGCGACTGGTGAAAGGCGTCGATCAGTTCGCCATAGACATCAAGCTGGAGCTGGGCATGCGCCGCGTTGCCGATCCGAACCGGCTGCGCGCCCTCGTAACCGGGCAACCAGTCCGCCTCCCATTCCAGCAGGCGGCGCTGCCCCATGATGCCGTACATGATCTGCATATTGGCCGGCGCGCCAGCAACCGCGCGCAGCAGCCAGTTGTGCCAGGCGGAGGCTTCTTCGGTATAGCCGGAGTTCATCAGCGCCAGCAGCGTAAAGGTGGCGTCGCGCAGCCAGCAAAACCGGTAATCCCAGTTTCTCGCGCCCCCGAGCTTTTCCGGCAGCGAGGCCGTGGGTGCTGCGACAATGCCGCCGGTCGGTTGATAGGTCAGCGCCTTCAGCGTAATCAGCGATCGCATCACCAGATCACGGTTGTCGCCTTCATGGGTGCAACGGCTGCACCATTCGGTCCAGAAGTCCTCGGTATCCTGCAAGGCCCGCGCGGGATTGACCGGCGCCGGGACCGGCAGATGCGAAGGCCCGTAGGTGAGCACGAACGGTATGGTTTCGCCTTCGCCCACCTCGAAATCGGCCACCGTCGTCAGGTCCTCGCCGCGGGTCTCGACCGGCGTTCGCAGCACCGTCATGTCCTGCCCGCAAATCGCCAGCAGCGCGCCATCCTCGGTTCGCTTGACCCAGGGGATATCGGAGCCAAACCCGAACCGGATCACCAGCTCCATCCGCAATTTTACCCGGCCGCGCACGCCACGCACCAGCCGGACGACGTCGGAAGCATTGCCCCGCGGCGGCATGAAGTCGATCAACGCGACGGCGCCGCTTGCCGTCTCGAAGCGCGTTTCCAGGATCAGGGTATTGTCCCAGTACCGGCGCGAGGATTTTGCAACCGGTTCGGCCGGCGCGATGCGCCATCGGCCATGCTTGCTGGTGCCGAGCAGTGCGGCAAAACAGGCATCGGAATCGAACGCCGGCCAGCACAGCCAGTCGATCGATCCGTCGCGGCCGACCAATGCCGCCGTCTCGCAATCGCCGATCAGCCCGTAATCTTCAATCCTGCAGGACAATTTCTGTCGCTCGCTCAAAATGTTGTGCGTGAGACCGCGGCTCGGGTCCGCTCCGCGGTCGCGCTTCTGAGCGCGGGAATGTCGATCGCCGCGGCAATACCGTCGATCGCAAGCGGCAGCCGCCGCCGCCAATTCGGATGCTCGTTCACGGTGCCGGGAATATTGGGCTGGTCGATCAGGCCCAACAAGTCCTCGAGCGAGATCGCCAGCAGGCGGGATCTGGTCCGCGCCAGAAAGCCCACCACGGCATAGAGATCGTGGCGGTCGATGGCGTGATGACGCAGCGCCTCGCTCAGCATGGTCAATGCATGCCACCGCGCGTCGTCGCTTTCGCCGGGATCGATCCCGAGCGACCGTTTCAGCTTCAGATCGCTGAACGAGCGCCAGCCCGCATAAGTCGACAGATCGTGGGTGTTGAAGGTGACAAGCGCGTTCGCAGCATAATAGTCGACGTCGCGAAACGAGCCCTGATCGTCGCGCTCGAACATCATCACCTGATACGACCAGATGCCCCCATCGGCCATTTGCTCGCGAAAGCCTTCCGGCACGGTGCCGAGATCTTCGCCGATCACCACGCATCGATGCTGCATGCTTTCCTGTGCGGTCGCCGCCAACAGCGCCTCGAAAGGCATCTGCACATAGACGCCGTCGTCGGCGGCAAAGCCGTGCGGCACCAGATAAAGCCGCTTCAGCCCGAGCACATGATCGAGCCGGATCGCGCCGGCGTAGCGCATCGAAGCCCGCAGCATCTCCCGAAACGGCTGGAACGACCGGATTTCGAGTCCGGCGGCGTTGAAGCCGGCGAGGCCCCAGTTCTGGCCGGCGGTATTGAGTGCATCCGGTGGCGCGCCAACCGCGAGATGGCGGGAGATCGCGACCTGCTCGTTCCAGGCATCGAACCCGTCGGATTGCACGCCGACCGCCAGATCGAGGTAGAGACCGACCTTCATGCCCAGGGAGGCTGCGAGATCCCGGCAAGCCTGCAACTGCTGATCGGCGGACCATTGAACGAATTTGACGAACTCAATCTCGATGGCATCAGGGCCCGCGTGAAGACCGGCGAATCTGGTATCGTTCGGCTGCTGCCACTCCGTCGGCCATTCCCACCACGGTTTGTTGAATTTGTGCCGCAGGACCTCGAAGCAGGCGTACCGCGAAAGCATCGCCCCGCGCTCGGTGCGAAACCTTGAGAAGGCCGCATGACGATCGGTTTTGGGACCGGCCTTGAAGGCGTCAAACGCCGATCGCAGCGCGCGCCATTTCAGTTCGGCGACGGCGGCATAATCGACGATATCGCTCGCTCTCAGCCTGGCGATGGTGTCACGGCTTTCAGCCAAAACGCTGCGCGGCAATTCCGGCAGTCTCTCAACGTCGATATAGAGCGCATTCAGAAACAGCCGGCTGTTCGGAGAATACGGGCTGCAATCGCCAGGACGGTCATCGAACAGCGCATGCAGCGGATTGAGGCCGACGCCATCCGCTCCCAATTGGCGGGCGAGTTCGATCAACGCTTCGAGGTCGGAGAAATCGCCGATCCCCCAATTGCGCGCCGACCGGACGCCGTAGAGTTGTACCGCCAATAACCAGCATCGATCGAAATCGCCGCCGAACGCCCTTGGCGGCGCCACAATCAACGGCGTTTTTTCGGTAACCGCGGCGGCATCGGTCAAATGCAGCCGGTACGAACCCACAGCCAAATCCGACGGCCAGACGATGACGCGATCGGCGGTCTCGCCTTGCGCGATAACCTCAAGACCCGCCACGATTTTCCAGCGCAGCGGCAAGACAGCCGCCTGACTGAGCTCGGTCGGCGATGGCTGACCGGACCGAATCACCACCGCCTGGTCGAGCAACCGGTGCGGTACGCCAACCGGCAACGCATCGATGATGATTTTCAGCGCCGCGGCGCTCGTCACATGGCGGTGACCGTGACCGTCGATAAATTCGGTCTGGATTCCGAGGTGTTTAGCTTTGGTGTAAAGGTCCATTCGGCACGCGGTTTGCACGCAACGGCGAGAGACGTCGCGAGATTCTCTAGATGCAGGAACAGGATAGCCGTGTTTAACTCTACGGCGTCGTGCCGTTCCCGGGGAACCAATACCCGATGAGCGGTTTGGTATATAGGTCTGGAGCGTCTCTTTTCCCGCAAAATGAAACGGGACGTCTTTTCCATGTCAATGGCATCACCGTGAACAAAACAACTCAAACTGTCGAGAGCGCTGCGAGCGGCGCTTTCCATATCGAAGACGTCTATCCGCTGATCGACGGCGGCCGCTTTGCCGTGAAGCGTATCGTCGGGGAGCGTGTCGAAGTCTGGGCAGACATCTATCGCGACGGCCATGATGTGGCGGCTGCCTCGCTGGTCTGGCGCCGCGAGCAGGATCGGGAGTGGCGTCGCGAGCCGATGGTCGGCCACGGCAACGACCGCTGGGGCGGTTCGTTCGTCCCGGACGCACCCGGACGCTATGTCTATGCGATCGAGGCATGGACCGATGAATTTGCGACCTGGCGGCACGGATTCGAGCTCAAACAAAAAGCCGGCTCCGATCTTGCCCTCGACGCGATCGAGGGCGCGGGCCTGCTCACCAAGGCGCAGGCCGGCGGACCGGCCGCAGCCGCCGTCATCCTGAAGCAATGCGAAGAATATCTTCAGACCGGCGACGCCGCGTCGCTGCTGACGGCCGAATTGCAGGACGCCATGGCCGAGAGCCAGTTTCGGCCCGACCTGACGCGGTCGCCGTTGTTTCCGTTCGTCGCGGATCGGCCTCTGGCGCGGGCCGGTGCCTGGTACGAGATGGTGCCGCGCAGCCAGGGTCGCATACCGGACCAGCACGGCACCTTCCAGGATTGCATCGCGCGCTTGCCGGATGTCGCGGCGATGGGATTCGACGTGGTCTATCTCACCCCGATCCACCCCATCGGTCACACCAACCGAAAGGGCCGCAACAATGCGGTCACGGCCGCCGACAACGATCCCGGAAGTCCCTACGCCATCGGCGCCGCCGAGGGCGGCCACGATGCGGTGCATCCGGAATTGGGCACGCTGGCGGATTTCCGTGATTTCGTTGCGGCATGCAAGCGTCTGGAGATGGAGGTCGCGCTCGACTTCGCGGTTCAGTGTTCGCCCGATCATCCCTGGCTCAAACAGCATCCGCAATGGTTCAGGCGCCGGCCGGACGGCTCGATGCGCTATGCGGAAAACCCGCCCAAGAAATACCAGGATATCGTCAACCCCGATTTTTCATCGGAAGACGCCGGCGCGCTGTGGAATGCGCTGCGCGATGTGGTGCTGTTCTGGATCGAACAAGGCGTCAAGATTTTCCGGGTCGACAACCCCCACACCAAACCGTTCCGATTCTGGGAATGGCTGATTCATGAGATTCAGCTTCGCCATCCCGATGTCATCTTCCTCGCCGAAGCCTTTACCCGGCCGAAACTGATGAAGGGCCTTGCAAAACTTGGCTTCACGCAATCCTACACTTACTTCACCTGGCGCACGCAGAAGTGGGAGCTGGAGCAGTATCTGAACGAGTTGGCGGCCTATCCGGAGCACGATTTCTATCGGCCGAACTTCTTCGTCAATACGCCCGATATCCTGCCCTATCATCTGCAGAGCGGCGAGACCTGGATGTTCAAGTCCCGCGTCGCGCTTGCGGCCACCCTGTCTGGCACCTATGGCATCTACAACGGGTTCGAACTGATCGAGCACGATCCGATCCCCGGCAAGGAAGAATATCTCGATTCCGAAAAATACGAGATCAAGGTGCGCGATTGGGACAGGACGGGTAATATCAAGCCCTACATCCGCGATCTCAATCGGGTCCGGCGCGAGAACGCGGCGCTGCAGCAGACCAGCCAATTGCGCTTCATTCCGATCGATGACGGCAACGTCATCGGCTTTGTCAAGGAATCGGTCGATATGACCAACACTGTCGTGGGAACCATCGCGCTGTCGCGCGATGTGCATGAATTCTGGCTTCCGCTCGCCGACGTCCAGGTCTTCGTCGGCGGAGAACGCCGCCATGTCGCCGCCGTCGAGAACCTGATCACCGGCGAGCGATTCCCGCTCGAGTGGGGCGGCATTCGCCTGCGGATCGACCCGGTGCGCGATCCCGCGCTGCTGTTTCGCTGTCTGGCGTGAGGGTCCCATGAACCTCATGCCATCGATCGACGAAGACGAATTGCCGGTCACCGACCTCGGCGGTGACGAGCTTTGGTACAAAGATGCCATCATCTATCAGCTTCACGTCAAGGCCTTTGCCGACAGCAACAACGACGGCATCGGCGATTTCGCAGGATTGACCGAGAAGCTCGACTATCTGCAGGACCTCGGCGTCACCGCGCTGTGGCTGCTGCCGTTCTATCCGTCGCCCGGCCGCGACGACGGTTATGACATCGCCGACTACGGCGCCATCAACCCCGATTTCGGGACCATGAAGGATTTTCGCCGCTTCATCGTCGAAGCCAAGCGGCGGGGTTTGCGGGTCATCACCGAACTCGTCATCAATCACACCTCCGACCAGCACGACTGGTTCAAGCGCGCCCGCCGCAGCGATCCGGATTCGAGCGCACGCAACTGGTATGTGTGGAGCGACACCGACCAGAAATACGCGGGCACGCGGATCATCTTTACCGATACCGAAAAGTCGAACTGGACCTGGGATCCCGAAGCCGGCCAGTTCTACTGGCACCGCTTCTTCTCGCATCAGCCGGATCTGAATTTCGACAATCCGCGCGTGGTCAGCGCGCTGGTGCAGGTCATGAAGCGCTGGCTCGACACCGGGGTCGATGGTTTCCGTCTCGACGCCATCCCCTATCTTTGCGAGCGCGACGGCACCAATAACGAGAACCTGCCGGAAACCCACGCCATCATCCGGAAGCTGCGCGCCGAGCTCGACGCCTATGCCAAGGGCAAGGTGCTGCTCGCGGAGGCCAATCAATGGCCGGAGGACGTGCAGGAATATTTCGGCCGCGGCGACGAATGCCATATGGCCTATCATTTCCCGCTGATGCCGCGGATCTACATGGCGCTCGCCCAGGAAGATCGGTTTCCGATTACCGACATCCTGCGCCAGACGCCGGACATCCCGAGCAATTGCCAGTGGGCGCTGTTTCTGCGCAACCACGACGAACTGACGCTCGAAATGGTCACCGACGTCGAGCGCGACTATCTGTGGTCGACCTACGCCAACGATCCGCGCGCGCGCATCAATGTCGGCATCCGCCGCCGGCTGGCGCCGCTGATGGACAACGACCGGCGCAAGATCGAGCTGATGAACTCGCTGCTGCTGTCGTTTCCGGGCACGCCGATCATCTATTACGGCGACGAGATCGGCATGGGCGACAATATCTATCTCGGCGATCGCAACGGCGTGCGCACGCCGATGCAATGGACGCCGGACCGCAACGGCGGCTTCTCCCGCTCCGATCCGGCACGGCTTTACGCGCCGACCATCATGGATCCGGTCTACGGCTATGAGTCGGTCAATGTCGAAGCCCAGTCGCGCAGCCTGTCTTCGTTGCTCAGTGCGACCAAGCGGCTGATCTCGGTGCGAAAGTCGACGCTTGCATTCGGCCGCGGCACCATGGCCTTCATCCGCCCGGTCAATCGCTCGGTGCTGGCCTATGTCAGGCAGCATGGCGACGAGGTGATCCTCTGCGTCGCCAACCTGTCTCGATCGGCGCAAGCCACCGAACTCAACCTTTCGGCCTGGAAGGATCGCATTCCCCTGGAAATGCTCGGCCGCACCCGTTTCCCGCCGATCGGCGAATTGCCCTACATGATCACGCTGGCGCCATACGGTTTCTACTGGTTCCAGCTCAAGGAGCGCGACAAGTCCGAGCACATCCAACCGTCGGCGGTTCCGGAATTCGAAACCCTCGTGGTGCCGCTGGGCGCGACATGGATGTCGCTGACCCGCACCCGCGGCGTATTCGAACGCGATGTCTTGCCGGGACAGCTGGCGCGAACCCGCTGGTATCCGGAGCGTTCGGCGGAGGCTATCCATCCGACGCTGACCTCGGCGATCCCCTTCTGCATTGTTGGCGACAACCGGCCCTGGCTCATCTTCTTTGAAGCGACGCAGCGCGGCGCGACCGCGCGTTACGTATTGCCGATGCAGATCGAGTGGGTGCGGTTCGATCGCGAGCGCTATAACCCCCGCGCATTTGCCGCGGTGCGTCAGGGTGCGCGGGAAGGAACCCTGCTGGACGTTGCGACCGACCAGATCTTCATCGCGCTCCTGCTGCGCAACCTGGGCGAAGCCTTGACTGTCGAGGAAGAGGGCTTGCGCCTCGAATTCAGACCCACCAGCAAGTTCTCGGACAAGCCGATCAAGCCACCCGAATATATCCGCGCCGTCGAAACCGAACAATCCAACAGCACCGCGCTGGTGGATAGCGACTATGTGGTCAAGGTCTATCGAAAACTCGAAACCGGCGTCAATCCCGAGATCGAGATCGGCCGGTTTCTGACCGAGGTTGCGGGCTTTGCCAACACGCCCGCGCTGCTCGGCAGCGTCGAGCTGGTCGAAGGCGACAGCCGAAGCGCGGTCGCGATCGTTCATGCCTTTGTCCAGAATCAGGGCGACGCCTGGACGGTGACATCGGCCTATCTCGATCGTTTCGTCGATGAACAGCGTCTGCTGGCGGCGAGCGAGCATCCCGGCGAAAGCGAGGAGCAGGTCCCCTATCTGCGTTACATGTCGCAAATCGGAAGACGCGTCGCCGAGATGCACCTCGCGCTCGCCGCCCGTGACGAATTTGCCGATTTTGCGCCGGAACCAAGTACGCCTGCGGACGTGCAGCGCTGGACCGAGGGTGTGACGACCCGCGCCGAACGTGTCTTCGACGCCTTGAAGCAACGGCGCGAAACCATCAAGGAGGCCGACCGGCTGCTTGTCGATCAACTCCAGGCGCAGCGCGCGAGCCTGCATGAGCGCTTGAGCGCGCTGCTTGCGCCAGATGTCGACGGCCTGAATATCCGTCACCATGGCGACTTCCATCTCGGACAGATACTGATCGTGAAGGACGATATCTTCATCATCGATTTCGAGGGCGAGCCGCGCCGGCCGCTGAACGAACGGCGCCGCAAGGCGCCGGCGGCGCGCGATGTCGCCGGCCTGATCCGTTCGATCGACTATTCGGCGACCGCAGCACTGGAGCGCGCGCTCAAGGTCGCTCCGGACGAGAACGGCAAGCTTGGCGCGGCGCTCGCGGAATGGCGCGAACGCGCGGCTACGACGTTTCTTGCCGCCTATCGGGAGATCATGACCAACCAGCGTCTATGGCCGGCCGATCCGCCGGCCGCCGAGCGGATGCTGAATTTCTTTCTGCTTGAAAAAGCCGTGTACGAGATCGAGTACGAGCTGGCCCACAGACCTGAATGGCTGCGTGTCCCGCTGACCGGGATGATCAGAATATTGTCTCAGCATAGCAACGAGGCCTCATGACCAAGCTTTCCGCGGAGGCCTATGCGATCGTCGAAGGCCGGCACTCCGATCCCTTTCATTATCTCGGCCTTCACACCGAGGGCGGCCGGACCGTGGTGCGCGCGTTCCTGCCGGAGGCGTCGAAGGTCGACGCGATCGGCGAACATGGCGAGACAGCCACGCTGGCGCGGATTCATGACGCCGGACTGTTCGCCGGCGCGCTGCCGAACGGATCCAGGCGCTACCAGCTGCGCGCCCGCTTCGGTGAGAACGTTGTCGATCTCGACGACCCCTACCGCTTTCCGCCGGTGCTGACGGACTTCGACCTGTATCTGCTCGGCGAAGGCACCCATCAGCGGATCTACGACAAGCTAGGCGCACACCCGATGACGATCGAGGGCGTCGACGGCGTGGCGTTCGTGGTGCTCGCGCCCAACGCGCGGCGGGTCAGCGTTGTCGGCGACTTCAATTTCTGGAATGCGCGGCGGCATCCGATGCGCAAGCGCGGCCTTGGCTATTGGGAGCTGTTCGTGCCCCACGCCGCGTCAGGCGATCATTATAAATTCGACATGATCGGCTCGCAGGGCCAGCACCTGCCGCTGAAGTCCGACCCGATGGCGTTCGCTGCCGAAATACGCCCCAAAACCGCGTCGATTGTTCTCGACGAGACCCGGCTGCCGCATCCGCGCCCCGCTCCTGCCAACGTCAACGCGCTGAGCGCGCCGATGTCGATCTACGAGGTCCACCTCGGCTCGTGGCGGCGCAAGGGCAACAACGAGTGGCTGACCTATCGCGATCTCGCCGAGCAGCTTCCGCGCTATGCCCGCGATCTCGGCTTTACCCACATCGAATTCCTGCCGGTCAGCGAGCATCCGTTTGACGGCTCCTGGGGCTATCAGCCGACCGGCATGTACGCGCCGACCAGCCGGTTCGGCAGTCCTGCGGATTTTTCCGCGTTGGTCGATGCCTGTCACCGCGAGGGCCTCGGCGTGATGCTGGACTGGGTGCCCGGACATTTTCCCGACGATCCCCATGGTCTCGGCAATTTCGACGGCACAGCACTTTACGAGCACGCCAACCCGCTGCAGGGCCGGCATCTCGACTGGGGCACGCTGATCTACAATTACGGCCGCACCGAAGTCGTCAATTTCCTGGTGTCGAACGCGCTGTTTTGGCTGGAGCGTTATGGCATCGACGGCCTGCGCGTCGATGCGGTCGCCTCGATGCTTTATCTGGATTATAGCCGGCCCACCGGAGGCTGGGTTCCGAACAAATATGGCGGCCGCGAAAACCTCGAGGCCATCGACTTCCTGCGCCGCTTCAATACCGAACTGTTCGCCCGTTTTCCGCAGGCCACCACGGCGGCGGAAGAGTCGACCTCATGGCCGCAGGTTTCGCGCCCGGTCGAATATGGCGGGCTCGGCTTTGGCTACAAATGGAACATGGGCTGGATGCACGATACGCTGAACTACATCAGCAAGGACCCGATCCACCGCAAGCATCATCACGGCGACATCCTGTTCGGCCTGCACTATGCGTTTTCGGAAAATTTCATCCTGCCGCTGTCGCATGATGAAGTCGTCCACGGCAAGCGCTCGCTGCTGGGCCGGATGCCCGGCGACGACTGGCAACGCTTTGCCAATCTGCGCGCTTACTACGCCTTCATGTTCGGACATCCCGGCAAGAAGCTGATGTTCATGGGCTGCGAATTCGGCCAGGAGCGCGAGTGGAACCACGATCGCTCGCTGGACTGGCATCTGCTCGAGCAAAAAAAATACGCCGGCATCCAGTCCCTGATCCGCGATCTCAACGGGCTCTATCGAACGTTGCCGGCGCTGCACGAGATGGATTGCGATCAATCCGGTTTTGAATGGGTCGTGACCGACGACGCCGGCGGCAACGTGTTCGGCTGGATCCGCAAAGGCAACGATGCCCGCGCGCGATGCCTCGTGGTCGTGAATTTTTCGCCGAATGTTTATTACAACTACCGCGTCCGCGTGCCGTTCGCCGGCAAGTGGCGCGAGGTTTTCAATTCGGATTCCGCGCATTACGGCGGCAGCAATGTCGGGAACGTCGGCGAAGTCCGGACGTTGGATGGCATTGTGCCCGAACTCAATCTCACGGTCCCGCCTCTGGCCGCAATATTTCTTGTACCGGAAAGCTAACGCATGCGATTGTCTGCCGGAACGTCCTCACGGCTCGGCGCAAGCTGGGACGGCCGGGGTACTAATTTTGCGTTGTTCTCCGTCAACGCGCACAAGGTCGAACTTTGCCTGTTCGACAGCCAGGGCCGTCGCGAACTCGAACGCATCGAATTGCCCGAGCGCACCGAAGACGTCTGGCACGGCTATATGAATGACGTTTCGCCCGGGCAGCTCTATGGCTATCGGGTTCATGGGCCCTATGAGCCCGAACACGGCCACCGCTTCAACGCCAACAAGCTGCTGCTCGATCCCTATGCCAGACGCCTTGCCGGACGGCTGGTATGGAGCGATGCCCATTTCGCCTATCGCACCGGCAGCGCGCGCGAGGACCTCTCGTTCGATCGGCGCGACAATGCGCGCGGCATGCCGAAGGCCGTCGTCGTCGACGAAACCTTTAACTGGGGGCGCCGCGAAATGCGTCCCAACATCCCCTGGGAAGACACCATCATCTACGAGGCGCATGTCAAGGGCCTGACCCAGAAACGCCTGGACGTGCCGCCAAATCTGCGCGGCACCTATGGCGGGCTGTCGTCGCCTGCGATGATCGAGCATCTCAAGCGCCTTGGCGTTACCACCATCGAGCTGTTGCCGATCCACGGTCTTGTCGACGACAGAATGCTGGTGGAAAAGAAGCTGTCGAATTACTGGGGTTACAATACGCTTTCATTTTTCGCGCCGGAGCCGCGCTATTCGCAGGACAACCCGCTCGATGCCTTCCGCACCACGGTGGCGCGGCTGCACGACGCCGGCATCGAGGTGATGCTCGACGTCGTCTACAATCACACCGCGGAAGGCAATCATCTGGGCCCGACGCTGTCATTCCGCGGCATCGACAACGCCTCATACTACTGGCTGAAGCCGGATAATCCGCGGTTCTACGACGACTTCACCGGCTGCGGCAGCTCGGTCAACCTCACCCATCCGCGCGTGCTGCAGATGGTGATGGATTCGCTGCGCTACTGGGTCGAGGTCTGCCATGTCGATGGCTTCCGGTTCGATCTCGCCACCACGCTGGCGCGCGGGCCGAACGGTTTTGACCGCAACACCGGCTTCCTCACCGCGATCCGGCAAGACCCCGTGCTGGCCTCGGTGAAGCTGGTCGCCGAACCGTGGGACCTCGGAATGGGCGGCTATCAGGTCGGCGCGTTTCCGTCGCAATGGTCGGAATGGAATGACCGTTATCGCAGCGCGATGCGGCGCTACTGGAGCGGCGAAGGCAGCCTGATCGGCGAAGTGTCCAGCCGCATGACCGGCTCATCCGACCTGTTCAACCGCGACGGCCGCGCGCCACGCGCCGGCATCAATCACATCACGGTGCATGACGGCTTCACGCTGGCGGATTTGTTCAGCTACAACGAAAAACATAACGAGGCCAATGGCGAGGAAAATCGCGACGGCTCCAGCGACAACCTCAGCAACAATTGCGGTCAGGAAGGCCCGACCGACGACGCGACGATTGTCGCATTGCGCCGCCAGCTCCGAAAAAACCAGCTCGCCTGTCTGCTGCTGGCGCAGGGTCTGCCGCTGATTCTGGCCGGCGATGAAGTCGGCAACACCCAGAACGGCAACAACAACGCCTATTGCCAGGATAACGAGATCGGCTGGGTCGGCTGGGACGGGCTCAACCGCGACGGCGACGACCTCACCGATTTCGTCGGCCACCTGACGAACTTACGAAAACGCTTTCCACAGATCCGATCACGCCGCTGGCTCGATGGCCGCCGCGCTGACGGATCCTACGGCGTGCTATGGCTGACGCCTGCGGCCGAAGATATGAAGGAGCAGGACTGGAATTTCCCCGAGGGGCGGTTTCTCGCTTATGTGCTGGGGCCGATCGAGCCTGGCCATGCACCAATTTTCATCGTGCTGAACGCCGCCCCGGAAGCGATTGGATTCAAAATGCCGCAGACGCCGGAATACAAGAGCTGGCAACGGCTGGTGAACACGGCGGACAGCAGGCAGACGGTCGCGGATTTCGCGTCGGGCAGCGACGCGGAAGCGCCGCCTCGCTCGGTGCTTGCTTTTGTGGGTTCGGCATGAATGAGCAATTCGGCGCAAAACTGACGGCGGACGGCGCGTCATTCCGTCTATGGGCGCCGGCGGCAAAACGCGTCGATCTGCTGCTGCAAGAGCCTCGGCCGCTGCGACGCGGCGAGGACGGCTGGTTTTCGGCTGATGTCGCGGGCGTAACAGCCGGTGCGCGTTACAAATTCCGGATCGACGACGAGATCGATGTGCCCGATCCGGCTTCCGCGTTTCAGCCTGACGACGTGTCGGGCCAAAGCGAAGTGATCGATCATGCCGGCTACCGATGGCGCGCCTCGGACTGGCGTGGACGTCCGTGGCACGAAGCTGTCGTGCTGGAAACCCACGTCGGCACCTACACACCGGAAGGCACCTACCGCGCCATCATCGGCAAGCTCGATCATCTGGTGACGACCGGTATCACTGCGCTGGAATTGATGCCGCTGGCGGATTTCGCCGGCTCCCGCAACTGGGGCTATGACGGCGTGCTGTGGTACGCGCCCGACAGCGTCTATGGACGGCCCGACGATCTCAAGGCGCTGATCGACGAAGCGCATCTGCGCGGGCTGATGGTATTTCTCGACGTGGTCTATAATCATTTTGGTCCCGAAGGAAATTATCTCGGCCGATATGCGCCGGGCTTCTTTACGGACGTGGAGACGCCCTGGGGCCGCGCGATCGATTACCGGGTGCCGCAGGTACGTAGCTTCGCGATTGAGAATGCGCTGCATTGGCTGGGTGAGTATCGTTTCGACGGGCTGCGGCTGGATGCGGTCCATGCGATCCCCGATCTGGGTGAAATTCCGATGCTGCATGATCTCAGCGTCGCGGTGGGGAAGCTTGCGGCCGAAACCGGCCGGCACATCCATCTGGTGCTCGAGAATGACGACAACACCGCCAGCGCGCTGGACGCCGGCCAGGACCCGCCGCGCGGCAAATATCGCGCGCAGTGGAACGACGATTATCATCACGCCTGGCACGTGCTGCTGACCGGGGAATCCCACGGCTACTACGGTGACTATCAGCGTTCGCCGCTTCGCGACATCGCTCGCGCGCTCGGCTCCGGCTTTGTCTATCAGGGCGAAGCCTCCGCCCATCGCGGCGGACGATTGCGCGGCGAGCCGAGCGGCGCACTCGCGCCCACCGCGTTCGTCAATTTTATCCAAAACCACGATCAGATCGGTAACCGCGCATTCGGCGACCGGCTCGAAGCCATTGTGAGCGCTGCCGCGATCGAAGCCGCTTTGGCGATTACACTATTGGCGCCGGCCGTCCCGATGCTGTTCATGGGCGACGAATGGGGCTCGAAAGCGCCGTTCCCGTTCTTCTGCGATTTCGAGGGCGAGCTGGCGGACGCCGTACGCAACGGCCGGCGCAAGGAATTTGCCGGCGCCTATGCGAAATACGGCGATGGGATTCCCGATCCGCTGGATCCCGCGACCTTCCAATCCGCGATACTCGATTGGCCATCTCGCAACGAGCAGCCGGGACGTCAGCGGCTCGCGCGGATCCAAGACTTGCTCGCGATACGCCGGCGCGAGATCGTTCCGCGGCTGGCGGGTGCGGCGTTCGGTCATGCGCGTGCGGCGGACAATGGCTTGCTGACGGCCGACTGGCGCATGGGCGACGGCGCGACGCTTGGCCTCGTAGCCAATCTGTCGGACCAGGCCATTGATCATCCAGCAAACCAAACCGGCACCCCGATCTGGGGCGGCGAGACCAGCGGCCTCGTTCCGCCATGGTCGGTGTTCTGGCGCCTGGAAGCGCGGTAATGCCTGCCGCCATCCCGATCGCAACCTACCGCCTGCAACTCACCGCGAGTTTTGATTTCGACGCCGCTGCCGCCATCGCTCCCTATCTGGAAGCGCTGGGTATCACCCACCTCTATGCGTCGCCCTTCATGAAGGCGCGCAAGGGCAGCACCCATGGCTATGACATCGTCGATCACACCAAGATCAATCCGGAACTCGGCGGCGACGCCGGCTTCGAACGATTGAGCGGCGCGCTGAAGCAGCACGGCCTCGGCCTTATTCTCGATTTCGTGCCCAACCATGTCGGCGTGCATTTCGCCGACAATCCATGGTGGCTCGACGTGCTGGAGTGGGGGCCGGCC
>Ga0209839_10000727_pt1 | contig 16818 bp, 12 predicted proteins | sample OrgsoiDNA2013050_FD_185800 | JGI IMG/M metagenome (GOLD analysis project Ga0209839, IMG submission 185800) | Permafrost soil microbial communities from the Arctic, to analyse light accelerated degradation of dissolved organic matter (DOM) -... | ecosystem: Environmental > Terrestrial > Soil >... | reverse complement strand
CGCTGCGCGGGGGGCGCACCGCCAGTGGGTCGCGATTGAGGCGGTCCAGCGTCCCGGTCAGGCGGCTGCCGTCAGCCTGGGCCCACAGCGTCGGACCGCTGGCGCCGGCCGTGGGTACGCGCGCGAGCGCAGGCGCGCACAGCATCACCAGGTGGGCGTCGGAGCGCATCGGGCGGATTCGCGCGGCGTACGCGGCGCCGAGCGCGTGGCGCGCAAGCTGTGCCTGGCGCAGCGCTTCGTTGGCGCGGTCGATCGGGCCGACCTGGGCCCAGGCCGAGGTCATCAGCTGCTGCTGGCGGCGGCGCACGAGCTCCGTGCCGATCCCGGCAGCGACCCGGTTACGGAGATCGAGGTTCAGCTCGGTCAGCCAGCCGACCCCGTGACGCGGCCACCTCGGCACGGTGGCCAGGCCGGCCGGCCAGCGCCCGTAGATCGGCGGCGGCAGCTCCAGCGGCCGGGCAGGCGCCGAGGCGTCGGGCTCGGCGCTGTTCAGTAGCGCGCGCAGGCGCTGCTTGAAACTGTTGGTCGGGTCGCGGCCGAGGTCTGCCGACGGCGGCATCAGCGCGCCCTGCAGGCCGCCGAGCGCCGCGCCGGGCGAGGGCAGGCCGCCGCCGGGGTCCTGCGCGTCCATCGCGCGCTGGCCCAGCCCGGCTGGCGTCTGGACCGCGGTCAAGGGCCGGGCGAGGCTGGCGAAGTCGCCCTCGGCGCCGGTGGCAAAGCGCCACGAGTGGTACACCGGAAGCGTCACGCCTTGCTGGCCGGCGGTCCACGCCGGCTCGAGCGTCTGCGCCACCGTCGCTTCGCCCATCCCCGCCGCCCGCCCGGCCTCGTAGGCCGGGACCAGGCAGGCGCGATAGGACCGGTCGGCGTGCAGGCGCCGCGGTGAGACGATGCGGCTGCACACCCGTTCGGGGTGACCGCCCTGCTCGCCGTCCAGCTGGGCGCCGGAGAGGTCGCCCGCGACCTGCACGTATGCCCAGGCCCACATGTCGGCGAGGTCGGGCAGCTCCGGCGCGATCGCCGCAGCGCTCAGCGTCAGCGCCGGGCGCTGAGAGCCCTCGTGGCGCTCGACGTAGGTCGTGTCGGCGGCGTCGTCGACGACGATCAGCACGAGCCACGGCGCCAGCCGCGCCGCGCTCGGGGCATAGGGCGAGAACAGCCACGGATAGTCGGGACGGTCGAACTCGACCATCGCGAAATAGCTCGGGGTCCACGCCGGCGTCTCGCGTTCGGGCACCACGCGGGTGATCTGCTTGGCGTCGATCGCGACCACATCGCCCGGGCCGTAGAGCCCGATCGTGGCGTGCGCCTGACCGCCGCCGGCGATCTCGATCGTCAGGTTCGACGTCGGCTGGGTGGGCAGCGTCGTTGCGAACTCGTCGTTGATCCCCGACGCGACGCCGCCGCGCGCGTAGGTGAAGAACGAGTACGTGGCCTTCGAGATGTCGACGGTCATGCCCCGACCTCGTGCGCGCCGACGACCTGGAGCGCACCGGAGTCCTCAGCGCCGCGCCGCGCGGCCTCGGTCTCGGCGTACGTCGTGCCCGTCGCACCGATGCCGGCCGCCACCGCGAGGTCGTCCTTGCGCGAGAGCGCGTACGGCACGTCACGGACGCTGACCGGCGCGTTGGTCGTCGCGTAACGTGCCGCACCGGTGTTGCGCTCCGGCGAGCGGCCGGCCGATCCGCTGGGCGCCAGCGCGTGCAGCGCTTCCGGGGTCAGGTGATGCACGCCGGATGCGACGGTCGGCTGGCGGTCGGTGAGGATGATCTGCTGGTATCCGAAGTTCGCCTGCGCACGAGTGCCGGCGGCGATCGGCGCTTTGCCGGCCGAGACCCCTGCCTTGAGCTGCTCGAACGAGGGCCGGGCGAGCTTCTCGTCATCGGTCAGCTTGAGGAAGTCCCCGGGCGCGAAGTGATCGCGGACGGGGTCGAGCGTCGAGGCGTCCCATGTCTGGTTGCCGGCGCTGATCTGGCTGATCGTGAACGTCGTGGGGCTCCCGGCGAGGTCCTGGTGCCCGTATACGGCGATCTGGAAGTCGAGCGGAACGACCCGCTGGCGCACGGTCATCGAGCCCAGGGGGTGTACGAGCACCCTGTCCTCGCCGGCCGGCTGAGCGCGCAGCGTAACCAGCGTCTGGGCCGCCGCCGGGGCGCCCGCCGACCAGCTGCCCACATCCTCGAGAGCTGCGATCAGTAGCCCCAGCGGGTCGATCGGCGGCAGCGGCAGGGGCGGAGCCGGGGAACCCACGGTCAGGTCGAAGTCGATCGACTTCGAGCAGCCGAGAACGGTGAACGTGGCCGTGCCGTAGGCGTGCCACGGCGACGGGCCGCTCAACGTCAGCGCGAACGACACGCCGGCGAAGCAGTCGCCGTTTCGCTTCAGCGTCAGGCTCGCCGCGATCTCGACGATGAACGACAAGGGGCTGAACTTCAGCAGTGCGTCGAAGCCGAGGTAGCCCTGGATCGTGAAGTCGCCGAGCACCCCGAGGTCCTTCTCGGCGTAGATGTCGAGATGCGCGCCGGTCTGCAGCGTGTTCGCGGTGACCGCGAAATACGCTTCGAGACGCACGCGCGGGTTGTCGGCGGTCGACAGCGCGATCGCCATCCGCTCCAGCGCCGGGAACGACGGCGGCGGCTGGAACTTCGGGTTGAACCCACCGGCCGACAGCCCGAACGCCGGCTGGTTGCCGAACGCGGCACGCATCGCCATCTGGCCGCTGATCGGGAACGTGGCGATATGCGAGTCGACCAAGGCGCCGTCGAGCGACGCCTCGCCCTTATCGAAATCGATCACCCCGATGACCTCCAGCTGGAGCAACAGCACCGCGACCTCGGGATCGGGCTCGGGCAGCGCGACGATCAGCGCGCCGACGATCACCAGGCGCAGCGGCGATGGGAGCTGCAGCACGAGGCCGAGCTGGAGCTGGATGATCGACGCGCCCCATCCGAGCGCGACCATCGGGCCGAACACGTACTCGCCCTCCTGGACGGGGAACGCCTGCCGCAGGTCGCTGATGATCTTCGGCGCGTTGGCGACGACATCGTGCGGGAAGCGGATCGAGTCGAGCGTTCCATCCTTCAGCCCCGACCGCAGGAAGTCGACGTTCATGCCGCGGTTGATGCCAACCAGGCCGCCGACGCCGTTGAGGGTGAACCCGTAGCCGAGCTGGATCGGCGAGAACTCCGCCGCGATGATGACGAGCAGCGAGAAGCCCTGCGATCCGTCCGGCATCAGCGTCGTCAGGAGCCCGATCGCCGTCAGATCCAGGACCTCGAGGTCGAGCTCGAGCATCCCCGCGTACTCCTGCTTGACCTCGTCGAACTGGATGAAGCCACCGCCGCCGACCGGGCCGGCCTCGACGGTCAAGCCGAGCCCGTCGGGCGGCTTGAAGCGGAAGCTCGGCGTCAGGCCGCCGAACGAGCCCGACGCGGCGGGCTCAAGCACCATCTTCAGCCCGACCTTCGTCACCGACGCGGCCACCGGACCGATCTCGGCCGATGCGTCGATCGCGCCACTGATCATCACGTTGCCCTGTTCGAGCCCGGCGCCGAGGGTGAGGATGACCAGCTCGATCGGACCCAGCGCGAGGTTGAGCGGGATCGCCATTTCGATCCGCGGGCTACCCTCGAACGCGAACCCGTGCTGCCACGACCACACGAGCGCGCCGTCGAGCTCGGCGTCGACCTTGACCCCTTGCGCGAGCTGCGCGATGAAGCTGTCGCCCTCGCCGAAGTCGACGTGCAGGTGCAGCTTGACGATCCCCAGCCGCAGCTTGGCGTCGGTCAACGTCGTGCCCGCGGTGATCAACTCGACCGAGAAGCTCGCGCCGTCGATCGACACGCCGATCGCATCGGGGTTGCCGAGCAGCGTGACCGGTGCCGGGGGCGACCACACGACCCCGCCGGTGACATCGGTGGTTATCGCGGTCCCGTCGAGCCACAGCGTGACGGCGCCCGGGCGCACGATGACCCCGATCGCACCGCTGCCGTCGGCCGTCCCGGAGAACTGCAGCGCAAGCGTCTGCGAGAGCGCGACCTGGGCGCTGAGCGTCGACGTCGCGTAGGGCGAGACGAGCAGGCCGACCGGCGTCGGGGAGCCGGTCGCGGCGGGGACCGGAAGCGCGTCGACCCCGACCTCGACGTAGGGGTTGTCCAGCGGCTCGCCGAGGTACAGCGGTACCCGCAGCATCGGAATCGGCGACGGCAGCGTCGTGCCCGCGCCGTACTGCTTGTCCAGACGCTCCTGACCTGGGTTGGCCTCGACCGCCACGGCGCCGATCGCGCGCAGGGCGTCGCGCATGCGATCGAGCAGCGCCTGATACTGCAACGTCGTGCCCCAGCCGTAGACCTCGACGAACAGCTTTCCGGGGTCGCTGAACAGGCCCTCCAGGCGATCCCATCGCAGCACGTCGACGAGCTGGCCGTCGCTACGGTTCTCGTCCGCTGCGGCGGCGGTGCGGTCGATGATCCCGGTGACGTGCAGCAGCGCGAACAGCACCGGCAGGCGGCGGCGCACGTAGTCGGCGATCAGGTAGCCGGGCAGCTCGGAGGCCATCGCCGTCCAGAACGCCTGTGTCGACAGCGGCTCGGGCAGCGTCGCCGGCAGCGGCTGCGTCGCGAGCTCGCCGACGTTGACGATCAGATCGACGACTGACGACGCCACCGTCTGAAGCGCGTCGCTGTCCTCGCCGTCGCCGGCGCGGTACGCCTCCAGTGCGGTGACCGCGCCGTCGATGTCACGGGCGATCGCGCTCAGCGCGGTCAAGGCGGTGAGATCGATCGCGCCATCGGGGATCATCCATCCGAGCTCGTCGAGCAGCTCGAGCACGACGGCCTCGTCCTCGACGGCGGCTCTCAGCGGCGCGAGCGCATCGAGGACGCCACCGAGTAGCGCGTCCTCAAATCCGATCGCCTCACTCACACAATCTCCCGATGCGTCGACCGGACGTCAACGCTAACCGATTCGCGCCGACCGGCGCGAAATCGTCGCTTGACCCTCCGTAGCGCCTGCGTTAGCGTCGCCGGTGGTGCTGGATCGGCGGGCGTAAACGAGATGGCTGCAGGCGATCAGTTCTTCCTGCCCGAAGCCGATGCCGGCGATCAGACGAAGTTCCGCGCGCCCCAGCGCCCCGGCGTGTCGGTAACACCGCTGATCGACGGAATCGCCACGTTCAAGGCGATGGAGCTCGCGATCGCGAGCGCGAAGACTTCGGTTCACATCGCAGTATGGACGATGCTTGGCAACCTGCCGCTGCAGAGCCCGGGGCCGGTCAAAGCGGCGCTACAGGCGTCCGGGATGACGGGCGTCAGGGTGACGCAGTGGGACGAGCTGTTCGCCGCCGTCGCGGGCCTGGGAGTCGAGACGCGAATCATCATCTCCGACTTCGATGGGATCCTCCAGAGCAAGCTGCACCGCGCCGCCTGGGAGGCCTACCGCGACCTGCGCGCCGCGGGCAAGAAGGTCAAGGACGCCGACCTTGAGGTGATGTGCTCGCTGCACAACGCGCACCTGTCGCCGCCGACATTGAAGCTCGAGTTCGGCATCATGCCATGGCTGCTGGGCCGGCTGATCGCGCAGCTCAACAACCTCGACAAGGCCGACGGTGTCTCCCGGATCAACACGATGCCGCGGCTGTGGCCGTTCGTGAACTACGACAAGACGACCAAGACGTTCTCGCGCTCGTCCGCCAACCTGCTCGTCTGGCCGGCGAGCCACCACCAGAAGATCTGCATCGTCGATGGCGCGACGGCGTTCTGCGGCGGCCTCGACCCCCAACCCGGGCGTCTCGACACCCCCAACCACGGTGGCCAAGGGTGGCACGACACCCATGTGCAGGTCGACGGAGCGCTGGCCGCGGACCTCGAGCGCAACTTCGTCGCCCGCTGGAATGCGGAGGGCACGATCTTCAACACTTTCATCGCCGGCGCGGCGACGGCCGGAAAGACGCTCAACGCCGACCCGGTGACGACGATCACCGCCACGGCCAGCCAGGCGCACGGGTCTCCCGGTACCGCCACCGGCCAGCTGCTGCGGACGGTCGCCAGCACCACGGTGTCGATGGCGATACCGATCAACCTGCGCCAGGATGTCAAGCAGGCGGTCATCCAGGCGATCGCGCAGGCCCAGAGCTTCATCTACATCGAGAACCAGTACGTCCGTGACGCGCAGCTGCTGACGTGGTTGACGGCGACGCCGGCCACCGTCGCGATCATCCTCGTGCTCCCGATCGCCCCCGAGGAGATGGCTGCCGTGGTCGACCCCCACGATCCCTTCTCGGGCCCGGACCCGATCACGATGAAGGGGGTGTTCATCGAGGACCAGCTGATCAAGGACCTGAGGGCAGCCCTCCCCGGGCGCTTCGGTGCCTATTCGATGGTGCAGAAGAAGCAGGCCAACGACCGGACGCACAAGACGAACTCCGCCGGCAGCTTTCAGATCTACGTCCACAGCAAGACGATGATCGTCGACGATCAGTTCGCGACGATCGGCTCGGCGAACCTCAACCCCCGCAGCCACCTGGTTGACACCGAGGCGAACATCGGCTGGTATGACCCGGCCGGGGTCAAGAAGCTGCGATTGGCGCTGTGGCGGGAGATGCTCGGCAACCCGCCCGACATCGAGACGTGGACGGCGGCGAGCTACGTCGCCAAGTGGGACAAGATCGCCACCGACAACGCCGGCACCACGAAGGAGCTCCAGCGCAAGGGCTTCATCGTCCCGCACGACGTCACGACGTTCCCCGGCGCCGACGATCCCGACATCCCCGTCGAATACGTGGAGCTCACCGATCAGGATCCGGTCGGCGCGGTCCTGGTGTAGCGGGAGAACCGCAGGGCAGAAGCCACGGTCGCCATGGCACGAGTGATGCTCGAGCTTGGCCGCGAGCTACGTCGAGCCCGCGGCGGTCATCGACCGCGCCAACGATCCAGGCGATTGAGCCAGTAGAAGCTCGAGCTGGCGCTCGAGCCCCTCGTCGCTGACCACGCGCACTTCCAAGGGCAGGCGGATCCGTGCAGCGGCGCGCTCGGCGGCGGCGCGGTTGGCGGGGGTCGGCCGCTGCGCCAGCCACACCACACGTCGGTACGCGTGGAAGTAGTCGTCGCGCAATTGGGGATATCGGTCGAGCCCCAGTTCGCGCACGACCGTCCGCTCGAAGGTCCGCGCCAGGAAGTCGGTGAGGAAGTACGATCCGGGCTCCTCGGCGAGTGCCGCGGCCACCTCTTGGCGTCCCAACATGTCGTAACAGTGATCGGCGTCGATCCGCCGCACACCGAGGGCATCGAGACCGCCGTACGTGCCGCAGTCCCCGTACGCGACCGCGATCTCGTCGTAACGGGGGCGAAGCCGGGCGAGCTCCTCAGCCACTGCGGGGGCGATTCGCTCGGGACGGTTGTGCAGGAGGGCCGGCACGGGGTGGACGTCGACATCCCACCCCCGTTGGCGCGCGATCCGGCGAACGTCGGCGGCAAGCGCGCCGCAGGCGACGACGGCGAGCGAGCGCGCCTCGCTCATCCCGGGAAGGCGAGCTGGTCGATGAACAGGTCGTTGAAGTCCGCGCGCCCCGAGAGCTCGACGTACTCGACCTCGCGGAGGATTGAATGCGCCTCGGCCCGCTCGCGCAGCGACAGTGCCGCGATCTTCGCGCCTTCGCCCGCGACGTTGCCGGCCGAGACGATGCGGGGCAGGGCGAGCTTCGGCACGAGGCCGATCCGCACCGCGCTCAGGGGCGACAGGAAGGCACCGAAGCTCCCCGCGAGCAGCACCTGGGTGATCTCGTCGGCTCTGACCCCCAGCTCGTGCAGCAGGATCTGCCACCCGGTGGCGATCGAGGCCTTGGCGAACTGGAGCTCACGCACGTCACGCTGGGAGAGGAACACCGAGCCGGCCGGGTCCTCGCCACGCCACTGCAGGACGAACACGCGCTCCTCGCCGATCTTGGTCAGGCGGGTCGCGAGCGCAGGATGCAACGAGGCCGCGTCCTGGTCGGGAATGAACCGCCCGGAACGGTCGAGCAGGCCGCTCTGGACCAGCTCGGCGACCGCGTCGACCAGGCCCGAGCCGCACATGCCGACTGCCTCCACGTCGCCGATCACCTGCAGCTCCAGCGAATCGTCACCGATCTTGATTCCCTCGATCGCCCCTTCGGCCGCCCGCATGCCGCACTTGATCTGGGCGGCCTCGAACGCCGGCCCCGCCGGGGCCGCGGTCGCCACCACGCGCTCGCTCGATCCGAGCGCGATCTCGCTGTTGGTCCCCACGTCGATGAACAGCCGCACCCGCCGGTCTCGGGTAAGGCCGGTCGCGAGCATCCCGGCGACGATGTCGCCCCCGACGTAGGCCCCAAGCGAGGGGAACACGAACGCCGGCGCGCGGGGATGCACGGCCACACCGAACTCGCTCGCCGCCACCGGTGGAAAGGTGTGCGTCGAGACCACGAACGGCGCCATCGACAACGGCTCGGGATCGATCCCGAGGGCCAGCTGCATCATCGTGACGTTGCCGCAGACGGTGATCTCGTACACCTCGGTGGGGTCGGCCCGCGCCTCGGAGCAGACCTCGGCGGTCAGCTCGGCCAGCGTCTCGTGGGCACGCTCGCGCAGAGCAGCCAGGGCGTGGTCGTCCATCATCGTCGCGGAGATCCGGGTGATCACGTCGGCGCCGTAAGGCTGCTGGCGGTTGAGCATCGAGCGCACGGCGGCAGGCTGGCCGCTGTCGAGGTCGAGCAGCGTCGCGACCACGGTCGTGGTGCCGAGATCGAACGCGATCACAAATCGTCGCGCCGTCGTATCGCCGGCCTCGACGTCGATCAGCTCCTCGTCACAGACCACGGCGGTGACGTCGAAGAACGATTCGCGCAGAACTCCGCCGAGCGTTCGCAGCAGCTCGATCGACGCGTGCGGCTCGAGGTCCTCGAGCGCGTCGAGCACCCGCTGGAGGTCAGAGCGCTGGTCCTCCATCGACGCCTCGGCCAGCACGAGGTGGCGCTTCTGGACCGACGGACGCAGGATCACGTGTCGCCCGACGCCGACCAGCGCGGCCTTCGGCCGCGTCTGCAGCGGAGGCACCTCGATCACCAGGTCGCCGCGGGCGCCCGCCCGGCAGGCCAGCCGCCAGCCATCACGCAGCTCGTCGGTGGTGAACGCGCGAGGATCGATCGGTCCGACCGGGACATCCCCGGAGACGATCCTGACCTTGCACTTCTTGCAGGTGCCGTGACCGCCGCAGGTCGAGTCGATCGCGATCCCGTTCCAGCTCGCGGCGTCGAAGATCGGCGTGCCGCTGGGAACGCGGACATCGCCGCCGTCGGGCAGGAAGCGCAGCCGCACCCGCTGCGCGCCGTCGCTCTCCGCGACCGCATCGTCGCGCTGCAGGAGCGGCCGGGGCTTGGGCGACGAACTGCTCATGCGCCTGTGGCGGCCTCCTGCAGGGCCGACTGACGCGCGCGGTGGGCGGCGATCCAGCTGGAGCCCCAGGGGTCGTGGCCGAGCAGCAGATCGGAGGCCCGCACCGACTGCACGCACACCTCGGCCGTCGACATGATCGCGCTGGTCAGACCGGCGGCCATCGCCATGGGCAGAAAGCCGGCGTTGAGCTCGTGGCGTCGCGGCAGGCCAAACGAGACGTTGGAGGCGCCGAGGCACATGTTGACGCCGAGCTCGTCGCGGATCAGGCTGATCGTCGCGAGCGTGATCATCACCGCGTCGGTGGCGGCGCCGACGGTCATCGCCAGCGGGTCGATGATCACGTCCTCGGTCGCGATTCCGTAATCGTTGGCCACGCTGACGATCTTCCGCGCGCACTCCAGGCGCTGCTCGGGCGTCTCGGGGATCCCGGTCTCGTCGTTGGCGAGGCCGATCACGGCGGCGTCGTGCTTGGCCACCAGCGGCAGGATCTCGTGCAGCCGCTCGTCCTCGGCGGTCACCGAGTTGACCAGCGCGCGACCTTCGTAGACCGACAATCCGGCCTCGAGCGCCTCGATAACCGACGAGTCGATGCAGATCGGCAGGTCGACGGCGTCCTGCACCGTGCGCAGCATCGACTTCAGCAGCTCGGGCTCGTCGACCAGCGGAATCCCGGCGTTGACGTCGACCATGTCGGCGCCGGCCTGGAACTGCGCCAGGGCGTCGACGGTGACGGTCGACAGATCGTCCGCGCGAAGCTCCTCGGCGAACTTCTTCCGGCCGGTCGGGTTGATCCGCTCGCCGATGATGCAGAACGGCTGATCGGCGCCGATGGTCACGGTCTTAGACCGCGACCGAAGCACTGTATCCATTGGTCTCCCTTTCGATTCGGGGCGGAATGCCCAGGCGTGTGCACAGCTTTGCGATCCCCGCGTCCTTGCGAAACGAGATGAAGTGCAACCCGGCCACTCCCGGTTGCGCCAGCGCATGTGAGGCGAGCTCGTACGCGATCTCAAAGCATTCGATCTCTGCGTCGGTGGCGTTCTCCACCCGGGCCACGGTTTCCGGCGGCACATCGATTCCGGGCACGCTGCGCGCGACAAAGCGCATGCCGCCGACGCTGCGCAGGATGCAGATCGACGGAATCAACGCCGTGCGCTGACTGACACCCGTGTCGTGGGCGACACGCATGAACCGCTCCAACAGCTCCGGGCGGTAGCAGATCTGCAGTTGTAGGAAGCGCGCGCCGGCGAGGGCCTTCATTGCCGCCCGGCGGACTCGATACACAAACGGCGGCGTACCGGGGTTCTCGACCGCGCCGATCAGGAACCGCGGTGCCGGCTCGATCCGGCGCCCGGACAGATAGCGCCCGCTCTCCAGCACGCGGGCGAGCGCGATCAGCTGGGGACCATCGAGGTCGAACACGCGACGCGCTTCCGGCTCATCGCCGGCGCTGACGTCGTCCCCGGTCAGGCAGCAGATGTTCTCGATCCCGTGCATCGCGGCGCCCGTCAGGTCGGCCTGAAGGGCGAGGCGGTTACGGTCGCGGCAGGCCAGCTGCATCACCGGCTCGGCCCCGGCCTGCACCAGCCCGATCGCCACCGCGAGCGGGGAGCAGTGCGCGTGCGCGGACGGATTGTCGGTTGCGTTGAAGGCATCGACGAACGGCCGCATCGGCTCGAGCTGTCGGGCGATCTCGCCGCGCCCACCGCCATCGATCACCGGCAGCTCCGCGGTTACGACGAAATCCCGCGCGGACAGCTTGCGCTCAAGGTTTGACATCCGGGCCCGTCGCCCAGCCGGCCGGAACCTGCCGGTCGCGGCCGCTGATCAGGTTGAGCCAGGCCGAGGTGCCCTCCAATTGGTTGTCCACCGGGGGCCGCAGGTGGTCGATGTGGCCGCTCCACAGCGGCAGACGCTCGGAGCGCTCGAAGGCCTTCAGCCAGACGCATCGCATCTCAGGTTTGACCTCGCAGTTCCCGTTCGCCCGCACACCGCCGCACGGCCCGTTGCGCAGTGTCTTGGGGCAGTTCATGGGGCAGATCAGGCCGGTCGAGTGCAGCACGCACTGGCCGCACATCTGACACCCCCACACGGGGCCCTTGATCGCGTGCTCGGCGCGCGCGAGCAACCCCGCGACGCTCACGCCAGTACCTTCTCCCGGCGCAGCTCGATCAGCTCCTTGGCCTTCTTGACCGCGGAGGAGGCATCGGCTGAATAACCGTCGGCACCGACCGCGTCCGCATACTCCTGCGTCACCGGCGCGCCTCCGACCATGACGATCACCTTGTCGCGGATCCCGGCCTTCTGAAGCGCGTTGATGTTGGCCTTGAACATCGGCATCGTCGTGGTCAGGAAGGCCGAGAACCCGACCACGTCGGGGTTGTGCTCCTCGATCTGCTGAACGAATTTCTCCGGCGGCACGTTGACGCCGAGATCGATCACCGTGAAGCCGGCCCCCTCGAGCATAATGTTGCACAGGTTCTTGCCGATGTCGTGGACGTCGCCCTTGACGGTCCCCATCAGAAACGTCCCGACCTGCCGGGCCCCGCTCGCAACCAGCAACGGTCGCAGGATGTCGAGCGCACCCTGCATCGCCCGCGCCGCGATCAGCATCTCGGGCACGAAGTAGTCGCCGCGCTCAAACCGCGCGCCGACTTCCTCCAGCGATGGGATCAGCGCGTCGTAGAGCATGCGCTCGGGCTCGAGACCGTCGGCGAGGCCATCCTCGACACCCTCCCGTACCGCCGGCGCGTTGCCGACCAGCGTCTCGTCGTAGAGCATCTGCAGGAGCTCCTCGTGGGTCATGCGGCGTGTTCTCCTTCCTCGCTGTGGCCGAGGCGTCGGCTAAGGGTCCGTGCCTCGTCGATCAGGACAGGTTGCAGTTCGAGGATCCGAGCCGGCGTCATCCGCAGCGTCGGCCCCGACACACTGAGCGCGGCAACCACATCACCGCGTGACCCGCGCACTGGCGCGGCCATCGCGGCCAGCCCCGTCTCGAGCTCGTCGACGGCCGTCGCGCAGTCGCTGCGGCGAACCCCCTCGAGCTCGGAGCGCAAGCGCTGCGGGTCGGTGATCGTCCCCGGGGCATAGCGAGCGAGCGGCTGAGTCGGTAGGGGCGCGCGCCCGAATGCCATGAATACCTTGCCCACCGCCGTGCAGTGATAGTCGACCAGACGTCCAAGCCATTGCCCAGTGCCGAGAAAGTGTCGGCCTTCCACCTGCGCCACGTGCTCGACGCCGTGACGTGCTGGCAGCGCGAGGTTGATCGTCTCGCCGGTCGCCTCCGCGAGCGCATCCAGAGAGGCTCGGGCGAGCTCGACCACGTTGCGCTCGAGCATGCCGCGCTCGGCGACGCGAAGAATCGCCGGCCCGGGCCGCAGGCGTCCCCGCTGTCCGTCCTGCTCGATCAGACCGCGCCGCTCGAGTGCGCTGACCAGCCGCGACACGGTGCTCTTCGGGATGCCGCTTGCGGACGCGAGGTCGGTCAGCGCCACGGGCTGCTCGGACTCGAGCACGCGGACTAGCAGGTCGGCGCCGCGGTCCACGGCGGTGGTGCCATGAGAAGGGGGTTGAAACTCTTGTTCCACGATGGGTATATTACGGACGGACGCGGCCACGTCAAGCTCATCTTGGATCGGGCCAGATGGCCGCCCCGACCCGCAACCGAGGAGGAGGCCAGCTTGTTCGTAAACGCCATGCCGCGCTACGAGATCCTCAGCGAGGACGCGATGGAGGTGCTCGACACGGGATGGCGGCGGATCGTCTCGGAGCTGGGGATCGAGTTCCTGCTCCCCGAGGCGGTCGAGCTCCTGCGTGGTGCGGGCCAGATCGTCGAGGAGGAGAACCGCGTCCGCTTCGACCCGGATTTCATCCTCGAGCAGATGGCCAAAGCGCCCTCGGAATTCGAGTTGCAGGCCCGCAACCCGGCCAACAACGCGCACATCGGCGGCGATCACATGGTCTTCGCGCCGGTCTACGGCTGCCCGTTCATCCGCGAGGGCGAGGTCAGGCGGGACGCGAAGATGGCCGACTTCGAGAACCTCGTCCGTCTCGCGCAGGCGTTCGGAGAGCTCGATTCGCCCGGCGGCACGATCTGCGAGCCGGAGGACCGCCCGTTGGACTCGCGCCACCTTGACATGGTGTTCGCACTGCAGACGCTGTCGGACAAGCCCTATATGGGCTCGGTGACCTCGGGCCCCAACGCGGCTGACACGGTCGGGATGGGGGAGATCCTGTTCGGAGGGCGTGAGGCGATCGAGCGCGCGCCGGTCTCGATCTCGCTGATCAACGTCAACTCCCCGTTGCGCTACGACGACCGCATGCTCGGCGCGATGTTCGAGTACGTTAAGGCCAACCAAGCCGTCGTGATCACCCCGTTCCTGTTGATGGGGGCGATGTCACCGGTGTCGCTGCCAGCCACATTGGTCCAGCAGATGGCGGAGGCGTTCGCCGGGATCGCCTTGGCGCAGCTGATTCGCCCCGGTGCGCCGGTCGTATTTGGATCGTTCCTATCCAACACCGACATGCAGTCGGGCTCGCCATCGTTCGGTACGCCCGAGTCGGGGATCGGGGTGCTGTGCACCGGGCAGATCGCGCGCCGCTATGGCCTCCCGTGGCGCGGCGGCGGGGCATTGAATGCCTCGCAGACCGTCGACGCGCAGGCGGCCTACGAGTCGCTGATGACCTTGCTGCCGACGTTCCTGGCCGGGGCGAACTTCGTCATGCATTCGGCCGGCTGGCTCGAGGGCGGACTGGTGTCCTGCTACGAGAAGTTCATCGTCGACATCGAGCTGCTGCGAGAGCTCAGGCACGAGTTCACGCCGCTGGAGATCGACGAAGCCTCACTCGCCTTCGACGCCCATCTGGAGGTAGGCGCCGGAGGCCACTTCCTCGGCGCGGCGCACACGCTCGAGCGCTTCCGCGAGTGCTTCTATCGCCCCCTGCTGTCCTCGACCGAGAACTTCGATCGCTGGACCAAGAAGGGTAGCCGCGACGCCACCGCCCGCGCCGGGGAGATCTGGCGGGCGACACTGGAGAGCTACGAGCCACCCGAGCTCGACGACGCGATCCGCGCCGAGCTCGACGAGTTCGTCGTCCGCCGCCGGGTTGAGCTTGGCGACTGATAAATCAGTCGCTTGCGAGAATGAGCAATCGCCTTGCGGCGATTGCTTGGCGAGAATTGCCTGGCGGCAATTCTCGGGGCTGGTTTAGCCGTTTACGCGGCGGATCTCGTAGCCGGCCGTTTCGAGCGCTACGACGATTGAGTTGCTGTGTTGGGCGCCGCGGGTCTCGAGGGCGATCTCGACGCCGGTCTCGCGCACGTGGAGGGGGACCGCCTCGCGCACGTGGTCGGCGTGAACCACGTTGCCGCCGGCTTGGGCGATCTGTGTCAACAGGGCGGCGAGGCCGCCGGGACGATCGGCGATCCGGGTGAACAGGCGCAGGCGCCGTCCGGCGGTGGTCTCGTGACGCTGGGCGATCGTCGCCAGCAGGCCGGCATCGACGTTGCCGCCTGAGAGGACGATCACGGTCGAGCCGCTGGGAGCGGGGGCGAGGCCGCCCGCCAGCAGCGCCGCGATGCCGACGGCGCCGCCACCCTCGACGACCAGCTTGGCCCGCTCCAGCAGCCACACCATCGCCTCGGCGACGTCGTCTTCGCCGACGACAACCAGCTCGTCGACCCAACGCTCGACGAGGGGCAGCGTGATCGATCCCGGGCGCTTGACGGCGATCCCGTCGGCGATCGTGGCCTGGGCGTCGAAGGTGAGCGGGGCGTGCGCGTGCAGCGAGGCGGGGAATGACGCACAGGCGTCGACCTGGACGCCGATCACCAGAACCTCAGGCCGGGCGGTCTTGATCGCGCCCGCGACACCGGAGACCAGTCCGCCACCGCCCACCGGAACGACCACCGCCGCCAGGTCGGAAACCTCCTCCAGCAGCTCGAGCCCGAGCGTCGACTGTCCCAGGATCACGTCCTGATCGTCAAATGGGTGGACGAATCCCGCGCCGGACTGCTCAGCCCGCTCCCGGGCTCCAGCGACACACTCATCGACTGACTCCCCGCCCAGGTGCACGACGCCCCCGAACGCCTCGACCGCGGCGACCTTGGCCACTGAGGCCTCGCGCGGCATGAACACCTCGCAGGGGATCCCCTGAGCACGCGCTGCGTAGGCGAGCGACTGCCCGTGATTGCCGGCGCTACCGGCGACGACGCCCGGCGGCCGACCCAGCCGGGAGATCTTGTGCAGCGCTCCGCGGAGCTTGAACGAGCCCGTGCGCTGCAGGTTCTCGGCTTTCAGCAACACCCGCCCACCGCACTTCTCCGACAGGCTGTGGGAGCTCAGGACGGGGGTCTGACGGGCCAGGCGTGAGACGATCCGGCGAGCCTGCTCGGACTCCCCCGAAGCGATGCGCCGCGCTACCAGCTCGGCTTCAGAGATGGCTGCTGAGGGTGTCATCACGCGCCCGAGACGCAGTGGAAAGCCGCTGGCGCACGTTTTCCGGTTGATAGAGTTCCTAATCCATGACTCATATATCAGTCATGTGTGGGTGTCGTCAAACCGGCGATCGGGTGTGACGACGCAGAGCACCCGCCCGACGCGCGCACCGCGCGAGCTCCTCGCGGACCGCGCCTACGCTGATCTGCGCGACCGCATCCTCACCTTGCGCATCTCACCGGGGGCACCGATCGACGAGGACCGGGTCGGCGAGGAGCTGGGGATCGGGCGGACACCCGTTCGGGAGGCGATCAAGCGCCTGGCCCTGGAGAACCTGGTCAGCGTCTTCCCGCGCCGCGGGACCTTCGCGTCGGAGATCAACATCACCGATCTGGCTCACATCTCCGACGTCCGGGGCCAGCTCGAGGGACACGCCGCGTACCGCGCGGCGGAGAGGATCACCGAGGCCCAGCGCGTGGAGCTGGCGGAGTTGCTCGAGGAGCTTGCCCGCAGCCAGGGAAGCGACGATCTGGAAGCGTTGATGGCACTCGACGCGCGGGTACACCGGTTCGTCTACCGCTGTGCCGGTAACTCCTATCTCGAGGCGACGCTGGGCCGGTACTTCAACCTGTCGCTGCGGATCTGGCATCTGGTGATCGACCGCTTGCCGCACCTGTTTGCGCGCGTGCACGAGCACGACGATCTGCTGCGCGCGATCGACGCGGGCGAGTCCGCTCGCGCGCGCGACATCCTCGCCGAGCACATCGCAACCTTCGAGCGGGAGATCAGGTCGGTGCTGTAAGGGTTCGCGACGAATACGCGCGGGCGGCAGCGGGTTGACCTGCACGAGATCCCAAGGTGAGGCCGCCGCGGTGGATTTGGGAGATCGCGCATGACCTGCGTGCGTTATTCCCCATTTCCAAGGTTTCCCCCTCGGTTTGGGATCTGGTGCAGGTGATCGCCCGCCGGCGGGC
>Ga0209839_10000726_pt1 | contig 16822 bp, 13 predicted proteins | sample OrgsoiDNA2013050_FD_185800 | JGI IMG/M metagenome (GOLD analysis project Ga0209839, IMG submission 185800) | Permafrost soil microbial communities from the Arctic, to analyse light accelerated degradation of dissolved organic matter (DOM) -... | ecosystem: Environmental > Terrestrial > Soil >... | reverse complement strand
CTGTATAGTGGGGAAGGCGCATACTCCTTTCCTCGTCTATTCAGGAGGGTGATTAAGATGACTAAGAAGACCGAGGCAACGATCTGTGTTCTGGCTGTACTATTCGTACTGTCGACCATCCCACTTGATCTGCATATTGCGTTTGGCCTGGCGTTTATTTTTATAATCGCGATCGCCATCTACAAATTGAGCCAGGTGGAGATGAAGAAACACGATAAAGTGTATTGAATAATAGAATACGCGTGTGTAAAACTGAGAAGCGGCGAACTATTTAGTGGGTGAAGCCCTTCACCGCCTCTACTACCAATCTGTGCTCCACAAGCTTCAATCGCTCGTGCAGGCTCTCCTCTGTATCCCCCTCCTCGACTGCGACCTCTTCGCGGCAGATGACGGGTCCGGCGTCTACCTCCGGCGTTACATAATGTACGGTGCTGCCAGTAACCTTGACGCCCGCGTCGAGAGCCTGTCTGACGGCATGCAGGCCGCGAAAGACCGGGATGACGCTGCCATCGCGTGTGGTGAAACTGCTGCCAACTCCCGCATCGGGGATGAGCGAGGGATGCAGGTTGATGATGCGCCCGGAGAATTGGGTGATGAAGTCGGCGCTGAAGATGCGCAGCCAACCAGCCAGGACGATCAGGTCTGTCCTAAATAGGTTGAGTAAGACCGTCAACTTTGCTTCGGCCTCAGCGCGCTCGCGCCAGGGCAGGTAAAGCGCGGGCAATCGATGCTTCAACGCTCGCTGCAATCCCTGCGCGTCGGCCTTGTTGCTCACGACCAGTGCGATCTCCACTCCGGGCAATTGCTCGCCTTCGATGGCGTCGATCAGCGCCTGCAGGTTGCTACCGCTGCCGGATACGAGGACGGCGATACGCAATGTGTCTGTGTTTGTTGGCATCATTTACTGCTTCTTCTCTACTTTCCCAATCCTCTATGTTAAACCACGCCGTGCAATATCCCTCCGATAATGCATTCCCTCAAAAGAGATATGTGCCGCTGCCTCGTATACTCTTGCGACAGCTTCTTGCAGGGTTGATCCGCGCGCGGCGACGCTGAGCACGCGACCACCGGCGGTGACCAGGCGACCATCCTGCAAGGTGGTTCCGGCGTGAAAAACCTGCACGCCCTCTACGCGGTTGGCCTCTTCGATGCCGCTGATGGGCAGGCCCGAGCGGTATGTGCCGGGATAGCCGCCAGAGGCAAGGCTGAGGCTGATGGCGTAGCCTGGATGCCACAATATATCGATACTTTGCCCCTTGTCGTATGCGAGCACGTCGAGCAGGTCTGCGCGCAGAAGGAGCATGAACGCCTGCGTCTCGGGATCGCCAAAGCGCGTGTTGTGTTCTAGAACCATAGGACCGTGCGGCGTGAGCATGATGTTGGAGTAGAGGACGCCGCTGAAGGCGATGCCCCTGTCCTTGAGCGCCTGCAGGGTTGGCTCGATAATCTGTTGGCGTATGCGCGCCTCTTGCGCGGCGTCGACGAAGGGTAGCGGAGTGTAGACGCCCATGCCGCCTGTGTTGAGGCCCTGGTCGTTGTCGAGGGCGCGCTTGTGGTCCTGAGTAAGGGTCAGGAGGAGATAGTCGGTGCCGTTGCAGATGGCGGTTGAGCCGATCTCGTCGCCCTGTAGATAGTCCTCGATGACGACCGTCTCTCCGGCAGCGCCGAAGATGCGTTCGACCATCATCTCCTTGAGCGTGGCGCGCGCGGTATCCATGTCCAGGGCGACGACCGCGCCCTTGCCAGCGGCGTTGCCATCGGCTTTGATGACGACGGGCGCTCCGTGCTGTTCCAGGTACGCGGAGGCTTCGGTATAGTTAACGAAGGTGTGGTGTTGCGCGGTGGGGATGCCCGCCGCGGTCATCAGTTCTTTGGCGAAGGCTTTGCTGCCCTCCAGCGCCGCGCCTGCTGCGTCTGGACCAAAGATGGGCAGGCCGCGTTGGCGGAAGAGATCAACGATGCCTGCCACCAGCGGAACCTCGGGTCCGACGACGGTCAGGTTGATCTGGGCGCGCTCGGCAAACTCCGCCAGGTCCGCAAGTTGGGTTACGTCCAGCGGCACACATTCGGCGCTGGATGCCATGCCGGGATTGCCCGGTGCCGCGTACAGACGCGTCACGCGGGGACTCTGCGCCAGTTTCCATACCAGCGCGTGCTCCCTCGCGCCTGAACCGATGACTAATACGCGCACTTTTCAGTCCTCCTCAAGGCCCATCCCTACTGAGTAGTTACTCTCCCCTACATTATATATACAAGTATTCTACGCCTTTTTCACAACAGCGTCCAGGGATATGAGAGGCAGGCGTTGTCGACCCGTATTCGCCTCCGTCTTGGGATCGAAGGGCCAGCCCTGCTTCTCCATGCAGCCATAACAGAATTCGCGATCCAGGAGTTTGAGCGCGCCTTCGTCGTCGAGCCGCGCTCCATCGAAGGACGAGGCCATAGCTCTTCCTAAACCGGCCATACTCAGGTAGCCCAGGCTGTCTACGCCGATGTAGTCCGCGACCTCCTGCGTGCTGCGGCCCGCCGCGATCAGCTCCGTCTCCTGGGGAATGTCGATGCCGAAGTAGCAGGGATGGCGCAGCGCCGGTGAACTTGAGCGCAGGTGGATCTCCCGAGCACCATGGCGACGCAGGGCCGCGACGAGCCGCTTCATAGTGTTGCCGCGCACGATCGAATCGTCGACGATCACCAGACGCTTGCCCGCGATATTGGGCTTGACCATATTGAACTTGAGGTCAACTTCCAGTTGGCGCAGGCGCTGGTCGGGCTTGATAAACGTCCGGTCGGTATAGCGATTTTTGATGATCGCCTTTCCATAAGGAATACCCGCCTGCTCGGCATAGCCAAGGGCGGCGGGAATAGAGGAGTCGGGGACGGGCGCGACGAGATCGGCCTCGACCGGAAACTCTTTGGCCAGTTCGCGTCCCAGCGCCTCGCGCACGGTATAAGTATACCTGCCGTGGATCTCGCTGGTGGCGTCGGAGAAGTAGATGTACTCGAAGACGCAGAGGCTCTGGCGTGGCATCTTGACCAGCGTTTCACCGCGCATCCCCTGCTCGTCGATAGTAATCAGTTCGCCCGGTTCCACCTCGCGTACATAAGTCGCGCCGGTGCGATCGAGCGCGCACGACTCGGAGGCGACGATCCAGCTATCGCCGATACGCCCTAGACATAAGGGGCGCATGCCCCAGGGGTCGCGCATGGCGTAGAGCTTGCCTTCTGAGAGGATAACGAGGCTATACGCGCCGCGCAGCAGCGGGAAGGTAGCGATCATGCGTTCGCGCAGTGTCTGGCCCTCGGCGTAGAGCAGCAGCAGGGCAATGACCTCGCTATCGGTCGTGGAGATCATCGCGTTCTCCGGCATCATGGCGCGCAGAGCTGGACCGTTCACCAGGTTGCCATTGTGCGCCACCGCGATTGATTCGTAGTGGCCGTGCCGCGCGCCCACGATGAAGGGGCCTGCGTTCTCTACACAACTGGAGCCTGTCGTCGAGTAGCGCACATGACCGATACCGCAGCGCGTAAAGGGCAGGCTTGTGCCCGAGTCCTGGAATACGTCGCGCACCTTACCCATTGCGATGCGGTCCGCGATGTGCCCCGCGCTATCGTAGACGGCCATACCGGCGCTCTCCTGACCACGATGTTGCAAAGCTGTGAGCGCTAATGTAAGGTAACGTCGCACATCGAGGCTTGCATCCTCGTTCTGCGCATAGATTCCCACTACACCGCAAGCATCGTGCAGCCGTTCCATGCTCTCTTCTCCTCTCTGAAAAAGGGATGTCCTACGCTTGACCGGACTATCTCTGACGAAATTTCCCGGTCAGATCCGCCACCAGTGCGTAACGGTCAGCAATTCCTTGCAGGTCTTCCTGGGTGACATCCTTTAAGTTACGGTATACCTGTTTGTCCAACATACGATTTTTGTCGCCGCCGGGCCAGAGCCGCCAGCTATCATTGTCGATAACATCGGCGACGAGCAGATTTCCCGCCGCGTCGCGCCCGAATTCGATTTTGAGATCGACGAGGGTGACATCGACACTGGCCCAGGCGCGTTCGAGCGTCTCGAACACGCTCTGGCCCAGCGCAGTCATTCCTGAAATCTCCTGCTGCGTCGCCAGACCCAATTCAATGATGTCTGGCGGCCAGATCTGTGGATCGTGGCGCGCGTCATCTTTCAAAAACGTCTCGACCAGGACAGGCTCGAAGCGCGTCCCCTCGCTTACCTCTGGATGACGCCTGAGATAAGAACCGGTAGCAAGACGCCGCTGGACGTGCTCGATGGGTAACATGCTGCAACGCTTGACAAGGAGCGCGGTAGCATCTATCTGTTTAACAAAATGGGTGGGAATGCCCGCGTCGTTCAATAGCTGAAAGACGTTCGCGGTCGTGAGCGTGCTCCAGCGCGCCTTTCCCACCAGCTCATTGCGGCGTACACCATCGCCCGCCGTGATCTGGTCCTTGCTCACCATGCAGGCAAGCGCGTCATCGCCAGGGTAGGCATAGATCTGTTTGGTCTTCCCTTCCGCGAGCAGGGGACCGGCTTCTGGCCTATCTATCATCACGTACCTCTCTCATTCCAGTAGGGATGGGCCTTGCGTCCATCCGCTTGCCCATTCTGCAACTCCCGAACCGGATGGACGCAAGGCCCATCCCTACTGGTTAAAAATTATGTTACTATGACGCCTTCGCCCTCGGTGACATAACCAATAGTGAGCAATTGTGGCAGCACGCAACGGGCGTCCAGCGCTCCTTTGGGCGAGAGCACCAGAACCATGCCGATACCCATGTTAAAAGTCCGGTAGAGTTCCTCGCGCCGTATACTGCCCAGGCGAGCAAGCAACTGGAAGAGCGGCGGCACCTCCCACGAGCCTGTCTCTACAACAGCCTGCATACCAGCGGGGAGGATACGTGCGATGTTGCCCTGAAAGCCGCCGCCGGTGATATGCGCCATGCCTTTAATAAAACGACCGCGATCGGCTAAATAGTCGCGCAGCAGGTGAATGTCGCGCAGGTAGCAGCGATGTGGTCGCAGCAAGGCATCGACGAGCGGTTCGCCCAGTTCGGGAAAGAAGACATCCAGCGAGTAAGGGGCGAAGATGCTGCGCGCCAGCGAGTAGCCGTTCGTATGCAGTCCGCTCGAAGGTAGACCGAGCAGTACGTCGCCCGCGCAGATAGTTGAACCGTTGGTGACTTCATCCTCTTCGACGACGCCGACGATTGTTCCGGCGAGGTCAAAAGCACCCGGCAGGTAGACATCGGGCATCTCGGCAGTCTCTCCACCAAGAAGGGCACAATCGGCCTCCTGGCAGGCATCGGCGACGCTCTGGACGATGCGCGCCGCCTGCACGGCGTCAAGCCTTCCCATTGCGAGGTAATCCATAAAGAAGAGCGGCCTGGCACCTTGAGTGAGCAGGTCGTTGACGGAATGGTTGACGAGATCGTAGCCGATGGTGTCGAAGCGGCGGGCCTGCGTAGCGAGCAGCGTCTTCGTGCCAACGCCGTCTGTCGAGGCGACGAGCGCGGGCTGGCGCATCTGCTGCAATTTTTTCGTGCTGAAGACGCCCGCGAAGGCTCCCATACCCGCCAGCACGTCGGGACCTTGCGCGGCGCGTACTGCCTTCTGCATCAGGCGTTTGGCCTGGTCAGCGGCGGCGATATTGACGCCGCTGGCGGCATAGGATGCCTCTTTTTCCGCAACCTTCGGCGAGCGTGGAGTTGCCTGAGCGGCTCGTTTCAGAAATGGCCTGGCTTCGGGTGGTGCAGGCGGAACCTCTCCCGCCAACTGCCGAGTGTATTCATAGGCGTTTTTGAAGATCAACAGACCATCCCCCTGACCGCCTGCTGTCGAACGGCGCTGCGGATGCTGCAAGGCATGTACATATCGTTCAGGATGGGGCATGAGGCCAAAGACGTTGCCACGCGCATTGCAGATGCCAGCCACGTTGCCGAGGGAGCCATTGGGGTTGTCAGGATACGCGACTCGCTCTTCATCATTCCCTGTTCGACTTATGTATACAAGCGGCACTAATCCACTAGCTTGCAGCTGCGAGATGTTGCCTGCCAGGACAAATTGCCCCTCGCCATGCGCGACGGGCAGCTCGATAGGACGCTCGATGCTCCGTGTGAAGATGCAGGAGCTATGTTGAACGGCGAGCGTGGTCCAGCGACATTCGAACTGTGCCGATACGTTCTCGGTCAAGGTAGCGGCGAGCGGGCCAGAAGCTTTTCCGTCTTCTGCAAGGTCCGGCAGAAGGCCAGCACGCACCAGCACCTGGAAGCCGTTGCAGATGCCCAGGACCGGGCGTCCCTCGTCGATGAAGCGCTGGAGCTGCGCGCCGAGATGCACCGTGAGATTCTTCGCCAGGAGCGAGCCAGCGCCCAGGTCGTCGCCGTAGGAGAAACCGCCTGGGATGACCAGAAAATGATAGTCCAATAGAGTTTCAGGGGCCGCGAGAAGCTGATTGATATGGACAAGATCGGTCTCAAAGCCCACCTCGCGACAGGCGAAGGCGGTCTCGCGATCGCAGTTAATGCCCGGTGCGCGTAGTACAAGAGCGCGAGTCATGCCAATTCTCCCTTCCATGCCTCTTGCAATTCGGCTACTCCCAGGTTTATCAACTCCTCGCCTCCATCTTGTAGAATGAAGCGATCGCTCTGCGCGACCGTGCCAATATACGTAAGATCGTCTATGCCGTTTGCACGCATATGTTTCTCGAAGGTTCCTAGCTGCTCGGGCGCGATCTCGACGAGGAAGCGCGACGCCGACTCGCTAAACATGCGTACTATATTTATGGCTTGGGAACGCACTTCGCGCTCGCTTCCCTCAGCGGAACTATCAGGTGGATGCGGCTTGAGCGCTATTCCAGCCAGATCTATCCTTACCCCCAGCAGGCTTGCCAGCGCCATCTCGGCGCACGCAACGGCAAGGCCACCCTCCGAGAGATCGTGGCAGGCGCGCACCATTCCCTGACGTATCGCCTCGCCAAGCGCCTTCATGGTTGCAAAGGCGCGGGTCAGATCGACGCGGGGGACGCTTGTGTAGGGAAGCAATTCGGCAAACGCATCCTGCTCGATGACCTCCGCGTAATGAGAATCGCCCAGCTCGTTGCGCGTGGCACCGACCAGGTAGAGCAGGTTGCCGGGCGTCTTGAGCGCCATATCGATCGTCTGCGCGGCGTCGTCGAGCACACCGACTGCCGAGATCAGCAGCGTCGGGATAACGGGCAGGCGCATGCCATCGGCGCGGTACTCGTTATTCAGACTGTCCTTGCCCGAGATGAACGGCGTGCCAAAGGCGAGCGCGGCATCGTGGCAGCCCTTGACGGCGCGCACGAGCGTTCCCAGTTGTTGCGGATCGCTCGGATTGCCCCAGCAGAAGTTATCCAACAGAGCTGCCCGCGTCACATCACCACCAACGGCGGTCAGGTTGCGCAGCGCCTCGTCGACGGCGTTAAGCGCCATTTGATAGGGATCGCTCCTGCCGTAAAGAGGATTGACGCCGTTGGAGAGCACGATGCCCGCGCCTGTCGCCTCGTCCAGCAGCGGCTGCAACACGGCGGCATCGCCCGGTCCGTTGCCAGCTCTGCCGACGAGCGGCTTTAGCACCGTTGCGCCCTGCACCTCGGAGTCGTAGCGCCTCACCACGTTCTCCTTCGAGGCAATGGAGGGATGGCGCAGGAGGGCCAATAGCGTCGGTGCCAACGAGCGCGTGACATTGCCTCGCGGGATATTTTTATTGAGACCAGGCGCTTTCCCGCTCGCGGGGCTGCTCCACACGGCCTCAAGCGTCCTGCCGGGCCGCCCATCGTGCAGGAACTCCATAGCGAGATCGGCGACAACTTGACCGGAATAAGTAACAGTCAGGCGGGCATCGTTGGTAAAGGTGCCGATAATGCTTGCCTCGACCTCCTCGATGGCGCAGATGGCCAGCAGCTTGTCGAGGTGCCTGGAAGGTACGGCCAGGACCATGCGCTCCTGTGCTTCTGAAAGCCAGATCTCCCACGGGGCCAGACCCTGATATTTCAGCGGAGCACGCGCCAGTTCAACGCGCGCGCCCGTCGAGGCACCCATCTCGCCGATGGCCGATGAGAAGCCGCCCGCGCCACAATCGGTGATGGCGGAATAGAGGCCACGGTCGCGTGCCTGGATGATAACGTCGCTGACTTTCTTCTCGGTAATCGGCGCGCCGATCTGGACCGCGCTGCCCGCCTGGGCATTGATCTCAAGGCTCATCTCGCCTGATGAGAAGGTTGCGCCATGTACGCCATCGCGCCCGGTGCGCCCGCCCAGCACGACGATAGAATCGCCTGCCTGCACTGTGACGGGATGGCTCCCATGCGGCAGAATACCCAGGCAGCCGCAGAAGACCAGCGGATTGAAAATATAGCCTGGATGGTAGAGGACCGCGCCGTTCACCGTCGGAATGCCCATCTTGTTGCCGTAGTCGCGCACGCCGCTGACGACGCCGCTGGCAATGCGTTGTGGTGAAAGCACGCCCTCCGGTATCTCGTCGGCGGGTGTTGCAGCGGGTCCAAAGCAGAGTACATCGGTGCAGGCTATCGGCTGGGCCGAGACGCCCAATACGTCGCGGATGACGCCGCCGACGCCGGTATTGGCACCGCCAAAGGGTTCAATGGCGGAGGGATGGTTGTGCGTCTCGACCTTGAAGGCGATATCCTGCGCATCGGTATAGCGGATGATGCCAGCATTATCGCTGAAGGCGGAGACCAGCCAGGGCGGCCTGACCTGCTCGGTGGCGCTCATAATATAGTGCTTCAGCAGCCCGGGAATGGTCTCGCTTGCCAGAACGTTGCCCTGCCCATCCACCTCGCGATACTCGATCGTAGCCTTGAACGTCTTATGTGAACAGTGTTCCGACCACGTCTGGGCCAGCGTCTCCAGCTCAACATCGGTTGGTTCGCGTCCCTGTTCCCGATAGTGGCGCTGGATGGTGCGCATCTCGTCGAGGTTCAACGATAGCAAGCCGGCCCGGCTCACCTCCAACAGCTGCGCGTCTTCCATAGTGGTCAGCGCAATAGTAGAAACGATGCACGTAGGCTCGCTGCGCGCCGTTTTCCCGGCGACAGGTGCCGTGTCCTGCTTGCTTGTTCCAGCCTTATACAAAGCATAGCGTTGGATGACCGGATTGTACAGCAGCGCGCGCGCAATCGTGGAGGCATCGGTCTCGCTCAGGCGCGCATCCAGTATATAGCGCCTGCCGGTCTCCACGGCTTCCAGGTCTGTGATACCGAGCATGCGGGCACCGGTAATCACGCTCTCGGCGAGCGTATCGGTCACGCCGGGGTGAAAGAACACATCCACGACATGGCCCGTAGCCGCTGCATCCTCGATACGCCCGCTGCCCGCCTCCTGCACTACAGGATCAAGCAACAATTGTCTGGTAAGTTGCTCAACTTGTGGGGGGATGAGATTGCCTGAGAGGTGGTAGATCTGGGCGGTGCGGATGCGAAGTGGGGGCGAGGATGTGGAGAGTTTTGTTAGTGAGGGCACTTGCCGCGTCGGTAACTGCATTATGTCGCGAGCAAGCTTTTGAGCATGCACATCGTAGCGCTCATAAATTGCTCGCACCTCGATTTGATAGAATGTCACTTTTCTGTCCTGGCTATCATCTCTATCTAAAACCCCTCATTGGGTTGGAACAGTCATGAAAATCTCATCGGATGGGTTCATTGTAACACCTTTTTTTGAGCAATGGCAAGGTACAGCTACATATGTGTAATGAAAACACTTACTGATTACCCGAGTTTACGTAGAAACAGAGCGAAATTAGTAGTATCTTTTTTGACGACTGTTTTGATGCCAACCCTGCCTTTACCAAACAATGCAGCGAGTTCATTTTGCACTCTTTGCGTTTCTTGAGGAGCCGAATTGCTTAGACAAATATAGACGCTCCATATAAGATTTTGCATCTGAGTCCGGCTAATTTTATCTTTTAGCAAAGCACTTATATACTCGTGAGTATTTATCACCTGCTGTTTAGCTCTTTGTATATCTTTGCCCTTTAGCTCTAGAAGGCAGAACACCTCATTTATGCTCTTTTCTTTGGTGTAAAAAACGAGATAGTCGTTGCACTTCTCTTTCTCCGGTTTATTCATTCCCAGACACCGATTTCCCTCACCGCAATCAGTATGAAAGAAATAAATTAACTCATCCTCTTGGCGATCTATGCTCACCGTAAGGCCACTTTCATGCGCTTTTGTTCCTGCTATCAAGCAGCTTTGTAGTAAAGGCTTTAAAACATCGATTACCTGTTTAGTTGCCACATGCTGTCTCCCCGCTACAAATTACCATAAATCTCGATAATGCGATTAGAAACATCGCCAAAAGTTCCCCAGTTGATTATGCCATCCTCATCAAGAATATTCTCAACCTTCCCATGTTCAACCTTGTAAACAGCAACCTCGTCCTGGGAAATAAAAGCTCTGCTATCGTGCAAGAAAAATTGCGAAGCAATAGCTTCTTTATCTGCACTTTTGTCAGCCTTCATCAAGCTAGCGAGATGATCCACGATATAAGGGCTATGGGTAGTAATGAGGACTCTCAAGCCAGTATTAACGAGCATCGCTAAGAATTCTATGATCTTCACCTGGGCTTCAGGGTGCAGATTCATCTCAGGCTCGTCGATGATCAGCAGCTCTCCGGGATCAGCAGCATAACGTAAATAGAGAACAAGGGGGGTAAGTTCTTTTACCATAGAGGAGACAGCGGGCATATCCAAAGCAATATCTGCCGTAGTAAAAAGAATTTCTCGTTGTGGATCAGGGTCGCTCGTTGAGAAATCGACACTACCACCCAGGATTTCCTGTAGAGTCAGTGCGCGTTCCATATAATCAGCGATAGCGCTTTGCCCCATTGCATCTTGCTTTCTGTTTTCCAAACTTGTCTCAAAGAGGAACGTTAGCGTTTCGAGAAAGCGACCAATATACCCAGGTAGAGCCTTTGTTTTTTGTTCTGAACGAAGTACCTCTTGAGATGTTTCATTTGTTGTAATGAGCCTCCTTTCTATCCTTGCCGGAGAGAAAGTTACAAAAAAAGTCCGTTCAATGGGGAAAAATTGAATATAAGAGTACAATGCTTGATGAATACTACTAAAAATTCTATCTAACACAAACTCTCTGATAACACGGCGCGGCAACTTCAGTGGCGTGTTTTTCTCACCCTGGGTACTTTCTTCTGTAGAGGTGTAAAAATAGATTTCTCTTTTGCCTTTCTCTTTCAAGGCTGAAAATAGCGGCTTATGCTTCCCTGTACCAACTGCAAGACTATGTTCTAGAGAAATGTCAAGTACGCGTTCTACGAGAGCTTGTTTTGTATCCGTCAGGTTGAAAGAAAGCTTAAAATTCTCGAACTTTGCCTTTTCTGAACCTAAGAACTGGCGCATCCAGGTCTTAGCATATCGTGCCACATTATTAAAATAAGCCTCTCCATTAGCCTCAACGAATTGGATAAGATCAACTACTGCATTCCCCTCTTCTAGAAGTTGATCGACAGCTTTTTCTAGAAGAGAATATTTCTCACGAGTCTCCCCTCTTGCATAAGCACGTACATACCTGCTTAAACCATCGATTCCCAAAATGCCCCCTAATGTATAGGCTAACCATGTCTTTCCTGCATTGTTAGGGCCAATAAGCACCGTCAATGGTTTAAGGTCGATTTCTGCCTTTTCACGAATAGGACCAAGATTACTAATGGTTATCTTCATGTGTGAACCTCTCACCTCTGATCTAGCAGCCCATGGATTCTCAGAAACAATATAGCAGACTATAGAAAAGTGTAGGCACTTTTATTGCCGACTGCAAAACAAATAGATGCCTTTCTAAAAACAATTTACTCTATCACACCCTTAACAATGATAAGTGCTTTCTCAGATACACGCTACTATGTTATGCAAATGCCTGTATTACTCTCTAAATATATTATAACACTCGATGCAAATTATTGATTAACCGTTCCAGTTAGAAGGACCCATGATGGCTTCTGCACAGCTATTCTCCATAATTTTGTACCATCATGCGCGCCTCCTCGGCGAGCCGTTGTCTGAGCGAGGCAGGTTCAAGTACGCGTACGTGACTTCCCCAGCCGAGGAACCACTGCGTGACTTCGCTCTCGTGTCGTATCCTGAGCGTGACCAGCAGCCCCTCGTCGGTCTCCTCTTCGGAGGTGACGTAGTAAGAACGGTTCTCATGCACCCAGCGCGCAATCTCTTGATCGAAGAGCGCGCGCACCACGAGATTGCGCTCGCGGCCCTCCTGGTTGCTTCCCATCTGAAAATCGGCGCGTTGCTCGAAGGTGGTTGACAATAATTCCAGATCGTCGATGCGGTCCAGGCGAAAGTGACGGATGGCCTGGCGCGTATGACAATAGGCGACGAGGTGCCAGTTATTGAGGAAATAGGCCAGTCCATAGGGATCTGCTGAGCGCGTAGTGGCCGTGCTCTGCCCATCGCTGGAGTGGCGCGTGTAATAGCAGAAGCGCACGGTGATGCGGTCCAGGATAGCGCGCCTCAACTGCCGCAGCGTCTCCTGCTCTTTGGGATTGTAGGTGAGGCCCACGCCGATAAAGCGGATGTTGCTCTGAAGATAGTGCACATCGGCGCGCAGCTTCTCGGGCAGCACGCCCTCGATCTTGCGGCTCGCCCCCTCGGCTGCCATGCGATACTGCGCGTCGAAGTTGTGGGCCATGAAGTCGCTTCCTAGCAGCAGCATCGTGGCCTCCTCGCTGGTGAAGCTGAGCGGCGGCAGGAAGTAGCCCTTCATGAGCGCGTAGCCCTGTCCAGGAGTGGAGACAATCGGCACGCCCGCCTCGCACAACGCCAGGATATCGCGGTAGATGGTGCGCTTGCTGGTCTCGAAGGTGTCGGCGAGATCTTCGGCGCGCTGCCTGCCCCGGCGCTGCAGTTCCAAGACTATAGCTAGTAATCGATCTGTTTTGTTCATAGCATTATTTATTCTTGCGCTCCTCTTTTCCACGGACCAGCGAGGTGAAGACGCCCACGCACGCGATGGCGGCGCAGACCAGGAATGTGACCTGAAAGCTGTGCGCGAAGGTCTGCTGGAGTGCTGTAATCTGCGCGCCATGTGCATGGTTGTTTGCCAGGATGCCACCAGCGGCGGCACCGCCCAGGCTCACGAAGATCGCGCCCGCCAACGCGACGCTTATGCTCTGTCCCATTGTACGGCCCGTGGCCAGGAAACCGGCAGCGCTCCCCTGCTGGGCGCGTGGCGCGGAACCCAGCAGCGCGCTGTTATTTGGCGATTGGAACAGGGCCTGTCCCGCGCCGGTGAGGACCAGCCGCCATAGAATATCGAAGAGCGAGCTTTGCGCGTTGAGCTGACTGATGAAGACCAGCCCGATACAGCAGATAGCCAGGCCGCCAGCCGCTAACCAGCGCGACCCAATGCGATCGGCGAGCGAGCCGCTGAATGGCGCGATACAGGCGATGGTGATCGGTAGCGGTGTGAGCAGGAGTCCCGCCTCCTCGGTCGGGAAGTTGCGCAGCTGCTCCAGGTAAAATGGCATCATAAAGCTCACGGCGAAGAGTGCCAGGAAGCTCAATATCAGGCTGAGATTCGCGGAGACAAAGACGCGCCGCCGGAAGAGCGACAGGTCGATGATGGGATTGGCTACGCGCATCTCGACAAAGGGCAGCACTACCAGAGCGACCAGGCCAACGACGAGTAGAGCAATAAGCGTGGGTGAGCCCCAGCCCAACTCTTGCCCGAACGAGAGTCCCGCCGTGAGACCAGCCAGTCCGATGGCGAGCAGGGCCGCTCCCCACGGATCGAAACGACCAGGATTGCGATGCAGCCGCTCGGTGAGCACGCGCAGCGTCATGATGAGACCGAGAATCCCCACCGGCACGTTGACATAGAATATCCAGCGCCAACTGAAATACGCTGTAATCAGGCCACCAAGCGTGGGACCGACGCTCACACCCAGTGAGACGATAACGGCGTTGAGGCCGAGCGCGCGCCCGCGTTCCTGCGGCGGAAAAGCCGTGGTGAGCATCGCGGGACTCACGGACATCAGCAGCGCGCCACCTAATCCCTGTATGGCGCGTGATGCAATCAAGAAGCCGAGCGAGGGCGCGAGTCCGCAGAGCGCGGAGCTACCTGTGAAGAGGAGCAGCCCACCCACCCAGACCGCCTTGCGCCCGATCATGTCCGCCAGACGCCCGGCGGTCAGGAGTATGGCAGCCGTAGCGACCAGGTATGCGATGATGATCCACGAAACGGCCCCGTTAAGCGGCACTCCGAAGTATTTGGCGATCGAGGGCAGGCTGATGTTGACGATGGAGGAGTCGAGCGTGGCCATAAAGACGCCGATCGCGACGATGCCCAGTACCGCCCACTTCCCCGCCTGTTCCCGGTCGTCCCTCTGCGCACTGGCGGGAAGCGCCGCGCCCGGCTGGGCTGTTTCTATCCCCGTTGGTTCGGTCTCTTGTTGCTTCATGTAAGGTCTTCTCTTTAGGGAAAAATTCGTAACTCTTCAGGTCTCCCCTCAGTAGGGATGGGCCTTGCGTCCATCCAGCCCACAAACCACGTGTTGGCAAGCGGATGGACGCAAGGCCCATCCCTACTGAAGAGTTCAAACATCGCATCTTTCGATGCACTTACTGTATACACTGATTGCACGCATCTCAAACGATATGCAAAATGTAGGTACGCACAAAGAAGTAGATGGTCATGGAGACGCCGACGACGATGACGAATCCGCGCACCAGCCTGGGATCGATCTTGCGCGCGTAGTACGCTCCACCGAAGCCGCCGATGATGGCACCGAAAATCATAAGGATCGCCTGGGGCCAGTAGACCGCGCCCGCGATGATAAAAGCGATCATGGCGATTCCATTGATACAGGTTGTCAGCACCGTCTTCAGTCCGTTCATGATGTGGATATTCTCCATCCCCATCAACGAGAGCGTTGCCAGCATCAAGATGCCGATGCCGCCGCCAAAATATCCTCCATACGTGGCGATGACAAGCTGCGCTATGGAGATGCCGATGAGCCTGGGGAGCGAGAGCTGCGCTTTGCCCACATTGCGTATGCGCAGTCTGGCCGTGATCGCTCCGCTGAATGTAAAGAGCAGGGTAGCGAGCAATAAAAGATAAGGAATCAAGCCTTCAAAGACTGCGCCCGGCGTGTGGAGTAGCAGAATAGCACCAAAGATACCACCGACCAGACTTGTTCCTACCATAAGGATGAGGAAGCCGCGTTTCTGTTGCGCGACTTCCTTGCGGTAGGCACCTATGCTGGCAACCGAGCCGGGCCAGAGTGCCGTAGTACTTGTCGCGTTCGCTTGAACTGGCGGAACTCCGGCAAATAAGAGCGACGGAAAGGTGAGAAAACTTCCACCGCCTGCTACCGCGTTGAGCGTGCCACCGACGACTGCGGAGACAAAAAGCAGCACTATTTGGGGGAATGTCATGGGCAATAACCTCTGCTGACTCAGATAACAGTATTACCTTGGAGTATACCATTTATTGGAATGTTTGCGGCCCTTCATTACTCTGTGTCCTTATGCAATTGCCGGTTGCTTCTGTAATGCAATCCACAGGCCAAGCATAAAGACGGTGAGTATCATGACAAAGGGCAGCAGGGACCATAGCCCTATGTGTTGCGCCAGGTTGCCTGCTAACCAGGGGAACAGTGCTCCTCCCATGCTGCCCAGACTGGCAATGAAGCCTATGGCGCTGGGCAGGATGCGCGCCGACACGAGTTTTGACATGAGCGCGATGGTGGTAGGAAAGATAGGTCCCAGACTAAAGCCAATAAGCAATAATGCTCCAGCGGATACAATTTCCACCGGTACCAGCCAGACCAGCAGTAGTCCGACGACGACGCCAACCAGACAGAGTTCTATCAAGCGCTGAGCGCCTATGCGTTGCGCGACCTTCGCCAGGGATAGGCGTCCCAGCGTCAGGCCCAGCCAGTAGCCACTGACGACCCAGCCCGATAGCAGGAGCGCGCCATGCCGCTCTTCGGTCAAGAAGCTGTAGCTCCAGCTGCCCAGGCTGACCTCGGAGCCAACGTAGAAGAGCAGGAACATGGCCCCCAGCCAGACCACGCGCAGCCTGAGCGCCATCATCAGCACATTGCCTTCAGTCGACGCTTTCTCCTGGCGCGGTCCGCTACCAAAGAAGATGCCTAGCCCGATCAGCAGGAAGATGCTCAGTCCGCCCCATACGAGGTACACGCTGTTCCATCCCAACTGTAGCGCCAGCAGAGCAGAGGCGACGATCGGTCCCAACCACGCACCGGCTCCGTAAAAGGCGTGCAGGTAATTGAGCATAGCTGTGCTGCCTGGCAGAGCCGCTATGTACGAGTTCAGGCCCGCGTCAAGCATCGCTATTCCCATGCCCAGCACCAGACTGGCACCCAGCAAGAGGGCGAAGGGCGGCATCAGGCTCAGCAGGCATACGCCGAGCAGGAAAGTGCCAGTTCCAACCATCAAAAACAGGCGGTTCCCTAACTTCTCCATAAGCAGTCCATTGTTGAAGGACGCGATAAAATAGCCGACGGTACTGCACAGGAAGAAGAGGCCAATGGTCGCGTTATCCACGTGGTAGTGTGCTCGTATGTTCGGCAGGAGTACGCCTAATGCGCCATCGTTGGCACCGATCAATATAAATGCGAAGAAGGCCAGCGCTACTTTCATACGTGGTGACGATGGTACGGTAATCTGTTGTTGTTCGTGCGTTGTTGTTTCCATGTTGTTACACATGGGCTTTAGCCCTCCGCAAACCGCAAGATTTTAACCCCGGCGGTGAGGAATGTGAAGGCTTGAGCCAGAAAGTAC
>Ga0209839_10000724_pt1 | contig 16838 bp, 18 predicted proteins | sample OrgsoiDNA2013050_FD_185800 | JGI IMG/M metagenome (GOLD analysis project Ga0209839, IMG submission 185800) | Permafrost soil microbial communities from the Arctic, to analyse light accelerated degradation of dissolved organic matter (DOM) -... | ecosystem: Environmental > Terrestrial > Soil >... | reverse complement strand
CGAGGAGCAGGTGCTCGACTTCCGTGACATCACCGCGGCCAAGGAACTGGAGGAGGCCAAGGACCTCTTCCTGGCCACGACCAGCCACGAGCTGCGCACGCCGATCACAGTGGTGCAGGGCTTCGCGAGCACGCTGGCGAGCCGCTGGGACCAGCTTGCCGACGCCGACCGGCGCTCGGCCGTGCAGACGATCGCCGAGCGAGCCGCGTCGCTGGCCAGGCTCGTGGAGCAGTTGCTGCTCGGGTCGCGGGCGGGCGCCGACCAGCTGACGGTGAGTAACGGCCCGTTCGACCTCGCCGGCATGCTGCGCGGCGCGGCGGTCGCCTTCCGCCCGCTGGCGGAAGGGCACACTCTCGTCACCGACGTCCCCGACGATCTCCCGCAGGCATACGGCGACCCGATGGCCACCGACATCATCGTCGGGCAGTTGCTGGAGAACGCGTTCAAGTACTCGCCGGACGGCGGGGCCGTCACGGTGGGCGCCCGGCAGACGGGGAACCGGATCGAGGTCACCGTCGCGGACGAGGGCATCGGCATCCCGGCCGCCGACCGGGAACGCGTCTTCGAGCGGTTCGTCCAGCGCGAGACCGGCGACCGCCGCAGGTTCGGCGGCATCGGCCTGGGCCTGTACATCGTCCAGCAGCTGGCCCAGGCCCAGGACGGCGACGTGGCGGCGGAGGGGGGCCCGGCCGGCGGGACGGTGATGCGCCTGCGGCTGCGCGTAGCCGCGGTCACCGAGGTCGCCGGTCCCGAGGTCGCCGGTCCCGAGGCGGGCGGCGGCGAGGCGGCGGACCCGAAGCTGGCGGGCGCCGAGATCCCCGGCCCGCGGCTGCCGCCGTGATCACGACCGTTTCCCGGCACACGGAGGCTGCCGCGTTACTGGTGGGGTTGCCGGGGTGGGGTCGGCTCTTGCGCGTCAGGCGGCCGGCCTGCCGGGCTGGGTGCCCCGAGGTTAGGCCTTGGCGTGCACGCGGGGCGTGGAGCCGAGTCGCTCCCTGGTCACCGGGTCGCGCGCGACGGGGGCGCCGCCGGAGGCCTCGATGTACTTGTCGATGATGCCGATGACGTCCTCACCCTGCAGCACCATCTGGCCCCGCTCCATCCAGATCACCCGGTTGCAGGTCGCCTCGACCTCCTCCAGGTTGTGCGCGACCAGGAAGACCGTGCCCGCCTCCGCCCGGAGCTCCTCGATCCTGGCGTGGCTCTTGACCCGGAACTCCGCGTCCCCGGTGGCGAGTGCCTCGTCGACGAGCAGCACGTCGTGGCTCTTGGACGCCGCGATCGCGAACCGCAGCCGCGAGCCCATGCCCGAGGAGTAGGTCTTCATCGGCAGGTCGATGAACTCGCCCACCCCGGAGAAGTCCACGATGCTCTGGTACTTATCCCTGGCCTCCTGCTTGGTCATGCCCATGGCCAGGCAGCCCAGGATCACGTTGCGCTCGCCGGTCAGGTCCTCCAGCAGCGCGGCGTTGACGCCCAGCAAAGACGCCTCGCCGGTGCTGTAGACGTTGCCCTGCTCGGGTGGCAGCAGGCCGGCGATCGCCCGCAGCAGCGTCGACTTGCCGGACCCGTTACGTCCGATGATGCCGACGGCGTCGCCGCGGTAGGCCACGAATGACATACCGCGGATCGCATGCACCTCGCGGATGTTGCCGCGGGTCTTGCGGCCCATGATCCGCAGTAGCGCGGTCGCGGCCGTGCCGCGGTCTCCGCCCGCGCCGTAGACGCGGTAAACGATGTGCAGGTCGTCGACGACCACCATTGGCTTAGCCACGGCCGTACTTCGCCTCCGCTCGCCAGAAGAAGAAGAACCCGATGATGATGGCGGCCACTGCCCAGCCTACGGCGAAGTACCAGAAGTGACCGGGGTTGGCGTAGTAGTGACAGTGCGCGCTGTCGAGGAGGTACTTCTTCGGCGCCCCCACCCGATGGCCCAGCGTCCGCCACTCCTGGCACAGCCGGGCACTGTAGGGCTTCGAGCCGGGGGTGCTCTGTCGCTGGCTGAGCAGCAGGGAGTTCCGGATCAGGGTGATGTAGAGGGCGGCCGGGTTGATCTCCAGCAGCGTGACGATCCACCGGTGAGTCCGCACGTCGAGCGCGGCGATGCTGAACAAGACGCCCGAGACGTACATCCAGGTACGCAGCAGGAAGGGCAGGAGCTGGCTGAAGTCATTGACTTGCGAGCCGATCCGCGCCACGAACAGCCCGACCCCCACGTTGAAGATCGTCTGCAGCAGCAGCGCGGGGATGGTCAGCAGCCAGTACCAGGTGATGGGCTCCCCGGTGCTCAGCACGATGACGACCAGCACCGCCATCGACAGGAACATCTGCTGCAGCTCGATGATCACGTAGGCCAGCGGCAATGCGGCGCGCGGGAACTGCAGGGCCCGGATCAGCGGCAGGCTGCTGGTAATGACGGTCGAGGTCGAGATGAACGCCCGCTGGGTGAAGTTGAAGACGAATACGCCGGTGACCAGGAACGCGAGGTAGTTCGGGACACCCCTGTTGACTTTGAGCAGCAGGCCGAAGATCAGGAAGTAGACGCCGGCATTGAGCAGGGGCGTCAGCACCTGCCAGAGCTGACCGAGCTTGGCCTCGGTGTACATGGAGATGTTTCGCGCGGTGGCGAAGGCCATGATGAAGCTCCACCGGTTCCAGAGCTGGCGCAGGTAGCTCCGCACTGGTGGCCGCGCCGCGCTGGGCCGCAGGCCGTGGGCGGCCGCGTACTCGGCCAGCGGCTCGGCTGGCAGGCCGGCGGTGAGGACGTCGCCGACGGGGACGTCCTCGCCCTGCTGCAGGCGGCCCGGCGCGCTCAGCCGTCCGTCTTCGCGCGTGCTGGCCCGGTCTGCCGCGCGGGAGCGCCTGGAGCGCTTGTCGTCGGTCACGCCGCCGACCCTATGTCGTGACCGGACAAGCTGGAGGTTGTTGTCGCGTTCGGGACGAGGCTCGGCGCGGGCTCGTCCGGCAGGGATGCGGGCCCGCGGCTGCCGCCGCGCTGACCCGAACCTGAGTTGTAGGGGGCAACTATCACGCGGCGAATGTACCACCGCCCCAGTTGTGGGGTACAACTGTGGGCGTGGCTAACGAGTCCATGGACGACACGGAACTGGAGCAGCTGCTGATGCAGCTGCTCAGGGTGGTGAGCCCGGCCCCGGCGGGCGAGCCGCCCGGCCCGGCCCGGGTGGCCGGCAGCGCCGCCGTTAGCGTCCGCCCCCAGGTTTCCAGGAGCACTGTTTCCAGGAGCACTGTTTCCGCGAGCACTGTTTCCGCGAGCACTGCTGCCGGGAGTAATGGCGCTCACCCCGCTGAGGCCGATTTTCCGGCGGTGTCCCCCTCGGAGGCACGGGCGCTCATCGAGCTGGTCTCGGCCCGCGGCATCGCGCAGGGCGAACTGGCCGGGCTGCTGGCCCTGGAGAAGAGCACGGTGAGCCGGCTGGCCGCCGGACTCGAGCGCAAGGGCTGGATCCGCCGCGGCCGGGATGAGGAGAACCAGCGCTACGTCCGGCTGTACCTGACGCCGGAGGGACGCGCCGTGGCCGCTCAGGTGTGGGCTGCCTGGCAGTCGAGGCAGGCGAGGATCCTCGGCGCGCTGTCCGCCGAGGAGCGGGCGGGCCTGTCGGCGGGGCTACGCGGCCTTGTTCGCGAACTGGCCGCTGAAGGGCTGCTGGGCGAGCCGCCAGCACCCGAGCAGGCCATCCCCGGATAGGCCGCAACTAGGCCGCAACTGGGTCGGTGCGGCGGCCCCGTTACCTATGCGTTGTATGGCTGCCGGTTTCGCCACGCGACACGGGGGCAATCTTGGGAGCAGCGTTTGTTCCACGTCGCGAGAATGGCATCGGGTCGGGATGTCCAGGAGGTGAGAGCGACGAACGTGGTGCTACTGCCGTGCGCGCCCTCGAGCGTCGGCGTTGCGAGGCGGCGGCTGACCGCTGAGCTGTCCGCCGCGGGTGTCTTTGGTCAGGCCGTGGGCGATGCGGCCCTCGTAGTCAGCGAGCTCCTGAGCAACGCGATCAAGCATGCCTGGCCGCTGCCGGGTGAGAAGCTGCAGGTGACCTGGGCGGTCGATCAGGGGTCGGTGGAGGTCGCGGTCCGCGACGGTGGTGGCCTGACCCGGCCGCGGCAGGCCTGCGCCCCGGTTTCCTCGCTGGGCGGTCGAGGCCTGGGCATCGTCGAGCAGCTGTCCAGGAACTGGGGGATCAGGACCGACGGCGTCGGCCAGACCGTCTGGGCCGTGCTTCCCGCGCCCAGGGCCGGGGGTTCCCAGCCGGTGCCGCTGAGCCCGGCGGCCGGCAGTTCGCGTTAATGACCTCGGTTGTCATGCGTAATTGGCCGGTGAACTGGTGATACTCCCATGCAGAGGTCATCGCGTAGGGGGCGCGGTGATCACTGCGGGGGGAAATAGTGAGGCACGCCCACGGGGTGGATAGTGAGGTCGGCAAGCTCCGGACCGTACTGATGCACCGGCCCGGTCTTGAGCTCAGGCGGATGACACCGCGTAACAAGGACCGGCTGCTGTTCGAGACGCTGCCCTGGGTGGGCCGCGCCCAGCAAGAGCACGATGTCCTGACCCAGTCGCTGCGCGACCAGGGAGTAGAGGTCCTCTACGTCACCGAGCTGCTGCAGGACGCCCTGGAGTACCAGCCAGCCAGGGACGAGGCGATCGAATCGGTGCTCGCCGGTACCGAACTCGGTGACGAGCTCAGGGCCCAGGTATTCGCCCGGCTCGACTCGCTCGGACCCGAGGAGCTGTGCCTGGTCCTGATCGCCGGGCTCACCCCGGAGGACCTGCCGGGCGGTCACGGCCTGGTATTCCAGCTGCTCGACCGGCACGAATTCGTCATCGATCCGTTGCCGAACCTGGTTTTCACCAGGGATTCCAGCTTCTGGATCGGCGACCGGGTCGCGGTGAGCAGCCTGGTCGCCCCAACCCGTCGCCGGGAGGCCCGGCTGCTGGAGGTGATCTACGGCCACCATCCCCGGTTCGCGGGCATCAAGCGTCTGTACGGACCCGACCTTGAGCATGTGGATGGCGGCGACGTGCTGCTGCTGGCACCAAGCGTGCTGGCTGTAGGCGTTGGGCAGCGGACCACGCCGGCCGGGGTGGAGCGCCTCTCCCGGCAGGTGCTCGACGCGGGCCTGGCGCACACGGTGCTGGCGATTCCCGTCGATCAGGCGCCCGGGTCCGGCTACCTGGACACCCTGTGCACCGTCATCGACACCGACACCGTGGTGATGCACCCGGCCACGGCCTTCACGCTCACGGCGCACACCATCACGCCGCGACCGGACGGCACGCGGGTATCCCGGCCGCAGCCGTTCCTGGAGGCAGCCGCGCAGGCGATGGGCATCGAGCGGCTCCAGGTCATCGATACCGGCCTGGAGCCGGTCTCCGGGCGGCGCGGCCAGTGGGACGACGGCAATAATGCGCTGGCGCTGGGCCGCCGGCTGGCCGTCTGCCATGAGCGCAACACCGAGACCATCACCCGGCTCGAGGCGGCCGGCGTTCAGGTCATCCAGGTTCCCGGCAGCGAGCTAGGCAGCAGCCGCGGCGGACCTCGGTGCATGTCGTGCCCGATCGGGCGAGACCCGGCCGCCGAGGGCGAGCGCGGCTCCGGCGATCTGGTATCTGGCGAGCCTGGCAGGGTCCTTTACCGAGACACGGTGCAGGTCCGCGACGGCCATCCGGCCGCCGGCCCGATACCTGGGCTCGGCCCGCCGGAACTCGACAGGCCAGAACTAGACCTGCCAGAGCTAGACCTGCCAGAACTTGCCCCTGGCAGGCCAGAACTCGCTCCGGCCTAGGGGGCGCCCGGGTCAGCTCGGCGCGCGGGAGCCGTTGTCGGTGAGTACCTCGGCGATCAGGCGCAAGGTCGGACATGGCCACCGCCACATGCAGCTACGACAGCGCAGCGCGGGATTGGCCGGATTGCTGGTCGTCCCGCCGGCGTCGAGCGGCCGGTGCAGGTCGGCCAGGCGCAGGCCCAGCTCGGCGAACGCCAGCAGGTCCTCTCGCGCCTGGCCCAGGAACGCCAGGTCGCGGGCGTCGAACCGGGCCGTTACCGGGACGAGTCCCTCGGCGTTCAGCAACCGCGCGTAATGCTGGCTTGTCTCGAGCCAGGACGCCGCGCCCAGTGCCCGGGACCGCACCTCCTCCAGGTGCTCGCGCAGGCGGGCGGCCCCGCTCTCCCGCTCCGGGGCGACTCGCTCCTTCTCGGCATCGAGCAGGCTAGCCGGGACGGCCCACTCCGTCAGCGCTGCCCGGGGCGGCGGGGCGGCGGTCTCGGCCGACGGGGTCAGCTGAGCCAGATCGTCGGCCGGTAGCGGGGCGGCTAATGGCGTCCCGTCGTGTTGTGCCTGGTCTGGTTGCCTGTGCATCCGAGGACTCCGGCTCCGTGGGCAAAGTGTGTCCACAGCCAGCTTCGCGCAGAACCGTGCTCACTGCACGTGGATTGTTAATAGGCGCAGAGTAACCATCTAGGCGACGCGGCTTGGAGCCGGTAAGGTGCGCTCGTGGAGCTAAAGGTAACGACTCAGTCGCAAGGCGATTATGCGGTCATGTCCGTCGCCGGCGAGATCGACCTGTACACGGCGCCCAAGCTGCACGCGGAACTGATGGCCGCGCTGGCCGCGGGTGCGCCCCTCAGACTGGTCGTGGACATGACGGGTGTCGAGTTCTGTGACTCCACCGGGATGAATGTCCTGCTGGCCGCGCACCGCCGGGCCCGCGAGGACGGCGGTGAACTGCAGCTTTCCCACCCCAGGCCGGCGATCAGGAAGGTCCTTCAGGTGACCGGGCTGGAGTCCGTCTTCACCGTGGTGGATCACCCGGCAGCGGTCACCGGCCCGTAGCGACCGCGGCGAGGCCCCTGGGCCGATTCCGTGTCCCACTAGGATTGCAGCTATGCCAGGTGACCTCGGCGTCGTCATCCCCGCGAAGAACGAGGCCGACCGGATCGCCGCGACCGTGCGGGCGGCCGCGAGCATCCCCGGTGCCGACATTGTCGTGGTAGTGGACGACGGGTCGACGGACGGGACCGCTGCCGCGGCGGCCGCGGCGGGCGCCCGCGTCGTACGGCACGCGCGCAACCGCGGAAAGGCCGCCGCGCTGGAGACCGGCGCGGAGATCGTCCGGCTGCTCGAGTCGGGGCCCGGATCAGCTTCGGCCGCGGCCGTCCCTCATCATCTGCTTTTCCTCGACGCCGATCTCGGTGAGAGCGCCGCCCAGGCCGGGCCGCTGGCGGAGCCGGTGCGACGCGGAACCGCCGATATGACCATCGCCGTCTTCAGCGACCGGGTGCGTCGCGGCGGCTTCGGCTTCGTCACGGCGGCATCCGGCAGCGGGATTGCCCGCGCCACCGGGTGGCGGCCGGCGCAGCCCCTCAACGGCCAGCGCTGCCTGACCAGGGCCGCATTCGAGGCCGCCCTGCCGCTGGCGGCCGGCTGGGGAGCCGAGACCGGGCTGACCATCGACCTGATCCGCCAGGGCATGCGGATCACGGAAGTGGAGGTACCGCTGGCTCATCGCGCTACCGGTAACGACTGGCGATCTCAGCTGCACCGAGCGCGGCAACTCGCCGGCGTCGCGCGTGCGCTCGCGATGCGGGAGCCGGCCACCCGTCGCGCGCGCCGCGTCCGCGTCCGAGCCCGAAAGGCCCGGACCGGATCGGGCTGATTACAGGTACGGGCCTGAGGTGTGCGGGACCTGCTGGGCCTCTTCCGGGCCGCCCGGTCCCCCCGGCATCATGCCGGGGGGGAGGGCCCGGCGCATCTGCTCGAGCTGCGCCCTGGCCGCCATCTGCTGAGCGAACAGCGTCGTCTGAATGCCGTGGAACAAGCCCTCGAGCCAGCCGACGAGCTGCGCCTGAGCGACGCGCAGCTCGGCCTCGCTCGGCACCTCATCCTCGGCGAAGGGCAGGGACAGCCGCTCAAGCTCGTCGATCAGCTCGGGCGCGAGACCGTCCTCGAGCTCCTTGATCGAGCTCTGGTGGATCTCCTTCAGCCGGGCCCGGCTCTTCTCGTCCAGCGGCGCCGCCCGGACCTCCTCGAGGAGCTGGCGGATCATGCTGCCCACCCGCATCACCTTGGCGGGCTGCTCGACCATCTCGGTGACTGGCCGCTCCCGGCTCACCGTCGGGTCGGTCTCCACAGCGACACCGTCGGGGCCGACCACCACGACGCGAGGGTGCTCCTGCGCCTCTAGGTCCGGCTGGCCAGGGTTCGTCTCGTCGCTCATGTTCCTAGTCTGTCGAGGTTGCCGGCGATCCGCACCGCCGGGGGTCAGATTCAGGTAGTCAGCAGGATCTTTCCGATGTGCTCGCTGGCGTCCAGGAGCCGGTGCGCCTGCGCGGCCTGCTCCAGCGGCAGGACCTGGTCGATGACCGGGACAACCTTGCCGGAACCGATCAGCGGCCACACATTCGCCTGCGTGGCCGACACGATGGCCGCCTTCTCCGGCACCGGCCGAGCCCGCAGCGATGCGGCGAAGATGCTGGCTCGCTTGGTCAGCAGCAGAGCGAGATTGAGCTCGCCGGTGGTGCCGCCCTGCATGCCGATGACGACGAGCCGGCCGCCGGTCGCCAGCGCCCGCACGTTCTGCGGGAGATAGGCGGCGCCCACGATGTCGAGGATCACATCCGCCCCGTGCCCGTCGGTGAACTGCTCAATTGCCTCGGTGAAGTCCTCGTCCCGGTAGGAGATCGCCAGGTCGGCCCCCAGCTCGCGGCACCGTTCCAGCTTGGCCGGGGAGCCGGCCGTGCACGCCACCCGAGCGCCCATGGCATGGCCAAGCTGGATCGCCATCGTGCCAATGCCGCTTGATCCGCCATGCACGAGCAGCGTCTCGCCCGGCGCCAGGGCGGCGTGCATGAAGACGTTGGCGTAAACCGTGCACGCCACTTCCGGCAGCGCGGCGGCGTCGACGACGCCGACCCCCGGCGGCAGCGGCAGAACCTGGCCCGCCGGGACGGCGACCTGCTCCGCGTAGCCGCCGCCGGCCAGCAGGGCACATACGTTGTCGCCAACCTGCCAGCCGGTCACGTCGGAGCCAAGAGCGGCGATCCGGCCCGAGCACTCCAGGCCTGGGTACGGCGGTGCCCCGGGTGGCGGCGGATAGAAACCCTGCCGCTGCATCAGGTCCGCGCGGTTCACGCCGGCGGCGGTTATCTCGATGACGACCTCGCCTGGCGCCGGGACCGGGTCGGCGACCTGTTCAAGCTGCAGCACCTCGGGGCCGCCCGGCTCGGTGACGACGACGGCACGCATGGGAGCCTCCTTTGCGGCCGACATCGGCCTTGCGGGGTTCGGGCCTTGCGGAGGGTTCGGGCCAACCTTCGCAGACGAGTTGGTCAACCGCTTGGCCGGGGCGATCTCCTCTAGGCTGCTCACCGAAGTATCGCTTGACGGTATATCGTCCAGCGATATAATTAGGTCATGGACACCACAGCGTTCACGACGACGGAGTTTGCGAAGACCACGCCACCGAGCCCGGCCGGCGGCCATGCGGACGGCGGCCATGCGGACGGCGAGCAGCCGGCGGAGGCGGGGCACGCGGGAGCCCGATCACAGGGCCGGCGCCGCAAGCTAGTCGGCGGGGTCCTGCTGACGTTGCTGACGATGACGGCGGCCGCGGCGCTCCTCGTCCTGCACCTCATGGGAGCGGCGGCCGCCGGGGCAACCGGGGGCTGCGGTGGCGGCTGACCTGACCGTCGGCGCGGCGGGCCGTCTGGCCGCGGCCGGCCCTGGCGCCCGCGCGTGGCTGTGGAGCACCGTGGCCGTGACGGTCGGCGCCATCGGCGTAGCGATCATCCTGGCGCCGGCCGCAGGGGCGCCGGCCGGCCAGGGCCTGGCCTACCTGTTGTTCGCCGGCTCATCGGCGCATGTCGCCTCGACTGCGTGGTTCTATTCGGTCCCGCAGGTACGCGGCTACATGCGCCAGCACCGCGGGCGGTATGTCGCCAGCCCGCTCGCGCTGATCGGCGGGGGTGCGGCGACTGCCGCGTTGCTACCGCCTTCGGTCATCGCATGGCTCCTGCTCCCGTACTTCGCCTGGCAGTTCTTCCACTACCAGAAGCAGAACCTCGGCCTCGCGTCGCTCGCCGCTTCCGCATACCGGGTAACGGGGCTGCGGACTGCCGAGCGCCGCGCCCTGCTGGCTGCCGCAATCGCGGGAATCGCCGGGCTGCTCGCCCATCCCCGGCTGCTGCAGCTCCCGGTCCGCCCGGCTCTGGCGGCGGCATACCCGCTGGCCGTGGCGGCGTTTGTCGTCGCCGTCGCGGCCGGCCTGGCGTGCCTGGCCCGGCGTCCCGCGAGCCAGCGTCCGACAGGATTTTGCGCCGTCTATCTCAGTTCGCTGGCCTTCTCGGTTCCTGTCTTCGTCTTCAGCTCCCCGTACGCGGCGGTCGCCGGGATGACGATCGCCCATGGTCTGCAGTACGTGCTACTGGTCGGCCTGGTGGCGGCGGGCGGGCCCGGCGAGGCCGGCGGGCAACGGGAAGCCGGCGGAGCCGGCGGGTGGCGGCTCGCGGGCCAGCGCGGCCGCCTGCTGCAGCTCGCGACCCTGGGCAACATCGCCCTGGCCGGCGGCGCCATCCTGGCCGCGGCCTCGGGCCTGGACATAGCGCAACCGGGCTTCCGGCTGCTGTTCGGCGCGTTCCTGGGCGCGGTCATGGCACATTTCGTGGTGGACGCTGGGCTGTGGCGGCTGCGTGAGCAGTTTCCGCGGGCGTTTCTCGCCTCGCGGGTGCCCTATCTGGTGCCCGGTCGCGGGCCGGCCTGATGAAGCTTCGTCTACCGATCCATCGCCGGGCGACCTATAATCCCACCATGCCTGGCTCACCTAAGGACGTACCCGGCGGCGGCGCGGCGCCCGCGACGGCGCCCGCGATGGGCGCGTTCGGCCGCTACGCGGGCCCGGCCACGCTGATCTTGTCCAGCCTGGCGGACGGGCCTAAACATGGCTATGCCCTCACCAAGGACATCGAGCAGTTCGCCGGCCTCCGGCTAGCACCGGGAACGCTTTACGAGGCGCTGAGCAGGCTAGAAGGCCAGGGGTTCATTGAGGCGCTGGAAAGCCATGACCGGCGGCGGCCCTATCAGCTGACGGCGGCCGGGGCGGTTGCCCTGCGCGAGCACCTGGCTGACCAGCGACGGGTGGCCGAGGTCGGCCTCGGGCGGCTCTCCCGCACCTGGGGGACCGCATGACCGTCCCGCGCGGGTCCGCGGACCATCGGCCCGCGGACCATCGGCCCGCGGACCATCGGCCCGCGGAGCACCGGGCCCCGGAGCACCGGGCCGCGCGATTGCTGCGCTGGTATCCGTCCGCGTGGCGGAGCCGGTACGGCGCGGAGTTCACCGAGCTGCTGCTCGCCGATTTCGCGGATCGGCCGCGGTGCTGGCGGCGAACCGCTGACGTGATCCGCACCGGGCTGCTGGCCAGGCTCGCCAGCATCGGCCTGACCAGCCGGGCCCTCGATCCGGCCGCCCAGATCCGGGCCAGCCTGGCCACGCTGGCCTGCGCGCTGGCCGCCTTCTTCGCCTTCGGCCTGGCGATGCTGGCCCAGCTCGCCATCGGCTGGCAGTGGTCCTCGCCGCATGCGGCCGCCACGACGGCGGGCACGGTCATCATGTCCGCCGCGGCCGGCGCCATCATCGTGCTGGCCGTGCTCGCCGCAGTCCCGGTGGCCTGGTGTACGGTGGTCGGCCTGCTCCGTCGGCGGAGTAGGCAGATCGCCAGGCCCGTCGGCCTGGTCCTGGCCGCCGCCACCGCGCTGGCGGTCGGCGCCCATCACTTCCAGAACGCGTGGCCCGGCACCGGCGGGACCGCCGCGCACCGGATCCTGGTGCCGCACGGACTGGCCGCCTTCGGCTGGGCGTCTACTCTGTCGGTCTCCTCGTACTGGGCGCATCCAGCCGCACTCCATCGCTTCCCCGGGCCAGAGCTCGCCTGGATGGTGGCGAGCCCCGTCGTCCTGCTCGGCCTGGTCGGCGGGGCTGCCGCGATCCTGCGCCGGCAGCCAATGTCGCCGCGGATGCTCGCCTACCAGGCGCGCCTGGCGAGCGGGGCGGCGATGGCCACGTGCTGCTTCTTCGCCGGCGCCGCGTCCTGGGTGTTCGGCCAGGGCTCGGGGTCGGCCGGGCTCTTCCACGCGGGCGCGGTCGACGTGGCCGGGCTGGCGGTGATGACCGCGGCGCTCGTTACTGCGGTCCGCGCGGCCGCCAGTGCCCGCTGCGCCACGCTGATTCTCGCGACCCGATCATAGGAACAATGCCAGGCCTCCGCTGCCAGCAGCGGGATGCCCGGCATCAGGTCCTGCCAAGGGTCCTAATGGAGGCTGTCGCGTTACGGGCGGGGTTGGCGGGCGGCGCTGCGGCCGGAGTCTGCGGTTTCCCGCCTGCTCCGGGGCGCCAGCCGGGACTTGCGGTCGCTCGGGGCATGGCTTAGGGCTGCTCCGAAACCGGATCGTCGGTGATCACCACCGTTTTTCAGCAGTATGTGCTAAAAAGCGGTGATGATCATGAAAACCCAGCCGGCCCGCCCCGGCGGCCTGCGCCGGCCGACAACCCGGCCCTCGCCCGTGACCTCAAGATCGGCCGCCCGGATCTGCCGCGCTCCTATGACGACGGCGGCCTGGTCGACGTCAACCATGTTCCCGCCGAGGCTCTGGTCGGGTGCCTGTCGCTCACCCCGCAGCAGGCCGAGGCCGTCATCGCGGCACGCGGCCAGCCAGGCAGGTTCAGCAGCCCCGAAGAGATGTCCGCGTACGCGAATCTGCCGCCAGCCTGCCTCGACACCGTCGGCGATCTCATCATCTTCGGCTGATCTTCTCGCTCACCGTCTCACTCCCGCGCTCCGCATTTGCTGCCATAAGCCCGGAAAGGCATCTGTACGTCGACGCGTGTCTATGATGGTAAATTGGCTTAAATAGCCACGGAACTAGAGCTGGAATTGCCATGTACTCTGTGCGGGACGGGAGTAAATGGCGCAAATAATAGCGCCCAGAAAGGATGACCGTGATTAAGCACAAATTCACCCGCGTAGCGGTGGTGGCGGCCGCGCTGGCGCTGCTCGCGTCGGCCGCGCCGGCGTCAGCGGCCACGTTACCCGCGCACATCGTGGTACCCGCCTACTGGTACCCCGGCACTTCGTCCTGGTCGAACCTGGCCGCCGACGGCTCGCCGGCCGTCACCAACGCGATCCTGAACCCCTGCGCGCCCGACGGGACCTGCAGCCCCGGCGACGCGGTGAACCCGGCGACGCTGTCGGATATGCATGAAGTTCAGGCGGCCGGGATCACGTTCTATGGCTATGTGTGGACCGGCTACGGGTCAGTGCCCATCGCCACCGCCGAGGCGCAAATCCAGGACTACGTCACGTGGTATGGCCTCAAGAATGTATTCCTCGACGGGGCAGCCACCTCCTGCGCGCAGGAAAGCTCGTATTACCTGCCGCTCTACAAGTACGTGCATGCGCTCGGCGGAAAGGTGATCCTCAATCCCGGCACGACCAGCAACTCGTGCTACCTGGCCGCGAGCGACATGATCGAGATTTTCGAGGGCACCCAGGCCAGCCTGAGCTCCTGGAGCCGGCCGAGCTGGATGGCCAGCTACAGCAGGTCCCGGTTCCTCGCGACCGTCTATCAGGTGTCCGGCGCGACAGCCATGGAGAGCACCGCGCGACTGGCGGGCACTGACGGGTTCGGGAACGTCTACGTCACCGATCAGGCGCTGCCTAACCCGTATGCGCAGCTGCCCGCCTACTGGTCCACTGAGGTCAGTTACCTGGGCGGCTAGTCGGGGCGTCCTGAGCCACGATGCTGCTCACGATCGGCGGCTGCGTCGTCGGGTACTTCACGGCCTCGCCGCTCAGCTGCCGGATTATGCCGTCGAGCAGGTCAAATGCCGTAGCGTAACCCGGCAGCGACGGCGTCTGGTGCCAGCCGACGACCGCCTGCTGCGCGGCGCCGGCTGCCTCGATCCTCAGCCTGCGCAGCGTCGAATCCGCGGCAACGGGCGCCAGCCTGGGCACCGCCGGGAAGCCGGCCCGGTCCAGCGCCGCCCAGAGCGCATCGAGCGCCGCGGTCTCGACCTGGCCGGTCCACGCGCCGGCCGTGCGCCGACGCGAGAAGTGGTGGTCGAGCCGGGCACGGCCGCCGGGCAGGATCACGAGCTCGCTGCGGCCCCACGGATCGGCGGGGTTGTTCTCGTTGCCAACGCTGTAAAGGACAGTACGGCCCGCCATGCGCGCATCGTAGTGCTCCTGGCGCCGGCATCAGTAATCGGCTCGGGGGTCGGCCTTATTAGGCCAATGGCCTGGATAAGCTGCGCTGACCGGTAGCTATATCCGATTATCGGGAATTTGCGTGTCCCGTCGGATACCCATCGCCCCGGGCCGGAAAAATCTTTGGCAGGCCGGGGTGTCGACGCAGGGGCTGGGCGTGGCCGCCGACGATCATTGCGTCGGAGACTTCAGCATGGCGGCTATAAGCAGCGGGATGACATGAAAGGAAGGGAAATGGAATCCGGAGCCGATATCGGCAAGGGCGGGAACACCCGCCGCGAGGTGCTGAAGGCCGCGGCCGTCGCCACGCCGGCGCTGCTGCTCGGCCTGCCCGCCGCGGCGTCCGCACGGCCGCGCTCGCAACCGCACCCCGCGTCTGCCTCCAGGGGAATTGCGGGCATGAACGTGCTCCTCTTCCTGACCGATCAGCAGCGCGCGATCCAGCACTTCCCGCGGGGCTGGAGCAAACGCAACATGCCCGGCATGACCCGCCTGCAGGAGCACGGCATGTCGTTCGACCACGCGTTCACGAACGCGTGCATGTGCTCGCCGGCGCGCTCGACGCTGATGTCCGGCTACTTCCCGGCCCAGCACGGCGTCAAGTACACGCTGGAAATTGACATGCCCGCGCCGACGTATCCCCAGGTCGAACTCTCGACGAGCTTCAAGAACCTGGCGAGCGTCGCGACGGCCGCCGGCTACGTACCGGTCTACAAGGGCAAGTTCCACTGCAACAAGCCCGCGAACGGCTCGACCTGGGTCCCCGGTGACGTTAATAAGTACGGCTTCACCCGCTGGGATCCGCCGGACGCGGGCGCCGACCAGAGCATCCCCGAGGAGGGCGGCGGGATCTACGACAATGACGGTCGCTTCATAAACTCCCAGGGCACGCCGGAAGCGGGCACCGAGGGCACTCTTCAGTACCTGAGCGGGACGGCCGCGCTGAACCAGCCGTTCTTCATGGTTGTCTCGCTGGTCAACCCGCACGACGTGCTGTTCTACCCGTCGAACTACCTCGCCGGGGGCTATGACGAGGCATGGCTGAACGGCGAGATCGGGCTTCCGGCGACGGTGCACGAGGACCTGTCGACCAAGCCGACCGTCCAGGAGCAGTTCCGGCGGATATTCAATGCCACCGGGCCGATCCCGACGCCGCAGATGAAGCGCGATTACCTGAACTTCTACGGCAACCTGATGAAGGCCTCTGACGCCTACCTGGTAAAAATCCTCGACACGCTCGAGACGGTGGGCCTGCTCGATAACACGCTCGTGATCGCGACGGCCGATCACGGCGAGATGGGGGTCACCCACGGCGGGCAGCGCCAGAAGAACTTCAACTTCTACGAAGAGACGATCCGCGTGCCGATGATCTACTCAAACCCCCGCCTGTTCCAGGGGCCCGAGACGAACCAGGCCATCGTCTCGCACGTCGATTTCCTGCCGACGCTGGCGAGCCTCCTCAGCGCGCCGGCTGATGCTCGGGCCGCCTGGCAGGGGATTGACTACGCAGACCAGATCCTGAGCCCCTCGCCCGGGCCGTCGCAGGACTACACGGTCTTCACCTATGACGACTGGCAGTCCGGGCAGGCCAGCGGCCCCTACCCGCAGCCGCCGAACCATGTCGTCAGCATCCGCGAGCACCGTTACAAGCTCGCCCGGTACTACGACGCTGACGGCAAGATCCCGGAGCAATGGGAGATGTACGACCTGAAGACCGACCCGCTCGAACGCACGAACCTCGCCTACCGCCGTTACCAACGCAGCCCCGAGCAGGAGCGCGAGTACAAGCGACTGCGCCGCAAGCTCGCCCGCGTCGAGCAGACGCGGCTGAAGCCGCTGACTTGAGGCGAAGGCCGGCTGACTTCACGACGAATGAGTGGCGCGGCGCCATCGCCCGGCGGAGACTTGACGGGTGATCGTTCCGGCTTGGCGGGATGGCGTGATCCCGGCAGCAGCAGGTGCCCAGCCACGACGTCCGCGACCACCGCCAGCTGGCCGCAGAGAGGCGCCGGCCCCGGACCCGATGACGTGGCTGGGCACCTACTGCCGTCCTAGCAGCAGCAGAGACCCAGCCACGACACTGGACGACGCAGCACGCCCCCGCACGGCCGACCCGCGCGGGGCTGACGGGGCCCGCGGGGCTGACGGGGCCCCGCACCGGCGCAACGCGGCACAGCCGCTCCCGCCGAGATGCCCCCGCCCTGCCAGCACCACCCCGAACCCTGACACCCGGCCCGCCCCAGAGTCGCGTTACAGCCTCAACAACAGCAGCAGCCGCACGTTCATGACGCTGCAACCGCACCCCAGCCCTGCCCCGCAATAGACCAGTAGCCTTTGCCGCCGTCCGGCGATGCCGGGAGTTCTTGCGTCGCGGTCCGGGTGAACCCGGCCGGGATGGCTACCCGGAGGCTGGCCAGCCTTGCGGCGGCGGCCGCCAGATCAGCCGTTGCCGGCGGCGGTGTTACCGGCGGGCAGTTGGTGGCCTGCGGCGTCGTTGGCGGTGAGGTCCTGCAGGGGGGCGCCGCCGGGGTCGGTGCTGGGGGGGAACCAGAAGATGACGATG
>Ga0209839_10000722_pt1 | contig 16851 bp, 13 predicted proteins | sample OrgsoiDNA2013050_FD_185800 | JGI IMG/M metagenome (GOLD analysis project Ga0209839, IMG submission 185800) | Permafrost soil microbial communities from the Arctic, to analyse light accelerated degradation of dissolved organic matter (DOM) -... | ecosystem: Environmental > Terrestrial > Soil >... | reverse complement strand
CACTCCGCTCGGCACGCACCATGGAGCGGCGGACGCCTCGTCCGCCCCGCGATGCCGGATGGTAGCAGCGTGGGAAGGATCTCCGCTGTTCAGCCGGCACGTCCCCGGATACAACGGCTCATCGTCGCCTTCATTCGGCGCTCCCGCCGACAGCGTTACGTCTTTCCGCGAACAAATGCACGGATAAATGAATCCCCGGTCGAGCAAACTCTTCCAGGCCTCGAGGTAGAATCGCCGCCGCTCGCTCTGCGCGTAAGGGCCGTACGGGCCACCACAGTCCGGCCCCTCGCTCCACTCAATCCCGAGCCAGCGCAAATCCTCGAACATTGCCGACACGAATTCGGCGCGGCAACGTTGCGAATCCAGGTCTTCGTTGCGAAAAATCAGCTGTCCATGATTTCGCTTCGCACACTCCGCGGCAATCGAAAACGTGCGCGCATGGCCTAGATGCAGGAGGCCGGTTGGCGAAGGGGCGATGCGACCGCGGTATGAATTGGAATCAGAATCAGCGGGCATTGATGGTTACGACAAGATGTTCGCGACAAGAGGGTAACTCAGCCGCGTGCACCACCGTGGAAGAGCGGCGCTTCAGCGCCGCGTAAAGCGGGGATTGACACGGGGCTTCAGCCCCCGTGGTCGCCGTTCCGTTCGCGCTGGAGTTTCCTTGCGAACGACCTCTGGCCTCGGCGCTGGCACGAACGCGACTTTCTCCGGCGTGACTTGCAACATCGACCGCCCGCTTACGTGAACAAAGCTCAACTCCCGCGCGGCCAGCAAAGCGTTCACGGCATCCTTCACCTTCGAGCGCGCGACGAAGTTTCCAAAAAACGTCTCGAGGTCCGCTTGTTCCACCGCGATTACACAGTCCAGATACTTCGACAGTAGCGCGGTGAGCGCCTCCTGCACGGAAAGGTTCACGCCCTCTTTCACCGCATCCGGCGCCCAGCGATAGAGCACGTCCCAGACCGAACCTTCGCTCGCGTTGTAATCGACGCGCGTGATGCGCAGCCGCGACCACAATTCGCCGAGCGCGCCGTCGAGCGCGGGAAACGATACGCTGCCGCCGAGCACTTCCTGCATCTTCTGTTTTGAAATCGGACCGTCGCGAACGATTAACTCAAAGGCATCGCACGCCAGCGCGGAATAAGCCGACCGCGACCCTGCCTTCGGGGCAAGCCTGGGATTGCGCTCGCCGACCAGCGCATAGAAATAAGGGAAGGCCGACGCCGTAACGAGAAATCCGTTGTTCTCCTCGAACAGATTTGCCTCAAACGCCGCTCGCTCGCGCAGCAGCCGAACCATCAACTCCGTCGCCTCGGCTGCCCGCGGATCCTTGAACGCATGCTGCCACCCCGGCAGGCGATCGTCTGCGCCGACGAACGCGCCAATAAATGTCGGCGCCAGCAGCGCCGGGCGTTTGGGATACATCAGGCAGAATCCCACCTCCTCCAAAAAAGCGCGCGCCTGCTCGATCGTCCGGATGGGATTGCCATCGAGACGCCACTTCTCGCGGCGCAGTTGCTGCAGTTCCTGCTCAGTCATGCGTGATTCGATTATACGGCCTGCGTTTGGCCGGGACGCCTCCTTCAAGCGCGATATACTTCGGCGCTATGAACAGTGTTTGTCTGATGCTATTGTTCTCACTCTTCGCATTGCCCGCCTCGGCACAGAATCACCCGGGCGTCGCAGCCGACTCCGAAGTTCGTAAGACCCTCTCGGACTTCATCCAGGCTTTCGACAACCTTGATTGGGAAAAGTTCCGGACTGCATTTGCCGACGACGCGACTGTATTCTACCCGCGCGGCGTTCCGTCTCGGGCCGACGGGCGCGCAGAATTTGAACAAACATTCCGCCGTGTCTTCGAACAGATTCGCGCCGGTAGAGACTGGCCCTTACATGGATTTGAAACCCAAGGATCTCAAGATTCAACTGGCCAGTAACGTGGCAATCGCAACTTTCCATCTCGAAGATCGTCCTGGTTTCTTGAATCGCCGCACCATCGTATTGCAGAAAGGAATGAAGGGCTGGAGAATCATTCATCTGCACGCATCGGAAGTGAGGCTCGCCGCAAGGGCGCAGTAGTCAGATGCGTTTGAAGGCTTTCTGAATATCCTTCATCGAATATCGCAAGACGACCGGCCGGCCGTGGGGACAGGAATAAGGGTGGTCGGTCTTCGCCAGTTCCGTCAGCAGCCATTCCATTTTGTTCTGCTCCAGCGGCATGTTCACCTTGATCGCAGCATGACATGCGATCGAGGCCGCGATGCGTCCGCGGATCTTTTCGAGGTTCAGCGATTGCTCTTCGCGCGAGAACTGATCGAGCAATTCGTGCAACATATGTTCGACGGCAGCCGCCTCTACCCCTGCGGGCGCGACTTTTACAGCGACGCTGCGTGCGCCGAATGGCTCGGCCTCGAATCCGTTGCGCTGCAGTTCGTCGGCAATCTCGGAAAATACCGCCTGCTGCGCCGGAGACAGTTCGAGCACAATCGGCATCAGCAGGCGCTGGCTCTCGACTTTCTGTTCCGCCCGCTGCTTGAGCACGCGCTCGAATAGAACCCGCTCATGCGCCACGTGCTGGTCGACGATCCACAGTCCGTCTTCATTCACCGCGAGGATGAAGGAATTGCGAATCTGCCCGAGAGGTCTCAGCGTTCCGAGCGCCGACAATGTCGGCTCTTCTTCGCGAACATCGAGCGCAGGGGCGCATCCGCTATCCGGAATCGTGTCTACGTCACGCGCCAAAGAAATCGCGGCATTGGCTTCGACCGCTATCCCGCCTTCAAATTGAAATCGCCCCGAAATCGGCGGCGGCGCGGGGGCCTGCAATGCAAATCCGCCGCCGAACTGAGAACCGGGTGCCCCATTTCTCGCATTCTCTGCGAGAAGTGGGGCTTCGGTCACAGAAGCTGTGCCGGGCACGGGATCCCACGGCTGGGCACCTGGACTTAACTCCGGCGTCATCGCTCCGGGTGTCAACGCCTGGCTCGCCGTGGCATGCGCCCGCATCTCGGTCACAAACTGCGGCACCGGACGCGCCTTCATCAATGCCGCTCGCACCGAGTCGCGCACAAAATCGTGCATCACGCTCTTCTGCCGGAATCGAACTTCGGTCTTTGAAGGATGCACATTCACATCCACCTCGCCCGCCGGCAACTCCAGAAACAGCAGCACGACGGGAAACACCGTGGGCGGAATGATGTTGCGGTAGGCCTCCGTCAGCGCGTGCTGGAGCAAGCGGTCGCGAATCGTACGTCCGTTCACGAAGACGAAAATCGAATTGCGGTTGAGCTTTTGAATCTCGGGTTTCGAAACGAAGCCGTGAATCCGCATCTCGCCTGGATCTTGCGCCGCGACGGGCTCGCCATCTTCGTCAACTTCCTTCCGTCTCCACGGCGGAGGCTGCGGCAAGCCCACGTGATCCAGCGGTTGCACGGCGGCCACGGCAATCAACTGGTCCAGAGTCTCTTTGCCAAAGACTTGGTAGACGCGCTCGCTGTACCCCGCCACCGGAGGCGCGACCAGCATGGCGTTCGTGGCCGAGTGCAACTCGAAATGTTTCTCCGGATGGGCCAGCGCGTAATGCGTGACCAGCGACGCGATGTGCGACAGTTCGGTCGACTCCGCCTTCAGAAATTTCTTTCGCGCCGGGACGTTAAAGAAAAGATCGCGCACCGTAATCGAAGTTCCAAGCGGGAGGCCGGCTTCTTCCACCCGAGCAATCTTCCCGCCATTGATCTCAACCACGGTGCCCGCCGCTTCCTCTTCCGCCCGCGTTTCCAGTCGCAGCCGCGATACCGACGCAATCGAGGGCAGCGCCTCGCCGCGAAACCCCAGCGTGGCGATGCTTAGCAGATCCTCCGTGTTCTTGATCTTCGACGTGGCATGCCGCTCAAACGCCAGCATGGCGTCGTCGCGCACCATGCCGCACCCGTTGTCGGTGATCTGAATCAGCTTCTTGCCCCCCGCCTCGACGCTGATCTTGATGCGCGTCGCCCCAGCGTCGAGGGAGTTCTCCAGCATCTCCTTCACCACCGACGCAGGGCGCTCCACCACCTCGCCGGCGGCGATCTGGTTGGCAACAGTCTCGGAGAGTACGTGGATGCGGCCCATGGAGGCAGTGGACAGTTCCCGGTGGCTAGTGGCCAGTTTCGCAGATGGGAGGAGGAAGCGGCAAACAACGAAGATCTTTACATAGAACTTCTAGTGGTGTAAGCTTTTTTTTCATAGAGGTTCGAGTGGAGGATTCTGCTTTTGCGCAAAAAGAACGAGCCGAACGCGGAGATGTTGAAGGGCACTCTCGACATGATGGTACTGCGCACGCTCGTGAGCGGTGACGCGCACGGACACACCATCGCTAAAGTGATCGAGCACAGTTCCGAAGACGTGCTGGAAGTGGAGCAAGGTTCGCTCTATCCCGCGCTGCACCGGCTGGAGGATCGCGGCTGGGTGTCATCTTATTGGGGTGCAAGTGAGAATAATCGCAAGGCTAAGTTCTACCGTCTGACTGCGGCGGGCAGGAAGCAGCTTGCGCACGAGAAGGATCGCTGGCGGTTGATGGCCCGGGCCATCGCCATGGTGATGGGCGAGGAGTTGCCCGCTAACGGAGGTAAGCTGTGAGCTTGCTCCGATTCTTTCGCCGACGCCGCGCCGATTCCGATTTGGCGCAGGAGATCGATCTCTACCTGGCCGAAGAGACCAAGGAAAATGTTGCGCGTGGATTGTCGCCGGAGGAAGCGCGGCGGCAGGCGCGCCTCAAGTTGGGCAATGCAGAGAGTGTGCACGACCGTCTGTGGCGGCAAAATACTCTCGCCGCGCTGGATCATGTCCTGCACGATTTGAAATATACCGTGCGAACGCTGAGCCGGTCACCGGGCTTTGCTTCGATTGCGATTCTGGTGATGGCGCTGGGCATCGGCGCGAACCTGGCATTGTTTACCGTAGTGCGCAGCGTGCTGCTGAACCCTCTTCCTTATCGCGACCCTTCGCGTCTCTACGCCATTTTTGAAACTGAGAAAGGAGCCGAGGGCAACCGGGCCTTTATGCCGGTGGCGGGCGGCAGTTTTGGCCAGTGGAAAGAATCCGCTCAATCGGTCGCGGAGATGGCTTTGGTCTCGCCGTGGCGTCAATACAATGTTTCGGCCGACGGAGGAAAGCTTCCCGAGCAGATCGACGCCGCGTGGTGTTCGGCGAATTTCCTTTCCACACTCGGCACAGCCCCGGCGATCGGCCGCAGCTTCACTGACGCCGACGACCGCCCCGACGCCGAAGCCACGGCAATTCTTTCGGATGCCTTCTGGAGGCGCCGCTACAACGGCGACCCCGCGATCCTCGGCGGAAAAATCTGGCTCAATGCCCAGATCTACACGGTTATCGGAATCCTGCCTTCGACATTCTCGTACTCGAGTTCGATGTCCGGCAACACGATCCAGGTCTGGACGGCCGCGGGCCATGAGGCGCCGGACAATGTGCTGCACACCTTTGACGATCATGAGTTCCTGGTCATCGCGCGCCTGCTGCCCGGCGCCACCATCTCCGGCCTCCTGAGCCAGCTGAATACGGTGCAAAAGCAGATCAAGGCCGACCATCCGGGCGGGGCCGTGCACGACCTTGTCTCCGGCCGCTCCATGCTCGACGACGCCGTGCAGGACTACAAGACTCCTCTTTATACGCTGCTGGCCGCGACGGGATGTGTGCTGCTGATCGCCTGCCTCAATGTGGCCAGTCTTCTCATAGCGCGCACGGCTGCGAGAAGCAAGGAACTGGCCATCCGCGTCGCGTTGGGCGGCGGGCGACTGCGATTGCTGAGCGAGCGGTTGACAGAGAGCTTTGTACTCTCAGCCTGTGGTGGAGTTCTCGGCCTGCTGCTGGCGCGGATCGCGCTCGACTGGCTGGTGCGCGCGCGGCCTGACATGAATCGCGTGGAAGCGATTCACTTCGATGGCATGGTTGCGATCTTCGCCGTGGGTGCGATTTTCGCATGCGCTGTTTTCTCCGGGGTGATGTCGGCATTGACTGCCGATGGAAAGCAAATTCTCGTCTCGTTGCAAGAGTCGTCTCGCAGCCACAGCGCCAGCCGTTCGCACGCGGGCCTACGCCGAGGTCTGTTGGCGCTGGAGGTGGGTCTCACCGTTGTCCTGCTGGTTGGTGCGGGACTGCTCTTGAAAAGCTATCAACGCCTGCGGACCACAGATCTCGGCGTGCCCGTCGACAACGTCCTCACCATACATCTGACGCTGCCGGACGCGCGTTACAAAGAGCCGGTGCAACAGGTCGCGTTCTTCGAGCGCCTGATTGAACGCGTGCGCGCCCTGCCCGGCGTTAAGGCCGCGGGCCTGGTGAGCACCGCTCCCGGACAGGGCTGGGGCGGAGATCAACTGATGACCGTGGCAGAACATCCTCCGCTGTCGCCGGGCGAGGGACTGGACCTGATGGTGCGCGGGGCCGAGCCAGGATATTTTTCCGCCATGCAGATCCCTCTGCTGCGCGGCCGATTCTTTAAGCCGGAAGAGCGCCTGCAACGCGCGCACGTTGCCATCCTCAATCGGTCGGCCGCACAACTCTGCTTTCCCGGCGAAGATCCCATAGGCAAGCATGTGAAGTCCCACATCATGGAGGAAGTCTACGAAGTCGTCGGTGTCGTTGGCGATACGCGCTGGCACATTGCGCAGCCCGTGCATCCCACTTTGTACTGGCCGATTTACGGGAACGACTACACCGTCGCCACGATCGTGATTCGTTCTTCCCAAAACGTGGAGGCATTCGCTCTGCCGGTGCAGAAAGTCATCGGGGAAATGGATCCGGATCTGCCGGTCTCCAATGTGATGACGCTGCGGCAGACCATCGGCAAGTCCACCATCGGCGAACAATTCGATTCGCTTTTGGTAATGGCCTTCGGAATCATTGCGCTTGTGCTGGCCGCTGCGGGACTCTACGGCGTTCTGGCTTATCTGGTGGCCCAGCGCACTGGCGAGATTGGAATTCGAATCGCTCTCGGAGCGCAGCGCGAGCAGGTTCTGCGCCTGGTGCTGATCGACGGACTTCGCCCTGCGCTCTTCGGACTCGCCTTCGGACTGGGCGCCAGCGCTCTGATCGTTCGTCTGATCCGGAGTATGCTCTACGAAACGGAGCCGTTCGATCCCATGGTCTTTCTTTCTGTCTCGGTGATTCTGTTGCTGGTGGCCGGATTCGCGTGCCTGGCGCCGGCATGGCGCGCATCGCGGCTGAATCCGATGCAGGCGCTACGAACCGAGTAGACCGCAGTCCTCGATCCCTCGTTCTTTATTTGTAATTTTCCATTCTCGGGTAATACCCCGACCACCCCACTATTTAAGATTCCTTCCACACCCAATGACCCCGGCCGCGCGCGCCATCTAAGGCTTGCACTGCCCCTGCCGGTCATCCATGTGCGCCAGCAATTGCCGCGCCTTCCCGAAATCCGGGTTGAACTCCAGCACCCGCTCCACATACCGCCGTGCTTCATCCTTTTGCCCTGCCACGCAAAACGCCATCGCCAGGTCCATTCCAATCGCGCTGCGGTACGGCACCCGCTCAAAAGCCGGTTGCCACAACTCCACCGCCCGCCGCAGATGCCCAGACCGCGCCTCGAGTATTCCCAGGTTCGTCGCCGCCGTATTGGATCGCGGCCGTATCTTCAAAGTGCGCTCGTAAAGCTCCCGCGCCTCTCGATCCCGCCCTTCTTGCTGTTCCATAAACGCCAGCGCCGAGAGCAGCGTGGGATCGTCCGGCGACTCCTTCACCGCCTTGCGAAGATAATCCACCGACTCCCGCGATGCCCCCTCGATCCCGCGTTGCGCGAGCCCTTCCCACGCCAGCGCAAGGTCGCGGTCGGTCAGCAGCGGCGCTTCACTCTCCGGAAACGGCTCCAGTCGTGGCCCCACGGAAATCAGCACCGGCTGCGCCGCCATCGGATTTCGCAGAATGCGGTGGTCCGTAGCCTGGGTATGGGCGACGTCCGTGCTCGGCAAAGACGGCATGTGGCATTGGGTGCAGTCCGGCTTGTGCGGGTTATGTTTCGCCGCAAACGCCTCGCCGTGGCACGCCACGCACTTGCCACGGTAGTACGCCGCCTTGTCCGCCGCAGCCGGCTCCGAGTGCGGATTATGACAACTCCCGCACCACATCTTGTCGCCCGACTTGCGCTTGCACATGCTCAACGACAGCGCCTGATACTGGCTGAGCGCCTCTGCCGCCGGCGGCTGATTTCCCCCCAGCACAAAATAGTGAATGTCATCCGCCAGCCGGTCTCCCGGCTGAAACTGATAAAGATGTTTGCCCGGCTGCCCCACCGCCACCGTCCCCTCGAAGTGGCACTCCATGCAAATCCCATCGCGCCGTTCCGCCGGCAGCTTCGCCGGATTCACAATCCCGCCTTTGCCCTCCAGATGCCCTTCGCCCGCACCATGGCAGCGCTCGCAAGTAATCCCATCGTGCAGATAAGGCTTGCCCGAAAATTTGTTCCGCGTCCCTAAGACGCGCGCCTGCAAACCGCTGGTGTGGCAATTCAGGCAACTCGAGTACGAAGGCAGGTTCATCGGAATCTCCTTCGCCTCGGTGTACGCCGGAGTCATGTTCCACCGCCCCTCTTGCGAATACCAATTGATCGGAGCCTCAAACAAATAGCCGTCGTCCGAGAACAGATACGTCCTCCCCTTCTTGCCCGAACCTATGAAGTACTCCAGTTCCCGCTCTCCGCGCAGTTCCCCGTCGCGCTCATAACTCATCCACACCCGCCCCTCGCGCTCGAAGACGCGGTAGGTCACGCCCGACTTCTTGTCGACAAATTCCCCGGTTGTGAGTCCATCGCCAGCCGCCCCGCTGGCGCCGGCCATAGCCGTCTTCTTATAAGAGCGATAGATCTCTGAGTGGCAACCGGCACAGGCCTCGCTCCCCGGCACCGCGCTGGGAGCGCTCGTCGCCGTGCTGCTGCCCTGGGAAGAAGCGGTCTGGGCGGAAACGTAAGAAGTGAACCCCGCGGCGAGAACCGCCAACGCAATCAAATCCCATGCGCGCATCCTCCCTGTGATTCCGACCCGCACAGCTAAGGTTGCACGCAGAAATCCGCCATTCCCTCGGGGAAAGGCAAGGGATCGGTGAGATTCTCCGACTGTAAAGAACTGTCATCGAAGCCGGACGCCCTCGCGTGAGAGATGGTGATCTCGCCATTTAGTCAACATCGCCTCGATAAACAAAAAAAGGCGCCGGAAGATTACCCGGCGCCTTCTACAGGATACGACTCGCGAGATGCGCTCTAGCGAGAAGGGAAAAACTTAAAAACTTATTTGCTCTCCGCCACTGACGGCAACGGCCCCGCCCCAAAATCCCGGCGGTTGTTGGCCGAAGTCCGCGCCGCGCGCACCGTCGGCTGGTTCGCCGCCGCCGCGCCATAGCGCTCCAGAAGCACTGGAGCCATCGTGTTCTCGGCTTCCTTCACAAAAATCATCTTGTTCTCTCCCGCCATGTCGACGCGGACGAAATCTCCCAGCTTCACCTGTCCCGTCGCCACCAGATTCGCCAGAGGGAAAACCAGGTTGCGTTCGATGGCGCGCTTCAAGTGACGCGCGCCGTACCGCGGATCGGTGCCTTCCTTGAGCAAGAATTCCTTCACCGCTGAAGTGCAGTTGAACACGAACTGGTTCGTGCCCGCCGCCATCAGCACGCGCTGCTGTACCATCCCAAGTTCAATGTCCAGAATCTGCGCCAGGTGCTCATCGCGCAGCGTCTTGAACACCACCGTCTTGTCGATGCGGTTCATGAACTCCGGCGTAAACTTGCGCCGCGCCGCTTCCACCGCCGTCCGCTGAATCTTGTCGTCGAACGACTGGTCGACTTCGACCGCCTTCGGCGCGAATCCAAATCCGCCATCCACCAGGTCCGTCATTTCCGACGCACCCAGGTTCGAAGTCATAATGATGATGCACTGCGACAGATCCACCCGGCGGTTGTCGCCCAAAGTCAAAGTCGCCTTGTCGAGAATCCCGAGCAGCAACTGCCACAACGAATCCGATGCCTTCTCGATTTCGTCAAACAGTAGAATCGAGAGCTTCAGCTTCTCGGTGAACCACTGGTTCAACGCTTCCTGCGTCAGAAGAGGATGCGTCTCGCGGTGTCCCAGGTATCCCGGAGGCGAACCAATCAGCTTCGCGATCTCGTGCGAGTGCTGGAACTCCGCGCAATCAATCTTGATGCAGGCGCGCGAATCGCCGAACAGCGACTCGGCCATGGCTTCGACCACGCGCGTCTTGCCCGATCCCGTGGGTCCCAGAAACAGCAGGTTCCCCACCGGACGCCCCGGCGCGTTCAACCCCGCCAGGAACATCTGATAAATTTCGACGACCTTTTCGAGCGCCGCGTCCTGCCCCACAATGCGGCGGCGCAATGCTCCATCAAACTCTCCAGCGTCGTTGCTGCGACGGTTCGGATCGAGCACAGTGGCGAGATTCGTTCTCATAAGATCGGAGTCCGGAGACCGGACATTTTTCCCTTTCGTGAGGCCGTTTTTCCGGCTCTTCCCCGCTTATTTCCGAACTTCGCAGGCCATCTTCCGTCTTTCTGGCCCATTCTCTGGAAGCGCCAAACTCTACCACTTTCCCCGATGCAGCTTCCAGAAACTTTCGTCGTCCGGCTGCCCTTGAAATAAGCAACCCGCTGGCCACGCCCGCGGCAAAGTCGCCGCTCTCTGGAACCCACACATCCGCCAAGGTTTAGCCCCGCTCCCGACCAGTTTCCCACCCCCAATACGCACCCTCGACCGAAGATAAGAGAAATACTTTGCACCATCGCGGAAGGAACATGCGCAGGCGGAGTCCCGAGCGCCGAGTCCCGAGCAAGGACCATGTGGAGACGGCCGCCTTCGGCCGTCCCGCGATGGGCGAAGCCCGAGCGGCCCCGACCACAGCTCTGACCAGGGGAGCCGTCACCCATAATTCACAAATCAAACCAGCCCCCGAACCCCAACAGTCAACCGTGTTAGTCCGCACGTAACTAGCGACCGCTGCACTCCGCCTCTACTATCGAAATCGGGTAGGCTCTCGGAGGAACTTTGCGCCTTTCGTCGGTTCGGGTCATCACTGCCACATCCTGTCTTCTTTTTGGAGCTGCCGCCTGGCACCTTGCGCCGCATTCCTCCTCTGACTTCAGCGCGCAGGCACAAACGGTTCAGACCGCCGCCGGCGCACCCGCGCAAGCCGCGCAACTGCACGAGGCCAGCGTAACCATGGTCAAGCCCGCGATCCCGGAACCCAAGCTCGCGGCCGGCACGGAAATCTATACCGCCCAGCGCGGCGAAGCCATCCCGACCATCGCCCGCCGCTATCTCGGCCGCACCGGCTACCTGACGTCCTCCGAACTCTCCGACGCCATCCGCGCAGTGAACCATAAATCGGAGATCTCCAACATCCTGAAGGCCAAAGAACAGATCATCATCCCCGGAATCCTCGCCACGCCGATCACCGAGAAGACCATCCCCATCGCCAAAGACTTCGAAGTCCGCGCCATCTACCTGACCGGCATCATGGCCGCCAGCGACCACGGGCTTCGCATCATCAAGCACTGGCGGGAAGTCGGCGGCAACAGCGTCGTCTTCGACATCAAAGACTCCGACGGCAGCGTCACCATCCCCTTCGAACACCCGCTCTTAGGCAAGCACAACGTCTACATCCACGACGTGCCGAAGTTCGTCCACTTCCTGCATCAGGAAAACATGCACGCCATCGCGCGCATCGCCATCTTCCGCGACGAGCGCCTGGTGGTCGAGCATCCCGAACTCGCAGTGCAGTCGCGCAAGAACAAGCAAGCGTGGCGCGAAAACGGCAAGCTCGTCTGGACCGATCCCTCGAATCCCAAAGTGCAGGACTATGACATCGCCCTGGCGAAATACGTTGCCGGACTAGGCGTCGACGAAATCCAGTTTGATTACGTACGATTCCCCGCCGAAGGCGACCAGAAAGATGCAGCCTTCGTCTACCAGAGCGGGCAGCCCGAAGTTGCTCAAGCCGAAGCTCCAGCGGCGGTAAGCAACGATTCCACCTGCGCCATTGCGGTTCCGAAGCACCACAAGAGCAAAGGCGCGGCTGAGACAACTCCGCAGGCACAGAAGGGACCGTGTCCAGTCACGGCGAAGCCTGCGCCGCGCGGCATGCAGCGCACTGATGTGATCACCGCCTTCCTGAAGAAGGCCTACGCCGAACTCCATCCAAGGGGTGTTCTTCTGAGCCTCGACGTCTTCGGAGTCATGGCCTGGCAGCGCCAGGTCGACCTCGCCCACACTGGACAGGACATCGTCGGCATGGCGCACTACTGCGACGTCCTCAGCCCCATGATTTATCCCAGCCATTTCTTCGGCATGGACAACATCCAGCATCCCGGCGACGAACCGGCGCACTTCATCGGCGAGTCCATGGATCGCTTTGAGCTCGTCACGAAAGGTAGTGGAGTGGTGATTCGCCCGTGGCTGCAAGCCTTCCACTGGCGTACCAAAACCTACTCGCCCGAATACATCAAGACCCAGGTGGAGACTGCGAAGGACAAGGGCGGGATCGGATTCTTGTTCTGGAACGCCGCCAACGACTACTCGAAGCCCTACGAAGCCATGCCGGAGATGAAGGCCGCCGACCAGAAAGCCGGCAAGGATAAAGCCAAATACCTCCGCGGCGACGAACTGCAAGGCACGAGTGGAGCGGCGATTGCGACAGCCAACTAGCGGGTTGTCGTTCCCTCTTGGCTGTCCAGAGGAATCGAAGGCAAGGGTTCTCCAATGGCGGCCTTAGCCGGTGCAGGCGGTTTGCCACCGGCACGATGTTGGGAAGGCGGTTCGGGTAAACGGCGCAGTTCTTTCATACGATCCTTTTCAAAACCCTTACGTTTGGCCACGATGCGGTAGTCGAAGGTAACACCGGAATGGCCGCCGCGCAGTTCGTGCACTTCAAATCCCTGCGCATTCTCCTGGCTGACGTAGAGGCCCTCACAATCCCCCTTAGGCGTAAGGAAAACGTGGTACTCGATCTCGGTGTTTACGGTTTGTCCGAAAATCCGCTCCAGGCGAATCACCGCTTTCCCCCCTGACAACTGCCCGGAGCCGAAATCCTCCAACCAGTTCTCCGGAGATTCCATCGCATAGATCGATACCTGCTTATCCCCGCTCGCGGTGGGAGCGCTCCCGGATATTGTGCCCGAACAGTTAAGATTACCCTGCGCATCGATAAAGCAACCCAAGAATTCTGGACCTTCCGTTCTGAAGGCCCAGCCGGTCTCGTCCTCTTGATAGGCCTGAATCGTTGGGAAACCCGAGTTGTTCCTGGCAACCAACCCATAGCCATTTCCTGCTGTTGCGAGGACACCGATGCCGGAACTCGAATCTCCCCACACTCCCGAATTCCCGGTTCCATTCTGACTCGGGTCGCCTAGCAGGCCATAAACTCCTGCGCCGAAGGGGCTGTTTGTGCCTCCGAAGACTCCAAAAGTTTGAGCGGTCGTACCGAAAGCGAAGCCCTCGATCCCGACGCAGGAAGCGCAGTCATTCGGGTTGTAAGCGTATAAGCCCGTTCCACCTGTGGTGGTCGTGAATATTCCACCGTATTGCGAGCCCGTCCCGCTCACGCCGATGTTCGATCCGCTGAAGGTGGACGCCGCACCCGACACCGATCCACTCGCGGAGATATTTCCGCTGACCCTCTGGCTGGCCGTGAAAGTGTTTGCCACATTAAGCCGCGGTACCACGGCTGTGTCAATCGTCAGAGTTCCGCTGCCGGTGATTGGTCCGCCCTTCAAACCGACACCCGTGGCTATGTTGGTCACAGTCCCTTTACCGACTCCAGGGAACGTTTGGCCGGCAGCGAACGTCAACAACCCCTTGCTGCTGATCCTCAATCCAGTCTCGCTGGGAGTCGTCGCGCCCAGCCCAAACAGCATATTCAATGTGCCCGAAGGATTCGCCGTATCGTTCGCCGCCGGCTCCGCGACCCACTGAAATGTCTGGTTCACTGCAGTGCCCGTGGCGCTGCTGAAAGATGACGCTACCAGATTCAGCGGATCCGACTTTTTTCCCGCCGTCGCCGTTGCTATCCCGGCCGCAGGAAGCGCGAGTGTGCCGCGCACCGTGGCTCCGCCCTTTACATCGAGGGTGCTTACTGGCGTAAGTGTGCCCACGCCGATCTTCGCCGTCGCCCCGCTGCCAGTCTGCGTAATTGCAGAATTCTGAACGTTAGTTGCGGTCGTGAACAACGGCAAAGTATTCATCGTTCCTCCCGTCGTGGTCACACTCGAGGACGGGGACTGACTGCCCGGCGCATCGATGATCCCACCCTTTGCCGCATCTTGTGACGCGACCTGAACCGGGCTCGCAGGGGCGGCCAGCACAAAGGCCGATGCCGGCAGTCCGCCGACTGTTTCCGCATCTCCCGCTTTCATGGCATAAGGCACCGCCACCAGCAATACGCGCGGTTCTTCTTTCTGCCCCATGACCTGCACCGCAAGCCATCTCGCGTCACCCGTCGAAAACAAGTCGCGGGGAAGTCCCTGACTAGCGGTTACCCCGAGCACCACCTGGTAGTGTCCACTCTTATCCGGACGAACGTTCTGGGTTTCCATCCAGAGGGGCGCGCCGCCCTCCGCTTCGCGATAAAGAAGAAAGGTCACGCCCACCACATCGGCGGGACCTTTGCCATTCCCGACGTTCAAGCTTCCGCCAAAACGGATTACGGTTGGGATGGTGCTCACACCGTTGGTACCCGGCAATTTCGAGGCAACCGCAACTGAAGGCGAAGGGGTTGGGGCTGCCGTTGTCTGGGATTGCTGTGCGAATGCGCACTCAAGACTGCACAAGATCACAATGCAAAAGCGAAGTAGGGGTTTCATGATTTGAATTCCTGAGCGTAAGAGTTGAGCTGCGTGACCCTTGAGCCGGGGGAGGCGCTGGTAGACTGCGCGCATCTTAACCTGTCATTTCCAGGCTGGTCAATGGCAGGGCTCAGTCACGGGATCAGTCCAAATGCAGGGGTGCCATTCTTGCCGCGCCTTTTGCGGCAAGAATCTGCCCCGAGCTGGTCGAAGGGGTGGGATACCCACAAGAGTTCTTGTATTCCGCCTATAGTCAATATAATATGACCACTATGAAGCAGATGCCTGCAGGGGAATTCAAGGCCCAATGCCTGGCGGTCATGGACCAGGTGTTTCAGAGTGGAGAAGCCGTCCTCATCACCAAGCACGGCAAGCCTGTCGCCAAGCTTGTTCCCGCCGAGAGGCAGGCGGACGATCTCTTCGGCTATATGGCCGGCAAAGTGAAGATTGTCAGCGATATCGTGGGACCGGTGACGCCGCTCGAAGACTGGGAGAGCAAGTGATCCTGCTCGACACCCACGTCTTAGTCTGGATGACGAGCGACCCCAAGCGGCTCTCGGTCAGGGCTCGCGAGGCCATCCGTCACGCGCGCCAGCACACTGGCGTTGCGGTCGCCACGATCACCCTGTGGGAACTCGCTTGGTTGGCGCATAGCGGGCGTCTCCAGGTTTTGAGCAGTGAAGAAACGTTTGTGCGGGAAACCGTTGCTCGGGTCATTGTGAAGCCGATGACCCCGGAGATCACGGCCGTCGCCGTGCGACTTCCGCTGGACTACCCGAAAGACCCAGCCGATCGCGTGATTGGTTCTACGGCCATCGTCGAAGGCATTCCATTAGTCACAGCCGATCAGCAAATCCGGCGGTCGAAGTCGGTTGAGACGATTTGGTGAGACCTTAGGTAGCTGAGAAGGGATTCCAACGCGGCCCAATAAACTGGGCGGACGTCCCCACAAAAGCCTTCCGAAGCTTTTCAAGGCTTCGGCTACTTCTTGAACTCAACGGCTACTGTCGTCTCGACTACGGCGGGGTCACCGTTCAGGCGGTAGGGCTCGAACTTCCACCAGCGCAGGGCGTCCATGGCGGCGTGGGCTAGGACGTCCGGGCCATTCAGGGGATGCATGCTTACGACTGTGCCGTCGCGGCCTACCACGACATCGAGGGCGATGATTCCCTGCAGATTCTGCTTGCGGGCTTCGGGCGGATACGTGGGCTCCACGCGATGCTGCAGCAACTTCTGCATGACTTCGGCGGGAACCTGGGCCTGCGGCCTTTCGGAGGAAGCTATTTCCTGAGGCTTGAGGCCTGACTCCAGTTCGCGCCAGGAACGGTTCCACCTCCACCAGAAAGCAGCGGCCGTGATGGCCAGCAGTATGAGCAGGATGGTCCAGGCGCGGCTGCGTTTTTTGGACGGCTTGGCTGGCGGACCGCCTCCGGAGTTCGATCCTCCGGTCACGGCTCCAGTTCGCGAGGAGGCGGTTCTCTCTGCCGTTGCGGGCGCGGCGTCGACCGTGGGCGTGGAACTCATCACCATCTCAGTCTCGGCCTTGGACTCTTTGGCCCATTCGCGAATCGTGGCGCGCTGGCCGGCGGTGAGTCCGAGGAACTCGAGTCCGCAGCGGAGCTTGTCCTGATAGCGCACCATGGCGCGCGCGTGCAAAGGATCGGCCGACAGCGCAAGGCGTAGGTCTACATTGACGACTTCGCCAGCGGCCAGTTCTCCGGCAAGGACGGCGGCGATGCCACGCTCGCAGACGTTGAGTGAACGACCGGGAACAGTGTCTAGCACTCCCGAGCGCAGCACGGTGACATCGAGCGGAGCTTGTACTTGGAAGCGCGGGACGCGGCGGCGCGAGGGGCCGGTCCAGGCTCGGGTTTGAGCGGGGGTTGCCATTGACTCATCAGATCATGGGGGGATAGCCGCCCTCGGCTGTCCGCCGAGCGAAGCTCGGCTTGCTCGCCGCGAAAAGCCCCACTTCTCGCAAAGGACGCGAGAAAT
>Ga0209839_10000721_pt1 | contig 16861 bp, 18 predicted proteins | sample OrgsoiDNA2013050_FD_185800 | JGI IMG/M metagenome (GOLD analysis project Ga0209839, IMG submission 185800) | Permafrost soil microbial communities from the Arctic, to analyse light accelerated degradation of dissolved organic matter (DOM) -... | ecosystem: Environmental > Terrestrial > Soil >... | reverse complement strand
TGGCTTATTTTTCATCTAGTGACAAAGTAATTGGTCTGTCAAAAATTAATCGCCTGGTCCAATATTATGCAAAACGCCCGCAAGTGCAAGAACGGCTCACGAATCAAATTGCAGAAGCATTAAAGGAAGCATTAAATTCTGAACATGTGGCGGTTGTTATTGATGCTGCTCATTTTTGCGTGGCTTCAAGGGGAGTTAAAGACACGAACAGTAGTACCATTACTTTATATTATTCAGGAAAATTTAAGGAGGATAATGTGAAAAACGAGTTTTGGAATACGATCAATTTAAAGTGAAATTTTCAGATTACATCGGGGACTAAATGTGAGCTAGGTCACATTTATTACGATCACGTAAGAATGTGATATAGCTCACACGGCTACCTGAAATTTCCTGCGCAACTTTGTTCTCTAATTAAAACACAAAATAAAATGGAAAATCAAAAATTTGAGATTGTAAGCACACGAAGCAACATAAATTGGGTAGGCAGAAAGATAACGGGAGCACACAATGGCACCGTTGCAATTAAAGAAGGTGAATTGATTCTGAATGACGGTAAGCTTGCTGGTGGTAAATTCATTGTTGATACTACCTCCATCGAAATATTAGATATAACCGACCCTACAACGAATGCACAGTTCGCTGGTCATCTGGCGTCTGATGATTTCTTCTCTATTGAAAAATATCCCGAAGCTACTTTGGAAATAACTTCAGTTTCAGGCAATCATGTTGAAGGCAACCTGACCATCAAAGATATCACCCGTCCAGTTGGTTTTGATGCAGCTGTCAATGTTGACGGGGACACTTTAATTGCAAATGGCAAACTGATGATAGACCGTACTAAATACGAAATGAAATTCCGCTCTGGTAATTTCTTTAAGGATTTGGGCGACACCTTGATCTATAATGATTTTGAGCTTAATATAAGTATAACCGCAAAAGCTGCCTGATAAACTGTTTCAACATAAAAATTGAAATCATGCCGTATGTAAAAATAGAAATAACACGTGAAGGGGTAACAAGAGGGCAAAAGCAAGCCCTGATTAAAGGGGTAACTGACCTGATGAGTGATGTATTGAATAAGGACCCTCAGTTAACCTTTGTGGTAATCCAGGAATATGACCTGGATGACTGGGGTCATGCCGGAGAACAGGTGTCTGTCCTGAGAGAAAAAGGCGTAACTGCTGAAAGGAAAAAGTAAATGGAATTATCACGAGTTCTATGTAAAAGTAAATTGAACGTAGCTCATAAACCTCATTAGCATTAAAGAGAAAAGACATATAACAGTCGTGAGTACCAATTAAAAACAAATAAACAGCGAATAATTATTCTAATGAAAAAACAAACAGTAATAGTTACGGGTGCCTCATCTGGCATCGGTAAAGAGGTAGCCCGTCACTTTTTAGCAAATGGTGACAATGTAGTGATCAATTCCTTGACGGATAGGAAGTTGGAGGAAGTTTATCAGGAATTGGGCGCAGGTGAAAACCTGGCGATGGTAGCAGGCGATGTAGGTGATAAAAGAACCGGTGAGAAGCTTTTAGCAACTGCCATTGAAAAATTTGGTTCAGCAGATGTACTGGTGAACAACGCTGGCATATTTGAAACCAAGGCTTTCCTCGAAGTGGACGAAGCTTACCTCGACCGCTTTCTGAATACAAACCTGAAGGGCACTTACTTCACCACCCAGGCCATTATTCCTCAAATGCTAAAGCAAAACGGTGGTGTAGTGATTAATATCGGCACACCATTGGTCAACCACGCCCTTGCAGGAGTACCCATTACTGCACAAATGGCGTCAAAGGGAGCAATTCAAGCACTTACCATTCAGCTGGCAGGCGAGTTTGGGAAAGATAACATCAGGGTGAATACGATTGGGCCTGGCACGATCCGCACCCCTATGCACGGTGACAATGCCGATCAGACCGCAGGATTACATTTGTTAAACCGTGTAGGCGAAGTGGAAGATATTGCAGAAATGGTTTATGCGGTTGCCAAGAGTAATTTTATTACAGGCGCTATTATCAATGTAGATGGCGGTATGGGAGCCGGTCGCAATTTTAATTAATATGAAAATACTTTTATTAACCGCTTTTTTATCCTCCACTTTGCTAGCATCAAAAGCACAAAACAAAACTAAAATGGAAACGCAAAAAGAAAGCATAGCCGTTATTTCCCAACTTCTGGAAAGCCGCTATTTCAAAGGTATTTACGAAGGAGACACAACATTATTAAGCACTGTCTATCATCCCGGTACACTGCTCTTTGGTGATGTAAAAGGCCAGCCCTATGCGAAAACGCTGGAACAGTACCTCGATGGCGTTCAAAACCGCCAAAGCCCAAAAGATTCAGGCAAACCGTTCAAAGGGGAAATCTTAAATATCCGCGTGGTAAACTCAATCGCTGTTGCAGAAATAAAGGTGACAATGTATGATTTTGTCTATCAGGAGTTTTTATCTTTTCATAGGATTGATGGCAGATGGTTGCTGGTGAGCAAAATGATTTCCGATATAGCTGACCAAACCGCTGGCGCTAAGTCTACAGGAACACCAGTTGCGGGCATTAAAACATTGCTGATAGCTACCATCCATATCCTTCCGGGGTTTGAAAAAGAAGTAAAAGGAGCTTTGAAGACTATGGAAATAGCGAGCAACAAAGAAACAGGCTGTGAACAATTCGTTGCGAATACCCAAAAGGATTCCCCTCAAACAGTTGTTATTTATGAAGTCTATAAAACCGATGAAGCTTTTCAATTGCATAAAACTTCGCCTCATGCCAAAGCATTCTTTGAGTTTGTAAAAGGGAAAATTGTAAATGACAAAATAGAAACTGTTTTTCTGACAGAATTAAACAGCTCAAAATAGATTGTTAAGCAATGTGGAATAAAACAAAAGTGACGGAATTATTGGGAATAGCATATCCCATTTTACAAGGGCCATTCGGTGGCACTCTCTCATCTGTTGAACTGGTTTCGACAGTATCTAATGCCGGAGGACTTGGTGGCTATGGAGCCAATACACTAAGTCCGCAGGAGCTTATCGCGGTTCATAATAAAATCGAAGCGGCCACGAACAAACCATATAATATTAATTTATGGGTTTCGGACACGGATGCACCCAACGGCATGATTACAGACGAGCAGTATGAGATGGCCGTTAAAATATTCAAGCCGTATTTTCAGGAAGCAGGTATTAGTTTGCCTGAAAAACCTGCTCCTTTTAAGTCAAAGTTTGAAAATCAGGTCCAGACGATTCTGGACATACGTCCGAAGCTATTCAGCTTTGTATTTGGAATACCTTCGGCTGATGTCCTGGAACAATGCCATAAGTTTGGTATTCTGACAGCCGGTAGTGCTACTACGCTTGATGAAGCGCTCGCCCTGGAGGCAGCCGGAGTTGATATGATTATCGCTTCTGGTTTTGAAGCAGGCGGTCATCGCCCTTCGTTCCTTGCAGCAGCCGAGTCATCTACAACCGGAACGTTTGTATTGCTCCAACTGATTAAAGAAAAAGTAAAAACTCCGGTTATTGCCGCAGGTGGTATTTCAAACGGGAAAGCTGTTGCCGCTGCACTGGCACTTGGTGCTGATGCTGCACAGATCGGTACTGCATTCCTGGCAACCGATGAGTCCAATGCTACAGCAATTCATAAACAAATGCTGTTTTCGGATGCAGCCAAATATACTACCCTATCGCGAGCGTTTACCGGCAGACTCGGCAGGGGAATAGCCAATCGTATTGCAAAGGACCTAATTCACAAAGAAGATAGCTTTCTTCCCTTCCCGCTTCAGTCGCAGTTTATGTCGCCATTAAAAAAGGCGGCCATAGAGCAGGAAAAATGGGACATGATCTTATTTTGGAGCGGCCAGATCGCGCCGGCACTAAAACATAAAAAAGCAGCTGAACTGATGAGGTCCGTAATCGAAGAAACAACTGCATACTTTGACCATTTAAAAATCTAAGACAGCAAATAAGCAATTAATACCGTTGATCCCGAAGAAACTGCTATCGTAAATACGCAGTATCTATTAACGGTACGACGGATAACCACTATTTAAAATCGTAAATTTTTAAGAAAATAAAAACCAAGAAATGAAACGTATAGCAAAAGCTCACTGGAATGGTAACCTGAAAGAGGGCAAAGGAGAAATATCTTCTCAAAGCACCATCCTTAACCAAACACCCTATTCGTTTAAAACACGATTCGAGTCTGGTATCGGTACCAATCCCGAAGAATTGATAGCAGCGGCGCACGCGGGCTGTTTCACTATGGCAGTTAGTGCAACGCTTGAACGTGCAGGATTTCTGGCCAACGACCTGAACACAGAAGCCATACTCGACCTGGATATGGTTAACCTAAGGATCACCGGCATTCTTCTGGATTTAAAAGCATCGTTGATCGACGGTGTCTCCGCTGACGCTTTTCAGCAAATCGCAGAAGGTGCTAAGGCAAATTGTATTGTATCCAAAGCGCTGAGCGTGCCTATTACTTTAAGTGTTTCTTATCAATGAAAACAGAATCGGCCATAATGCTTAGACATCCTGGCGATGGAGAATTGGGTTTCAGGATCATACACTTTGAAGATGATAAACATTTTAACGAAGTGCAAAGAGTGCCCTACTTTTCTATCATCCTGATATCAGAAGGAGACGGGGAATTCAAAGCAGACTTTACTAATTATCAAATTTCGAAAGGGGCAATATTGTTCTTATCGCCTTTTCAGCCATTTGTGATCGATGGCACAACCCTACAAGGAGTGGTGATTAATTTTCATCCCGATTTCTTCTGTATTTCAAAACACCAAAATGAGGTTGCGTGCGACGGTATACTTTTCAATAATCCCAATAATCCACCCTTTTTTTATATACCTGAAAATGAAAGTTCTTCCATTTATAGCATAATAGAACTTTTAAGGGCCGAAATGTTGTTGGCCGGTCTTGCTCAACAAGACCTGCTGATCGCATATCTTAAAATATTATTTATCAGAGCTACAAGAATAAAGTTTCAAAAAAGCACAGCATCCCTGCCGCTGGAGCGGGTTACAGCCGACGCTAACCTTTTGCGTCAACTTAAAGAAATGATAGAGTTGCATTTCAAGACCAAACATAGTGGGGGTGAATATGCAGAATTATTGAATATTTCAATAAAAACACTTGGCAGAATTGTCAAAAATCATTTCCAAAAGACCCTGACCGAAATAATATCTGAAAGGATCGTAATGGAAGCCAAAAGAGAGCTTAATTTAACTTTCAAGACTGTAAAAGAAATTGCTTATGATCTGGGTTTTAATGATGAATATCATTTCAGCCGGTACTTTAAAAATAAGATAAAGGTTTCTCCTCAATTATATAGGAATTCATTAAGGAATGCACATGTTCGTTCATTGACATCAGGAACAGTACAAAATGCCAAAATAACAGGTAATCCTCATTTTTTATTTAATGATTTTTATCGGCGGGATGCTACAACCATTGAAGATAGGGCGGAAAAAAAAGTTGGTAATGCATAGGTAAATGACAAATGTGAGAATACAATCCATTATTTTGGGAAGTTTAGCCATTGTCACAGCCATTTTTTGAGAATAGTTTTGTCGAAAATGGCAGGCCAGCATGACTGAAAAAATACATTCAAAAGCTATTCTGTCTGTTGCGATCTGTTTATTTCTTTCCAGAGCGAACGGACAAGTCATCCGTCTGGAGGAGAAACAGAAAACCGATTCAGTTGCCTATTCGGTGCTGACTGAAGTTGTTGTATCGGCCTCCAGAACCAAGGAGAAAATATTGCAGTCTCCGGTGAGCATTCAGAAAGCGGACGAAAGATATTTCCGTTCTGCGCCGGCACCCTCTTTTTTTGATGCGCTGGAAAATCTACAGGGTATTCAGATGATTACACCCAGTCTCGGTTTCAAAGTGATCAATGCCCGTGGATTTGCCAATACCACCAACGTTCGTTTTGCGCAACTGGTGGATGGCATGGATGTGCAGTCACCGCACATCGGTGGCCCCATCGGGAATTCCCTGGGCCCCACAGACCTCGATATAGAAAATGTCGAAATCATTCCTGGTGTCGCTTCCGCGTTGTATGGTATGAATACCATCAATGGCATGGCCAATTTTACAACAAAAAACCCATTCAGTTCTGAAGGATTTACAGTTCAGCAGAAAACCGGTGTGATGCACCTGGCCGATTCGAACAGTGCTGCCAGCCTATTTTCAGAAACCAGCTTCCGTTTTGCCAAAGTGGTTTCTCCCAAATTTGCTTTCAAAATAAACGGCAGCTTTATTAAGGGATCCGACTGGATCGCGGATGATCACAGCGATCAGAATCCCAATGCCAATATCAGCACGGATTTGACGGGTTACAACAATCCAGCGCAGGATCCGGTAAACGGATATGGTAATGAATCGTCGGATCGCAAAACGATCGTTCTTCAGGGTAAGTCCTATATGGTTGCCCGTACGGGCTATTACGAAAAAGAAGTGGTGGATTATTCCCTTCAGAATATAAAAGCAGATGCGGGATTATATTTTAAACTTTCAAAAAACAGCAGTCTCGTTTATCTGGGACATATTGCCCTGCTGGATAATATTTACCAGCGTGCCAACCGGTTCCGGCTGCAAAACTATTTTATCCAGCAGCACGGCATTCAGTTTCAATCCCGTTCCATACTTGCAAAACTTTATTTTAATAATGAAAATACGGGAGGGTCCTACAATATCCGTTCGATGGCAGAGAATATTGACCGCAATTACAAACCGGATAATCAATGGTACGCAGATTACACCGCCGCATTTAACCGTGCCACTGCATCCGGCTCGGCTATAGCCGAGGCTCACCAGCAGTCCAGAGTGGCGGCAGATGCGGGCCGGTATGTTCCCGGAACGCCGGAATTTAATAAAACCCGTGATGAACTGGCAACCATTAATAATTGGGATAGCGGCGCGGCGCTGCGAGTCAAAGCCAGTTTTGTGCAGGGGGAAGTTCAGTGGAATCTGACTGAAGAATGGCTCGAAAAACTGAAAACAAAAGCAGGCATTGATTTGCTCGCGGGCCTGAGCCAGCGGACTTATATCATTGTACCCGACGGAAACTATTTTATCAATCCGGAAAAAGGGAAAACGTATCAGGATATCCATTATGGGAGAACCAATGCTTTTATATCGGTTTCTAAACCACTATTCGACAATACGTTGAAACTAGGCGCCATTATCGGAGTTGATAAAAACGATTATTTCCCGCTCAGCATGAGTCCGCGTTTTACGGCAGTCTATTCGCCAGTGTATAAACACAATTTTCGCGCTTCCTATCAAAGCGGTTATCGTTATCCCAGCATTTTTGAAGCCTATTCAAACATTAATAGCGGCGGTGTAAAACGGGTCGGTGGCCTGCCGGTGATGTCGAACGGAATTTTTGAAAATGCATGGTTGCAGACATCCATTTCCAATTTTCAGTCGGCCGTATTAAATGACATCAACCGTAATAGTTTGTCAAAAAGTGATGCCATCATCAAAAATAAAAGTCTGCTTACAAAAAACCCATACACTTATATTCAACCGGAACGGGTCGAATCATTCGAAGCCGGTTATAAGGGGCTATATGGAGGTGGAAAGATATTCGTAGACCTGGATGTGTATTTCAATAATTACCATTCGTTCATCGCACAAGCCAATATGAATGTTCCGAATACCAAAATAATCGATTCCATACCTTTCTACCTCTATGATAAAAGCAAACAGAGCCAGTACCGAATGTGGACCAATTCACGGACGGTTGTTTATAACTATGGTTTTACCGCAGGCGTAACATATAGCAGTCAAAAGGGCTATATAGTGAACGGAAATGCATCCTTTGCAAAGCTCCGGAAATCCGCTAATGAAGACGGGCTGGAAGACGGATTTAACACCCCGCAGTGGATTACCAATTTCAGTATTTCGAACGTAAACATTTACAAAAAAATAGGCGCAGGTGTTACGTTTAAATGGCAGAGCAGTTTTTACTGGCAGTCTTTTTTGGTGACGGGTACAACTCCCGCTTATTCCACGCTGGATGCACAGGTTACCTGGCTGGTTGAATCTGCTAAATTGCAGATCAAACTCGGGGCAACGAACATATTGAATCACTATTACAGATCTTTTCTGGGAGGGCCTGAATTAGGAGCTATGATTTATACGACACTGACTTACGGAATCAATAGGGCAATTATAAAATTACCGTTAGGCACACGATGATTTTTAAATTGGTTTGGTCCAGACGAAGTTATTCGAAAAGGTAATATAGATATTGACACGAAAGAAGATTATAAAAATCTGATTTCAGAAATACAAAAATGGAATGATACAGGATGAGTTTGGCCGCGTACACAATTACCTTCGCATATCCCTTACGGACAACTGCAATCTCCGTTGCTTTTATTGTATGCCGGACGAAGATTATGATTTCACACCCGCTTCCCGCTTGATGCAAACGGAAGAAGTGGAGCAGCTGGCCAGACTGTTTGTGATGGAAGGCGTTACAAAAATCAGGTTGACTGGTGGTGAACCGCTGGTGAGAAAAGATGCTGGAAAAATCATTGAGTCGCTGAGCGCATTGCCGGTGGAACTGGTAATGACCACCAACGCTACGCGCATTCACGAGTTCATCGCTGTATTAGAAGCATCGAAGATTAGGACCATAAATATCAGTCTCGACACGCTTGAGCCCGATAAATTCTTATTGGTTACCCGGCGCAATCTCTTTCACCGGGTGCGCAGCAATATTGAGCTTTTATTGCATCATGGATTTAAAGTAAAAATAAACGTGGTGGTGATGAAAGGATTCAATGAAGACGAAATCAATGACTTTATCAGGTGGACCATGCACATTCCTGTTCAGATTCGTTTTATTGAATTCATGCCCTTCAGTGGAAACCGTTGGACTGGTAACAAAGTCTATTCCATGCAGGATATGTTTTTAAAGATCGGTACCCAATTTGAGTTCCTGCCCGTAGAAAATGAACTACATGACACGGCCAGGCATTTTATGGTACCGGGACATGTCGGCTCTTTCGCCATCATCAGCACCATGAGTTCTCCGTTCTGTAGCACCTGCAATCGCATGAGACTCACCGCTGACGGGAAATTGAAGAACTGCCTTTTTTCTACAGGCGAAGCGGATTTGCTCACGCCGCTGAGAAATCAGGAAGATGTGACAGAACTTATACATGCGTCCATCCGGTTAAAGGCCAAACAATTGGGCGGCCAGTTTTCCGGAACATTCGATATGCTGGATGCTGCATCCATTCAAAACCGCCCCATGATTAACATCGGGGGATAATAGCGAACCTAATGGAATCAAACGAACTTGTTTCGGTAGCACAGGCGCGCGCACTCATAGCAGCCAGTGTATCCCGCGTGCATCCTGCAGTGAAAGAGCTAATGCACTCGACGGGGCTTGCGATTGCGGATCATATTTTTTCACCACTGGATATTCCGGCCTTTGATCAGTCTTCGATGGATGGATACGCGGTGTATGCAGAAGATATCAAAGGACGGCTGCTTTTAAAGGGTGTCATAGCTGCCGGGCACGCGAAACCGGAAACATTGCAAAGAAATCATGCCATGCGGATCTTTACCGGAGCGCCGCTACCGGCCGGTTCGGATACCATCGTGATGCAGGAAAAAGTAATCGTCCACGAATCAGAAATTCAAATTACCGATCCGGGTATTGAAAAAGGAACCCACGTCAGAAAACGGGGATCCGAATTGAAGAAGGGAGAACTCGTTATTAGGAAAGGAACCGTGATCACGGCGCCGGTAGCCGGTCTGCTTGCCAGTCTCGGTATCAGTTCCGTGCCGGTCTATCCCCGTCTTTCCATTTCTGTTATTGCAACAGGCAACGAATTGCAGATGCCAGGCCAGCCACTGGAGCCAGGCCAGTCATATGAATCCAATACCAGCTTCCTGTGGGCTGCACTGAAACCTTATGCTGAAAACTTAAAGTCTGCCTTGTATATTGAAGACAATCTGGAAATCATTCAGCGCGTCTTGTCGGAAAACATCAAATACAGCGATTTGATCATTTTGACTGGCGGCGTCAGCGTGGGTGACTATGATTTTGTGCGGCAGGCTGCGGACTTAAATGGTATTCACTGTAAATTTCATAAGGTTAAACAAAGACCCGGCAAGCCTTTATATTTTGGCGTGAAAGAAAATACGACCGTATTCGGGTTGCCTGGCAATCCTGCTTCCGTGGTCAGTTGTTTTTACGAGTATGTTTTGCCCCTTGTACGATTCATGATGCACCTGCCACAGGAGGAACCGGTATCCGCCATATTGAAAAATGATTTTAAAAAGGTGGTGGGCCTCACGCAGTTTCTGAAAGCATTTTACGAAGATGGTGAGGTAGAGATCCTGGAAGCACAGGAATCTTACCGGCTGCGTTCCTTTTCCCGCGCCAATTGCCTGGTGGCGCTGGATGAAAACAGGTCTGCCTATGAAAAAGGTGAAACCGTAACAATCCGCTTACTTCCAAAATAATAAAAATGGCAGCCTCTCTTCTCTTATTTTATATTTTACTTTTTGTCATTGCATTTCTATATGCTTCCGTCGGCCATGGGGGAGCCAGTGGCTACCTGGCGCTAATGGCATTGTTTAATTTCAGTCCGGCAGTGATGAAACCGACTGCCCTGATGCTCAATCTTTTTGTTTCGATGGTTTCTTTTATTCAGTTCTACCGCGGAAAATATTTTAAATGGAAAATATTTCTGCCCCTGATCGTCTTGTCCATTCCCATGGCTTTTCTGGGGGGCAGGCTCGCCATCCAGGATCCTGTTTATAAAACGATCCTGGGTCTCTTTCTGATTATTTCCATCTGCCGTTTTCTATTTTTTAAGAATACGGATCCGAAGGATATGAAGCCCGCGAATCTTTATCTGTTGCTGTTCATTGGTGCAGTCATCGGTTTACTGTCTGGCATGATCGGTATTGGCGGAGGCATTATTCTTTCTCCGGTGCTTCTTTTACTGAAATGGACAAATCAGAAACAAACGGCTGCTATCAGCGCTTTATTTATTTTTGTAAACTCGGTGGCGGGTCTCGCCGGTCAGTATACCAAGGGCATTCAGTTGAGCACGGAAATGCTGGGATACGTGGGGGTGGCTTTTGCCGGGGGCCTTTGTGGCGCCTATATGGGTTCCCTTAAGTTCCCGCAAACCGTTTTAAAAAACCTGTTGGCCTTTGTGTTGATCATCGCGGCATGGAAATTATTATGGCAGTAAAAATTCAATTATTCGGACAGCTGAAACAAATAACCGGCGCATCGGAGATTTTTATGGATGCGTCAGATACAGACGAACTGGTCAGAGCAATGGCTGACCGGTATCCCGGGATCGGAAATCTGACCTATCTGATCGCTGTCGACAGAAATGTTGTGCTGGCAAATACAGCCATCAAAACCGGTCAAGAGCTGGCCCTGCTGCCCCCATATTCCGGAGGATAATATGAACCAGAAGATAAAAAACATATTTGTTAAGGGTGCCATTTCACCGGCTTTTATCGGGGAGAAAATTGCCGCGCACCAATCCAAAACCGATATCGGGGCACATAGTATTTTCCTTGGACAGGTGAGGGCCGATCTGGTAGAGAACAAACAGGTTGCTGCGGTTGATTACACGAGCTACGAGGCGATGGCCCTGGAGCAGATGGCGGCCATCAGAGAAATGATGATTGAAAAATATTCTTTGACCTGCATGCACGTATATCATTCCCTGGGTAAAATAGGAATTGGAGAAATCTGTCTGTTTGTGTTCACTTCTGCTCGGCACCGGAAAGCCGCGACAGATGCCTGTTCAGAAATCGTGGAACGAATCAAGGCAACGCTTCCGATCTGGGGGCAGGAGATTTTTGAAGATGAAAGCTATCAATGGAAAATGAATAAGCCTGCATGAAAGATATTTTGTTTAAGTCACCAACACTTCGAAAAGCAGTAGCCACGGCTGTATTACAACTTTCTGAACCCGTGGCCATGGATGCCGTACTGAACAAAACCGTTCCCAAGGGAGATGTGTTTGAATTTTCAAGAGCAGCCGGATTACTGGCCATCAAGAAAACGCCGGATCTGATTCCGGATTGTCATCCGATTCCGATCGAGTTTGCGGCGATCAGTTTCAAAACAGAAAAACTTGCGATATATATATCCGTAGAAGTGCAAACTATTTATAAGACCGGCGTGGAAGTGGAAGCCATGCATGGCGCTTCGGTTGTCGCGCTCACCATCTACGATATGCTGAAGCCGCTCGACAAAGGAATTGAAATCGCGTCGATCCGTCTGGAGAAAAAATCGGGTGGCAAATCTGACCTCAAAACGGACGCAAGTCATATTAAAACGGCCGTGATCGTCTGTTCGGACCGGGTCTCAGCGGGCGAACAGGAAGATCGTTCAGGCAAACTAATAATTGAAGAACTCAGGCGATGGAATATTTCGTCGACTCATTATTCGGTCGTCCCGGATGAAATTGATAATATTCAGACGAGCCTTAAGCAACTGGTTGCTGAAAAATTTGATCTGCTCATCTTCACTGGAGGCACGGGCCTCTCGGCGCGTGACAACACTCCGGATGCCATTTCACCACTAATCGAAAAAAATATTCCTGGTATCATGGAAACGGCGCGTCGTTATGGACAGGAACGTATGCCGTTTGCGATGCTTTCCCGCGGGGTTGCAGGATTCGTACAAAATAGTCTTGTGCTCACGCTGCCCGGATCAACTAAGGGAGTGACCGAAACCATTGACGCCTTGTTTCCTCAGGTATTACACGTTTTTGAAGTCAGGAAAAATATCGGACATTGAAACTGTCCATTTACCTGGATACCAATCTTTATTTCAGGTTTAGATTGACCTGAAAATATCTCATATCAAGCCCAAATCCTCCTATCTGCGACACATTCCCAGAGAAAACAATCCATCATTTTGAGAAGTTTAGCCATTGTTACAGACATTTTCCAATAATAATTTTGCTTTATTATTTTATAGTAAAACAAAAAAATGAAAATGCTATCATGTAAAGACCGCTCGTTAAATAAGTATTTAATCGCAGCATTTATTATTTTCAGCAGTCTGCTTATGCGGGTTAGCCCGACAGCTGCTCAAACGCCCGTTGTAAAAAATATTGTGATTGTACATGGAGCATTTGCGGATGGCTCCGGTTGGAAGGCTGTGTACACCATTCTTACAAAAAAGGGTTATCACGTAACCATAGTTCAAAACCCCCTGACCTCATTAGCGGATGATGTAGAAGCGACAGACCGAATACTTAATCAACAGAATGGACCAACCGTACTGGTGGGTCATTCATGGGCCGGTACAGTCATTACGCAGGCAGGTGTGAATCCCAGAGTTGTCTCATTAGTTTATGTAGCTGCTTTTCAGCCCGATAAAGGTGAAACCACCAATCAATGGTCGGCTACTCAACCAAAGTCCTCTAAAATGAGCGTTACTGCGCCGGATAAAAAAGGGGTTATATTTTTTAACAGGGAAACCTTTCATGCGGGTTTTGCAGCCGATCTCAGCGAGGAAACGGTCGATTTCATGAACGCTTCACAACAGCCCATTGTAGCACAGTGTTTTGCTACTCCTGTAACTGAGGCGGCCTGGAAAAATAAGCCCAGCTATGGTATCGTGGCAACTGATGATAAAACGATCAACCCTGACATCGAGCGTAACATGTACAAACGCGCAAAGGATAAAATTACAGAGATCAAAAGCAGTCATGTGGTCTTCATGTCACATCCTGAGGAAGTAGCTCAGGTGATCATTAATGCATCGCAAAAGAAGTAAAGAATTGATACCCCTGGATCGAACAATAGTTACGCAGGTCGTTCCATTAAGGATATCAGCAGTATTAAGAAACACTAATCTAGATAACCGATAAAAAAAATTCAAGAGGTATCTGTATGAAAACGATTAAGAAAACTCTATATACAACATTGATAATTTCGTTGACTACTGTACTATTTGTCGGAAAAGCTCATGCTATGCAGCCTTCCAACGGCACTGAGAAAATCCCGAAGCCCGCTTCACCCCCCGAAGGATTTAAACAGCAATACGCTATGGTAAACGGCGTCAAAATTCACTACGTGACAGGAGGTAAGGGCGAACCCCTGCTATTAGTACATGGTTTCGGGCAAAACTGGTACATGTGGAACCGTTTGCTCCCTGAACTTTCAAAGCACTTTACTGTGATCGCACCCGACCTCCGTGGTGTTGGAGAATCAGACAAACCAGACGCTGGTTACGACAAAAAAAACATGGCGGTGGATATGCATGAACTGATGACAAAACTTGGTTACCGGCATATTAATATCGCAGGGCATGATATCGGTATGATCGTGGCCTATGCCTACGCCGCCCAGTTCCCTGGCGATGTGAAAAAGATAGCCTTTATGGACGCATTGTTGCCTGGTATAGAACCTGTATGGAGCCAGGTGAAAGCACAGGCCTGGTGGTTTGGATTTTTTGCCAAACCGCATTCCGGAGAGATCGTATCGGACAAGGTAGGCCTTTTCTTTACAGATTTCTGGCCAACAGTTGGCTATCAGAAAAATGCATTTACACAAACTGAGAAAGATGAATTTATAAGGGCGTATTCAGTACCAGGAGCAACTACTGGCGCATTTCACTGGTTCGGCGAATTCTCACAGGATTCCATTGACAATGTAGAATTTATGAAAAACAAACTTTCCATGCCCTTACTGGCCATGGGTTCCGAACATTTTGCGGGCTCATTTTTAGCAGCGCACAGCAGATTGGTAGCGAATGATGTACATGAAGTTATTATTGAGGACTCAGGCCATTGGATGGTTCAGGAGCAAACTGCGCAGGTTCAAAAAGCCTTATTAGACTTCTTTCTGAACTAACTGCACAGATTCAAAAACCCGCCTCCTCTAACCGATAAAGACGCTGAGCTGGCGCTATTGGTATACTGCCGACATAAATAAAAGATAATAATATATGAGCAACAAACTAGTTTTTCTGACGAAGGAATCACCGGTGCTTTGGCGTGTGACCTTTAATAATCCGCCAGTGAATATTTTCGGTCCTAAAACGATCCCGCAGCTTGACGAGATTATTACTGCGATAGAATCCGACAAACAATTGAAGGTCGTCGTCTTCGACAGTGCGATCGATGGATTTTTCATGACTCACTACGATTTTCTTTCGCCGGCTGAGGATACAACGAGTTTGCCACTGGGGCCGACGGGAATGCTGCCATGGCCTGATTTGCTCGTACGCCTGAGCCGGGCTCCGGCTGTATCCATTGCCAAGATCCGCGGCCGTGCAACCGGTTGTGGAAGTGAGCTCGCCCTGGCCTGCGACATGCGTTTCGCCAGTCGGGAGAAAACGATCATGGGGCATTTTGAGGTGGGGGCAGGGATAGTGCCGGGGGGTGCTCCCATGGCACGACTACCACGGATTATAGGGCGTGGACGCGCAATGGAAGTGTTAATGGGTGCCGACGACATTCCGGGTGATCTGGCCGAACGCTATGGATATGTCAATCGGGCGTTTCCGGATGCAGAGCTCGACGCTTTTGTCGATTCACTGGCAAAGCGGATCGCAACGTTCGACAAGCAGGCGCTCAGCGAGACCAAGCGTTTTGTGGACGTGGCAAGTTTGCCGTCTGACTACGAAATCGGAGCGGAGATGGTGGTGTGTTATGATTCAGTCGGCCGACCTGAGACGCAGCGGCGGATCAAACTATTACTGGACCGGGGACTTCATAAATCAGGCGACGTAGAAACGCGGCTGGGTTACCATGTCGGCCAGCTCGGGAAGGATTGAACGGACTTCCTCCAGACAGCATTTTTTCAGATCACTCAAATTCAAAAAACATAGTTATGAATATTTCCCTGGAACAAGCCGAGGCAGCCATAAAAGCTGCAAAAGAAAAATCCAGTCAGTTGAATACACTGGAGAATATCGCTATCGTGGATGCCGGCGTCAACCTTGTCGCCTTCACCCGGATGGACGAAGCCTGGATCGGCAGTATCGATGTCGCGATTCGAAAAGCCAAAACAGCGCGGTACTTCAATATGGAAACCGGGGAGCTTGGTAAATGGTCGCAACCGGGAGGTCCGGGTTGGCAGATCGAGCACTCAAATGGCGGACTGATTACTATCGCGGGTGGCGTACCTATCAAGAATAAGAAAGGGGAGATCATCGGGGCGATCGGGGCGTCCGGGAGCACGGCGGAGAACGATCACATGGTGGCGCAGGCGGGGGCGGATACGGTGAAATAAAATAATAATCTATGTGATCTTCATGAAAGCCATTAAAGAAAAACATCCGCTGGTAATGCGATGGACACACTGGGTAAATTTTCCTATACTAGGCATTATGATCTGGAGCGGAATGCTGATCTACTGGGCAAACGATGTATACAGCATCAGATTTTTCGGGCATACTTTTGTTCACTTCTTTCCGGACTGGTACTATAATCTGCTCCACATACCTCAGCGCCTGGCTGAAGGAATGGCATTTCATTTCCTGTTCATGTGGTTTTTTGCATTAAACGGTTTTTTCTACGTACTGTATACGATTTTTTCGGGCGAGTGGAGGCAGTTGCTGCCCAACCGGCATTCATTTAAGGAAGCGTGGCTGGATTTGTTGCATGATCTTCATATCCGCAAAACATTGCCGCCACAGAATAAATATAATGCTGCCCAACGCATTGCTTACACCGCCATCATCATTATGGGATTTGGTTCGCTGATTACAGGGCTCGCTATTTACAAACCTGTTCAATTTAATTGGCTGGTATGGTTCTGCGGCGGGTACCATCTGGCCCGTATATGGCATTTTGCATTGACTATTGGCTATGTTTTGT